>FRDC01004580.1_pt4 | contig 26272 bp, 22 predicted proteins | sample 1106171 | NCBI WGS metagenome assembly FRDC01 (sample SAMEA3930566, study PRJEB13176) | freshwater metagenome | biome: Drinking water system; feature: drinking water; material: water | place: Singapore | collected 2014-12-20 | reverse complement strand
ACAGTTTCAGGCTAAATGTCGATTGACCCTAGTTAGGGATGGTTTGTCCCAGAAGACGGCTTTTGCGTGTCTTTTGCGGCACAGGCCGTTTGTGCTTCGTCGTGACCGACAGACTTGCCGTGGTAATAAGAACCGGCAACGGCTGCGGGAACTGCGATAGCAAGAGTTAGCGCTGCTGCTTTCATAAACTTTTCTATCATTCTACCGCCTGCTGATGGATCGAACATGTGAGTCTCCTTTTTAATGTTTTCATAAGTTTCAATTTCTGAAAGTATATTATGTTATGGTATATGTCAAGATTATTTAGTCTGTAACTCCATTAAGTCAAAAAAACAATGGAATTAATTGATTTTATTGGGATTCTTTCCCATCCGTAGCGCAATTTTTACAAACAAGCTGCGTGGTACGTCTGGCTTGGTCCACGCATCGGTGACAATTTGCGCGGCGGAATAAAAAGCATCGATGCCCTTCGCATCAATAAATTTCTTGGCCGCGGACCAGCTTTGGAAGTAGCCCAATGCCTCAGCCAGCGTCCATCTCACTTCGAGCCTGATGTCCGGCGCGGGCAGGGGCTGGAATGGCCACGGGTAGTTTTTGTATTCCTCGCCGATCATCAAGACTTCAGGGTCCCAATAGGGTCCGAGCATAGTGGGCCCGAGGCCAAACTCCATGATGGCGCGGTCAAGCTTTTCATTCTCTGAACGGAAGAAGCTGTAGCCCCAGATAGCAATAACACCGCCCGGCCTTAGTTTTTGGCGGGCCATATCGACGAAAGCCTGCGGGGCAAACCAGTGCGCCGCCTGTGCCGCCGTGATCAGGTCCAGCGTGTCGTCGGCAATACCCGGCGGGCAAACATGACCGGGCGACTGAACGTAGCGGATATTTGGCGCCTGTGCCGCGTTTTTCAGCTGCTCGGCGCTGATGTCCGTCGCGTAAACGGTTTTAAAACGCTGAGCCAGCGCGGCCGCCGCCTGTCCATTGCCTGCGCCGCAATCCAATGCAAGGTCGCGCACGGGCACATGCTGCAAGACAGCATCATAAAGTGCGGGAGGATAAACGGGTCGGAAGCGGGCGTAGGTCGAGGCAACGGCGGAAAAGCGGTCTTTTTCCGGTTTTGCCGTTACGTTCACTTTTTCATCCACTTGCCGTCGGGGCCCATGACGTACTGGCCGGCGGGTGTCTGGCCGATCAGCTTTTGCCCGGCCAGCGCCTGTGTTTGTTCAACTGGCGTGCCGTTCTTGGATGCTATGGCTTCGTACTTCGCCATGCGCTCGGCGTTGATCGAGGCTACAAGATCTGCAATCTCGCCAGGCGGCGAGGAACTAACCGCCCCGATCAGGCCGTTGGGCTGCTCGCCTACCAGGCCCTGGCTTTTGGCGGTGACGAGGTCCATGGCCCAGGCCGAAGCCGTCAGCCAGAGGGTGAATGCGGCAAAGGCAAAAACGCCGGAAAAGAATTTACGTGTCATGGTTATTTTGCTCCTTTTTTGGCGGGGGTTCCGGTTCCGAACAGGTCGGGATCGTTGGCGAAGGCGTCCTCGAGGTCTTTTTCAACCTTGATACGGACTTCCTGCTGGATCTTGATGTTGAGGTTGATTTCAATCGGCTTGTCGGGCGGCGCTACCTTTACCGTCGGCGTACAGGCTGCCATCAGGAAGGGCAGAAGGACAAGGATCAGAGCTTTATTTTGCATGTTGCCTCTCGTAATTCTCAATTTGCTTTTGAATGGTATCAGGAATTTTGTAAGTTCCAAGATTGTATTTGATGATTTGGTCAATGGCGCCACCCAGATTAAGGTTAATATTGACAGGACGTCCGTTGAAAAAATTGGGATTTTTGCCACGCGCTTCAAGTTTTATGGACTGCTCTCGGCCCGCCTCGCCATTGATGGTCAGCTTAACCTTTTCATACTGGAAATTTTCCAGCGCGGCTTTCAGGTTAATGATGCCGCTGGCCGTATCTTGCAGGAACGAGGGCATGTCCTGCGGCGCGTAATGGATGGTGCCGGGTGCGGTTGTTTCCAGTACTCCATTTTCGACGAAGACCCGGTCACCCTGCAGGCGGACGGGGATTTTGCCATTGACGGTACCCGTTGCAACAAGCCCTTCGGTCTGCGTCAGGCTAAAAAGTTCAGAGAGGTCGAGGTCGCGGGCATCAAGCGTAATGCGTCCGCTGGCGCCGTTATCTTGGAGCGTAAGGGTGAAAGGTTTTGAAGTCAGAAGTCCTTTGGCCAGTGCCCATTTCATGTCGTGAATGGATATTTGGTCACCGACGTAGGAGAACGTGACCAGCCCTTCGGTCAGCGGCAGGCCCGCGTTCATTTGTGCAATGGATATTGTCTGTTTTTCAATCTCAATGGGATCAAGGTTTTTAAGGTCGATCACGGCATTGATGCCGTTGATTTCAGGCCCCGCCAGCGTTGTTCGGATGTTTTTCAGCAGGACATGATTTTTTCCGGCCGATCCGGGCGGGTAGAGGTTAAAGCCAAGCGTGCCGCTGGTTTCTTCTGACTCGGGCAATTCCAGCGTACCGATCACTTCCGGCGGCCAGAAAGAGGCGGTGAGCGCGCCCGTGCCTTTGATGCCAAAACCCTCCAGCGTGACATTCGGTACTGAAAGGCCTTTCAGGGTCAGATGCACCGCGGTGATTTCAACCTTTGAAAAGCCGAGTGCGAGAAGCTGGGTCTTCAATTCATCACGCAGGAAAAGTCGAGTGGCAAAGAATGCCACGGCGATCAGAAGCGCTAAAAACAGGGTGATGATCTTTAATGTTTTTTTCACGACAAACAAAATGGTGAGCCCGGACGGACTTGAACCGTCGACCACCTGATTAAAAGTCAGGTGCTCTACCGACTGAGCTACGGGCTCACACTTAACAAAAAGAGGCTGGAAACCAGCCTGCGGGCACAATAAAGAAAATGCCGGACAGGGTCAACAGGTATTTTTCTGGTTAACGCCTAACCTTCAGTTTTTCCTTGAGTTTTTTTGCCGTGGCGGAGCTGACGAAGGAGGCGACATTACCGCCCAGACGTCCGACTTCACGCACAAAGCTCGACGCCACGAACTGGTATTTGTCCCGCGACATCAAAAAAACCGTTTCAATATCAGGGTTTAGCTTGGCGTTGACGCCGGTCATCTGGAATTCATAGGCAAAGTCCGATACCGTCCGAAGCCCCCGGAAAACGACATTGGCGCCGTTCTTTACGGCGAAATCGACCAGAAGGCCCCTGAAGGTCGTAACCTCGATCTTGCCGCCCTTGATGCCTTTTGTGTCGGCTTTGAGCATGGCGACTCGCTCGGCGACTGAGAAGAGGGGGTTTTTGTCATCGTTGTCGCCGATCGCCACAATCAGGCGGTCCACCATTTTGGCCGCGCGCTCGATGATGTCGATATGGCCCAAGGTGACGGGGTCAAAGGTCCCGGCGTAGATTCCTGTGCGGAGTTTGGCTTTGGTCATGCGGTTGCCCTATTCTTACTTGAAGCGGATATTATCGTCAGATCCTTCGGCTTCGCCTCAGGATGACAGGAAAATGAAGTGTCATTCTGAGGGAGCCGTAAGGCGACCGAAGAATCTTGAGACCAATAAACTTCTTCAAAAACGACGCCACCCCGCCGATGGGCGGGGTCTGGCCGCGTCCGCATGCGGACGCATTTATAAACCGCGCTTTCCAGCGCGGGGCCGGATGCCGCCCTTCGGCGGCATGGCGGATTTTATGAGTCTGACGAGATACTTCGGTCACTGCGTTCCCTCAGGATGACAGGAGATACCATTATTCTTCTTCTCCACCTTCATCCCCGCCCACATCGGCGATGACGGCGCTGGAGACGACTTCTTCGGAGCCGTCGACGCGGAAGAGGGTGACCCCCTGCGTCTGGCGGCCGACAAAGCGCACATCGTGAATGGGCATGCGGATGACCTGGCCCCCGTCGGTCACGAGCATAAGCTGGTCCGTGTCGTCGGCGCGGAAGGTCGACACGACCTTGCCGTTTTTGGCGCTCAGCTTGATGTTCCAGATGCCCGATCCGCCGCGGCCCGTGACGCGGTACTCATAGGCCGAGGTACGCTTGCCGAAGCCACGCGTGGTGACGGTGAAGATGAAGTCTTCCAGATCCGCCATTTCCTTGAAGCGCTCGGCGGAGAGAGTGATCTCGCCTGCTGTTGTTTCCTCTTCATCGCTTTCAGGAGCTTCGTCGGAGGATTCCTGTTGGCGCGATTGGGAGGCCATTTTAAGATAGGCCGCGCGCTCTTCGGCTGTCGCCTCGGAATGGCGGACGATGGCGAGCGACACGACTTCATCGCCCGATCCCAGCTTGATGCCGCGCACGCCTGTCGAATCCCGGCCCTTGAACACGCGGATATCGGCGACGGGGAAGCGGATCGCCTTGCCGCCGTGAGAGGCAAGAACGATGTCGTCCTTGTCGGTGCAGGTCTTGACGGAGATCATGCGTTCTTCGCCCTCAAGCTTCATGGCGATCAAGCCGTTGGCGCGGATGTTGCGGAAAGCCGACAGGTTATTACGCCGGACTGTGCCCTGCGAGGTGGCGAGGATGACGTCGAGCTTTTCCCAAGCCTCTTCATCCTCGGGCAGGGGCATGACGACCGAGATTTTTTCGTCCTGTTCCAGCGGCAGGAGGTTGACGAAGGCCTTGCCGCGCGACTGCGGCGTGCCTTCGGGCAGCTTCCAGACCTTCATCTTGTGGACCAGGCCCTTTGAAGTGAAGAACAAGACGGGTGTGTGCGTGTTGGCGACGAAGATGTCGGTCACAAAATCCTCGTCCTTCGTGCTCATCCCCGTGCGGCCCTTGCCGCCGCGCTTTTGGGCGCGATATGTGGAAAGGGGCACGCGCTTAACGTAGCCAGCGTGGCTGACGGTGACGACCATGTCGGCGCGCTGGATCAGGTCTTCGATTTCGGTTTCGTCCTCGACCGGGACCAGCTCGGTCTTGCGCGGTGTGGCGAACTGCGTCTTGATGTCGCTCAGTTCCTTTTTCATGACGCCCAGCAGCCGCTCGCGGCTGCGCAGGATTTCAAGAAATTCCTTGATGTTGTCGGTCACTTCGTGAAGTTCGGCGCCGATCTTTTCGCGCTCAAGCCCCGTCAGGCGGTGCAGGCGCAGGTCAAGGATCGCGCGGGCCTGAAGGTCGGAGAGCTTGTAGGTCTTATTGGCCTCAAGCGGGTATTCGGGGTCGTCGATCAGTTCAATCAGCGGCGCCACGTCGCCCGCGGGCCACGGCTTGGCCGTCAGTTTTTCGCGCGCGACGTTGGGGTCGGGCGCGTTGCGGATGATGGCGATGATTTCGTCGATGTTGACGACGGCAACCGCAAGGCCGGCCAAGATATGGGCGCGGTCGCGCGCTTTCCCAAGGTCGTAAATCGTGCGCTTGGTGATGACTTCCTCGCGGAAGAGGAGGAAAGCGTCAAGGAATTGCTTGAGGTTCAGCGTCTGCGGGCGGCCGTTTTCAAGCGCCAGCATGTTGCACGGGAACGAGGTGTGCAGCGGCGTGTGCTGATATATCTGTTTCAGGACGACATCGGCAACCGCGTCGCGTTTGAGTTCAATCACGATGCGCACGCCTTCGCGGCTGGATTCATCGCGCAATTCGGAGATGCCTTCGATTTTCTTGTCGCGGACGCCTTCGGCGATCAGCTCGATCAGGCGCGACTTGTTCACCTGATAGGGAATTTCATGGACGATAATTGCCTGCTTGTCGCCGCGGATTTCCTCAACCGAGGACTTGGCGCGCATGGAGATCGAGCCGCGTCCCGTGTGATAGGCGCTTAAAATCCCGTTGCGGCCCAAAATCTGGCCGCCGGTCGGAAAATCGGGGCCGGGGACAATCGCAATCAGTTCGTCGAGTGAAAGATCTGGCTTGTCGATGAGGGCGCAGCAGGCGTCGATGACCTCGCCCAGGTTATGGGGCGGGATGTTGGTCGCCATGCCGACGGCAATGCCGCCTGCGCCGTTGACGAGCAGGTTGGGAAAACGGGCGGGCAGGACGGTCGGTTCCTGCATCGATCCGTCATAGTTGGGTTGGAACGCCACGGTCTCGCGGTCGATGTCTTCGAGCAGCGTTTCGGCGGCCTTGTTGAGGCGCGCTTCCGTGTAGCGCATGGCCGCGGCCGGATCGCCGTCCATTGAGCCGAAGTTACCCTGTCCGTCGATCAGGGGCAGGCGTAGCGAAAAGTCCTGCGCCATGCGGACCATCGAGTCATAGATCGCGCTGTCGCCGTGGGGGTGGTATTTACCCATGACGTCGCCGACGATGCGGGCGGATTTCTTGTAGGGCTTGGAGCTGTCATAGCCGCCCTCGCGCATGGCGAACAAAATGCGGCGGTGGACGGGCTTCAGGCCGTCGCGGACGTCAGGAAGGGCGCGGCTGACGATTACGCTCATCGCGTAATCGAGGTACGAACGCTGCATCTCCTCTTCAATGGTAACGGGTGCGATGTCGGTCGGTTTCGTGGTCGTCGGTGCGCTTGTCACGGCGGCTCCTTTAGTTCAATGATTAACCTGTATTTTTTAGCATTTTTTGGCAGGTTAAACAAAGTAAAAATCGGATTCTTGGTCCTGAAAATTAATAGCTCGTTAATTAACATATCGTACAATTTTATTGTGTGTTTTTGATGCTGGGAGAGAGGAACGAATGTCCAAAAAATCATTATCCGCGAAGGGACCATACGAGCTTTTAAAAGCAAGATTTGAACAGTTGATCGACCTTGGCAATGCTTTCGCTATTTTAGCAAAAGATGCAGAGGTTTTTATGCCGGAAAAAAGCGCCAAAGATCGTGGACGGCAGCTGGAAGCCCTGACCAAGGTTATGCTTGATCTTACCAAAGCGCCAGAGGTCGGTGAATGGCTGGATAAGGCTGAAAAGGGCAAAGCATTTTTGCCGCCAGCGGATCAGCGCAATCTTGAATTGATACGCAAACGTTGGGTGCATGAAACGGCTGTGCCGGATGATCTGACGATGCAAGTAACGCGCATTTATAACGAAGGTGACAGGCTCCATACAAAACTGCGTAATACCGGTGACTGGTCGAAAATGGAAAAATGGTATACGCACGTTGTTGACGTCATGCAGGCGATAGGTAAAGCCAAGAAGGAGAAGTTGAAGGCGGCTTCATGCTATGAGGCGCTTTTGGACGGTTTTTCGCCTGGGCTTTCTGATGAACTGGTGGCGCGGGAGTTTGGCAAGCTTGAGAAGGCGTTGCCATCTCTGATCCGCGAAGCCACCAAACGGCAGGCCAAAGAACCGCCGCCCATAGCATTGACGGGAACTTTCCCGCGCGCAAAGCAAGAAGATCTGTGCCGTCGGGTTGCGACGGCCATGGGGTTTGATTTCAAGAAGGGGCGCATGGATATGATTAATGCTCATCCCTCTTGTGGCGGCAGTGCAAGCGATGTTCGGTATTCCGTCGATTGTGATGAAAAGAACTTCCTTCAGGCGCTTTATTCGCTCATTCACGAGACGGGACATGCTTTGTATGAGCAAAACACACCGGCTAAATGGCGCTATCAACCAGTGGGTTCAACCATGGGCATGTCTATTCATGAAAGCCAGTCGCGGATTATGGAGGTGCAGGCTTGCCACACGCCCGAATTCTTCCAGTATCTTGAGAAGACGGTGCGGGAGGTTTTTGATCGCCCTGATGATCCTGCGTTATCGGCCAAAAATCTTGAAAAACTGGTGAATACGGCTAAGCCGTCCTTCATTCGCGTTCAGGCGGATGAACTGACATATTCGGCGCATATTATTTTACGCTGGAAGCTCGAGCGCGATATGGTTGAAGGCAATCTTGCCGTCAAGGATATGCCCAAGGCCTGGAATGAGGGTATGAAAACCTTGCTGGGTATTACGCCGCCGGATGCTTCCAAGGGGCATATGCAGGATGTGCATTGGCCTTGCGGATATGTCGGGTATTTTCCGGCCTATACCTTCGGGGATATGGGAGCGGCGCAATTCTTTCATGCGGCTTGCAAGGCAAAGCCTGAAATCCGCAAGGAACTGGCCAAGGGGAACTTTAAGCCATTGAGAGAATGGCTGCGTGACAATGTATACGGCAAAGGATCGTTGTTGACGACCGATGAACTTTTCATTCAGGCGACAGGTGAGAAGCTTAACGCTGATTACTATCTGGATCACTTAAGCCGCAGGTATCTGGGCAAGCCATTGGGGGCGGACGCCTCTATGGAGCATAAGAAAGTTTTGAAGAAAGCGCATCCGGCGGCCAGGCGCGGTAAGTGAGGTTGGCAGATATTTGTAGGGATACTCTACAGCTGCTTTGTATCAAAAATAATATGCATTTCAATGACCTTTCCTTCGTTGTTAAAGGAAAATATATCCACGCAATCGAAGGTTTTCGTGCCGCCATCGGGCAGTTTCTTGTGATAGTCGAAAAGGACAGCGGCCTGATGGGGCTGGTCGCCTGTAAAAGTTGCTTTGAGCGTAAAGCGCGTTCCTTTGGAACGTTCCAGCAAGCCGGGATAAAACTCCTGCGGCTTTTTCGGCTGCGGTTGCGTGGGCGAGTAGATGAGCGCGTCAGGAGCGAACAATGCGAGAATAGCGTTTAAATCGCCTGCATTGAAGGCATCGAGATAGGCGGTCATTGCTCGCTTGTGTTCTTTGGAAGCATTTTTCATCGTATTGATATTATTATATAATTTTTCAGAAAGTGTCAATATGAGCCGATTATAATGAATAATAGGCTCAAAAATTAATAATAAATGAGCTAATTTTGGGTTATAATCGGCTCATGAGGTATAACTGGCAACAACCGGACTGGCCTGAATTTCGCTATGACCTTGGAGCGCTCCAGCCGCAGCTGGAGGTTTACCGGGAAAAGGTCGCGCATATGGGAGGTCTGATCCGCGGGATGCCCGACACATCAAGGACCGAGGCGTTGTTAAACGTCATGGTGGCGGAAGCCATCAAGACGTCGGAGATTGAGGGCGAGTATCTCAGCCGCGCCGACGTCATGTCGTCGATCCGCAATAATCTGGGCCTGAACGCGCCCAGGGAAAAAGTTCATGACCGCAACGCATTGGGCATTTCGGAACTGATGGTGGATGCCCGGCAGGGGTTTGCGTCCCCCCTGAGCGCAGCGATGGTCTTCAAATGGCATGAAATGCTTTTTTCACCGTTTAGAAAAAGGATGACGGTCGGCGGCTGGCGCAGTCATGACGAGCCGATGCAAGTCGTTTCAGGCCCAATCGGAAAGCAAAAAGTTCATTTTGAGGCGCCGCCCTCGGGACGGGTTGCGGTGGAAATGACCCGTTTTATCGACTGGTTCAACCTTTCCGCGCCGGGCGGCGGCCGGGCTATCAAGGATGCGCCGGTGCGCGCGGCTCTGGCTCATATCTATTTCGAGACGATACATCCGTTCGAGGACGGCAATGGCCGGATCGGACGCGCTATTTCGGAGAAGGCGCTCTCTCAGGGAGCGGGCCGACCCATCATGCTCAGCCTGTCGAAAACAATCGAAGCCAGAAAGAAAAAATACTATGAGGCTCTGGAGAACGCCCAGAAATCAAATGATGTCACGAATTGGATACATTATTTTGTCGGCGAAATCATGGCGGCGCAGGACGATGCCGAAAGGCTGATTGATTTTATTCTTCAAAAAACCCGCTTTTACGATCGTTTCCGGGAAGAGCTCAATAAAAACCAGACGCTTGCTTTGGCGCGCATTTTCGAGGAAGGGCCAAACGGCTTTCAGGGTGGCATGACGGCAAAAAAATACATGGCCATCACCGGGGTTTCCAAGGCGACGGCCACGCGTGATCTGGCAAGACTGGCCGAGATAGGGGCTTTGAGGTCTGTCGGTAGCGGGCGTGCTGTGCGTTATGAGTTGCTGTATCCATAATCCTATAAAAAACCACTAGCGATAATTTTACGGTCAGCTATAGTGTGGCGTCTCAAGACTACCAATCACGAAACCAAAACAACGCTTAAGAGGATACGCGAATGCTCAGCACGGAAGTCATTATCTTTGGGTCGGGTGTACTGGCCCTTGTTTACGGCGTGGTCGCCGGTTTTCAGGTTATGGGCGCCAGCGCCGGGAACGAGCGCATGCAGCAAATCGCCTTGGCCATACAGGAAGGCGCGAAAGCATACCTGAACCGTCAATATATGACGATCGGCATCGTGGGCGTGGCGGTTGCAATCGCCCTTGGCCTGACGCTTGGAACGCAGGTTGCGGTTGGTTTTGCGATCGGTGCGATCCTGTCGGGTCTTGCCGGCTACATCGGCATGAACGTATCGGTCCGCGCCAACGTGCGCGTGGCGGATGCGGCGCAAAACGGTCTTGTGGCGGCGCTTAACATCGCCTTCAAGTCGGGCGCGATCACCGGCATGCTCGTGGTGGGCTTAGGTCTACTTGGCGTTGCGGCTTATTACTATTACCTCAGGGCAACAGGCGTTGATCAACGCCATGTGCTTGAGGCTCTGGTGGCGCTTGGCTTCGGCGCGTCGCTGATTTCGATCTTCGCGCGTCTGGGCGGCGGTATCTTCACCAAAGGCGCCGATGTGGGCGCTGACCTTGTTGGCAAGGTTGAATCTGATCTGGCTGAAGACGATCCCCGCAACCCCGCCGTTATCGCCGATAACGTGGGCGACAACGTGGGCGATTGCGCCGGGATGGCCGCCGACCTCTTCGAAACCTATGCGGTTACGATTGTTGCAACCATGCTGATCGCCGCCAGCGCCTTCACCGGTGCGACGGTCGAGCAAATGATGATCCTGCCGCTCCTGATTTCGGGGCTTTGCATCGTGGCTTCGGTCATCGGCACGTTCTTCGTCCGCCTTGGCAAAAACGAAAACATCATGGGCGCGCTCTACAAGGGCGTGATCGTGAGCGGCGTGATTTCCGCGGGTCTCATCTGGTGGATCATCGCCAAGCACATTGGCATGAAGACCGAGATCGTGTTGGCGACAGGTGCTATGATCAAGGGATCGGCTCTGATGTACTGCGCGCTCGTCGGCCTTGGCGTGACGGGCTTGCTCGTCTGGATCACCGAGTATTACACCTCGACGGCTTACCGTCCGGTGCGCTCGGTTGCCGAGTCTTCGCAAACCGGCCATGGTACGAACATCATTCAGGGTCTGGCCATTTCGCTGGAATCCACAGCTTTGCCCGTGATCGTAATCTGCGGCGGCATCTACATGTCCTATGATCTGGCCGGGCTCTACGGCATTTCACTGGCGGCCACCACCATGCTGGCGCTGGCCGGAATGATCGTGGCGCTGGACGCCTATGGCCCCGTGACCGACAACGCCGGCGGCATTGCCGAGATGTCGGACCTTCCCAAAAAGGTCCGCGTCACGACCGATGCGCTGGATGCTGTCGGCAACACGACCAAGGCGGTGACCAAGGGCTATGCCATCGGTTCCGCGGGTCTTGCGGCTCTCGTTCTCTTCGCGGCTTACACCGAAGAGCTCAAGCACTATTTCCCCAATAACCCGGTCACTTTCCCGCTGAACGAGCCGTTTGTCATCATCGGCCTCTTCATCGGCGGTCTCCTGCCGTATCTGTTCGGCGCGCTCAGCATGACTGCCGTCGGCCGTTCGGCCGGCGCGATCGTGGTCGAGGTTCGCCGCCAGATGAAAGAGATCAAAGGCCTTCTGGAAGGCAAGGCAAAGCCGGAATACGGCCGTGCTGTCGACATGCTGACGAAGGCGGCGATCAAGGAAATGATCGTTCCGTCGCTTCTGCCGGTCCTGACCCCGTTTGTCCTGTTCGGCGCGATCTGGGCTCTGTCGGGCAAGATCGAGGCGGGCTTCCAGGCAGTGGGCGCGATGCTGGTCGGCACGATCGTGACGGGTCTTTTCGTCGCGATCTCGATGACCTCGGGCGGCGGCGCCTGGGACAACGCCAAGAAATACATTGAGGAAGGCCACTTCGGCGGCAAGGGCTCTGACGCCCACAAGGCCGCCGTCACGGGCGATACCGTCGGCGATCCCTACAAGGATACGGCGGGCCCCGCGGTCAACCCGCTCATCAAGATCACCAACATCGTGGCCATCCTTCTGGTTGCGATCGCAGCGAACATGATGAAGTAATTGATTGAATGAAAACCGCCCCTTCGCGTGAAAGCGTGAGGGGGCGGTTTTTATTTTTGGATTATATCAAGGATTGATTGCATTTATTGCCATCTATTCATGGTCTGAAAATCCCGCCATCGCGGGCTTGGCCCGCGATCCGGTTTTTAAAGTTTCCAGACCCCGGCCTTCGCCGGGGTAGCATTTTGAGAATGGAATCACCCCACAGGACTCGGGCAGCCTTTTTGGCTCGGTGCGCTGCGGTAGCAGCCGACCTTCACATTGCCCCCGTATGAAGCTTTTATATCGGTTTTATTGCCGATATTGCCCTTGACCGTGATGGCGGGCGAGGGATCGTCTGGGTATTTCAAGCCATCGATGACGGTTGTATAACCCACCTGCATGACGGGAATGAAGGACTGCCCTGCTGGTATCAACGTTGTGTAATAATATTCTTCCTGATGCGTATTGACGGGGAGATCCGCCGTCAGTTTGGCGTTGCTGCCGACATCGCCTGTCACTTCCAGCTTGCCGTTCGTCACATGTATTGAGGCTTTGGCCGGGATGTCGCCGTTGACGGTCAGTGTTCCCGTGTACTCGTAATCCTTGCCTTCCTTCAGGTGAGCGCCATCGATATAGAGATGTTCGGAAAGCCCTGCGCCTCTGAAAACCTCCTCATTGGCGACCCGGCCTTTGAGCTCGGGCGAGGAGGCCTGAGGCCCCAAAGTTTGGGTGCAGCCAAGAGCGGCGGCGAAAGCAAGGCACAAAGAAAGACCTTTAACGAACCTTGTCGTCATCGTGAGATTCTCCGTTTTTTGATTGATATGTGGCTGTCTCCAGAAGGAGGCTGGCAGGGTGGGAGGTAAAAGCATCAATCCGTTTCAGGATCAATCGCGTTCCTTTCTGTAGCCAAGTCCAATATACCACCCGTCATTCGTTATGTCAAATTTTGTTTGATTCCAAAGGATTAGGCTGCTATAAATCGGGCATTCAAACGAAGGGATTCTAAGCTATGACCGACCAACCAGCGATTTACAAAGGCCTTGCCGGTGTTCCGGCGGATTTCAGCAAAATTTCGAAGGTCTTTGACGAGACGAACACGCTGACATATTTCGGCCATCCGGTACAGGAACTGGCCGAGCATTGCCGGTTCGAGGAAGTGGCGTATCTGCTCTGGCACGGCGAGTTGCCGACGGCGGATCAATTGAAGGCGTTTGAAAAGGAAGAACGCAGCCAACGTGCTCTTGATCCGAAACTGGTGACGGTCTTGCGTCAGTTCCGCAAGGACGCGCACCCGATGGATACGCTGCGCACGGCGATCAGCTTTCTGGGCACGCAGGACCAGGAATGGTCGGACCAGACGCCCGCTGGAAACCTGAAGAAATCGATCAAAATGCTTGCGCAAATCCCGTCGATTATCGCGGCGGATGTTCGTATCCGCGGCGGCAAGGAGCCTATTGCGCCGCGCGCGGACCTGACGATGGCCGAGAACTTCTTCCATATGTATTTCGGCGAGGTGCCGGACTCGCGCGTCGTCAAATGCTTTGACGCGTCACTTACGTTTTATGCTGAACACGGTTTCAACGCTTCGACATTCGCGGGGCGCGTCATTACCTCGACCTTGTCGGATATTTATTCGGCGGTCACGGGCGCGATCGGCGCGCTCAAAGGTCCCTTGCACGGCGGCGCGAATGAGGCCGTCATGCACATGCTGCTCGAGATCGGCGATCCGTCAAAAGCGCAAGCCTGGATCGACGACGCCATCGCTAAAAAGAAACTGGCGATGGGGTTCGGCCATCGCATCTATAAGAACGGCGACAGCCGCGTGCCGTACATGACCAAGGTTTTCCATGAAATGGCGCGCCTTAAAAACGGCCAGAAATGGGTCGATATTTCGAACATCCTGTCGAAAACGATGATCGAGAGGAAGAACATACATCCCAACCTCGACTTTCCGGTGGGGCCGGCCTATTACCTGATGGGGATCGACATTCCGGTCTTCACGCCGATCTTTGTCATGAGCCGCATTACGGGCTGGACCGCCCATGTGATGGAACAGCTCAAAGACAATAAGATCATGCGGCCCTTGTCGGTCTATAACGGCGTACCGCAACGCCCGGTTGTGCCGTTGGACAAGAGAAAAGCGGCCTGATTAATTTCATAATCAATTTTTTAGCTTATGCAAATTAAATTGCATATTGACGCTTGTTTTATGGCCATATAGTTTTACGTGAATAATAAATCATTATTTCTGGATAAAGAGTCGTGAGCGCTGATAAGTCCTATGAAAAGCTTATGAAGCAGCCCTTGATGCAACTGCGTCAGGAACTGGCTACGCTCTTCCTTACGCGTACTCTCAACGTGGAAAGTTATCAGCTTTTCTCATTAAAACTCAAAAAACACATAATGTCTCAGCGCGGCGCTGACCTGGCTCAATTTCAAAATGAGATGAACATAGCGCAGCAGATGATCACCGGATGGATTCCTGATCATAGCCCGAACGTCAGTACGCCCGAACTGCAATTATTATGGGGGGCGGCGTTAGGCCTGGAGGCAATGCGTTACGGCGATAGGCTGGAAAACGCAAATATGTGGCAGAAGTTGACGGCCAGTCATGAGATAGAAGAAGAGCGGCTTTTTTGTACACGCGTGGCAGCGTCACTGCCGGGATTGAAGGAGAGGCACGGCATTCTGCGCGCGGCGTGGAAGTTGCCGCGCAATGGCTATCCCGAGCCGGGGTTTGTTTGCGATCCGCAGACAGCGACGGTTCATCTTGACCTTGCCTGGTCGCTGATTTCGGGGCTTGAGCAAGCACGCGGGCTTTTGCTTAACGAGGCGGCAAACGGCATTGGTACGCTCTATTTCACGCCGAAAATGATGAAGATTTCCAAGGAAATGGAAGACATCAAGGCAAAAAAGGTGCGCAGCGAGGAAGAACATAAGGAAATGACACGGCTGGCAACTCAATGGCTGGCGCGTTTTCAGGTGACGGTGGCGGCGGAGGAAAACTTTGCCAATCGTATGGCGGCGGAACTGGCCAAGATATCGATTCAGGATTACGCGACAGCCTTGAATCACGTCATCTGTACCATGGGTGGGATCCCGGAGTCGGTCGAACTTGTCAAAAAAACCGTCGACGAGCCCGATGACAAGACCAAGCTCTATAATTTGCAGCGCGCGATTTATTTTTCCTTTTTCGAGGAAAACGGCTTCTTTGAAAATACGAAAGACGGCTGGCAGTCGATGGGGGTCAATCCCGATTGGATTTCGACCTCCGATGGCAAGCTGCGCGGCATGGAGGCTGTGGAAGAGCTGCGCTCTTTTTGCAAGAAAATGGAAGATCTGCAACCTGACCTGCGCGATCGCATGGTGGGCGATGCCTGGTATGCCAGGCAGATGGAAGCCTGCGCCGCCGAACGCGCCCTGCTGGCGGAACAGATTTTTGAGCGGTTTGCCGCGCATTTGATGCCGGGCCTTGAAGAGCTGGCGCTTAGGAATCCAGAAAAAACCAAGAATGAAATGCAGGAGCTGTCCGGGCAGGATGAGGACGAACCTGACATTGCAGCCATCAAAGACAAAAAAACAGGCAAATCCAGGATGGAATATGACACCCCGCAGCCGCCTCAATCGCCGCGCGAAGCCAGGGGATTTAAGGACGATCAGAAATCCGAAGGTGAAATGTCCGAAGACGGCGAGGGAAAAGAATTCGATGAAGAAGCCATGAAAGAGGCCTTGGAAAAACTGCGTCAGGATCTTAAAAGCGGCAAGGGCGATCAGAAGGAAAAAGGTGATAGCGGGGATGGAGACGGGGATGAAGGTAATGAAGCCGGGGATGATCCCATGGAGGGCGCCGGGGACGGAGACGGGGATGACGGCACAGACGGCGGTGAGGGGCGTGACGGAGATGACAAAGAAGGCAAGTTAGCTCACGATGACGCCGCAGATTTGGATCAGATCAAGAAGCTGAAAGAAGCTCTCAAGGGCGGCGGGGGCGATGGTCCGGGAAAATCCATGACCGATGAACGGCCGACTCTTGATGGTAAGGGTGATCTGGACGAATATCGAAGGATGATCGCGCCGCATCGCGATGCGATAAGCAAGGCCGCGAATATTATGCGGAAAATTCAGGAAAAATTGACCGTCAGTGTTCAGGATCCATCGCACAAGAACAGTCTTGTGCCCGAAGATGGCGATGTTGGCCGCTTTCAATCCAAATCCATGCAGGATCGCCTGGTCAAGCAATTTTCCAAGCAAGCTATCGATGAATCCGATTTTGAAGCCTTCAGCGTCGATGGTCCCGTCCGAAAGATTCCGGCGAAATCGGAAATTCATATTTGGGTTGACGGTTCGGGCAGCATGACGGGGAAACCGGTGGAAATGGCCATCACGACGGGATGCATTCTTTATGAAGCGGCCAAGGAAGTCGGTATGGATGTGTACATCGGGATGCTGGGCGATCCCCATCCTCTTTCCATCGCAAAGCCTGGAATGTCCGACAGGGAAATTGGCCAGGCGATCGTCAAGGTTCGCAGAGGCCAGGGGGGAGACAAGGATTATCTGTCATCCTCAATTGCAAAAATGATAGAGACAACCCTTGAAAAGAAAAAAGACCTGTCGCAGTTGGTCGGCAATACGCATGTATTTGTCGTGACGGACGGCGGGTTTACGGATATGGAAGTGGCCTTGTCGCACGTAAAGTCTTTGCAGAAAGAAAGCCCGCATACCACCATGGATTTTGTCATGATTGGCAGTCTGAAATCGCTGGTTATTGATGCTGCGGATGAAGTTAACAGCACGGCGGTAAAAGCGCCAATTGGTTACACGATCGTCGATAGCCCAAGCAAGATTAGTGACGGAGTCATAGAACTTTTGACCAAACGTCTGAAGAACACAAGGTCGGAAGACGCCATTTCGCTCAAGCACAAACAAAAAGAACTTAAATCCGTTAAAAGACCCAAAGACCCCTATGGAAGGAGCTATTAAAATGAAATCAAGTAAACAAAAACATAAAAAAGTGATGCTGGGAACCGAAGCCATGCCGATCCCCGTGTGGGATTTGCAAACGGGCATGACAGGCGCGCTGGCCGGTCCCGGCAGCAGCATTGCCTTTCATACTCTGCACGAAACGGTGGAAGATAAGGCCATCTATGCCGATCTCATGCGCAACCTGCCGTCACGCAGCATGCTGCCGCACCTGATTCACGAATTGACGGAGCGCGATCCGGGCCGCGTCGACTGGGAAAAGCACAGCTTTCTTTGCGGCTATATGGGACCTCCGTCGATCGGGAAAAGCTATATGCTTAAAACTGTGGGCCGCCTTGTCCATCCCAAGGGCTGTCTTTACTTGAACTGCAAAGACATGGATATGGGCATGATCTTCTGCGAGACCGTGTTTGACACTGGCGCGGCTAACCGTGAAAAAGCGGCTATTGACGCCCGCATCCTGCAGGGCAACAAAGGCGGCAAAGGCCTTTCGCCCGACAGTGTTGAAATGCTGCGCCATGCGCTTGGCGAGGCCTTCGTCGAGCAGACAAATGGCGCCAAGACAGACATTTCCATCGACTGGAACGGCATTCGCGTCAAGGGTGATACAACCGACGAACAAAACTATCAAAAACAGGTCATCCGCGAAGCAATCGGCCAGGTTTGCCGCAACGAAGGCATTGTCATCACCAGCGATCTGGGCCAGATCGGCATCACGACCCGCGACGGCATCGCGATCCGCGCGGCGGATCCGAAGTCGGCCGACTATGGACGCCCGGTCCTGCTGGACGAGATCAACCGCGCCAAGCCTGGCACGTTGCAAAAGCTTTATGAGTTTTTTGCCATGTTGTCCGATCCCCGGGTCGAGCAGTTCCAGGTGACGGGCGGCGAAAACCGCGCCTTTACTTTCCGTCGCAAGGACCTGCCGGTCTCGTACCGCATGAACTTTACGGGCAACCCGTCGACCAAGGGTATGGGCAGTGCCGATATGGACCGTCCGCTGATCTCCCGCTTCGGAATGGAACTTGACATCCGCACGGTCCCCGATCCGGCCATGCATGACTATGCCGACCGGATTTCACAGGCCATGACCGGTGTGCCGCTGACGCAGATCTACTATTCGGCAAGGGACTATTTCGACGAGGATCAGCAGAGGCTTGTCGATACGGCCATGCAGTACCGCACGGCAGGGTTAAGCCCGGCGGAAGTGGCTCGTATTCCGGCGGAAGAATTTGTCAACATCAAAGAAGCCAAAAAAGTCATTCGGGTGTCCGAGCAATTGGCCGAGTTTTTTGCCGCGCTCAAGCATGTATTCAATCCTGAATCCCAGCTTTATCGCGGTTCGAAAATATCGCTGAGCCAGGAGTACGAGAACTATCTGCAGAGCGTGGAAATCGATCTCCGTCTTGTGACCAAGCTGCTTGAAAAAGCAAGCGTGGTGACCCCCGAGGTGATCGAACCAAAGAAGCTGTCCTATAAAGATGCCTTTTCCACGGCGGCCGGCAAGACGAAAGCGTCGCCGATTGATACCGAGACACGCATGAAAGACCGCGGCGATCGGCTGGAGAAATATGTGATCCAGTGGTTGCATCAGGCTCTGATCCCGGCAGACGCCCAGACCCGCAATATCCGCACAGAGGAATGCCAGCGTGTTCTGCAGATGGCCAAAAACCTGGCAGGCGATTGCGGTATCGGCGAAGTCACGCTGAAGGAAGGTGAGAAAGGCGGTTTAAAGCGCATTGGCGAGCTTTATAACTATACGAAGAAGCTGCCGAAAACGCCGCCGGTTGCCGTGGATTTTGCGTCAAGCGCCGTCAATGACAATGTCAAAATGCCGCGCGTGATCAAAAAGTCAAAGCCGGGGCCACGTAGTGGAAGGGCTTAAATTTAGGCCACGCTCTTGCTTTTTTGCGGGGGCTGGCGGACCAGCTTTTCATACTCGTCCCGCAACATACGGGTGACGGGGCCGACTTTGTAGGTATGGTTGTCGATCTTGCCGATGGCGGTGACTTCGGCGGCCGTGCCGGTCAGGAAGCACTCGTCAGCTTGGCCAAGTTCGGCCGGCATGATGACGCGCTCGGTCACTTTAATGCCCTTGGATTTTGCAAGGTCGATGATCGTGCGCCGGGTGATGCCGTTGAGGAAGCAGTCGGGGATGGGCGTATGAAGCTCGCCCCCTTTGACCATGAAGAAATTGGCGCCCGTGGCTTCGGCCACCTGTCCGCGGTAATCCAGCATAAGGGCGTCGTGGAACCCTGCGTTCTCGGCGGCGTGTTTTGAAAGTGTGCAAATCATGTAAAGCCCGAACGCCTTGCTGTGCACCGGCGCGCAGGCCGCAGGCGGGCGCTGCCAGCGTGAAGTCTGAAGATGGAGTCCGTTTTCGCGCATCTCGGGTGTAAAGTAATTGGGCCATTCCCAGACGGCGACGGCAAAATGAATTTTGCTTTTCTGGGCCGTGACGCCCATCTGTTCCGAGCCGCGCCAGGCCACGGGGCGGACATAGGCGTCCTTAAGGCCGCTGGCTTTCAGCGTGTCGATGCAGGCCTGATCGATCTGTTCGACCGTCCAGGTCATTTTCATGTCAAGAATTTTGGCGGATTCGATCAGGCGCTGGCTGTGTTCGTTCAGTTTGAAGATATGGCCGCTGTAGGCCCGGCATCCTTCAAAAACGCCGCTGCCATAGTGCAGCCCATGGGTCAGGAGATGGATTTTGGCATCGCGCCACGGGATCAGCTTCCCGTCCATCCAGATTTGTCCGTCACGGTCGTCATAGGGGATCAGCGTGGCCATTGAAAAACCCTCTCTTGTTGGCGTTATTCTAATCAAAGAAAAGGGATGTGACAACATTATAAAAATATGTATATTCATTGGGTATGACCGAGGAAAAACCGCATATTCTGGTTGTTGATGATGACGAGCGGCTGCGCCAGCTTTTAAGCCGTTTTCTCGTTGATCACGGTTTTTTGGTTTCGACTGCGCCCGATGCAAAAACGGCGCGTGAGATACTCGAAACGCTGGCTTATGACTTGCTGATTCTTGATGTCATGATGCCGGGCGAAGACGGTCTGTCGCTGACGCGCGCGATCAAAGCCAAAAGCAGTCAGGCTATTTTGCTGCTGACCGCTCGTGGCGAGACGGAGGAGAGGATCGAAGGGCTGGAAGCGGGGGCCGACGAATATTTGCCCAAGCCGTTTGAACCCAAGGAATTGCTTTTGCGCATTCAGGCGATCTTGCGCCGCCTGCCCAAACGGCCGAAGGATACTGAACCCGTTCGTCTTGGCAAATGGCTGGCGGATCTTACAAGGTGCGAGCTGATCTGCGGCGAGGAGCGTCAGGCGTTGACCCAGACGGAAGCCGCGCTGATCAAGGCGCTCTTGCAACGGGCAGGACAGGTGGTGACGCGCGAGGAGATGGCCGAGCTTGGAGACAGCGGAACAGGCGAGCGTTCCATTGACGTGCAGGTCACGCGCCTTCGCAAAAAACTTGAAGATGATCCAAAAATGCCGCGCATCCTGCAAACCGTGCGCGGGAAGGGATATGTGCTGTGGGTGGAGTGACGATTAAGAATTTTTTGCCCCGCACCCTGTTCGGCCGGTCGCTTTTGATTATCATGACGCCGGTTCTGCTGGTGCAGGTTATTTCGACCTTTATCTTTTTCGACCGGCACTGGACGGCGATGAGCACGCGTCTGGCCGAGGCTCTGGCCGGTGAAATCGCCATGCTGGTGGAGGAGGTTGAAACAACTCCTGACGGCGCCGCGCTGAACAAGGCGATCCAGAAAGCCGCGCGCACGATTGATCTGGTTGTCACTCTCGATCGTGACAGCCGGGCTCTGGACGCGCCTCTGCAGAATGACGCTTTCTTCCCGTCGCTGCCGGTAATTTTAAGAAACTCGCTGGACAACAAGCTCAAGCAGCCGATTGCCATCGACACGACGGGCAAGGAAAAGTGGATTGAAATTCAGGTTAAAACGTCCAAGGGTATTCTGCGCATCGAAGCCCCGGCACGGCGGATCTTCAGCTCGACGACGTATATTTTCATCCTCTGGTTTTTTGGGAGTTCTTTTATTCTTTTTGCCATCGCCATTCTCTTCATGCGCAACCAGATCCGGCCGATCCGCAAGCTGGCCGTTGCGGCCGAGCGGTTCGGCAAGGGCATCGACATTCCCGCCAAGTTCAAGCCCGAGGGCGCGGCTGAAATACGGCAGGCAGGACAGGCCTTCCTGGATATGCGCGACCGCATCCGTCGCCAGATCGAACAGCGCACGGCCATGCTGGCCGGCGTGTCGCATGATTTGAGAACGCCGATCACGCGCATGAAGCTGCAACTTGAAATGATGAAAGAAACCCCGGACACGGCGGCCTTGCGCGGCGATATTTCTGAAATGGAAAGGATGGTTGAAGGCTACCTGTCCTTTGTCAAAGGCGAGGGGGATGAAACGCCGGGCGCCAATGATCTGACGCCTATTCTGGCGCGCATTGCGACCAATGCCCGTCGCGCTGGCAAGGCGGAGGTCGAGGAGAATATCGCCCGCGACCTGATCGTGCGCATCCGTCCGCAGGCCATTGAACGCGCCGTCGGCAATGTCGTGGCCAATGCATGCAAATACGGCAAGAAAGTCTGGATCAATGCTTATAAGGCGATGGAATCCGTTGAGATTTCAATAGATGATGACGGCCCCGGCCTCCCGAAAGAATCTTATGAAGATGTCTTCAAGCCTTTCTTCCGCGTCGAAAAATCGCGCAATCCCAAGACGGGCGGGGTGGGGCTTGGCCTTTCGATCGCGCAGGATATCATCCACAGCCACGGCGGTGAGATATGGCTTGAGCCCAGCAACCGCAGCGGATTGAGGGTTGTAATCAGGTTGCCGGTGTGATGCTATATTAAAGGGCAAGAATCCGTCATCCCGGAGGTTTATCGCGCTGCGAAGCAGCTTGGCGATAAACATTAACATCCGGGATCCAGAGATGTCGGCAGCAAAGCTGCCGTCTTTCCTGGACCCCGTATGAGCAAAGTTCGACGAAGGCCTTCGGCCCGTCGAACCTACGGGGTGACATGAATGTGGAGATTTTAGTTAAAAAACCGCTCCACCTGCTTCAGCCGTTTGTCGAGCGCGGCCATGGTCGGCGCCAGATCATCGCTTTCATCACGCATCCAGACATAAAGCGTCGCGGCCATGACGCCGAAAAGGATCAGGGTATTGGTTGCCTTGCATCCTGTCATGTCAGTCCTGTCAATGACAATTCCCGCAGACGCGCGAAGACAGGGCAGGACGGCGCAAACGGCTTTGGGGTCTTTTGGAACGCCTTTAAAAATCGACTGCATGGCCTTGCGGTGCTTTTGCACCGCATCAAAACGCGCCATCAGGATTTCAAACAGGCGGTCGTGAAGAAGGCTCTCGCTTGAGGGCGAAAAACCTTCGACCATCCGGTCATCCATATAGGACACAAGAAGTGGTAGGAGATCGGTTTTATCGCGATATTGCTTTAAGGAAATATAGGATTTCTTGGCGACATCCTCAAGCGTGACACTTTCCCACCCCTTGCGGGCGGTGACGACAAGCAGGGCTTCGACAAGCCGTTTCGTCTGGTTTTTTGCAGTCTTTTGTGCCATTTTTCAAGGGACTATACAGCGTTATATTTGAAATGAAAATAGGGGCCTTTCATGGACATGAAAAACCTTGATCTCGTCGGTATCGGCAATGCCATTGTGGATGTTCTGGCGAAAACGGATGATACGTTTTTGAAAAACAATCATATCAACAAGGGGACCATGACCCTGATTGAGGCCGAGGGTGCTGAAAAGCTTTACGAAAAGATGGCCCCCGGCGTCGAAATGTCGGGCGGATCTGCGGCCAACACCATGGCGGCCTTCGCGTCGCTCGGCGGCCAGGGTGGTTACATCGGTAAAGTGTCAAACGATCAGCTGGGCGAGGTTTTCCGGCATGACATCAAGGCGGCGGGGGTCTGTTTCGACACGCCGGGGTTGGACGACGGTCCTTCGACCGCGCGTTGCCTTATTCTGGTGACGCCCGATGCCCAGCGCACGATGTGCACCTATCTTGGCGCCTGCGTCTGGATCGGGCCGGAAGACTTGAACGCCGCGATGATCTCAAATGCCAAAGTGACCTATCTGGAAGGCTACCTGTTCGACAAGGACCGGGCGAAAAAGACTTTCATCAAGGCGTCAGAGATTGCGCATGGCGCGGGAAGGGATGTGGCGCTGACACTGTCCGATCCGTTTTGCGTCAACCGCCACCGGGCCGAATTTATGGACCTGATCAGCAATCATATTGATATTCTTTTCGCCAACGAGGCCGAGATCATGGCACTTTTTGAAACGTCCAGTTTCGATGAAGCCGCGGACAAGATCAGGAACCATTGCAAAGTCGCCGTTCTGACGCGCAGCGAAAAAGGCTCGCTGATCGTAAGCCGTGACAAGGCTTACAAAGTGGCCGCTGAAAAAGTTGCCAAAGTCGTTGACACAACCGGCGCGGGCGACGCCTATGCGGCGGGTTTCCTGTACGGCTACACGCGGGACATGAGCCTTCCCGATTGCGGGCGGATCGCGTCGATCGTCGCGGCCGAGATTATAGGCCAGATGGGCGCGCGCCCGCAGCGCAACCTTGCCAAGCTTGTTCAGGAAAAGATGCGCGGTGCTGCATGAAAGCCGTTATTTGTCACCCCCGCTTTATGCGGGGGTCTGGTAGGCCGTCTGGCCGTCATGTGACTCAAAAGACGCGCAGACGCGCTACATGTTTTGCGGCTCCGCCGCTGGCCGGATGCCCGCGCAAGGCGAGCATGACCATCTTTCTTCTTTTCCTTTTGTTCTTCTCGGTACCCTCTTTCGCCAACCCCGTCCACGCCATCGCCATGCACGGCGCGCCAAAACACGCAGCGGGCTTTGCGCATTTCGACTACGTCAATCCCGACGCTCCCAAAGGCGGCGCGCTGCGTCTGGCCATGACGGGCGGTTTCGACTCGCTCAACAGCCATATCGTCATGGGCACGGTGGCGGAGGGAATGGATCTGACCGTCGACCGTCTGCTGGCGCGGTCGTGGGACGAGCCGTTTACGCTTTACGGCCTTGTTGCCGAAAGTCTGGATGTCACGCCTGATCGGTCGTCGGTTACATTCAACCTGCGGCGGGAGGCGCGCTTTCATGATGGCAAGCCCATGACGCCCGAGGATGTCATTTTCAGCTTCGAGATGTACAAGAAACACGGCCATCCCGTCCGCCGCCGCGTTTATGGACTTGTCAGCAAGGTTGAAAAGACCGGCGATCATGCAGTCAGGTTTGATTTTGGCCCAGGTCATGATGCTGAAAGCGTGATGATTCTGGGGCTTATGCCTGTTTTGCCCAGACATTGGTGGGAGGGGGGCGGGCATGATTTTTCCAAGACGCTGCTCGAACCTCCTTTGGGCAGCGGGCCTTACAAAATCGTAAGCGTCGATCCCGGCCGTAAAATTGTGTACGAGCGCGTGAAGGACTACTGGGCCAAGGATCTGCCGGTGACACGCGGCTTTTATAATTTCGGTACGATCACTTACCAGTATTTCCGCGATGACTCCATTTCACGCGAGGCATTCAAGGCCGGAGACTACGATTTGCGGCGGGAGTTTGACGGTCCGCGCTGGAAGACGGATTACGACTTTCCTGCCGTGCGCGAGGGAAGGATCGTGCTTGAGGAGTTACCCCACCAGAGGCCCGAGCGTGTGCGCTCTCTCATCTTCAACACGCGCCGCGATCTCTTTGGCGATCGGAAAGTGCGCGAAGCTTTGCAATATGCTTTCGATTTCGAATGGTTGAACAAGAATCTGTTTCATGACGCTTTCCGGCGCATTTCCAGCTTTTTCCCCAATGCGGAGCTGGCCGCATCGGGCTCGCCGGAGGGCGGGGAGCGGGCATTGCTGGAAAAGTACAAGGACAAACTGCCGCCTGAAACGTTCGGTCCGGTTTGGACTCCACCCGTAACGGATGGCAGCGGTCCGCCGGGCATGCGTGATAATCTCAAAAAAGCGGCAGAGTTTTTGAAGGAAGCGGGATGGATCGTCAAAAACAATACGCTGGTCAGCGCGAAAGATGGCCGTAAATTCTCGTTCGAAATACTGCTTAACGACCCCAATGATGAAAAGGTGGCGCTGGCTTTTTCACGCAATCTCAAGCGCCTTGGGATCGAGGCGAAGATCAGGACTGTCGATTCAGCCCAGTTCACCGGGCGGTTAGAAAAATTCGACTATGACATGGTGATGTATCAGTGGGTCAACTCGCTCTCGCCGGGGAACGAACAGATGAATTACTGGAGCCAGGCCGCCGCCGACCGCGAGGGTAGCCGCAATTACGCGGGGGTCAGGGACCCTGTCATTGACGAACTTGCGGATGGCATTGCGCGCGCACCGGACCGTGAAAGCTTGGTTGCCCGGGCCCGGGCGCTTGACCGGGTATTGGGCTGGGGATTTTACACCATTCCGCTTTACTATTTGGGCCGTGATCTGGTGGCCCATGATCCGGCCGTTGCCCATTCTGAAAAAATGCCGCTCTATGGCATGGTTCTGGAAACATGGTGGCGAAAGCCATAGAGCTTGAGAGCTAGGGCTGGCGGTCTTGTGATCTCTGGTCTATCCTAGGGGCTGGGTTTGTGATTCAGGGGATGCATAAAAATGACCAACCGTTTTGCTTCTTTTCTTTGTGTTGTTGCGCTTATGTCGACAACGGCATGTTCTACGATTCTGTCGCCGGTCAGCGAGGCTTACTGGCAACGGGTTGAAGCGGCTTCAGCCCTGCGTATGAAGGGACCAAAAGCCCAACAGCAGCTGGATGAAGATATTGCGGGCTGTGTACGCGAGATTGACGAGCTGACCATGCTCGGCGCGTTGCGTGAAACATTGCCGCCTGACACGCATGCCGAATATCACAAGGCTCTGGATGCATCGGGCGATCTGGCTTACTTGGATACGCCCACGCGCCACAAGGAGAAGATGGTCGATCATTCCGATTACCATGATTTTGAAAGCTGCATGCGTCATGCGGGCTGGGAACGCGTGAGATACGTACGCTATCAGACAGCGGCTGGCGCAAGAAATACTTACAAGGCGACGCAGGAGTTGCGCACTTACGGCGTAACCGGCAAGGAAGCCGAAGCCATCATGCAGGCCCGCAAAGACGCCTTAACCGACGACTATAAAAATCTGAATAACTAGGGTCAATCGACATTTAGTCTGAAACTGTCATGCCCGCCTTGCGCGGGCATCC
>FRDC01002028.1_pt1 | contig 26370 bp, 23 predicted proteins | sample 1106171 | NCBI WGS metagenome assembly FRDC01 (sample SAMEA3930566, study PRJEB13176) | freshwater metagenome | biome: Drinking water system; feature: drinking water; material: water | place: Singapore | collected 2014-12-20 | reverse complement strand
GGCCAGTCGGCACACCCAATCCCGCCGCCGGCCACCCGCCCGCAACGCCGTTTCCCGAAACCATCAGTCCAAGCTCGGTGACCAGCTCCGCGGCTCGGTGACCAGCTCCGCGGCCGAGTGGTTGGCCCCGCGTCACCAAACGAGGCCGCTCAGGCCGCTGAATGACGAAATCAGACTGGCGCCACAATGCACAAGGCCCGCCCCGTGAAGGGCGGGCCTTGGAATGCAGGCTCAAGATTCGAACCGGATCACTGACCGCGAGCGATCAGCGGCGGCGACGCAGGCCGGCGAGGGCCGCGAGGCCCAGGAGGCTGGCCGTGCCCGGGGTCGGGACGAAGAAGGTGAAGGCCTGGGCCGGGATGTTCGGGCCGTTGCCCTGGGAGTAGGTGGTCGAGGTGTTGCGCTGGTAGAGGTAGCGGGTCGACTGAGCGCCCACGTTGACCGTGATGGCGCGGTAGACCTGGCTGTCGACGTTGCTGTAGTCAGCCTTCGGCGTGTAGGTCAGGCGGTAGAAGTTGGCGAACGCGCCGCTGCCGATGGCGTTGCCCGTCGCGTCGAGCAGGCCGACGCCCAGCGTCGTGGTCGTGCCGTCGAGACCGAAGCCCGACGAACGCGAGCCGGTCAGGTTGGCGGCCACGACCGGGGCGAGGGTGCCCGGGTTGTTGAACACGCCGTTGTTGGAGTCGAAGTTCGAGCCCTGGGCGAAGTCCGCGCCCAGCGGGGTGAAGCCGACGCGGAACGGAGCAAAGGTGCCCGCGATCGGGTTGCCACCGGTGTAGCCAGCCGGATCAGCGGCCGCGCCGGCGACGTCGAGGATCGGGTTACCGCTGCGGGTCTCGCCCGTCAGGCCGCGGCCGATGTTCGCCGCGGACAGGCCGGCCTGGGTGTAGGTGGACGGGTCGGTGAACCGCAGGAAGAAGTTCGAGCCCGTGCCCGAAGCGCTGCCGGCGCCGCCGAGGCGGTTGATGCCGTAGTTGCGCTGCGCGGTCGGACGGGTCGAGTCACCCGGGTTGGCCGAGTTCTGACCGACGATGGCGAGGCGACCCTGGAGGGTCACATCGACGCGGCCGATGTTCTGCTTGGAGGCCGAGCCGCTCGAGGAAATCAGCGTCAGCGCGGTCCAGGCCGGCGTGCCGGTGCCTTCCGGATCAACGCGGAAGCGGGTCTCCCACACCTCGGTGGAGGCGAGACCGCCACCCTCGGAGGCGTCGAAGTAACGCTCGACGACGTAGCGGACGTCCCAGCGCTGGTTGCTGGTGGCCGCGGCCTGACCGAACGCGGGGGCAGCCAGAGCGGCGGCGCCGCCGGCAACGATGAGAAGATTCTTGAGCCCGTTCTGCATGGGGACCTCTCCTTCAACTCTCCAGCCAGCGGCCACTGCCACCGGCTCCGTCAAGGATGACACAACCCAGGGCCTTGTCAACCACGCGATTAAGAAAAAGGCCCAATCGCGAGAGCCTTTGCACTCCCCTGACGACACTCGACACCGTTCACAATCCGACCAACCGCCCCGCGCAATCCCCGCCCCTTCCAAACAAGTCCGATAACCCACGCTCCAGCCCGATCACCCTCCGCCCACTCGCCACGGGCCTTCGCCCGCTTGTCCTCTTGCCTCTTGCCGCTTGCCGCTTGTCGCTTGTCGCTTGTCTCTTGCCGCCTGCCTCTTGCCGCCTGCCTCTTGCCGCCTGCCTCTTGCCGCCTGCCGCTTGTCGCTTGTCGCTTGTCTCTTGCCGCTTGCCTCTTGCCGCCTGCCATCCCGAGCCGGTGCGCCGCGGGCGCCAAAACGAAAAGAGACCCCGCGTTGCCGCGGGGTCCCTCACGTGAGTCAAAGGGTTGCTCTCGATCCGATCAGGTCGTCACCGCGATTAGCGGCGGCGACGCAGGCCGGCCAGGGCGGCCAGGCCGAGGACGCTCGCGGCGCCCGGGGTCGGAACGAAGAAGCTGAACGCCCCGGTGGCGGCCGGAGCCGTCGGGCCGTTGGTCTGCGAGTAGCTGTTGGCGGTGTTGCGCTGGAACAGGTAGCGGGTCGTCTGGGCGCCCAGGTCGACGGTGATCTGGCGGTACACCTGGCTGTCGACGTTGCTGTAGTCGGCCTTCGGGGTGTAGGTCAGGCGGTAGAAGTCGGCGAAGTTGCCGCCGGTGATGGCGTTGCTGCCGTCGAGCGTCGCGACGCCCAAGGCGGTCGTCGTGGTGTCGAGACCGAAGCCCGAGGCGCGGCCGCCGACGAAGTTGGCGGCGGAGACGGGGCCCGTCGCGGTGCCGGGGTTGAAGAAGATGCCGTTATTGGAGTCGTAGTTCGAGCCCTGCGCGAACTCCGCGCCGAGCGGGGTGAAGCCGACGCGGAACGCGGCGAAGGTGCCGGCCACCGGGCTGCCGCCGGTGTAGCCAGCGGGCTCGCCGGCCGCGCCGGCGACGTCCACGAGCGGGTTGCTGTTGCGGATCTCACCCGTGGTGCCGCGGGCGATGCTCGCCGCCGACAGGCCGGCCTGGGTGAAGGTCGACGGATCGTTGAAGCGGAGGAAGTAGCCGCTGGGCACGCCCGAGGTGTTGATCGCACCCGAGCCACCGAGGCGGTTCACGCCGAAGTTGGCGGCGGTGCCGACGATGCCGACGCGACCCTGGAGGGTGATGTCGACGCGGCCGATGTTCTGCTTGGAGGACAGGTCGCCCGAGCTGCTGAACAGCGACAGGGCCGACCACGCCGTCCCGCTCCAGGACTGCTGGTACGTCTGGGTCGACACGACCGTGGTCGAGTCCACCGCGAAGCGCTGCACGACGTAGCGGATGTCCCACCGCTGGTTCGACGTGCCCTGCGACTGGCCGAACGCCGGCGCAGCCACCGCGGCGAGGCCCGCGGCCATGAGAATACCCTTCGCAACCTTGTTGTTCACGTGAATCTCCTTCTTTCCCTGAAAAGACGGCGCGGTCAAGCGCCGCAAACCACACGACACGATCAGAATACTGCAAGATCCCAGACCCGTCAACCAAAGCAGTCTGAAAAGGCGGAAATCCGTACCATCTTTGCGCCACCCGCACCAACCGGCTGCACCGTTTCGGTGCAGCCCCGCCGCCTCCCACCGACCACCCCGACCATTACCCGGACACCGCCTCCCGCAGCCCCGCCGTCCGTAACTGGGCCGCGAAATTGGCCGGACGGCGGTCGGCCATCATCTCCACGAAGGCGTCGAAGAGGTATGCCGAGTCGTGAGGCCCGGGTGAAGCCTCCGGGTGATATTGGACGCAGAAGACCGGCCGGTCCTTGAGCCGGAAACCCGCGAGGGTCCCGTCGTTGAGGTGGATATGGGTCGCTTCGCCCCCCACCGCCTCGAGGCTGGCCGGGTCGACCGCGAAGCCGTGGTTCTGGCTGGTGATTTCCACCCGGCCGGTCACGGTGTTGAGCACCGGCTGGTTGGCCCCGCGGTGGCCGAACTTGAGCTTGTACGTCCTGGCCCCGAGGGCCAGGCCCAGGAGCTGGTGGCCCAGGCAGATCCCGAAGGTCGGGATGGGGGTCGGGCAGTCCGGACCGACCACCGCCCGCAGCGTGGCGATGGTCTTTTCGACCGCCGCGGGATCGCCCGGGCCGTTGGAGATGAACAGGCCGTCGACCTGTCCGGAGGTAAAGAGGTCGAGGATGGTCTTGGCGTCGATGTCGTGGGGCACGACGACGACCTCGCAGCCGCGGTCGGCCAGGTTCCGCAGGATGTTGGCCTTGGCGCCGCAGTCGAGCGCGAGCACGCGGAACGTTCGCGCGCCGGTCCGCGGCCGCGTCACCTTGGCCACCGGGGGCATCAGGCTCACGGGCGACCACTCGCCCAGGGTTTCCCCCCAGCTCTGCCGGCTCGAGCACCCCACCAGCGGGACGAGGTTCTGCCCGGCCATCGACGGGGCGGAGCGGGCCATCTGGACCAACTGCGGGTCGGAGAGCTCGGCGGGGGAGCGGTCGGTGATGACCCCCTGCTGGACGCCGCTGGAGCGGAGGATGCGGGTGAGGGCGCGGGTGTCGAGCTCGTGCAGACCGAGCACGTTGGCGTCGCGGAGGTAGGTCGCTAAATCCTTGTCAGCACGGTAGTTGGAGTGCGACCGGGCGAGTTCCCGGACGATGAAGCCCGAGACCTGGACCTTGCGGGACTCGATGTCCTCAGGGTTCACCCCGTAGTTGCCCTGGAGCGGGTAGGTCATGACCAGGATCTGGCCGGTATACGAAGGATCGGTGAGGGCTTCCTGGTAGCCGACCATGGCGGTGTTGAAGACGACCTCGGCGCTCACGGCGAGGCCGCGGCCGGTGGCGCCGAAGGCGGTGGCGTGGAACACCGAGCCGTCCTGGAGGGCCAGGCGGCCGGGGCGCGACATGGGAATCGAGGGCATGACCGCTAGTGTAGATCGGGGTGCGCCGGGATCCCAGCGGTGGCGCTCCCTCTCACCCCCGGCGCGTGCGAGCAGCGTGGCGGACCACCTCTTTGAACTCGGTGCCGATGAACGCCGTCGGCAGGCGGCCGTCGCGGGCGGGCGGTTCGTCAAGGTCGCCCTGGAACGCGGCATCGAGCGAGCGGGTCGGGGTGGGCCTGGAAAGCCCGGTGGGGCGGGCTTCCCAGCCCGCCCGGGTCGAGCTCAACTCGATGCGGGCTTTCCAGCCCGCCCGGGGCCGAGCATCGACGGCACCCTCACCTACGCCGCGGGCGATCTGCCGCTGACGGTCGGCGACCGCGTCCGCGTCCCGCTGGGGCGAGGGGACAAGCCCGCCGACGGCGTGGTGGTCCGCGTGGGCGGGGCGGAACTGCTCGACGGGCTGAGCGCGGCGAAGGTGAAGGCGGTGCTGGGGCCGGCGAAGGGCACGCGGGCCGGGAGCGGGGCGGCGCTGCCGGCGAGCCTGCTGCCGCTGGCGGAGTGGCTCGCGCAGTACTACGTCTGCCCGCTGGGGATGGTGCTGGGGGCGATGGTGCCGGCGGCGGTGAAGCGGGAGACGGGGGCGCGGCGGGTGGAGTACGTCGAGCCTGCGCGGGAGAACGCCGGGGCGATCGACGCGCTGCCGCCGCGGCTGCGGAAGGTTTGGGGGCTCATCGAGGCGGCGGGGGTCGCGTGGCCCGTGACGGCGAAGGAACTGGCTGCGAGCGTGCGCGGCGTGTCGCGGCCGGCGGTGCGGAAGCTGGTCGATGCGAGCGTGCTGGTCGCGGGTGAGCGGAAGGAAGTCCGGGCCCGCGGGCTGGACGGCGAGCCGGCGGCGGACGAGGAGCCGTCGGCCGACGTTTCATCGACGGCCGGAGCCATCAAGCGCGCGGCGCCGCTCGCACTCACCGACGACCAGGCCCGGGCCGAGACGGCGATTGCCGCGGGGCTGGAGCGCTTCGGCGTGCACGTGCTGCTGGGCGTGACGGGCTCGGGGAAGACCGAGGTGTACCTGCGCGTGCTCGAGCGCGTGCTGGCGGCGGGCGCGTCGGGGATCGTGCTGGTGCCCGAGATCGCGCTGACGCCCCAGACCGCGGGCCGCTTCACCGGGCGCTTCGGAGCGGGCCGCGTGGCGGTGCTGCACTCGGGGTTGACGGCCGCCCAGCGGCACGCGCAGTGGCGGGCCGTCGCGCGGGGCGACGTGCGCGTGGTCGTGGGGGCGCGGTCGGCGGTGTTCGCGCCGCTGCCGGGGCGGCTGGGGCTGATCGTGGTCGACGAGGAGCACGACTCGTCGTACAAGCAGGACCAGTTGCCGCGGTACCACGCGCGCGACGTGGCCATCAAGCGGGCTCAACTGGCCGGCTGCCCGGTGATCCTGGGCTCGGCGACGCCCGCGCTGGAGACGTACGCCAACGCCGTGTCGGGCAAGTTCGCGCTGCACCGGCTGATGACCCGCGCGACCGGGGCGGCGATGCCCAAGGTCGAGATCGTCGACCTCACGGACGAACAGCGCGAGCGGGCGAGCGGCGCGATGGGGCTGGACCGCTATGTGCACCTGCTGGGCCCGCGGCTGGAGCGGGCGCTGGACGCGGCGCTCACCGAGGGGCATCAGGCGATTTTGCTGCTGAACCGCCGCGGCTACGCGAACTACATCTCGTGCCCGGACCAGCGTTGCGGCTGGGTGATGCCGTGCACCGACTGCGATGCGACGATGGTCTATCACAAGGCCCTGCTCGGCCGGCCCGCGGGGCACGGGCCGGGGGTGGTGCGGTGTCACCACTGTTTGGCCGAGCAACTTTTGCCCGCGCTGTGCCCGGTGTGCGGGAAGAAGGTGAACACGTTCGGCGAGGGGACGCAGCGGCTCGAAGAAGAGCTCGAACGCAAGTTCGCCGTGCCGCACGGGCTGGTAACGGGCCGGACGCTGCTGCGGCTGGACAGCGACACGATGCGGACGGGGCGGGATTACTTTGCCGCGCTGGATGCGTTCGCGCGGGGCACGGTGCGCGTGCTGGTGGGCACGCAGATGATCGCCAAGGGGCTGGATTTCCCGGGCGTGCGGCTGGTGGGCGTGGTGAACGCGGACACCGCGCTGAGCCTGCCCGATTTTCGCAGCAGCGAGCGGACGTACCAACTGGTGAGCCAGGTGGCGGGTCGCGCGGGGCGCGGGGGGGGCAGCGGCGGGGACAGTGGATCGCCGCCCGTCGTCGGCCGCGTGATTGTGCAGACCCGCAGCCCGCACGCCGCGGCGATCCGGCTGGCGGCCCAGCACGACTTCGAGACCTTCGCGCGCGAGGAGCTGGCGACGCGGCGGCGCGCGGGCCTGCCGCCGGCGACGCGGATGGCGCGGATCGTGTGCCGGGATGAGGACGCGACCAAGGCGATGAAAGCGGCCAGCGAGGTGGCCGCGGCGCTCCGAGCCGCCGCGGAGGAAGCGGGGTTGCCGGCGAACGCGCTGACGCTCCGCGGGCCGATGCCCTGCCCGTTCGCGCGGATCGCGCGGCATCACCGGGTGGAGATCCAACTGACCGCCGCCAGCCGCGGCGTGATCCAGTCGCTGCTGCAGGCGGTGCGGGGGAAGGGTTTGCTCAAGAGCGATGCGCACACGGCGGTGGATGTGGACCCGGTGGCGTTGCTGTGAGGGAGTTGACGGGTTCACGGGTTGACGGGTTCACGGGTTGACGGGTTGACGGGGTCATGCGGCGAGGTGGCTCCAGATCCCCGTCCGCGACGCGGAGGGGGTGGCCGAGTCCGCGAGGCCGGGGGAGGGGTTTGGCGGGTGCACTTGCCTGCCTCCGAGCCACGGACCCCGCCCGCCGCTTCGCCGAGCCTCGCGGCACCCCCTCCGCGTTGCTTAGGGGGATGGTCGAATACGCGGGCACGCCGCCGCCGTGTCCACTCGTCAACTCGTCAACTCGTCAACCCGTCAACCCGTCAACCCGTCAACTTCTTCGCTAGCCTCCGCCGTGCTTGTCCTGCTCAATGGCCAGCTTGTCGACGCCCGATCCGCCGCGGTGTCGCCGTTTGATCGCGGCTTTCTGTTTGGCGACGGGATCTACGAGGGCCTCCGCAGCGTGGTGGTCGATGGCCGGCGGCGGATCGTCGGGCTCGAGCGGCACGTGCGGCGGATGCGGGCGGGGCTGGCGGCGGCGGGAATCAACTGGGACGCCGGGCAACTGGGCGCCCTCGGCGACGCGCTGCTCGACGCGAACCGGCTTGACGACGCGTTCCTGTATGTGCAGGTGACGCGCGGCACGCCCGCGCTGGATGGGTCGGTGCCGGTGCGCTCGCGGGCGCCGATGAAGCCGCTGACGCCGACGGTGTTCGCGTTCGCGACGCCGGTCGCGCCGCTGGAGGCGTTCGACCGCGTGCCGACCAAGGCGGCGACGACGCACGAGGACCTCCGCTGGAAGAAGGCGACGGTGAAGTCGATCTCGCTGCTGGGCAACGTGCTCGCGGCCCTCGACGCCCACGCGCACGGGGCCGAGGAGGCGATCCTGATCCGCGACGGGCTGGTGACCGAGGGGACGTACACGAACGTCGTCGTCGCGGTCGAGGGCCGGGGCGGGCTGGAACTCGCCACGCCCGCGGCGAGCAGCGCGCCGTTCCTGCTGGGCGTGACGCGGGAGATCCTTCTCGAAACGGGCGTTCTCGTTGAACGGGCCGTGCGGGCCGAGGAGCTCGCGTCGGCCCGCGAGGTGATCCTGCTGGGCACGACGACGATGGTGACGAGCGTGACGCGGCTGGATGGGCGGGCGGTGGGCGACGGCGTGCCGGGGACGGGGGCGACGCGGCTGCTGGCGGAGCTGGTGGGGGCGATCCGGGCGGGACGGGATGGGCTCGAACAGCAGTAAGGCAGGCGGGCTGGAAGCCCGGGGCCACTCTGGTTTGACCCGGGCGGGCTGGGAAGCCCGCCCCACCCACTTTTGTCTGACCCAGGCGGGCTGGGAAGCCCGCCCCACCAGATAGAGCCCACCACACCGGATTGAGCCCGCCGCACCAGTGCGTCGACGCCCTACGGTCCGCCGCGGGTGTTCGAGGTGAGGTGTGCTCATGGCCGCCATCGAGGTCGGTGCGAAGTTTCCCGCGGTCACGCTCAAGGATCACGACGGCGCGAAGGTCACGCTCAAGAGCCTGCTCGGCGGGCCGCTGGTGCTGTTCATCTACCCCGAGGCCGGTAGCCCGAGCTGCACGAAGGAAGCCTGCGGCTTCGATGCGCTCGGGCCCAAGCTCAAGAAGCTCGGCGCGCGGGCCGCGGGATTGAGCCCCGACGCCCCTGCCGACCTCGCCAAGTTCGCCGCCAAGCACAAGCTCGGCCTGACGCTGCTCAGCGACGAGCCGGGGGCCGACGGCGTGCCGCCGGTGCTCGCGAAGATCGGGGCGTGGGGCGAGAAGTCGATGTACGGGAAGACGTACTTCGGCGTGCTGCGGACGACGTACCTGCTCGACCCGGGCGGGAAGGTGGTCCGACGGTGGGACAAGGTCCGGGTGCCGGGGCATGCCGAGGCGGTGCTGCGGACGGTTGAAGAGCTTGGCGGGAAGCGTTGACGGGGTGACGGCGTGCTGACGCTCCGCGACTTCCCCCTCCGCGACGCAGCCGTGGGTGTGGGGGTGGCCGAGTCCGCGAGGCCGGGGGAGGGGATTGCTGGCAGAGTGGTCAGCTGGTTGGGCGGCCTTCCCGGCCGCCCGGGCGGGCTGGAAGCCCGCCCTACCGGCACCCGGCGGCTAGGAAATCCCCGCGACCCGCTCGGCCTCGTCGAGGCTCGTCTGCCCCTTCGCGGCGATCTGCCACGCCGACTGCAGGAGCGTGGTGAACAGCCCGCGGTCGACCACCTTGCGGATCTCGCCGATCGACGGCTCGCGCAGGATCACGTCGCGCAGGTCCTGGTTGAAGTCGAGCATCTCGAAGATCGCCCGCCGGCCTCGGTACCCCGTCTTGAGGCACTGGGCGCAGCCGACGGCCTCGAACGCCTCGTTTTTCCCGTCGAAGAACCGGCCCAGGCGCGTGGACTGGCCGGGGGTGAGGCGCACCGGGCGCTTGCAGTTCTCGCACAGCAGCCGCAGCAGCCGCTGGGCGAGCACGACGTCCAGCGCGTTGGCGATCAGGTAGGGCTCGATCTTGAGGTCGAGCAGGCGGAAGACCGAGGTGATCGAGTCCTTGGCGTGCACGGTCGAGAAGACCACGTGCCCGGTGATCGCGGCCTGCATGGCGGTGCGGGCGGTTTCTTCGTCGCGGATCTCGCCGACGAGGATGACGTCGGGATCCTGGCGGAGGACGGAGCGGAGCAGGTCGCCGAAGGTGTTGCCCTTCTTGTCGTCGACGGGGATCTGCGTGACGCCCTCGAGGGCGTACTCGACGGGGTCCTCGATAGTGACGACGTTGGTGGTGTCGCGGTCGATCTCGAGGATGGCGTTGTAGAGCGTGGTGGTCTTGCCCGAGCCGGTGGGCCCGCAGCAGAGCATCATGCCGTTTTCCTTCTCGCAGGTCTTGCGGATCCGCTCGTGCATGTAGCCGGGCAGGCCCAGCTCGACCAGCGACCGGGGCGAGTTGGTGCGGTCGAGCACGCGGAGGACCAGCTTCTGCCCGTGCATGCTGGGGGTGAGCGACACGCGGTAGTCAACCCGCCGCGTGCGGAACCGGGCCGAGAAGTGCCCGTCCTGCACGGCTTCCTTGCCCATCACGTGCATGTGGCAGGCGGATTTGATCACGCCGATCACCAGCGTCCCGATCTGCTCGGGGAAGTCGGCGATGGCGGTCATCTGCCCGTCGACGCGCATCCGCACCGACACGTTGCTGGCCTTGGGCTCGATGTGCACGTCGGTGGCGCGGGCCTTCATGGCCAGCAGCAGCAGCAGGCGCACGGCCGTCGGCCCGTGGCTGTCCTGCCCCAGCGCCGACGACGGCTCGCCCCGCGAGTCGATCAGGCCCACGCCCTCGTCGGAGGCCTGGTTCTTGGGCGGCAGGCCGTCGACCATCCCGCGGAGCTGGTCCAGCCACTGGGCGTCGGAGTCGAGCGTCCGCGACCGCACTGCGGTGCGCACCTCGCCCAGCGTCTGCTCGGCCTCGACGACGAAGGTGTGCTGGCCGATCCGCACGGCGTCGCCCGGCTTGAGGGCGATGGGCGCCGAGATCCGCTCGCGGTTGACCTTGGTCCCGTTGCGCGAGCCCAGGTCGCGGATCACGTACCCGCCGTCGCCGTCGGGCTCGATCGCGGCGTGCTTGCGGCTGACCTGCTCGTCGCTGGCCAGCGGGAGGGTGTTGTCGGCCGAGCGGCCGATGGTCACGGGCTTGCCGCCCAGGGGGATCACGTAGCCCCGGCCGTCGGAGGAAGTGAGGGAGAAGGCGGGCATGCGGTTCGCGGCTCCAGACGCTGCGGGGACATCATAAGGCCCGGCCGGCGTCTACCCCGCTGCACACCCGGCCACCCGGCCCGGCGTCGCCCGGTTCTACACTCGGCCCCATGATCGACCTCAAGCACCTCCGGGAGAACCCGGCCAAGTTCAAGGACGGGGCCGCCAAGAAAGGCTTCGAGATCCAGTTCGAGCGGATCCTCCGCCTCGACGAGGAGCACCGCTCCGCCCTCACCCAGCGCGAATCCCTCCGCGCGGAGCAGAAACGGCTCGAGAAAGAGGCCGGCCCGCAGATCGGCAGGCTCAAGGCCGCCATCGGCAAGGCCCCCGACGCCGAGCGCCCGGCCCTCGAAGCCCAGCTCAAGGACCTGCTCGACAAGCCCTCGGCCCTCAAGAGCCAGATCGGCGAGCTCGAACTGGTCGTCCAGCGGCACGAGAGCGAGCTGCACACGCTGCTGCTCACCGTCCCGCTCCCGCCCGACCCGGATGTCCCGGTGGGCACCTCGGCGGAGGACAACGTCGAGGTCCGCCGCTGGAACCCGCCCGATTTCGACCCGACCAAGAGCTTTGAGAGCCAGCGCGGCTTCAAGCCCCGCACGCACATCGAGCTCATCGAGCGCCTGGGCCTGTGCGACTTCCCGCGCGGGGTCAAGATGTCCGGCACGCGGTCGTACGTGCTCACCGGTGCGGGCATGCTGCTGCACCAGGCCGTGCTCCGCTACGCGTTCGACCACATGGTGCACAAGCAGGGCTTCCGGGCGATGAGCGTGCCGGTGCTCGTGCGCGAGGAGTGCATGATCGGGACGGGGTTTTTCCCCGCCGGGCGCGAGCAGGCGTATTTGGTCGCCGAGAAGTCCCGCGTCGGGCCCGACGGCGCCTCCGCGGGCAACCACGACCTGTACCTCACGGGCACGGGCGAGGTGGGGCTGATGGGCCTGCACCAGGACGAGATCCTGGACGAGGCGAATCTCCCGCTGAAGTACGTGACCGTGTCACCCTGCTTCCGCCGCGAGGCCGGTGCCGCGGGCAAGGACACCGCCGGGCTGTATCGCGTGCACCTGTTCGACAAGGTCGAGCAGGTGGTGATCACCCGTGCCGACGAGGCCGAGAGCCGGATGTGGCACAAGAAGATGATCGGCTACGTGGAAGAGATTTTGCAGGGCCTGGGCCTGCCGTACCGCCTGCTGCAGTGCTGCACGGGCGACCTGGGCCCCAAGAACGCCGACATGATCGACATCGAGTGCTGGATGCCCGGGCGGGGCGAGATCGTGAACGGCGCGCCCACCGGGGCCTACGGCGAGACGCACTCGGCCTCGCGCCTGTACGACTACCAGTGCCGCCGGCTCAACATGCGCTACCGCCCGGGCGGCGAGAGCGGCAAGGGCCCGACGGTCTTCTGCCACTCGCTCAACAACACCGTCGCCGCCAGCCCGCGCCTGATGATCCCGATCCTCGAGCACTACCAGCAGGCCGACGGGCGCGTGACGATCCCGCCCGCGCTGCGGCCGTACATGGGCGGGATGGAGCACATCGGCTGAACGCGACGACGGAGCCCTGAGCGCGAGCGAGGCGGTACTTCTTGAGGCCTGAGCGCGAGCGAGGGGGTGGGCGTCAATCGTCGGAGTTCATTCCGACCTGCGGACGCGCAGCCCCTCGCTCGCGCTCAGGGCTCCACCAGCCCGCCGCCCGCGTGATTACCATTCACACATGACCGACGCCCAGCGTCACCTGCTTTCGCGCATCACCCAGACGCCCGGCCAGTGCGGCGGGAAGCCCTGCATCCGCAGCATGCGCGTCCGGGTCATCGACGTGCTCGAGATGCTGGCTCCAGGCCTCACCACCGACCAGATCCTCGCCGACTTCCCATACCTCGAGGCCGATGACGTCCGCGCCTGCCTGCTGTACGCGGCCCTTCGTGTCGGCCAGTCGGAGGTCGCGGCGTGAGAATCGTGCTCGATGCCCAGTTGCCACCGGGCATCCAAGAGACCGTTGCCAAGCTCGGATCGTGCGCGTGCGTCAATTCGATGAGCTCGGCCTCCGCACCGCGACGGACGATCAGATTTTCGCCGCGCTAGGCTCGGCCGACGACGTGATCCTCACCAAGGACGGCGATTTCGTTGACCTCGTCACTCGTCGTGGGCCGCCACCCAAGATCCTGTGGGTTCGGGTCGGCAACGCCTCACGCGCCGGACTCGCGCACTTCCTCGAGTCGACGCTCCAACGTGCGATCGCGGAGCTGAATGCCGGCGCTTCCGTGGTCGAACTCCGCCGGCGGTAAACTGCCCCTATGCCCCGCCGCGAGCCCGAGCGTGAGCCGCTGCCCGATCCCCGGGCCCGGCTCGAACTCTCCGAACTGGGCGAATTGACCGCCCCCGGCGCCCGCCGCCGGCTCGCCGCACGCCAGACGCCGTTGCAGAAGTTCCTGGGCCTCAAGCCCAAGCCCGGCAAGCCCGCCCGCCGCGCGACCGCCGCTGAGGCGCGGCCGCCCGCCGAGCACCTCGACGCGAAAAGCCCCTGGCGCACCGACCCCGACGCGTTCCCGCGTGACGCCGGCATGGAGGCCAAGCTCAAGTTCTGCCTCAACTTCGCCGTCCTCGCCCCATCGAGCCACAACAGCCAGCCCTGGCGGTTCCGCATCGACGGCAAGACCTGCGAAGTCTGGGCCGACCGCCGCAAGGCCCTGCCCGTCGCCGATCCTGAGGACCGCGAGCTGACGATCTCCTGCGGCTGCGCGCTGGAGTTCCTGCGCACCGCCCTCCGCCGCTTCGGGCTCGAAGAGCAGATCCGCCTGCTGCCCGATCCGCGCCGGCCCGACTTGCTCGCGCGCGTGCTGGTCCGCGGCCCGCGCGAATCCACCCTCGAAGACACGCGGATGTTCGAGGCCATCGCCGCCCGCCGCACCACGCGGACGCCTTTCGCCGCCCGCGCGGTCGCCGCCTCGGCCGTCAAGACCATCGAGGCCGCAGCCGCGGAGGCCGGCGGCCCGGGCGTGGTCCTCGCCACCGTCGCCGGCGATCAGCCCCGCGCCCGCCTGGCCCGGCTCGTGCACGAGGCCGATGTCGTCCAGCTCGGCAGCCGCGCCTTCCGCCGCGAGCTGGCCCTGTGGATGCACCACAACCGCAGCGGCGCGAAGGACGGCCTGCCCGGCTACGCCTACGGGATGAGCGAGCTCGAATCCCTCGCCGCCCCGCTGGTGGTGCGCACGTTCGACGTGGGCGAGGGCCGCGGCGCCCGCGACGAGCACCTGGCCCAGCACTCGCCCGTGCTCGCCGTGCTGGGCAGCGAGCGCGACGACACCGAGTCGTGGCTCCGCGCCGGCCGCGGCCTGGCTGCCGCCCTGCTCCGCGCCGCCGTGCTGGGCCTGACGGCGAGCTACCTGAACCAGCCCGTCGAGGTGCCCGAGATGCGCGTCCACCTCAAGCGGCTCGTGCCCGAGGTCGGCTGGCCCCAGATCGTGCTGCGGATGGGCTACGGCCCGCTCACCGCCCGCACGCCGCGGCACACCGTCGCCGAAGTGCTCGACCACTGACCGCCGCGGATCGCGCGCCGATCCGCGACGGCGAACACCCCTCCGAATACCCTTGGCCCGATGACCCGCCTGGGGCTTTCCATCCCGTCCGGCCCGGCCCTCCGCGCCAGCAACGTGACGCTGCTTTTTACCGCGTTCGAGCCCTCCGGCGACGACCACGCGTCCTTCGTCATCGCCGAGCTCCGCCGCCGACACCCCAAGCTCTCCATCTTCGCGTGGGGCGGCCCGAAGATGGAGCGGGCTGGCGCCACCCTCGTCGAACGTACCGGCGACGACGCCGTCATCGGCGTCCCCGGCTTCCAGAAGATCATCGAGCACGGGAAGATCAACCGCCGCGTCGACGAGTGGCTCGAGGATCACCCCGTCACCGTCCACATCCCCGTCGACTCCCCCGCCGCCAACTTCCCGCTCTGCGCCCTCACCAAGTCCCGCGGCATCAAGGTCGTCCACCTGACCGCGCCGCAGATGTGGGCCTGGGGCTCGTGGCGCGTCGCCAAGCTCCGCCGCCTCACCGACCTGGTCCTCTGCCTGCTGCCCTTCGAGGAGGCCTGGTTCCTCTCCCGCGGCGTGCCGGCCCGCTTCGTGGGCCACCCGCTGTTCGACCGCGTGCTCGACGTGCCCGCCATCGACGCACGCATCGCGGCCAACCCCGCCTTCGCCCCCGCCCCGCACAAGATCGCCATGATGCCCGGCTCGCGCCCCGCGGAGCTCAAGAGCACGATCCTCCCGCTGCTCGACGCGTTCGCCAAGTTCCGGGCCGACTTCCCCGACACCGCCGGCGTGCTCGCCATCACCCGCGCCGAGATCGAGCCCCAGCTCCGCCGCGCCGCCCAGGGCCGGATCCGCTGGCCCGAAGGCCTGAGCGTCGTCGCCGGCGACATCGACGCCGCCGTCCGCTGGTGCGACATGGCCCTGGTCAAGAGCGGGACCGTCACGCTGCACGTCGCGCGGCAGGCCAAGCCCATGATCACCTTCTACCGCCCCGACTGGCTGCTCTACCAGTTGCTCGGCCGCTGGCTGGTCACCTCGCCCCACTACACCCTGCCCAACCTGATCGCCGGCCGCCGCATCGTGCCGGAGCTGATCCCCCACTTCTCTTCGGACGGCGACGAGCTGTACCGCGGGCTGCTGCGGATCGTCCGCCAGCCGGGCTTCGCCGAGGACCAGAAGTCCGCGCTCGTCGCGGCGTGCCGGAAGTTCGAGGGCAAGTCGGCGAGCTTCCTCGCCGCCGACGCCATCGAGCAGGTCGCCGGCCTTGCCGCGACCGCCGACGTCGCGTGATGGAGCCCTGAGCGCGAGCGAGGGGGCGATCGCTCTCAGGCCAAGTTCCGTTCGCTCGAAGATGCCCCCGTCCCTCGCTCGCGCTCAGGGCGCACTCAGAGGCCCGAGCCGCGCCGAGGTCAGTGCCCCAGGTACGCCTTCTTGATCTCGTCGCTGCGCGCGAGCTCCGCCGCCGGGCCGCTCATCCGCACCTCGCCCACTTCCAGCACCACCGCCTCGTGCGCGACCTGCAGGGCCATGTGGGCGTTCTGCTCGACCAGCAGGATCGTCACGCCCTGCTGGTTAATCTCGCGGATGATCCGGAAGATCGTCTGCACCAACTGCGGCGCCAGCCCGAGCGAGGGCTCGTCCAGCAGCAGCAGCTTGGGCCGCGCGAGCAAGGCCCGCCCGATCGCGAGCATCTGCTGCTCGCCGCCGCTGAGCGTGCCCGCGTTCTGCCGCAGGCGTTCCTTCACGCGCGGGAACAGCTCGAACACCCGCTGCTTGTCGGCCTCGATGCCGTCGCGGTCGTTCCGCGTATACGCGCCCAGGTCCAGGTTCTCCTCGACCGTCAGGTTCGCGAAGATGCCGCGACCCTCCGGGCAGTGGCACAGCCCGCGCCGCACGAGCAGGTCCGGCCGCAAGCCCAAGACCGGCTCGCCCAGGAACTCCACCCGGCTGCCCGCGCCGGCCTTGGCCAACCCCGAAATGGCCCGCAAGGTGGTGCTCTTGCCCGCGCCGTTGGCGCCGATGAGCGTGAGCACCTCGCCCTGCTTCACCGTGAACGACACTTTGGAGATCGCCCGGATCGCCCCGTACCGCACGGAGAGGTCCTGCACCACGAGCATGGGCTGGCCGGTCGCGCCGGGCCGCGCGGGCGCCGGCCGGGTCATCGCACCGCTCATGCGTCACCCCCGGCCGCACTTCCGGGCTGCCCCTCGCCCGAGCTCGCCCCCGCCGGCTCGCCCAGGTACGCCTCCTGCACCTTCGGGTTGTCCTGGATGTCCCGCGGCGTGCCGTGCGCGATCGGCACGCCGTGGTCCAGAACCGTGATCTTCTCGCAGATCTCCATCACCAGACCCATGTCGTGCTCAATCAGCAGCACGGCGAGGCCGAAGCGGTCGCGGATGTCGCGGATCGCCGCCGCCAGCGACTTCTTCTCGCTCGGGTTCATCCCCGCCGCCGGCTCGTCGAGCAGCAGCACCTTGGGCTCGGTCGCGAGCGCCCGGCAGATCTCCAGCCGCCGCTGATCGCCGTAGGGCAGGCTCTTGGCCTGCTCGCCCGCGACGCGGTCGAGCCCGAAGAGGCCCAGCAGCTCGAGCGCTCGCTCGCGCATCGCCTCTTCCTGCGCCACGAACCGCGGCGTCCGCAGGACCGTGCGCAGCAGGCTGTGCCGCCCGCGCAGGTGGCACGCCAGGCGCACGTTGTCCAGCACCGACAGCTCGCCGAACAGCCGGATGTTCTGGAACGTCCGCGACAGCCCCGCCTTCGCGATCTCGTGGGGCTTCAGCCCGTCGATCCGCTGCCCGCCCAGCGTGATCGACCCGCTCTGCGGCTGGTACACGCCCGTGAGCAGGTTGAACGCCGTGGTCTTCCCCGCCCCGTTCGGCCCGATCAGCCCGTGCAGCGCCCGCGCGGGGATCTGCAGCGACAGCGACTGCACGGCCTTCAGCCCGCCGAAACTGATTCCGATGTCGCGCGCGTCAAGCAGCAGGTTGCTCACGGCGTCGCTCCCCTCGCGCCGCCGGTGCCGCCCGCGTCATCCCGACCGCCGCGCCCGCGGCCAAAGAAGTCCCACACCTCGCGCACGCCGAACAGCCCCTGGGGCCGCAGCAGCATCATCCCGATCAGCAGCAGCGCGTAGATGATCAGGCGGTACTGGGCCAGGTCGCGCAGCAGCTCGGGCAGCGCGACGAGGATGATCGCCGCGAGGATCGACCCCGAGATCGACCCCAGCCCGCCCAGCACGACCATGATGATGATCTCGAAGGACCGCTGGAAGCCCGCGTCGGTCGGGCTGGGGTTGACGCCCGTGTGCGCGAGCAGCCCGCCCGCCACGCCCCCGAAGAACGCCGCCAGCACGAACGCCCGCACCTTGTACTTGGTCAGGTTCACGCCCATCGCCCGGGCGGCGATCTCGTCCTCCCGGATCGACAGGAACGCCCGCCCGGCGGACGACTGCTTCACGCGGTACGCGATCAGCGTCGTCGCCGCGACGAAGAGGTAGATCCAGAACAGCGTCGCGTACCCCGGCACCCGCTCGAAGCCCACCGGCCCGTTCACCGGGAGCGTCGCCAGCGCCTTCAGCGGGGCCTCGCGGAACGCCTCGGCGTCATAGATCTGCTTGCCCGTCAGCTCGAGCATCACCCGGATGATCTCGCCGAAGCCCAGCGTCACGATCGCCAGGTAATCCCCCCGCAGCCGCAGCGAGGGCAGCCCGACCAGGTACCCGAAGAACGCCGCCACCAGCCCGGCCAGCAGCAGCCCGGCGAGCATCAGCGCCACGCCCTGCGCGAAGAACGCCGGGTCGTTCACCGTGCCGTGGAAGTAGAGCGAGCCGTAGTACGTCGTCGCGGCCGTGATGTACCCGCCCAGGGCCATGAAGCCCGCGTGGCCCATCGAGAACTGCCCGGTGAACCCGTTGACGATGTTCAGCGACACCGCCGCGATGATGAACACCCCGATCCGCCGCAGCACGTTCACCCAGTACTCGTTGACGAGATAGGGCGCCCCGAAGTGCACCGCCAGCGCCACCAGCCCGCACACGAGCCACGGCCCGAGCATCAGCCCGGGGCGGAACGCCCGCGACGCGGGAACTTTCGCGATGGTGTCCGCCAGCGTCGCCACGTGCGTCAGACCTTCTCCCGCACGGCCCGGCCCAGCAGCCCGTTGGGCCGCACCAGCAGCACCAGGATCAGCAGGCCGAACACGTATACATCCGACAGGCGCGGATCGATGTAGTACCGCCCGAAGAACTCAATCCCCGCGATCAGGAACCCGCCCAGCACCGCCCCGCGCACGTTCCCGATCCCGCCCACCACCGCCGCCACGAACGCCTTGAGCCCCAGCAGCACCCAGATGCCGTGGGCGGTCTGGTTGAGGCCCGGGTACTTCATCGCGTACAGGAACGCCGCCGCCGCCGCCAGGGCGGTCCCGAGGATGAACGTGAACGAGATGATGAAGTTGCAGTTGACGCCCATCAGGCTGGCGTTCTCGATGTTGAACGACAGCGCCCGCATCCCGGCACCCATCTTCGTCTTGAAGACCAGGAACTGCAGCCCGCTCATCAGCACCAGCGACGCCACCACGATCAGCACGTCGACCAGCTGAATCGGCACCAGGGGCGACCGCAGGACCCGGAACGCGGCCTGGTCCATCTCCGCCGGGTTCCGCCGGGGCTGGGTCTGGAACTCGTGCCCCGCGTCGTACCGGCCGGGCTCGGCGGCGAGCGTGAGGTTCTCAACGATCGTCCGCTCGCCCTCGCGCCGCGTGACCTCGAGCCGGTACACCCGCTCGGCCGACAGCTCCACCGGCTGATCCAGTTTCACCAGCCCCCGCCGCGCCCCGCCCGCGACCGTCCCCTTCGCCACCACCGTCTCGTTGAGCACCCGGTCGGGGATCAGCGGCGGCATGCTCTTGGGCGTCGGCCCGAACGGCACGCTCGCCAGCGTCTTGTCGCCCTGCTTCGCCACCGCGAAGCCCTGCAACTGCCCGACGTTCTGCAGCAGCAGCGACACCCCGATCGCCGTGATCAGCACGTTCAGCCGCGGCGCCTTCCGCAGGGGCCTATACGCGAACCGCTCGATCACGTACCCCGTTGTGGCGCACACCGCGATGGCCAGCAGCAGCACCACCGCCCCCAGCCACAGGGGCGTGTGCTCGGGGTCGAGGCCCGATTGGGTCACGATCACCGTCGCCGCCGTGAAGCTCGTCCACGCCCCCAGCACGAAGATGTCGGAGTGGGCGAAGTTGATGAACTTCAGCACGCCGTAGACCAGCGTGTAGCCCAGCGCCACCAGGGCGTAGAGGCTGCCGACCGCGACGGTGGCGATGAGGGTTTGAAAGAAAGCTTCCACGTCGCAGCGGCGCTCCGGTCACGTCCGATCGCTGAAGGGGCAGAGTCTAGCCAGACGCCCCCGCGACGACCGGCCTGCCGCCCGGGTGCCACCAGTCCGCCGGCCCTGCGGCGGACTGGTGCATCAATCCCGCTGACCCGTCGGGCCCCCCGCCCGCGCCCTCGCCCCCGCCCCCGCCCTCAAAGCCTCACAGCCCCAGCCACGCCGCCAGCGTGAACCCCGCCCAGATCACCACGATGTTCGCCGCCAGCCCGATGATCAGCACGTACGTCGTCGCCCGCGCCCGGCCCCGGAAGTTCGAGCACCGCGCCGCCAGGTTCACCCCCCGCACGATCGCCACCACGATCAGCCACAGCCCCAGCAGCACCACGTGCGGCGGGATGTCCCCCAGCAACAGCGCCACCGCCAGCACGAACACCGCGTACACCCCCGCCGGCGCCGAGAGCCGCCCCGCGATCACCCACCACCCCGGCATCGGCTCGTCCGCCGGCGGGTCCGGCTCCACCGTGTTCACCGCCCCGCACTCCGGGCAACGCAACACCGGCTCGCCCTTCTTGGGCAAGCCCGCCAGGTCGTACCCGCACACCAGACACCGCCGACGCGACACGCCGCCAGCCTAAGCCACCCGCCGCCCTCACCCGCTCGTCGGCACCAGCCACTCCGGCAGGGTCCGCACCCGCCCATCCCGCCCCACGCACGCCAGCGTCGTCGCCGCCGTCATCAGCGTGAGTTCCTCCTTGGCCGCCTCGCCCGTCGGCGCCCCGGGCCCCGCCCCCGCCTCGACGCGCACGACCTCGTACTGGTGCCGGATCTTGACCGGGCTCCCGTCGACCACCTTCACCCGGATTTCCAGCACATCGTCGTACCGCGCCGGCCGGCGGTACTTGCCCTGCACCTCCACGATCACCAGGAACACCCCCTCCGCCTCGAGCTGCGCGTACGACACGCCCGATTCCCGCAGCAACTCCGTCCGCGCCATCTCCAGCCAAGGCCAGTACGACGCGTGGTGCACCACGCCCATCGGATCGCACTCGCAGTACCGCACCCGCACCCGGATTGAACCTTGCGCGCCCATGCCGCCAGCGTAGTGACCCGCGCCCTTCCCGCCCCGCGCACGACGTACGCTCCCTCCCCCGTGGCCGAACCTCTCCCCCCCATCACCGTCCGCCGCCTCCGGCCCACCGACTCGGTCACCGCCCTCACCGGCCTGCTCCACCGCGCGTACGCCAAGCAGGTCGCCCTGGGCCTGCACGCCCTGGCCTCCAGCCAGTCCGTCGAGGTCACCCGCCGCCGGATCAGCAAGGGCGAGTGCTTCGTCGCCGTCATGCCGAACCCCGACGGCACGGAAAAAGTCGTCGGCACCATCATGTTCCAGGAGCCCTCGTGGGGCGGCGCCCCCGAATCCGGGCCACGCTGGTTCCAGCGCCCCGACGTGGCCAACTTTTCCCAGTTCGCCGTCGAGCCCACGCTGCAATCCCGCGGCATCGGCCGGCTGCTGATCGAAACCGTCGAAACCCGCGCCCGCGAGCTGGGCATGGCCGAGCTGGCCCTCTCCACCGCCCAGCCCGATACCGAACTGGTCGAGTATTACCGCCGCAAGGGCTTCCGCGACATCGACACCCACGACTGGGGCGTGACCAACTACACCAGCCTCATCATGAGCAAAAAGCTCGACCCCCGCTCGCCGCGCTGATAGCAAAGGGGCTCCGACCCCCTCGGGCCGGGTGCCACCCGTTTGCCCCGGGGTGCCACCAGTCCGCCGGCTCTGAGGCGGACTGGTGCCCAGCGTGGAAGCCACCCGCCTCGACCCGCCCTCCGCCCCCGCCTAACATCCCGACCCCGCGGAAAGGCCCAAGATCAGGCCCCGCGGACCGCCAGGTGACGCCCATGAACATCCAGCAGACCATCGACGCCCTCAACCAGTCGGCCCTCAAGACCGACGTCCCCCGCATGGACATCGGCGACACCGTCAACGTCCACACCCGCATCGTCGAAGGCGACAAGGAACGCGTCCAGGTCTTCTCCGGCGTCCTCATCGCCCGCGCCGGCCACGGCATCACCGAGATGATCACCGTCCGCCGCGTCGTCGACGAGTACGGCGTCGAGCGCGTCTTCCCCATCAACTCCCCCCGCGTCGCCGGCTTCGAGGTCGTCCGCCGCGGCGACGCCCGCCGGGCCAAGCTCTACTACCTCCGCGACCGCGCCGGCAAGTCCCGCCGCCTCCGCGACCGCCGCCGCGGCAACAAGCACCTCCAGGGTGCCCTCGCCGCCAGCCCCAGCCTCAAGGCCCCCGCCCCCACGGGCGACAAGGCCGAGAAGGCCGACAAGAAGGGCTAAGTCCGGCAGGGCGGGCTCCCCAGCCCGCCTGGTTCAAACACAGGCGGTCGGGCTTCCCAGCCCGCCTGCCTCAATCAATGATGGTGGGGCGGGCTTCCCAGCCCGCCGCCTCCAAGTTCAACGACAACCCCACAGCGCCGCGACACCCGTCGCGGCGTTGTTCGTTTTCCGCCGCCGCCTGCCTCTTGCCTCTTGCCTCTTGCCGCGCCGAATGTCGAATGCCCAATGCCGATTGCCAACTCCTCTACCCTTCCCCATGCGCGCCGCCGTCCTCGCCGCCCCCAACCCCGCCGACCCCGCCGCCGCCGTCACCATCCGCACCGACTGGCCCGACCCCGCCCCGCCCGGCCCCGGGCAGGTCCTCGTCCGGACCCACTGCTCGGCCCTCAACCACCTCGACGTCTGGATGGCCCGCGGCCTCATGGGCAAGGACATCACCTACCCCGCGATCTCCGGCTCCGACGCCTGCGGCGTCGTCGAGGCCGTCGGCCCCGAGGTCGACCCCGCGTGGCTCGAAACCCGCGTCATCCTCAACGCCGCCATCGACACGGGCGACCGCGCCAAGCCCGGCGACCCGCCCGCCCTGGGCGCCCCCAACTTCCGCATGATCGGCGAGCACTTCCCGGGCGTCCACGCCGAGAAGTTCCTCGCCCCCGCCGCCAACCTCGCCCGCGTCGCCGAGCAGGCCGACCCCGCCGCCGCCGCCGCCTTCGCCCTCAGCCACTTGACCGCCTGGGCCATGTTCGAGAAGGCCGGCCTCACGCCCGGCAAGAGCGTGCTCATCACCGGCATCGGCGGCGGCGTCGCGCTCGCCGCGCTGGCCATCGGCAATCACCTGGGCTGCCCCACCATCGTCACCAGCCGCTCCGCCGACAAGCTCGCCCGCGCCAAGGCCCTCGGCGCGGGCACCACCATCCTCGACGACGGCTCCGACTGGTCCAAGGCCGTCCGCGAGGCCACCGGCAAACGCGGCGTCGATATCGCCATCGACTCTTCGGGCAAGGCCACGCACCTCAAGGCCCTCCGCTCCCTCGCCCGCGGCGGCGTCTACGCCACCTGCGGCTCCACCAGCGGCCCCGACGCCACCACCGACCTCGCCCGCATCTTCTGGTCCCAGCTCTCGATCGTCGGCTCGACCATGGCGAGCAACGCCCAGTTCAAGGCCGTCACCGCGCTCTTCAACCGCGGGGCGCTCACCCCCGTCATCGACCGCGTCTTCCCCTGGCGCGAAGCCCCCGCCGCCTACGCCCGCCTCGCCGCCGGCGACCAGTTCGGCAAGATCGTGATCGATTGGCGCTGATCCCGGTGGGGCGGGCTTCCCAGCCCGCCTGGGTCGAGCCAAAGTGGTGCCCAGCCCGCCGACGATTACTCGCGCGGCCTGGAAGGCCGCCCCACCGTCAATCCCCCGCCGGCCCGCTTGCCCACCCGGCCCGCGGCAAGAACCGCAGCCGCGGCGCCCGCTCCGCCGGCTCCACCTCCGCCAGCCAGATGAACGTGGCGTACTTCGCCGCCTGCTTCGCCGCCCAGAACGCCGGCCCGCCCAGCACCTGCCCGTCCAGCCGCCGCCGCAGCTCGGCCACCCGCGCGGGCGTCAGGTCCGCGTGCGACTCCACCCGGCTCACCACCGCCCGCGCGAAGAACGCCCCGCCGATCACGCGGAACCAGACCGCCTCGCCCACCGCCACCACGCCGAACGGCTCGCGCCGCGACGCGCTCAGCCGAGCCTCGACCGTCTTCCGCCCGTCCAGAATCATCGCCGCGAACGGCCGCCGCACGATCGCCGCGTGCACGCGGGCCGGCGCCACAGGCTGGGACTGCACCACCATCATCCGCCGCGGATCTTCTGAAGCGTCCCCGTCGTGCTGCGGCCCTCGACCACCGAGAGCAGGCGCAGCTCGCCGCCGATGGACCGCACGAACTCGGCCCCCGGGATGCTCTCGGGCGTGTACTGCGCCCCCTTGACCAGCACATCCGGCCGCACCGCGCGAATCACCCGCTCGGGCGTGTCCTCGCCGAACACCACCACCGCCCCGACGCACTCGAGTTCCCCCAGCAACTGGGCCCGGTCGCCGATCGGGTACACCGGCCGGTCCGGCCCCTTCAGCCGCCGGACCGACGCGTCGTCGTTCACCGCGACGATCAGGTAGTCGCCGCACTCCGCCGCCCTCCGCAGCAGCGACACGTGCCCCGCGTGCAGCACGTCGAAGCACCCGTTGGTGAACACAACCTTCCGCCCGCGGGCCTTCTGCGCCGCCACCTCGACCTGGAGTTCCTCAACCGTCCGCAACTTCCCGCGCGTCTGCCGCTCCCGCGCCAGCACATCCGCGTGGATCCGCTCCAGCGGGATCGGCACCACGCCGAACTCCTCGACCTCCAGCCCCGCCGCCGCGTTGGCGAACCGCACGCTCTCGTACCAGTCGAGCCCGTTGGCCCGCCCGGCCGCGAGCGCCGCCAGAACCATGTCCCCCGCGCCGGTGACGTCGTACACCTGCCGCGCGACCGTCGGCAGCACCCGCGCCTCGCCCTGCCGCTCCAGCAGCAGGGCCCCGTGCCGGTCCAGCGTGATCACCGCCGCCTCGAGGTCCAGCGTCTCGACCAACCGCGACGCGATCGCGCCGAACGCCTCCGCCGGTGCCCCGTCCGCGAGGAACGTCCCCACCGCCTTTTGCGCCTCGCTGCGGTTGGGCGTGATCGCCGTGCACCCGCGGTACTTCGCATAGTCCGCGATCGCCGCCGGGTCCACCAGCACCGGCACGCCCGCCGCCCGCGCCGCCTCGATCACCCCGCGGCACACCCGCGGCGAGCACACGCCCTTGTGGTAATCCTCGAGGCACACGACATCCGACCCCGCCAGCCGCGCCCGCAGCCGCTCCACCAGCGCGTCCGCCACCGCGTCCGGCAGCGCCCGGTTCGACTCATAGTCCAGCCGGAACATCTTCTGCGGGTGCCGGTGCTGCGCCAGGCCGATCAGCGACTGCTTCACCGTCGTCGGCCGCTCGCCGTCAGCGACCAGCCCGCCCGCCTCGATCCCCGCCGCGTTCAGGCACCGCGTCAGAGCCGCCGCGTCCGCGTCCGCCCCGATCACGCCGAACACTTCAACCGACCCGCGCATCGCCGCGAGATCCAGCGCCACGTTCGCCGCCCCGCCCGCGCGCTCCTCCGTCCGCTGCACGTGCAGGATCGGCACCGGCGCGTCGTTGGCCAGCCGATCGGCGTTCCCGTACACCAGCCGGTCCAGCATGAAGTCGCCCACCACCAGCGCGCGGAACGGCCGCCAGCGGGCCAGCGTGTCGAGCAAGGTCGCGTGCGTCTCTCGATCAGGCATTCAGGCGGAGTTTACGTCCCGGCCACCCCCGCCGCGCCCCCGCCCCGCGGCCGCCCGCTGCACGAGCGTCATCAACCCCGCCTCCCCGTCCACAAACTCCATCTCCAGCCGCGGCCGCACCACCGGGCAAGGCCACCGCCCCCGCGACACCCGCCGCAATTTTGACCAGTCCTTCTCCGTCACCAGAATCGCCTCGGCCCGCTCGGTCTCCGCGAACCGGATCAGCCGCTGCACGGTCTTCTCGGCAAACGGATCGTGATCCGGCAGCACGAAGCTCGTCAGCACCCGCGCCTGCCGCCGCGCCGCCTCCAAGAAAGGCCCCGGATTCCCGATCGCGCACGCCACCACCACCCCGCGCTCGCGCAGCCACTCCACCGGCTCTACCCGGTCCGCCTCTTCGCCGGGCCACGCCACCGCCAGCCCGCCCCACGCGTGCCGGCACACCGCCCACGCCGCCCCCGGCGCCGCGGCCCGCACCCGCTCCGCGATCCGCTTCCGCTCGCGCTCGTCCACGCTCTCCGCGTGCGTCAGCACCACCGCCTGCGCCCGCCCCAGCGACTCCACCGGCTCGCGCAGCCACCCGCGCGGGAACAGCCGCTCGCCGAACACATCCCGCGTCGCGTCCACCAGCACGATGTCCAGGTCCCGCCCCAGCCGTCGATGCTGGAACCCGTCATCCAGCAGCACGACCTCCGCCGGCTCCGGCGCCTCGCGCAGGTGCTTGGCAATCGCCGCGTGCCGATCCGGGTTCACCAGCACCGCCGCCCCGGGCACCAGCCGCCGATACTCATCCGCCTCGTCCGACCCCGCTCCACCGCCGCCGCGATACCCCCGCAGCGCAATCGCCACCCGCCGCCCCGCGCTCAGAAGCCCCCGCGCGAGGTACGCCACCATCGGCGTCTTGCCCGTCCCGCCCAGCGTGAGGTTCCCCACGCTGATCACGGGCACGCCCACCCGCCGCACGCCCGCCCCGCCATCAAACCGCCGGTTGCGATACGCCACGCCCGCCGCGTAGAACGGCCCCGCCACCAGCCCCGCCACGCTCGCCAGCGGCACCAGCGACGCCGGCACCGCACCCTCCAGCGGCCCGGGCCGCCCCCGCCGCGGCCCCC
>FRDC01005242.1_pt1 | contig 26436 bp, 33 predicted proteins | sample 1106171 | NCBI WGS metagenome assembly FRDC01 (sample SAMEA3930566, study PRJEB13176) | freshwater metagenome | biome: Drinking water system; feature: drinking water; material: water | place: Singapore | collected 2014-12-20 | reverse complement strand
AGACGGCCGAGCTTCTCGGGAAGCTGGATACGAGCCCCGAGAAGCTCAAGGACGCGCTCGCGGAGCTCGTCGGCGCAGGGTCGATCGTCAACATCGGAACCGAGGTACATCCGCAGTGTTTCGTGCGTGTCGGCGACGAGACACCGATGGCTGACCTGATCGCCGCGGTGCGCTATCTGATCACCGAGCGACCTCATACGAAAGCTGAGCTTGAGGCGTTCACGGGCGCGCGCAGCACACGCGTACACGGCGCAATCGTCGAGCTCAAGGACCGCAAGGGACTGCCCGTCGTGAACGTCGGCAGCGGCAAGTTCGCGAAGTGGTACATCATGCCGAACGTGCGCCCGTCGGGAACGCGCCGCCGCAAGCGCGGCGAATCGGACTAGCGCCACGACGCTGCGGTGGCACGATCGCGCTCCTCGACGGCATCGAGGAGCTGCGTGAGTCGGTGCGTGCCGAATGCACCGGTCGCGATCGCGAGCAGGATCAAGAGCGCCAAGAATCCGCGTTCACTCATGGACGTAGCTCCCCCGTTTCGCGTCGGTTCCCCTCGACGCGACCCACGCGTGCATTGCACGGTGTAATGCAACCGTAGCGTGCGGGAGTGCCACAACGCAACCGAATTCTCGGTTAGCGCACGGGTACGAGGTCGTTCGGCGCCAAGCGGATCAGGCGACGGGCAATGTAGGTGTGCCCGCGTCGCGCGCCGATCGGGCGCGTCCCTTTGACGATGCCGTGTCCACGGGTGCCGTTCGAGAACATCCCGGATCCGTTGCCTTCGATCGTGTGCAGCGTGCCGGTGCTCGCGTCGTAGCTCACGACCATCGTAACGTGATCGCCCCACACGGGGCGCCCGTCGCCGACGATAGCGATGTCGCCGGCGCGCGGCGTGAACGTCAGGTCCTTCGGTGTGCTGTGCTCGTCGAGCTCGCAGAGCATCCGATACGGACCCTGCGCGGGTTTCTTGTTCGGATGCTTGTCGTCGAGCGCTTCGTACCGCGCCCACCGATCGAGGCGGTAGCAGGACGGGAACCACGTGCGCCGGGTGTCCAGCGGCAGCTCGGCGCCGTAGCCGAACGCGGCCGTCATGCCGCACCACTCGGGGTTACCGGGCGCGCCGTCGCCGCGATACGGATCGAGCCAGTTCCATCCGGCGCCGGCGTCGCTGCGCACGATCGCGTCGATCAGCTTGCGGTTGCGCTCGGCCGCTTCGCTCTTGTCACTCGCCTTCGGGTCGAAGACGTCGAGCGACCACAGGTCGATCAACCGTCGGACGGCGCGCTCGCCGGCGAGGCGCAGCAGCTCGTCGGGATCGACGGTCGGCGGGGCGGGCAGCGGGGCGTACGGTCCGAGGCGACCGGTGCGCTCGAGATCCATGCGCGTGCGTGGCCCCGCCTTACCGTCGACGGTGAGCGCGGGGCTTGACTCGCTCGCGATCTGCGCTCGGCGAATCGCTTCCGTGATGTGCCCCCACGTCAGGATCCCCGCCGTGAACTGCTGACGGTTGTACTCTTCGGCGTCGCTCATCGGGTGACCTCGCGTAGCGTGAGGCGACAGCGATACGCTGCGCCGTCGCGCGTGTAGCGGTAGGGTTCGAGCGGCACGTTGTGCGTGCCGCAGATCGGCGCGTTGAGCTTCTTTCCGACCGCGCCCTCGGCGTATGTGCAGTCGCCGACGACGCCTTCGGGCTTCGTGGGCTCGTCCGCGAAGCCTGCGCCGCACGGACCATCGACGACACACGCGCACGTGATGTCACACGTGCACGGTCCGATGATCGCGGTGAAGTGCGCGCACAGCGGCGTCGCCTCGATCGCGGCGCGAAGCCCGGCGAACGTGCCGCAGGCGATCGGCGGCTCGCGATCGCGCACCCGCCTGAGTTCGTCGGCATCGACGATGACAGGTTCGCCCGTCTTGACGTCGCGCGTCCACTTCCCGTCGATGATCGCGCTCTGCGCCTGCAGGGCTGCGACTCGAGCGCGCTCGGCCGCGGGATCGTCTTTCTGCGGGATCGCGGCCGTCTTCAGCGCCGCGTCCCACGGGCGACCGGGATCGACGGGGATCAAACCGTCGTCGGCCGCGCACGAGATGCCGATACCGATCGACGCGATGGCGTGCGCGAGGTCGGGCAAGTTGCTCGGCGGGAACTTCCCGTTGCTGTCCGTGTCGCGTGTGCACGCCGCCGCCGCCAGGTCGCCGCCGGTGCCGAGCGCTCGATTGAGCGCGTCCGACACGTTCGTGAGGTGCCGTTGCGTCGCGTCGATGTAGCCGAGTAAGCGCAGCGCGCCGGCGCGCAACCCTGAGCCGAGCGCCGCCGGCGGCGGGCCGTGGTAGTTGCCACGCGCGTACTTGTCCTCTCCGTACTCGGTGCCGCGCGCTTGGTAGTTCATCGCGGTGCGCGGCAAGATCGAGAGCTTCGGCTTCGCGCCGGTCAACCCGGCTTTCATGTCCCCGACGGTGCGTTGTTCGCTGGCGCTCACGCGATACCCCGCGTCGCGATGTCATCCTCGCGACTGCCGACCCACAACGGAACGTGGATCGATTTGAAGCGGTACGGATCGAGGATCGAGAACGACTGCGCGGGCTCCTCGAACATCGCCCCGATGCGCATCGCAAACGTGTTGTAGCCGATGAGCGATCCGTTGATGATCAGGTCGCGCAACGACGTGAGCTGATGGAAGTGCCCCATGCACGTCAGGTCGGCGCGGCGCACGCTCTGCCACCGCGCGATCGCCTTGTTGATCGGGATGGTGATGCCGCCCACGCCGCCCTGATAGTTGACGGAGTCGCCGTGCGTGAAGCGGATCGTGCGTTCGTACACGTCGAGGTAGACGTGATCGCCCTCGAAGATCTGGAACTGGACGCGCGGCTCGTCTTTGAACTCGCGCGCCAGCCCGACGTACAGCAGCCACTCGATCGAGTTCTCGCGGCGCGTCGCCGCGCGCGGCTTGCTCGTGAGACGCCCGTGGTTGCCGTCGTTGCACGGGATCACGATGCGCTCGAGTTCGGGATCCTTGAGCAGGTAGCGGATACCCTCGGCGATGTTGACGTGCGCGTAGTTGATCGCCTCGACGGGCGAGAGCAGATTGCTCTCCTTGTTGTCGTCGTGCAGGTAGTTCGTGATCAGGTCGCCACCGAGCCACATCACGAGGTCACGCAGGATGAACGCGTGTCGGTTGTTGTCGAGCGCCCACCGCGTCGCTTCGAAGAAGCGCGTCATGCGCTGCGCGCTGATCTCGAGGTTGTACCGGTTGCGGTGCGTGACTTTCTCGGGGAGCACTTCCTCCTCGATGTGCCAGTCGGACGCGAGCACGAGCGCGCACGCTTCGCGCTTCTTCGCCGGTCCCTTTTCACGCGGCGCGATCGGCGCGGGCTTCGGCGCGGCGTCGACTTCGCGCTTGAGGTCGAGCATCGCTTGCGCGTCGGACAGATCCGCGACGGTGCTCTTGAGCTGCGCCTTGAGCTCGCGCACCTCGGCGCGTAGCCGGTGCTCCTCGACTTGCGTGATGGTCTCTTGGACGACTTCGACGCGCGGCTCGGGCTTCGGTGGCGGGGGCGGCTCGGGCGCGCGTGGACAACCCGCGGCGCCAGTGCATTGCGATCGGATCTCGCATTCCGCGCTTGGGCAGCCGTCGGCTCGCGCGCTCGTCGGCAACACGTCGGCGCGTACCGCGGCGGCGACGCCCGACATCGCGCGGCGCTCCTCGGGGATCTGCTCGCGCAGCGCGGCGACCGACCCTGCATAAACTGATTGTTCTCGCGCAGCACCAACCAATAGATTGACGCCACGCGGCGACGGGATCGTTGCCCCGGCGTTGCGACACGCCTTGCAACGCTCGTCAGCGGATACCGTCGCGGGTGCCATCGACGGCCGGAACCAACACACGCTCCGTTTCCCGGCGTGCGCTTCCTGGCGACTCGTGAAGCCCATCCCACGCAGCGCGGCCGACAGCCCCACCCACGCGCGCCGAGGCTCCTTCAAGGCGAGCCCGACCGTCAGCTCCTCCATGGTGAAGCGCCCGCACTTCGTGCGCAGCAACCACTCCGAGATCCACGCCTGCCACCCGCCCACGTCGAACTCGGTCAAGGGACGCTGCTCACCGCAGCGAGGACATGCACGTGTATCCATTAGAAGTGTGCCCCGCCCGACTTCAGCTCGGGCATTCGCGCGCCTTCGCTCGCGCGGATGATGGGATGAGGGGTACCGACGCCGTTTGCGTGGTGGCGCCAGTCTTCGAGCAGCGAGCGGGGCACGCGTCTAATACGCGTACGCGCCCGCAAGCATTCCACCGAGGAATGCAATCGCGAACGTCGCGCCAAGCGCACGCCACCCCGGTCGCTCGAGCGCGCGGCAGACTCACGAAGCGAATCGTTTTCGGCACGTAGACGCGTCTCGGCGTCTTGTGCGCGTCGGAGCTCGGCGTCTAATGCAGCGAACTGCGGATCGGTCAGATAGTAGCCGGGCGGCAGCGCGAGCACGGTGCCGGCGGCGCTCGTGATCGTCGGCGAGTCGGCGAAGTGCAGCGGTCCGTTATTTTCTGCTACGCGCGTTTTTCTTTGCGTAGCGAAAGTGTCGTCCGGCGGAAAATCGGCGCGCGCGTTGCGCGGGATCGCGAGCGCGACCGCCGCGACGAGCAACGCTGCGCGCCGGTGCGTCACTTGATCTCGCGCGTCTCGCCGATGACGCCCGCGACGCCGGCGCTCGGGGCGCGCTTCACCGCAGCGTCACCGGCCGCGACGGCCTCGGCCACGGGGTCGGGCTTCGAGAACAGCCACGCCAGCCCGATTTCGACGGGGACGCGCAGCCACTGCGGCATCCGCTTGCTCACGTACGGACGTAGCAACGGATCGACAAGCAGCCGCTTGATCAGCGAGTAGCCACCGGCCGTCGCCGCCGCCATTTGGAACGCCATCCATGCCAGGCCGAGAGACCACGCGCCGCCGGCGTACAGTTTCGACGCGGCCGCGCCGCCGAACGCGCCGAGCAGCACGAGGAGCGCGCCGCCGGCGTCAGTGTTGAGGAACGCGATCCGCTTGCCGCCATAGCGCCGCAACGCTGCCGCCACGAAGACGAGCGCCAGCGCTGCCGCGAGTCCGGGCTTCCCGGCGAGAATCGCGTCGAGCACCGGCTTGCCGAGCTCGAGCAACGACGTGTCGTCGCCGCCTACCCCCTGCGACGCGAACGCGGTAGCGGTGAATGCCAGTAGCAGAACGAGCGCGGGCAGCACCCACTTGAGCAGCGTGCTCTTGAGCAGAGTCGTCATTGCAGTCCCCCGGTACAGATCGAAGCAACGATCTGACAAGCCGCCTGGTATTCGTGCGGCAGTGATTCGCAGACGAGCGCGAGCACGACGCCGATGATCGCGGCGTAGCGCATTCGCTTCTTTTGCGTAGGCTCGAGCTTCACAGATTGTCCGGCGCTGAGCGGTGATTGAAGCTCGCGCGGATCGGACCCAAGAACAGGCGATAGGCGCTGCCCGGGTTTCCGTTCGTGAGCGAGTGCTGCAGCTTGAACTTGTCCGTATTGAAATCGGCCGTCGTCGCGCTGTACACGAGATTGCCGTTGATGAAGCAACGGATCAGACAGTTGCTTCCGGCGTGGTTCGTATCGCCGACGAGCTCGATGCGGAATCGATACGTCGTGTTGATCGCCCATGCGACGTTCGTATCGACGACCGTGGACGGTCCGCCGCTGTCGACGAGCACGACCTCGATATCCGTGTTTCCGTCGGTGTTGCAGCGGAATCCGATGTAGCGATCGGCCGCGCCACCGTTGTCGCGAATGACGAGCGCCGTGTACTGCATCGCCACACCGCTGTCGATCGCGGAGTGCGTGCGCGCATCCCATTCGACAACGAACGTGCGCGTTAGATCCATGTAGACGATGTACTGACTCGTGAGCGACGCGGACGAGTTGTTCGTCGCGGGCACGTCGAGCTGCACGTGCCGATACGGCATGTTCGACGACGGATCGTTGTACGCGCGCGTGCCGTTCGTGCCTGCGAACGTCCAGCCCGGCGGCTCCGTCGTGCCCGACGTATTCCAGTCCTGTCGATAGTCGGTCACCTGGCCCATGCGGAAGCCGTTGTGATCGATCGTCGCGCGTCGGTTGCCCGTGCCCGGATCGAGTCCCGCCACGAGCGGCGTATACGTCGACTCGTCGGTCTGGCGGATCGTGTGCTTTCCGCGCAAGTCGCCGTCGTTGAGATACGACGCCCACGCGTACGCCCAAAACAGGCACCAATCGAGATAGCCCGCCGGCGGCTGCGAACCCGGCGTGAAGCCGCTGTCCTTGAGTCCGCTCGTCGGCTCGACCACCTCGACGCTCGGCGTCACGGGGTCCGTGCCCGCGAATCGGGCGAGTGTAGTGGGCTTAGCCGACATTCGATCGTTCCCCTAACACGTACGCGGTGATACGCACGAAACGAGCGCGCTCACTGCGCACGGATCAACTTCCCGCCATCGACGCCGCCGACCATGCTGATTGTCTTCACATCCGCCGGCGACGTCAGGATTGCGCCGGGTGTTCCGGCGAGCCGTCGGTAAAGAAACAAGCTCGACGCGATCGCCGTCTCGAAGTTGCCGACAGTCGTGACCCCGCTTTGGAAATGAAACACCGCCGCGAGCCCGTCCGTGAGCGAACCCGCGCCGACACCATCGGCGACGAACTGCAGCGTTTGCGAATTGCCCGCCGCGCCCGGCGTGTGCGCACGCACGAACGTGTCGACGTTCGACGTGAGCCCGGGATCGTTGAGTTGTCGCCCGGCGATCGACGGGAAGCCGATACCCGGGCCACCGAGGAACGAGAACGTTTGCGCGCCGGCGACCGGCCACGTTTCGGTCAGCACGCGTACGCCGGCGCTCGTGCCCTGGCGCAAGAACGCGGCGAGGATGCTCGCGACGGCGGCGGTCACGGTGATGTCTTCGACACGCAGCACATACGCCGCGACACCCTGCAGATCGACCTCGATATGCGCAGTCGCATCGCCGAGCACGAGCCTCGCGATCCGGATCACGTCTTCGACCGTGCCGCGCGAGCGGTTCGTCATGATGCGCGCGCGGATGTAGCGGCGGTAATCGGAGTCGCCGAGCCCATCACGGGGCTGCCCCACGATGAACCCGAGCGCATCGAGTTGATCGCCGATGGCTGTGTCGACAGCGCGCTCGGTGAGTAGCTGTTGGAACGCGACCTCGATCTCGTTGAGCTGCGTTCCGACCGTGCGCAACAACGCCTCGATCTTCGCCTTGCCTCGGAACTGCTGCGGCAGTCGCGCGAGAGCGATCGCGGTGTGGTCGATCGTCACGGCGTTCCCGTCGTGAGGTTTACGGTGATGCGACTGGTATCGTAGGTAGCGAGTTGCCGCGAGCTGATCGCGATCGTCGTGCTGACGGTCGGCGGGTTGACCGTGCCGATCAGCGGCAGCGTCGGCACTTCGAGGACACCTTCGATCGTCATCGCCTGCGCGGCAACGCGCGACGACACGGCGTTGCGGCCCGTCGCCTGATCGTCGCCCCAATCCACGATCGCTTGCTTGATCTGCGTCGAGCCGTCCGACGGGAACGTACCGCCGGCACCGTTGTGCACGACGGCGTCGAGGATGACCCAGATCGCGATCTCCGTTGGCCGCGAGAACTTCACCGTGTGCGAGACGCCTTCGCTATCCGTCGCCGTGCCCGACGTCGTGCCGTGGGTCGCGATGCCCGCGGCGACGTTCGCCAGCAAGCAATCGAAGATGTCCTGATTCACGCCGCCGCGCACGAGCACCTCGACGGCATGGGGCGGCACGCCGTCGGCGTCGGTCACGTCGGTGTTGTTGTAGAACACCGTGCACGCCGTGACGCCTTCGACATCGAGCACCGCGGCGCGGATCGCGTCCGGCGTCGACGTGCCCGCCTGCGAGAGCTCGAGCACGCGGCGCAGGCGCAGCGTCTCGTCGGTCTCGACGTTCGTACCTTCTTCGGCGTCGAGCAGGTTGCGCACGCTCGACCATCCCGACACGGGCGTGACGATCGAGGTGATGTCGCCGCTGAGCGCCACGGTCGGGCCGGTCTCGCTCGCTTCCGCGGCGACATCGACAGCGGCCGCGCCCTCGCCGATATAGCGCCAATGCACCGTGTTGTCGGTGATGTCCGCGGCGGTCGTGGTGGGGCCGCCGGCGCCGGCACTCGTGCCCGCCGTGATGCAAACATACGACCGACCCGCGTTCGTGCGCCGGTTGCCGACCGCGTACACCGTCGTCGGCGCCCACGCGGTAAGTGTCACGAGCGTCGCGTTCGCCAACGTCGTGAACACCTTGTTGGTGCTCGCCGTCTTCGCCTGCGATCCGGTCGGAACGAGGGTCGCGTTCGTGCCGGTGAGCGTGAGCGTCACGGCCGACTTTGTCGCCGCGCGGCGCAGCGTGCCGGTCAGCGCGCACAACGCGTCGAGTGCGGTCTTCGTGGCAGCATCGGGATCCTGCGAGGCGTTGATTTGCTCGCCGACTTCCCAGAGCTCGCCGAGACGCTCAGCGACGATCGCCACGAAGACGTAGAGCGCGCTCTTTTCGTGCATCACGCTCGTGCCGTAGACGGCGCGCAACGCGGCGACCATCTCGGCGATCGCGATCTGCGTCGTCTTCGGGACGAAGCCCTCGGCGGTCAGTCCGTAGCTCATGCTGGCACCAAGACCGAGTCTTCGATGGTGTCACCGAACTCGGTGATGACGATCCACGAGGCGCTCATGGTGCGCGTCGCGCGATCGAACGTGACCGCGACGTCGTTGATTGACGCGACACCGGGCACGCCATCGATAGCATCGCGGTACGCCGCGTTCGCCTTCGTCGCGTTGAACTTCTGCCCCAGGAGCGCCTGCTCCTCCGACACGATGTCGTTCGGCAAGTACGGCACGCCCCGCGTGCGGTCGAAGAAGATCTCGCCGCGGAACTCCTGCACGGCGATGCGGATGAGCTGCGCGACGGCTTCCTTGCCGCTCACGAACGCGACATCGTCGGTCACGACGAGATCGCCGTCATCGTCGAGCAGCCAGTCGATCGGGTCGGTCGACAGCATCAGCCCGCCTTGACGACGCTCGAGCCCGCGATCGGTCCCTGCGTCGACGTGGGCGTGGCCGTCGGCGACGGCCCGCCAGGCGCGAACGCGTGCACGTGCGCGTTGTACGTGGCGATGAACGCGTCGAGATCGCTCTTACGGATCACCGGATCGTTCGCCGCCGAGGAGCCGAGCCGAATCAGCGGTGCGTGCATCACGCGGGCGTCTTCGGGCGCGTCGGTCGGGACGTGCGCGAAGTCGTGGCCAACGGGAAACGCGACGGCGTCGCTCAGGTTGCCGCCGCGATCGTCGCCCGGATCCACGAGCCCGCCGCTCTGCAGCCAGCGATCGATCGACCGCGACATGAACACGAGCACGACGGTCGAGCCCACGGCGATCGGGAACGTGTCGCGGTATGCGCCCGAGCCGTAGAACATCACCGGCGCATCCGTCACCACGGGCAGCGCTTCGGCGACGCGTTCGCCTTCCTCGTTGTCGTACGCCGCCATGATGAGCGGCTGCGCGTCGACGCACTGACGCGTGCTGTCGTAGCGCTCGACACGCGCGAACGTCGCGACGAACAGGTCTCCGAGCGCCGCGCGAATCGCGCCGGCGATCACGTTGGCAAGTGTGGGGGTGCGCGGGCTCACAGCGGCTTTGCTTCGATCTCCGTGGTCGGAACGCCTTGGTACGTGTCGCCCGAATGCCGGGCGCGTTCGACGCGGAAACTGCCACGGAGATCGCGGCTTTCCACTCGGATGAGACAGCCCGGGATGACCGAGGGCTTGAGCGTAGTTGACGCCGTCAGCACCGGCGGCTTGCCCTTTTCCTTGGGCTCGCCGTAGCGCGGCGAGTTGATCAAGCCGGTGTCCTGCGAGATCAAGATCGCGGTCGCCGAGTTAGTGTCACCGTCGCGCAGGATCTGCAATCGGCCGTTTTGCACCGACCACGACATCTTGTGCGGCTTGAGCACAGCGGTGAGCTGTTTCGACGCGTTGCCGTACACGCTCGCGCCCGCCGCGTATTGCGTGATCAGCTCTTGCGCATCGGACGCATTCTTGGGAACGGTCAAGTTCATCTGCGCCGCAACGTCTTGCAGAACTTGAAGCGCGCTTGATCCGCGAACGAAGCTGCGGTTGACGCGCGCGTGGCTGTACGCTCGCCCGCCGTCCGCCACCGTCATCTCGGTGAGGATCGTCGGGCCGTCGCTGTACGACTCCGCGTAACGCAGGTCGCCGACGAATACCGTCTCGAGGTTGCCATCCCATCCGGCCTCAAGCCGGATGTGCAGCGGCTTGCGCTGGATCTCGGCGCGCGTCGCCGGCGCGAAGTTGCGCACGATGACCGTGCACGTGTTCGGCTCGCTCTCTAGCGACTTCTCACACGTGAACGACACGTCGAGATCGCGCACGACGATCGCATTCGGCTCCTGCGAGAAGTACGCGCGGGGCCGCGCGATCGTCAACGCGACGTCGAACGTCTTCACAGCTCGTCGGGCGCGAAGTAGTAGACGGCAACGCGCGTGCCGAGATCGTCGAGGGTGGCGTCCGCGCCAGCGCCAGACAGGTCGCTCGCGAGCAGCGCGCCGGCGGGCAGCCGGGGATCCGTAGAGCGGTAGCCGAGGAGCGCGCCGAGCACGATCTTGATCCCGCGCGCCATCGGCGTCTCGTCTTCGGCGAGGATGTCGAGGTACCACGCGCCGTCGCGCGCGTTCCAACGCACGTCGAGGATCACTTGCGTGTCGCCGAACGCGGTGCCGACGCGATAGTTCGGTACGCCGCCGACGAGCGGAAGCTGTACCGACATCAGAGCGACCCCAGGCCGAACGGAAGCTCATCGACCGGATCGCCATGCACGAGCTTGTGCAACATGCTCGCCGCCTTCTTCGACTCGGCGTGCGGCGGTGGCGCTGCGCCGTCGGGCGCCGCCGGCGTCGACGGCACGTTGCCGCGGTTCGTCTTGTTGCGCGCGCGAGGAACGCTGACGGGTACGGTCGCGCGATCGTTCGTGACGAAGCGGATCGCCCGGAACACGAGCGTACCGCGCAACGCCTCGCCCGTCTTCTTATCGCGCGGGATGACGCGCGACTTGAGCATCATGTTCGTGTGCGTCCGCAGGGACGTCACGACGGTCACGAGCTCGTGCGTGTCGAGCAGCACGTCGAGATACGCGAGGAAATCGTCCGTCGGTAGCGTGTCCTCGCTGCGCAGGTTCTCGATCTCGCCGAGCGGCGTGTCCGTGACGATGAACTCGATCGTGACCTCGCCCGGGCGCCGCTTGGCGTGGTCGGTCATGTCGGCGCCGACTTCGACAGGGTGATCCGTGATCTCGACTTCGTCGCTGTGCGTTTCCATCACGGCGAGGTCGATCGGAAAGCCGCCGACGGTCAGAAGCACTGCGGGGCGGGGTTCGCTCATCGCGCGCCCTCAGCGCCGAGCTGCGCCTGCGCTTCGCGCACGATCCGATCCCAGCCGCTACGCACACCAGCGTCAGCGGCGGTGCGAACCATGGTCGGGTCGCCGCCAGGGGCGTCGATCGTGATTTGCGCCTGCATCTGCGGCGCGTTCGTGATGGTGACGTTCTGCGGCGCCGGCCCGACGCCGGCCATGCTGAGCGCCGCGGCGCCGAATCCGGTTTCCGGGATGATCGTCTTCTCGAGCGCGCCCGCCTGCACGTACCGAGCGGCGAAGTTGCCGCCGGCGAGCTCGCCGCGTAGCGCCGCGCGCTGCGCCTCACGCGTGCGGGCGTTTTGCTCGGCCGCGAAGCCAGCGCCCTTGCCGAAGTCAGCGACCACGCGGGCGCGCGTCTTGGCGTCCGCTTCCTCGTTCATCTTGCGGATCGCCTTGTCGGTGTCCGTCTCGATGCCGAGAAACTCTTGAATCAGGAGTCGTGCGCCACCGATGAGCGCGGTCAGCTTGTCGCCGATCCAAGTCTTCGCCGCGTTGTACATCTCCTCGAACATCGAGCTACCCTTGCCGGTAACCCAGAAGTACAAGTCCTCGATGATGAGGATCGCCGCCGCGATCGCCGCCGCGTACAGGATGATCGGCGCCGTCGCCGCGATCCACGCCGCCGCGCTCGCGATCGCGGCGGCGATCGCCTTCGCCTTGAAGATGAGCATCGCGACGCCGAGCGCCGCGAGAGCGGTCACCGTCAACCCGAGGTTATCGCGCAGCAGGCCGAGCACCTTCAGGAAGAAGCCGATCGCATCCGCGGCCAGCTCGATGCTGCGGATGAATACACGCATCACCTGCTCGAGCCGCAGTGCGATCAGCTTGCGGTTCGCCTTGACCCACGCGAGCAGCTTCGCGACGAGCTTCTGCAGCGTCGGCAGCAGCGCCTTGACGACTTCATTGCGCAGCCCGCCAAGCGCCGCCTTGACCTTGTCTTGCTGATCGCCGAAGTCCTCGAGCGCGGCCGCGGTCTCGTTGTCGATCACCGCACCGAGATCCTGCGCTTCCTGGCGCAGCGCCTTGATCCCTTCCTGGCCCGAGTTGAGGAGCGGGATCAGCTCGGTGCCGCTCTTGCCGAACAGCTCTTGCGCGAGCGCCGCCTTCTTGTAGCCGTCCGGCATTTCGGCGAACTTCTTCGCCACCATCTCGAGCGCGCCGTCGAGCGTCTCGCTACCATCGGCGAGCCCCTTGACGTCGACGCCGGCGGCACGCAGCGCGCGCGCCGCGTCCTTGCTGCCATGCTTCGCCGTGTCGACGGTCTTCGAGAACTTGAGCAGCCCCTTCGTCAAGCCCTCTTGATCCGTGCCCGTCTGCCCCGCCGCATAGCCGAGTTCCTGCACAGCCTCAGCGCTGATCCCGAGCTTCGCCGCCGACTCGACCGCCTTGCTCGCGACCTCGGTGGTCTGCTCGATCAGGCTGAGCATCCCCTTGCCGGCCGCGAACGCGACGAGACCACCAAGCGCGAACTTCAGCCCGCCGATCAGCTTGTCGGCTGCAGCGAAGCTCTTGCCGTCCGGCTTGATCGATAGCTTCGCGAACAGGTTCGCGATCGCGCTCATGTCACTTCCCCTTCGGGGCCGTCGCCGCGTCCCACGCCTGCAGCGCGCGCAACGCCATGTCGACGTCGTCGATCGAGACGCGGTCGAAGTCGCTCATGCTCAGTACGCCGCGGCACATGAGCTGATACAGAGGCCACGCGTACTCCGGGATTCCCGCCGGGCGCTTGACCGTTACTGCGCCGCCCCGTCGCTCGGGGGTGACGAAGCGGTCCCGCCGAAAAAATCGCCGAAGTTCACCTCGATCGCGAACGCGAGCACTTCGAACAGCGTGAAGAAGCGGCCGGCGAAGACGCTGTTGATCACGTCGTCGTTGCGCAGCTCGACGCGACGGAGCTTGCCGTCGATCTCCAGCTCGGCGCTCGTGTTCGAGAGCAGCGCACGCGTGAGCTTGCTCAGCTCGTCGCCCTCGAGCTGCGCACACACGCCCGCGAAGACGGCGCCGAGCTTCGAGAAATCGATCTCCGCGAGCTTCTTCCCAGCGATCTCGGTTGCGCCGCTGGCGAGGGCCGAGCCGACGAGTCGGCCGACCTGCGTGACGAGCGGCATCGCCCGCATGGGCGGTAGCTGCGTCGTCGACACCTTCAGATCGTCACCGAAGGATCGCGTTTCCGACTTGAGCCCCATTAGCTCGTGTGTCCGCCGATGAACTCTTCGGCCTTCGCGAGACGGATCTGCCACGTGCGAGGCGTCCCCGCGTTACCGGCGAATCCGGTATCGGGCGGCTTGATGATCCACGCGCGTTCGCTCTTGATCGAGGTGCCGCCGCCGAGATGCTTCAGCAGAAACGGGCCGCGACCGGTGCCGAACTGCTTATCGGTCACGTGCATCGCCGACAGCGCGTCGTTCGTCGGCGAGCCCTGCATGATCGTGAGCTCGACGGTCGCGCGGGCGTCACGGTTGCGGTAGCGCGCGGTGTCGCCGAGCGCCCCGCCCTCGTCTTCCCACGCCTGCGAGTCCCACGTGACGTTGACGAACGTGTCTTGCACGTATCCGCTGATCTCGATGCCGTTGAAGGCGATCACGAGATCGGCGGGATCGAATTGAGTGTGTTCCTCGGCCATAGCTCCTCAGATCACGCCGTGACGACGTTGATATCGACCTTGTGCAGACCGTGCGCGAGCGTCAGGCTCAGCTTGAGGCCGGGCAGACGACGCTGCGCGATGTCATCCGCCGTGAGCTCCGATGCACGCGGTGCGGTTACCACGGGTGCGTTGGCGCCACCGACGGCCACGCCCTCGCGCACCGCCTCGAGTCCCACGCCCTCGAGCTTGCCGACGACGACGTTGATCCCGGAGTCGGAGGTGAGCACGATCTTCGGATTCGACAGGAGCGCGCCGAGTACGTTCTTCTGCACGGCATCGGCGAGCCAGTCGAGATCACGCCGCGTGTCGATGAATCGCGACGCGTTCGCCGTGGTGCCTTCCACCATGACGTTGAAGCCGGCGACGTTCTCGAGCGTGTTCGCCCGCTTGTTGAGCAGGTTCGTGCGCTGCGTGTCGGTCAGCGACTTCGCGAAGTTCGTGAGCGGCGGCGACACGCCCTGCGGCTGCGCCCACTTCCACGTCGCCTTGCCGGGCGTGTACGTGAGGCGTGTGCCGGCCCACCGCGCCGCGAGCATCGCCGCCGGCGAGCTGTGGTACACGGCCGCGGCGCGTTCGTAGTTGAGCGCCTTCAGATCGTCAGCGGTGTCGGTGCCACCGGCGCCGAGCACCTGCGTGACCGTCTTCGAGTTCTCGACGTCGCACAGATACACCTTGCTGTTCGCCGCCGCCCACGCCGCGGCAGCGAGCGCGTAGGCGTTCGAGTTGTAGAGCGTGACGAGCGCGTACCAATCCGAGTCCGCCGACTGGATCGCGGCGAGTTCGGCCGCGATACCGGGATCCGCGTGCGACTGCTCGCACGCGAGATCGTTCGGGTCGCACTCGAGCGAGAACCACGCACCGGGCGCGTTGCCGTTCACGAGGAACGGGTCGCTCGGCCGCTTGGTGTTCACGGTGTCGGCCGCGGTGTGCGTACCGGTGCCATTCGTCGTGAAGTTCACGAATGTGCCGGCGAGCGCGTTCGCGAGCGACGTTGCGAACTGGAACGTGTTCGCATCGAGCCGGATGATCCAGTAGTCCGTCAGCGTCGACAGACCGGCGGGCAGCGCCCCGCCGCTGTTCGTGAGCTGGAACGGCCCGTCGCCGGTCTGCAGCGTGTGCGCCGCTGCCGTCAGGATGTCGGTCGTATTGTCCGCGGTGAAGTTGAAGTCCGCGACGACGAGCGAGGCGAACACCGCCGTGAAGTTCTTGCCAGTAACCGCGTTGAGCGCGGTGACGAGACCGTTGTGGATCTCGGCCGCCGTCGCGGATCCGTCGCTCGTGTAGTCGGGCGATGCCGCCGTGAAGTCCTCGCCCTCGACGAAGATCTCGTACTTGTACGAGTTACGCAGCGCGACCTGCCCGATCGTGTACTGCTGCGTCGGCACAGCGCCGTTCGCGCGTCCGATCTTCACCTTCGTCGGCTTGGGATCCTGCGCGAACAGGCCGTTCGCCGCGCGCGCCTCGGGGCTGTCGTCGTCCCAATCGGCGAGCACGGCCGCGTAGTCGGAGTACGACCGTACGCGCTCGGCCCACGACGCCGTGTGCGACGGGATCATGGGAGTGCCGAATCCGGCGCGCGCCGGACCGACCGAATTTGCGGTCACCGTTACGGTGATGTGGCTGGATAGCGACGCCATGCCCCGATGCTCCTAATGCATCCCCCAGGGAATGCACGAACTGAGCGCGACTACTCGGTTTCGATCGTGACTTCGGCGGTCTCGGCGTACGGCGCGTTCTCGGTGACGACGTCGAGCACGAAGAAGCGCGCCGTCATGAGCGCACGCGGCTCCCACGTGGCAGCGGTGACAGCGCGGCTGAAATCACCGATCGTCGAGAACGCACCGATGCCGAGTCCGGCAGCCTTCAACGCGGCGCGAGCGGTCGTGCGCGCACGCTTGCGCAGCTCCTGCAGAATCGCGTGCGCTGCGCTCGAGCCGACCGCAGTTGCAGCGAAACACGTCAACTCGACCACGAGCATCCCTTCGCTGAGATGCGTGATGTCGACGCTGATGTTGTTCGCGTTGTCCTCGACATGCCGCGCAGGCACCGCAACATCCGACTCGCTGCCGACGAAGCGCAGCGACACGTACGGAGCTGCGGGACGCGGTCCGTTCTGATTCGCGATCCACGCCTTGACGCCGGTAACGCTTTCCACCCACGTGGCGAGCGCACTTTGGATCACCGTCCAGTCGATCACGTCGACACCGGCCGCGCGATGAACGCGCGATAATGGACACCGCCGAGCGCCGCCCAATCCTCACACTCAAACACCTTCCACTGCTGCGACTTGTACAAGATCGTATCGGGTGTGCCAGCAGTCGCGCGCAACTCCGTCTCGGTGAAGACCATACGCACGTCGTCGCCTTGCTGCCCTTCGGGGCCGATCTTGATCTCGCGCCCCTTGTACGGCTGGATCGACGCCGCGATCAAAAACGTCGATGTGCCGCCGGGCGTGAACACGCCGAGCGTCGTCGTTCCCGCCGCGTAGCGGGTCACGGTGTAATCGCCTGTCTTGATCCCGGCGCGACGAATCGTTGCGGTGAGACGGCTCATTCGTCGTCGGTCATGCTCACTTCGTACGAGATCGCGCCGACGAGTCGGCCGGTATCGACGAGCGGGCGGTCGCTGCCCTTGCGCGCGACGGTCTCTGCGGTAAGCGGCGGCTCGAGGTGTTCGTCTTCGGTGATCGTCTTCTTCACCTGGGTCGCCCCCCACGTTCCGAGAAGCCCGAGCGCGCGCGGCACTGGCATCCCCTTCGTGACGATCTCGCGGGCGAGCTTCTCGCTGAACTCGGCGAGCGCCTGCGACTTGACTTCGAACGTCTTGCGAATGGGGCGGCGCTCGGGGATGTTCGCCGCGGGCGATCCGAGCTCGTGGATCGCCATGAGTTCGACCATGGTGATATCGCCCGCCTCGCCGTGCGTCTGCTCAGCCTTGCTGCCGAGCACCCCGACCCTCGCGTGCGCCTTGTCGAGCTCGTGCGCCTTCGCGAGCAGCTCGCGCCACAAGCGATCGTCGATCTTGACGTTCGGATGGAGTCGCATCAGAACGCGATCCCCACGCGCGCGGGCGACGTGCGCACGAGCGAGAGATACGCGCGCCCGAAAGACGTCGTCTTGAGGTCATCGTCCGACGGCGTCGACAGGTTCGCGTAGCTGCGCGAGATGCCGCCGGCGCTCTCGGATGCGACCGGGCCGGCGACGGCGCCGGCTTCCTCGGTTGCCGTCGTCGTCGCCATGTGCGCCGCCATAAAGATGCGCAGCAGACGCGTCGTCGGTCCGTCCTCGCCACCGAACAAGCTGACGTCGAGCACGGTGTTGACGTGCGCGAGGATCGCGGTCTGAGCGTCGGGGTCCACCGAACTCAGCGGCGCCGCGAAATCGACCACGTTTGCCCAAACGATCGAGGCCATGAGTTATCCCGGGATCACACCAATGGTGATCATGCCTTCCGCGCCCGCCGTCTTACGCGTGTGCGAGCGGCCGATGCGCGTGGCGCCGTCGACCGCAGAATCAGCGCGAGCGCGCCGATCCGTACCGATCGCGTACTCGATCGCGTCGCCGTAGTTGACGGCCGCCGTCGTCGCTTTGACGGTCGCCTGCTCAGCGGGCAGCGGGCAGATGAAAATCCACGCCGTGCCGATATCGCTCGGGCCGCCGTTGCAGACAACCGCGAGTCGATATTCCCACCCGATCGCGCTACCATCGGTTACGGGCGTGCGCACACGGATGCCGTCCCCCGTGTACGTGGGGTCGATCTCGACGATGTCGCCGACCTGAAACGCGACACCGGTGTTGTTGTACGCGAGAACCACGCGCGACCACCTACCTTCGTCCGAGGCGTAGTCCTCAATCGTGAGTCCGCCGTCGTACACGAAGCCTTCACTGAGAAACGAGCTACCGAACCGCGCACCCGAGAAGCCGTTGCCGGTGCGCAACCCACAGATTCGCAGGTTGTGTCCGTTCGAGCCGTGATAGTTCAGGAACAGCGGATACTGCGCGTTTGGCGACACGCCGCGAACGCCGTTCCAGAACAGGCCGTTCCACTCGAGATGCGTCGTCACGTTCTCAGTGATCAGTCCGTATCCGTAGCCATTGATCAGCACGTTCGACACCAACCCGCCCACGTCGCTGATCGTCATGCCTGAGACGTATGACTCCGATCCGCGATTCACGATCGAGATGTTCGACGCCTGCGCACGCAAGATGTCATGGAAGTAAACCGCTCGCGCCTTGTACGGTCCCGTCACCCACGCGCCCGAAGCCGGCGCTTCGAGATCCTCAATACGGATGTCGTCCCACGTGACATCGAAACCGAACTCGGCGAGGTTGAGCGGGCCGTAGCCAGCACCGAGACCCATGATAATGCTCGCCTGATCGTTCTGAATCTCACCGCTCGCGATCATGCGCGTGTAGTCGCTATCGGTGATCTTGACGTCGCGGATGGTGAGCCCACGGAACGTGATGTGTTCGCCACCGGCGAGGTACATTCCCGCCGCTACACCGTTGAGTTCGCCGTCCCGCACCACCACGTTCGTGCAGCGCGACCGCAACAGGATCGGGTATCGCGGATAGCCGGCCGCATTCACGCGAGCCACGCCGTCATCACCGCTGTACTCGTACACGGTGCCGTCGCAGCACGAGATCAGATGCAGCCAGTTATTGAGCGCACCGCGCGATCGGAACCCCTGGATTGTGAACCGCTTTACCCCGTTCATCTCGATCGCAGCGCGCGTCATTCCCGACACGTGCACGCCACGGATATCGACACCGAGCGCGTAGCGCGCGAAAAGACCCACGGCCGTCGTAACCCCGTCCTCGCAACCCCGGATGCGCAAGCTCTCGACGGCAACGAGACGCACGGGCGTAACGGCCCGCACCGTGACGCCAACCGCTCCGGTGCCGTGATGTTGCCGCGTCGGCCACGCGAGCGGGATTGACAGGCCACCCGCATACGACGACGCCACGCGAACGACTTCCGACAGGATGACGCTCGCGCCCGAACTCTCGAGCAAAGCGTCCTCGGCGCCGTTGTTGCCCTGGATCAGGATGTATTGATTCGCGGCGATGGTGCCAGCCGCAGCGACCGGGATCGTCGACGATCGCTTTCCCGCCTGCGCGGTCAAGGACGTGTTCATGACCGTCGTGTCGATCGCGCCGTCCGCCTTGATCACCGCATTCGTCGGATCATCCGCAGCGCCGGTAAACGTCGGCTTCAAGACGGTCTGCGGCCCCTCGCCGCGCAACACGACGCCGGTGCGCATGATGATCGCGGACTCGAGCTCGTACGTCCCCGACACGAGTTGCACGAGACGTGGCTCACTGTCGAGCGCAGCCGACAGCGCCGACGCTTGCTCGATCGCCAGATTGATCGCGGCTGCGCGCGCCTTACCGGGCGTAACGGTGAAGACGTTACCCTTCCGCGTGAACGTGATCGAAACGGAAGCCACTTAGCCCTCAGCTCTTGGGCGCCTCTTGCTTGGCGCGAACGATCGAACCGTCATCCTCGTACGCGTCGCCAGGGCGCAGCTTGTAGCGACGCACGATGTCGGCGTGCATCGCCTCCCACTTCGCATGAGCGAGCTGCGCTTCCGCTTGCGCGATATTCGCCGCCGCGATTGCCTCGTCACGCGCGCAGAGCAAGCCGCGCACGCGCTCGAGATCTGCGTCAGACAACTTCGCCGCGCTCACGGTTCGCCTTCCTCGTGCAACTCGCCGGCGAGAACAGCGTCGGCTACGAGCTGCATTGTGTCGCCGGCGAAGTCGCGCAAACGAAGATGATCGACGAGCTGCGCCGGGCCATGCTCGCCGTCGTAACGGCCGGCGTTGGCGTTGCTCTCGAAAGCCGCCAGCGTCGACGACAGCTCGGCCTCGAACGCTGCACGCTTCTCTGCCGCCAGCGCATCGAGCGCCGCAGCGAATTCCTCACGCCGCAACTTCTTCATTCGTGTGCTCCTCAGTTGGGAACGCGCAAGACCTTGAAGCCCGAGCCACCGCTATCGGCCGCGCCGAGCGACACGCGCTGAAACGTGACCGACGTTCCGTTGTGATACGCGAGCAGCGTGTTGGTGTTGCCGCTCGTGGGCTCAGCGCCGTCGACACGGAAGCGCTCAGCGCTGTTGCGCAAGAGACGCATCAGATAGAAGCCGCCCGACCCGACAGCGACCGGGTTGAAGTCGGCCTCCACGCCAACGAACAACCCGGTTCCCGTCTGATTGACGTTCGACTGCACCATGAAGTGCTTTTGCGTGCCCGAGCTCGCGTTGTAGGGCGTGCCGAACGTGCCGTTGCTCAGATAGAAGCCTGGGTTCGACGCCGACGTAATACGAGACGTGATGTTGAGCGACACGCCGTCGTCGGTCGACAGAGAGCAGCCGCCGCCGGCGCTGCCGTAGATCGCGAGATTCGCGAACCCGCCGACAGCGATACCACTTCCATCCTGGTGCTCGATACGAAGCCCGCGCGCCGTGCCGGTGCCACCCTTCGACGTCTTGAGCTTTGCGTAGTTTGTCTCGAAGAGAAGCTCGGCTTTCTCGTAGTTCGTCGTCTGATCGGCGGTGTTGTAAATCTCGAGCTTCTTACCCGTCGCGATACGGGTTGCGGTCGCACCGAGATCCATCGTGGGCACCGACGTGCCCGAGCGCGCGATCGTCAGCGCGCGCGTGGCGACCGTACGCGCATCATTGACCGCGTCGATGCGGAACTCGCCGCCGGCGGAATTCACCCACCACGTCTTGCCGTCTGCCCCTTGGTCGGACTCACGAAGTTCGAGCACCGGCGACGCGCCTTGGATCGAGGGGCCGTCGGACCGCAGGCGCAAGATCTCGACGCTGTTGCGCTGCATGACGACATCGGCCGCCGTCACCGTGCCGAGCAGCGGTGCCACCAGCGATGCAGCCGTGAGCACTCCAAACGTAGCGTCGAACCCCGCGCTCAAGCCTGACTTGACCTGCGCGTAGACCGAACCGACAAGCGATCGCGGACGCGAACTCACTGACGATCCTCGCAGGGGATCGCGGATCCCCGAAGCGCACTCGCGGCCGTGCCCGTCCAAACGAGCGCGTACGCAGCGACATCGCTCTTGTGCGCGCACGGGACCGTGTAGCCCTCGCGCGCGGCGAGCGTCAGCGTCGCTTCGATGTCGCCGTGCTTATGCCAGACGATTTGCTTCGTCGAACCATCGACATCGCTCAGCGTGTGCGTACCTGTACCGTCGGTGGTGATCGCGACCGCGGTTCCGGCACCGGCTTCGGCGAACGACGCCGCGAGCTTGAAGTTGTCGTTATCGACCTTGATAATCCAATACTGCGTCCCGGCGACGAGACCGGCGGGCAGTGCACCGCCGCTGTTGCTCACGACGAACGGACCATCACCAGTCTGAAGACCATGAGCGACAGCCGTAAACGTCTCGGTTGCGTTCGTCGCCGTGAACGTGTCGTCGGCGTTCACGAGATCGATCAAACGTCCGCCGTAGAGCTTGAGCGCCGTTACCGATCCAGTCGTTGCGGCGCGCATGTCCAGATCGAACTCGGGGAGTACCCCGATCGACTGATTGCCCCACGCGTCCGGCACCGCGCCGAAGCTGACCGGCGGGAACGGCGCCGCCGTCGCGTTGATCAGCAGGAGCTCGGCCGCGCTGGTGAACTTGTGTAGACGCTTGCTCATGTGCCCTCAAAACGAACGCCCGCGGATCCTTCGATCACGCGGGCGTCGCGCTAGCTCAGTGCGAGCGCACCGCTCGCGCGTCGATCAGCCGCCGTCGGCGTACCGGATCGGCATCGTGTAGCGGGTGATCACGCCACCGCACCGCGCCTGGCACGGAACGATGATGTTGTACCCGCGCGCCTGCGGCGCGTGCGTCGTGAACGGCATCGGGGTGAGGCGACCGACCACGCGCGGATCCTTCGGGTACATCGCCATGCGCGTCGTCGAGCCCGCGCCCGCCGTCTTGCAACGACGCCACGAGACGATCTCCTTGACCCACGGCGAGTTCTTGAGGATGAAGCTCAGGATCGTCGAGCTGTCACCGTCGCCCATCTTCTCTTGCGCGATCTTGGTGTACGCCAGGGTCGGCAGCACGAGCGTCAGGTTCGTGAACTCGGGGCCGTCCGCGTCCTCGAGTCCGTCGACGATGGCGCTCGCCATGCCGAAGACGTCCTTGACGATCTCGTTCGGCGTCGCGCCCGCCCAACTGACGCCGCCGGCCGCCTTCGTGCCGAGCACGTACAGCGAGACGTTCGCCTGATTGAGCAGACCGCGGATCCCCTGCGCGGTGTTGCCGACCGCGAGGAGCTTGTCGATCTTCGTCTCGATGATGTCGCGCGCCGCCTTCGCCTTGAGCGGATCGAGCGGAACGCCGAGACGCGCGCCTTCCTTGACCTCGTTGACGTTGTACCGATAGCCATCGGTCACGTCGACGATGTTCTGCGACGCCGGCGCGCCGAGCACGTCGACCATCGGCACGTCGTCGCCGAGATCGCCGACCTTCGCATCGCCGTAGCGATGCACCATGTTCCACGTGTACGTGGGCGCGGTCTCGGCGACGCCTTCGACGGGCGGCACGAGCTGGTACCCCTTGTTGTCGGGATACGCCGCCTCGTACAGCTTCTTATCGATCGACTCCTGCTGACGCTTGAAAAAGATCGTCTCGTTGGAGTCGAGTCGGGTGGTGATCGGTTGGCCTTCCATGTGCGTGTCCTGCGATCGAGCTAGTCGATCAGTTCGATCAGTCGGCGGTCGCGTCGGCCTGGCCGACCATGTCGATCTCGAGGAGCGCCTCGCCGGCGGCGGTGACGGTCGACATCCACTGCGCGAACTTGCTGATGTTCACGGTGTTGCCCGCGGACGCCGTCTTGAGGAAAGCGCCCTTCTGCCCCGCCGCGGCCGCGCGGAAGCGCACCGCGTCGCCGGGATTGACGGCTTCCTCGACCTGCACCCACACGCGCCCCTTACGGAGCACGCGGAAGCTGACGCCCGGCTTGAGACCATCGGTCGCGAGCTCGGTGTCGATCGAGAAGTCGTGACCGTGGACGACGACGCCGGCGCAGATCGGCGCCGCGGTGGCCGCGTTCGTGTGCGGCAGCAGCACGCCGTTGTCCTCGTCGGTGCCGCGCACGACCATGACCCCGAACGGGATGTTGGTCGCGGACTCCTCGCTGAATCGCGAGTCGACCTCGCACGAGCGAGCGTCGGCGATGAGGCCGGGGAACGAGACCGCGGCATCGGCCACGGAAGTCTGTCGAGCGGTGGGGGCAGCCATCTTAGTTCACTCCTGCGCGATCAGTTCGCGCCGGCCTGGGGGAGGTGCGCCGTGTCGAGGCGCGCCTTCATCTCGGCGCGCGCCTGCGCAGCCGTCTTGTTCTCGCCGCCGCCGGTCGCGGCGTCCTGACGCGTCTTCTCGGCGGTCACCTGACCGATGCGATCGAGCGCGGCGCCACAATTGGCCCACCCCTCCACCGCGATGTCGAAGGCGCCCTTGAGCGCCTCGTCCGAACGGTTCACGTCGAACTCGTACCCACGCTTCGTGAGCACCTGGATCATGATCTCGCGGTTGCTGAGATCGTCGAAGCGCGCCTTCGGGCCGAGCACGCTCGCCGCGTCGCGCTCGAGCTTCGCGCGCGCCTTGACGCCGGCCGCGACGCGCTCGTCGAACCCGGCGAGCTTCTTCTCGGCGGCGTCCGCGCGCTCCGTCAGTTCCTTGATCTTCTCGTTCTGCGCGGCGATCGCGGCGTCGTCGCGACGCTCGCCACGGAGCTGCGTGACCTCGGCGTTGAGCGCCGCGACCTTGCCCTCGGCGGTGTCGGCGCGCTTCTTCTCGCCGTCGAGCTTCTGCTCGGCCGCGTCGGCGCGTGCCTTTTCCTGCGCGAGCAACGTCGCCGCCTGATCGAGCTTCGCTTGGAGTTCCTTCGGATCCATGGCGTGTACCTGATGTGCGTTTGAGGAAACGCAAGAATTGAGCGACGCCGTCGGAACAACGGCGCCGTCCATGCGAACGGCTGCCGTCGAGCCGGCGCGTGCGCGCTCGACGACGGCGAGGTGGTTTACGAGGATTTTCGTCTGTCGAACGTCGTAACGTCCGTACACCGGATGAATCCCGGGCGTCGTGTCGAGCTCGACGGTGTAGCCCGGCGAGAGCTCGCGCTTGCCGTCGTTGCGCATCTTGCCGATGAGCGATGCGTCGGTGACGAGCCCGCGGATCGCGACATGCTCGTCGTCCATGCGGCCGGGCTCGGTGACCATGCCGCGCGCGAACCGCATCGAGTTCGCTGCGGTCACCATCTCCGACGGATGATCGTCGGTGATCGGCGCGTTGCGGTAACTCGCGAGCGACTCGGGCGCGGCGAGATCCTCACGCAAACGAAGCTCGCGCCGAATGCCGCCGGGGAACGACGGATCCGTGTACTCGAGCACGCCGACGCGCGTGGCGTGGCCGTCGATCTCGAGGAAGCCGCGCGCATCTTCACGCGGGGGGCGCAACGTGCCGCCGCGGTCGATGCGCAGCACACGCTCACGCGCATCCGTTCGGGCCGCCGCCAGTTCATCACCCGTGTACCAGCGATGAACCGTTCCGTCGGGCATACGCAGCGCGTACGTGTCGCCCTTGACTTCGGCGACCTGCAGCACCACGCCCGCGTGATCGGGCATGTGCTCCTTGCCCGACTTGACGCGAACCTTATCGCCGACGGCGAACGCCACGGCCGATCAGATCTCGGTCACCCACACGACGCCGTCACCCTCGGGCAGCGTCGCGACACCGACTTCGGTGAGCACGAGATCGAGCGAGTGGCCCGCGGCGAGGTTGCGGTTCGTCAGGTCCGGCGCGCCACCGGGCGTCGCGACGATCTGCGCGTTCGGGGTCAGAGTCGCGCCGCCGTTGTCGGTCTCGGTGTTGAACAGCGAAGCGAGCGTCGCGCCGCCGTTGCTGTTCTTCGCGGCGCCCGTGAACGCGTTCGCGGCGTCGCCGACGAGACCGGTCGGGTTCCGGTACTCGATGCGATCGATCCGGCAATCCGCGCGCGCCTTGAAGATGTGGAACGTCGACGTTGCCGTCACCTGGGGGTGACGGAACGGGATCGCGTATTCCTTCTGCAGATAGTCGTTTTCGCGACGAGTGCCAGCCATTGTGCGGAGTCACTCCCACGCGCCAGCGCCGCCGCAAGATCTGAGCGCTATCGCGACGGGCGCCGCGCCGCCGCGAACCACGATCCGAAGTACAAGCCAACGACTTCCGGCACGAGATAGCCGAAGTTCTGCGTACGCACGACGATCAGCCAGCCGATGGCGCCGATCGTCCACTCGAGCACCGACGTGCGTGCGATGACGTGCGGGGATCGCCCATCGGCGATCGATCGGATGTTCGTGATTTGCACCGCCTCGCTCGCGAAAGCCGACGCGAACACGAGCAGGCCGAACAGCGCCACGATCAGCATCCCGGCAACCTAGCAATCGCACCGGTCAGACCATGGAATGCGAATCAGTCCGCGAAGATGTCATCGAAGACGGGATCCGGGTAGCAGCGGCACAGGATCGGCTCGCCGGGCAGCTCGCCATCCGGCGGATCGTCGTAGCTGTAGATCTGCCCGTCGCGATCGGCGTGCTCGTCGCGCACCCGCTCGTCGCCGACCGTGCGCCAGACGAACCGGCGGATCCCAAGATCCTTTTGACGCGTGGCCGCGACCTGCCCGTACAGCTTGCCGACCTGATCGCGAGCGATGAGCCGCGACCGCGTCTCGCCGTAGCCGAAACGCGCGTCGAGCTCCTTCGCGAGATCCGGCCACAGCGTGCCCGACGTGACCGCGCGCGTTGTCGCTTTCTCGACGTTCGCGGCGATGGCGGCCGGGATGTCCTTGATCAGCGCGACGTTTTCGATCGCGAACGCGTCGAGCAACGCGCTCACGTTGCCGTCGGCGATCCGTATATCGACGCCGAGCGCGGCGTGCACCTGGCGCGAGAGCTGGATCCGCTGATACGTCGCCGTCTTCTGCGCGAACTCGATCGCGAGCGCCTCGAGCTTGGGCTGCGCGATCGCGCCCTCGAGCGATCGCTTCGCCCGCGCCACGAGATCGGCCACCTCGCGCGCCTCGCCGACGTCGATGCGCAAACGCTCGTCGTTTGCCCGCGTGAGCAAACGCGGCATTTCCCGCAACAGCGGCGAGAACACCTCGCGCGTTTGCTCGACGATCGGAAGGATCGCGCGCGCGTACTCGCGCGTTAGCGCCGTCGGTGGCTGCTGCCGCGGTACGCGGCGACGCGGGCGCGCGAGCCCCAGCGACCGGTAGAGCTCGACGAGCCTCGCCGTCGCGCCCGCGCGCGTGGCGAT
>FRDC01002936.1_pt4 | contig 26491 bp, 28 predicted proteins | sample 1106171 | NCBI WGS metagenome assembly FRDC01 (sample SAMEA3930566, study PRJEB13176) | freshwater metagenome | biome: Drinking water system; feature: drinking water; material: water | place: Singapore | collected 2014-12-20 | reverse complement strand
ACCAAAGAACTACTCACCGCCATTAAAAATATTGGCGCTTACCCAATAGACCCCAAGGCCATCACTTTATTTTTAGAAGGCCGAACTTTTAATAACTACAAAGGTGACGAATGGTGGCGACCATGTGATCATCAAAATTTCCAAGACATTTATATTCTGCGCTTTAAGGGCCCCGAAGAATCAACCGCCCACTACGATATAGCCGAAATCATCGACATCGTCCGCTGGGACCTAGAGATTGAACTCTCCTGCGAAGAGCTAGGACACGCCGACAAAAAAGTCGGCCACTTTTGAACAAATAATCTAGCTCTTTATTTATTTTCTTTATCAAACATCGTCGCTCGGGAATCGGCCGGCACATGCATTCCCTCCATCAAAGCCATTCTAATTTTGCTCGAAATAATCGCCAGAGCAAAGCCGATCAAAGACAAAATGACATAATACCAAGCCATTTGCGAGTGACTGTAACCCATCTCTTCCGCAAAGCCAAAAGTAGCCGCAAAATATCCGGCGTAAGCAAAAAAGTAGGCCGGCGCCAACTCAAACCAGTCAGTTAGCTCGAGCATAACAATAATAATAGCCACAAAAAAGACAGTTAGAGGATACCCATACAAATCACCCACAATGCCGTTTAGCCAGTTGCCAATGATAATCGTCAATAAACCAAAAACCACTCCCCCCACCACGCCAATCACCTCTTTGTGCAAGCGACTAAGTCTCGAACCGGCAATAAAATAAAGGGCCCAAGTGATAAAAGGCACCCAAACTAGACCTAGCCAAGGGGTTTCTTTGCTCAAAATGTTTGAGGCCAAAACTGTTAAAGAAGCCAAAACGCCAATAATCACCGAAAACAAAAACCAAACTTTTACCGGAGGCTGTGTTGCCATATTTTTTTATTATTCTTTTAAATGATTCAATTGTACTCCGCTCCATTTAAAAGGATAATTTTTTATCCACAAGCCCTCGGCCTAGCAACAAATCATAAAAATTGGCAAAAATCCCCAAAATCGTCATCGGGCCAACTCCGCCCGGGACCGGTGTCCGAAAAAATTTTTTTCCCGATGAGAGATTTTCCACATCGCCAACTAATTTTCCCAAAACAGCCGTCGTTCCAATATCAATCACCACTGTTCCTTTTTTGAAAAATTTTTCTTTCAAAAATTTTGGCGAGCCGGCGGCCGAAATCACCACTTCAGACTCTCGGCAAAGCTCGGCTAGATTTTTTGTCTTGCGATGACCGACAGTAATAGTGGCATCTAAGGATAACAAAGACAGCGCCACGGCTTTGCCCACCAAATTTGAACGACCAATAATCAAAACTTTCTTGCCCGAAACTTTGATTTTATAAAATTTGAGCATGGCCAAAACTCCTCGGGCGGTGGCTGGCCGAACTTCCCCTTTTGAAAATTCTCCCAAATAAAGGGCGGCCAAGTTTTTGGCCGTCAGGCCATCAATATCTTTCTCGGGGCCAATTTGATTGATAATTTTTTGTCGATTGAGATGCTCCGGTAAAGGTAGTTGTAGAATTATTCCCCCCACCGAATAGTCTTTGTTTAATTTAGTAATCGCCCCACAAAGCGCCGGCTCCGAAACATTTTTGGCAAATCTTTTAATTTCAACCAAAATCCCCAACTGCTTGCCAAACTTAACTTTTTCTCGCACAAAAACTTCCGAGGCTTTATTCTCCCCGATTAACAAGACCACTATTTGGGGCAACTTCTTAACTTTTTTTAAACCACCCGCAATTTCTTGGCTCAAAATATCTCGCGCACGTCTTCCGTCAAGAAGAAAACTTTCTTTTGTCATCCCTACAAAATACCCAAAAAAACAATAAGCGCAAGGGCAATTCGATAAAGACCGTACGGCCACAAGCTAAATTTACTTAGATAAAAAAGCACTGTTTTAATAACCAAAGCTCCCGACAAAAAAGAAGCCAAAAAGCCAACCAAAAGAGTCGGCCAATTCTCCAGCGAAAAACTATCAATTAAAGATAGTCCGGCCGCCGAGAGAACCGTCGGCACCGCAAGCAAAAAAGAAAACTTTACCGCTTGCTCTTTTTTAACCCCCAACAAAAAACCAGTTACCAAAGTTGCCCCCGACCGCGAAACCCCAGGAATAAAAGCCAGTGTCTGCGACAGCCCAATTAAAAAAGCCTCTCTTTTTGTGAGCTCTTTAGAAAAAATTTCTTCTTTCTTTTTGATCGAAAATTGCTTTCTCCGCCAAAAATCAAGCGCAATAAAAATAATTCCACCAAAGAGTAACGCACTAGCCAACCAAACCAAATTGCCGGCCAAAAGCGGTTTGATGGTTTTATAAAGCAAAGCGCCCAAAATAGCCGTCGGCAAAAAACCCCAAAAAATCCGCTCCCCCCATTTTTTAAAAAAATCCGCCAAACCAAAATTAAAAAAGACGGCCAAAACCGCCCCACTCTGGATCGCCACCGTAAAAGCACTAAGCGCTTCACTTGTCGGCAAACCGAAAACTCTTTCGGCCAAAATTAAATGCGCCGTCGAAGAAATCGGCAAGAACTCCGTCGCCCCCTCAATTAAGCCCAACCAAAATGCTTCCCAAAGATTCACTTTTTAATTTTAACTTAATTTCCATTGTCTTGCCCAAGCGACGCTAAAAATATTTGTTGTCTAAATTTCCGATTCAAAATAAACCTGATACTAAAGGGACTGTTGTGACCAGCGACAAATTAAATCCTTTATGCTTGGTAATATATACCATGTATTTACATATGAGCATTAAATATAAAACTCAAAAGGTAAATACGATCATTAAATAATGTAAAAAAGGCAAACACGCCCCTGTGTTTAAAAAGGCAAAATAGGTCATGAAATGGCTTAGAGCCTATCCACTATCTCGCGGTACCCGAGTCAAGAAACCCTTATTTTTAAAGCGAAAAAAGAGTTGAATAAACTCACATACATATGAGACTTCCCTAAAGGAATCTCATATGTATGTGAGTTTATTCATGTTCTCGCCTATCGGCCAACCAAAAACCCATCTCACTTACTCGATTATCGAGGACACAAGATTAGATGTGGTGGTGCCATCACTTCCTTCAGATATTTACCATCTATACGTAATTAACCGAGGGGGGAACGCGATTCATGTAATAAGTTTCTAAAAAACTAGGAAAATTTACCGAAAATAGATTTTTGATAAAAAGGCAGTTTTGCCAAAAAACTGGCCTAGGTCGCGCAAGATGAGGCCAAAAAGTAGCACCGAGGCTACACTGCCGACTTGCACCAAAAATTCTGTTTGCAGATAAGCTGACCAAAAAAAGTAGCCGGCATTTTGGCTAAGCAAACCAGCCGGCATATTGTTTACCACCTGCGCGATGGAGACAAAATTGCCAAAAATTAAACCGAGAATAACAAAAGTATAAAACTTCAAAAAAATCGGGCGCACCAAAGAGCGCAAAAAATAGATTGCGCGTACCCGCCACATGATTTTTTGTTTTAGTGAAAGGTCGGTCATATTTTTATAGAAAAACTTTTTGCCAATCGTTTTTTAAGATTTTTTTGGCTCGATGCACCCGCGTTCGAATAACTTGCTCGCTCACCCCTTCCTCTTTGGCGATTTCGGCATAACTTGCACCGTCAACAAAAACTTTTTTCAGCATTTTTCTAAGCAAAAGCGGTAAGCGAGAAATAAGCGAAAGAACCTCATCTGTATTTAAAAACCTTTCGTGGGCCAAGGTGGCGTTTTGATCGGGCAAAAATTCTTTTAACAAAACCGCCTCATCGTCCAAAGAAAGCTTATGAGTGAGCTCTTTTTTCTGCTTCATATACAAGCTGTAACAAACATTTAACAAAATTTTGTACATCCAAGAGCTTGGCCTAGCCCCCTCCACTTGGCAATATCGCTCCGAAGCTAGGTAAATTTTCACAAACGCCTCTTGGGTCGCGTCTTCGGCCAAAAAATCATCCCGCAAAACTTGATTAGCTTTCCGTAAAAAAGCTTCTTCGTAGCGATCAACCAAAATCTCAAAAACCTTGGGGTCATTTTTTGCCTGACGCAAAATTTCTATATCAGTGATTTTTTGTTCGCTTGCTTGCTGACTCGTGTTTATATCCATTATTTTATTTTTAAACTAATTCTTCATTTTTTACAACTACAAAACTAACAAAATTGTGACGCTGTCAGAAATTAAGTATGCGGCCCAATCAAGAACCATCCTTGGGAACAAAGACCAAAAAGGACGGTCATTGATTGGTTGCGCAGGAAGCTAAAGAATCTATCTCTAAATCTCCTGCCAGCTAATAATCTCGTATTGGTCGGAAGTTAGGGGAAAAGATGGCGGCGGGCCATATAAAAGATTTGGGTCATAAAGCGCCAGCTGGGTTAAATAACCAGTAATCGGGTTGCCGCTATAGGCAAAATAGGCTTGGGCATTACTGCCAGTCATGCCATAAGTCGTTAAAATTGTCCTTATATGCCACGGGCTACACCGCGGGTTGCCACCACCAGGCGTACGGTAATAAAATCGGTACGCTCCTCCGTTTTGGGCCACTACCGCCGCATCAATTCTTAAATCATCCTCCGAATACAGACCAATATGAAAATTTTTTTGAGCAATTAAACCGATTACGTCTGTCCCATCATAATTGGTATAGAGTAAATCATTATTGACGATAATGTTTGTTCTGGTGTTGACATTGTCCGGGAAACGACCGGAAGCAATGGTTAATCTAGCGCCATTTATTTGTCCCTCCACCCAAATATGGTCTTCCAAAAAAATTATGCCGTTATTTGGAAAAGGAAAATTGCCCAAAAGAGTGGTCGCCGGTGCGCCGACATTGATACTCCAACTGCCCCAACCAGCTTGATTAAAGACGTTTACGCAACCGTTTGGCGGCGCACGTAATTGATTAACCGCATAAAGATCAAAAGTGTCATCAGTTTTTAATTGCAAAAGATAACCTTGCACTCCAGAGCCGGTTCGATAAAAACCGTCTGCCTGTGCATCAGTACGCATCTGCGCCAAATCTGTTGTCAAGCCGACAAAGTCAACCGTTGGCACTGGAAATTGCCGGCCGGCCTCAAAAACGTCTGTTCGAGTTGGTACCGGATTGGGCGGCAATGGGTCGGTTGGCGCACTGTGAACATGCACCCCAAATTCATTTTGCCCCCCATGATCCGGATCATCATAATCGGCCCTCGCCGAAGTAACAATATTGTGCGCCAAGGCCGTACCAGTAAAAGAAACTCCGCCATTAGCATGAATTGGTCCAAAAACCTCGTCTCCCGTTCCATACATCACATTTGAATTAGTCACAAAAGCATATTTAGCAATCGAGGGTTTGGCGAGCCTTACCTCAATTGCCCGCTCAATTGATGGATCCGCCAAAATCGTACCCGTTGAACGAATTGTTACGACGGTTGAACCGGCCGGAGGCGGAATGATCTCCAAAGAGAACTCGCCGATTTTTACACCATCTTTATTTAAAAAATCATGCACATACGGCCCCGGGCCACCGGTGCCATCTTGATAATCTGTCTGATCATGCGCCAAGTGCCAGCGATAATAGTCAATGCCCGCTTCAGCCACTTGAAAAGCCTGTTCCCGATGAAGCAAATTGCGCGAACCTTTTAAAACCACGCCATACCAACCAAAGAGTCCGGAAATGGCGGCAATGGTGGCGCCGGCAAAAACCAAGCTAAACATCAGCATGGCTCCGCGAGAACTTTTAAAAATTGACAATGGTATAAATGACATATTTTAAAAATTATCTTTCAAATTTCTAATTGAAACTTGGGTTTCGATATCAATCGGCGCTGGCGGACGATTGGGATCGGCATCGATAGTTAAAGTAATTTTCACTAACCTAACTTGTAGTAAATCAATCGGAGCGGTCAGGGCCGCGGTCGTTCCGTCATAATTTGTGTCGTAATAAAAAAAGATGCCCGGCGCCGAGACAACATTGTGGACTAAAGAAACAACTACCGCATCGTCTTCATCATAAGCGAGAGGCGCGCCGGCTGGCGTAATGGAACTTCTTTTCATCACCGTCCCGTCTAAATAATAACTGATTTCTTCTTTTAAGCCGTCCCCATTTGTATCAGCATAAAAAGTAAAACGATACGGCTCGGCGGCCTTGATCATAAATGAACCAACACTTGATTGGGTGGCCGAACGAATCTCATTGGCCATTGGCCGAATAATTTTTTTGGCTTCTTGCTCGCCGGATAAACCTTGAAAAATAACTCCGCGCAGAGAAACCGTATCGGCCGCAAAGGCAGAAATTGCCCCAATGATAAGCCCAAAAATTGCCAGAGCAATTAGAATTTCAATTATTGTCATTCCCTGCTTGTTTTTTAAAAAATTTTTAGTCGGCATTTTATTGATTTAAGAGCACTTCAGATTCAATCCATTGGGCGGTCGTTGTGACCACACCGGTATAATCAACATAACCACTTTTCGAAACATTAATTTCGTACGGAGTTACAGCCTCTAAATCTTGAAAAAGAACTTGCCCGGATGGTGTACAACTGGAAGTATAGGTAAAAGCAATGTCCGAAATACGCGGAGTTAAGGTGCTGGAAGCCGTTTCCATAAAAAGCTTATAACGCAAATAACGCCGGCTGGCGTGATCGCCGGAAATGTTTTGATCCAACAAAGTATAAAAAGTGCTATTGGTGCCATCTGGGCCGATAAAAGACCAAACGGTTTCTTCGTCATTGGTATTGGCACTAGCCAATTGAAAAGAAATGGGGTTAATGCCAGTTTCAACCGGTTGGGCGGTTGGTTCCCAAACCAATTGATAAAAATTTGAAGGAGAACCGGTGTCAAAAGTTGAAGAAGTTAGCGTGGCGCTCGAAGAATAAATCCCGCCCGTATTTAGAAGAGTAATATCGCCGGGTAAAGTCGTCGTATCAACCGTGCCACTATCGCTTAAATATCCGGCCGGATTGCCCATGGTGCCCTGGCCAGAACCATTTGACCAATCCGTTTGGCGCAAAAAGCCCCGGCCGGTGGTTAAGGTCTCGCCTTCTGATTCGCCCACTTCGGTTAACAAAACCGTTGCTGTCGAGAGCGGCAAACGCGAAGAGGCGTCTTTGACGGTCACCAAAATCGAATATGGATCTTTGGGGACCAAAACAATTTGCCCGTTTTGGGTTGCCCCGGGAGAAATAGAGAGCGGATAAAGCGGGTTTAAACCAGCCAAATCATAACCCGCTTCTAATAAATTGAGTGAATAAGTATCCCATTCAACTGACGAGAGATTAAGCGAGCCGGCCGCGCTGGTGGTTAAATCTTCATCGTATTTATAAATCACCGGCGAAGTGCCGATAGTTTTCCCGCCCCGCAAATTAAAATCAATCGAAGGAATAACTCCGCAAGTTGGATTAATGGTCGAAAAAGACAAAGTCCCAAGCAAATCAATGGCAAAACTTATTTGAGTAACTTGTTGCACGACGACACTGGCGTGCGGTTTGGTTGGATTTAAATTGGTGCCATCACGGAGAAACGTTTGGTCGGTTGAATAGCCGTCTTTGGTAACAGTGATTTCATAAACTTCGTTACCCGGCGGCATATCGACCAACTGCAAATAACCATTAATATCTGTCACATCATCAATCTCAATCGGCGGATTGGCCGCATTGTTTTCAAGATGAACTTCCGCCCCCTGAATTGGCACCCCATTGCCATCAAAAACCCTGACAAAAAGCGCGCCATTGGTTGAAGCGCTTTCCAAATTTTTGGGCGCAATTCTGGTCGTATAAATAATTGGATTAAAAGGAATCGTACAATTAATACAATCAATCTCAATCACCACTAATTTATTGTCGGCCGGAGAGAGATCGTTGGGGGAGCCACCAATCACTCCGTCAAACGGATCATCCACGTTGCGCACGGTCGTTTTTACTTCGAAATTAATCCCGTTTCTCTCCAGAGTTCTCTGATGAACAAAAATGCCGTTCGGCACTCCGTTCACGACCCCCACGTCGGCGTAAGGCACATTTCTGATAATCTCAAATTGCTCACCGGCCAAAGCGATAGCCGTGTTTTTGACTTTTAAATGCGAAACATTAACTAACAACTGGCTGTAAGCTCCGTAAATAGCCAAAGAAAGCGTAGCAAAGATCACTCCGCCAATTAAAGTTTCAATCAGAGAAAAAGCGCGCTGACAATTTTTTGCCCGCCAAAAGATCATACAAAACATTATAAAGAAATCTGTGCCTATTTTTGTCCACTGTTTAAAACCAAATAAAGATCACAAATTTGAATAGGGTTTTGTTTACGAGCGAGGCAGACTTTGCTCAAGGACGGTCCTTAGGTACCAGAACAAAAAAGGACCGTCCTTGAGCAAAGTCCATCAAGTTACATTAAATCGCTCCGACGAGGGAATAGATTGGCGAAATCATGGCCAGGGCAAAAAAGCCGACCGACACCCCAACAACAATCATTAAAAACGGCTCGATGACCGTCGACATATCTTTAGTTTTTTGCTCAACCTCGCTTTCATAAAAAAGAGCGATGTCCGAGAGCATTTCGCCGATTTTGCCCGTTTCTTCTCCCACCTCCATCATCTCGCCAACCATGACCGGATACAAATGATTAGCCTCTTTAAAAAAAGAAGACAGGGGCGCCCCCTTGACCACTCCGGCCGCGGCCGCTTCTAATACCTGCCGATAATAAAAATTTTGGACTACTTCTTTGGTAATATTAATTGCCTGTCCCACATCAACCCCCGAAGAAAAAAGTGACGAGAGAGTTCTGGCGGTTCTAGCGGATTGCATTTCTTTAATCATGTTGCCAATTAAAGGAATTCTGATCACCAAAAAATCAAAAACTTTTTTGCCAAGTTTGGTTTTCAAAAAATAAACCAAAAGAGAGATCCCCACCACAATTAAACCCAAAAAAGTTAGAGTGTGTGCCGACATAAAATCAGAGATGCCGATAATCACTTTGGTGGCGGTCGGCAATTCCAAATTCAAATCTTTAAAAGTAGCGGTTAGGGACGGTACCACAAAAATAAACATGAGAATCGCCACAATCACAATGGCCGTCAAAATCACCGCCGGATAAATGAGCGCCCCGCGCACTTTTTTGGCCAACAAATAACTTTTTTCCAGATTGATAGCAATTTGATTTAAGGTTTCGGAGAGCTTGCCAGATTCTTCGCCGGCCCGAACCATCGAAACAACAATCGACGGAAAAATTTTTGGATATTCTTTGAGCGAGTCGCTAAAACCTTTGCCCTTGGTAATAGAAGCGCCAATTTCGCTAATAATTTTTTTAAACTTTTGATTGGTGGTCTGTTTTTCCAAAATTGTAATGGCTCTTGAAAGAGCGACTCCGGCCGAAATCATCGCGGCCAAATTGTGCATAAACAAAATTTTGTCATGAGCCGTAACTCGGGTTAAAAAAATTAAATATTTATCTAAATTAAGACTGCTCTTTTTTATTTCCGTAATCGAAATTATTGACAGCCCTTCCCGCTTGGTTTCTTCCAGCAAGCTAAATTTATCAACCGCCTCAATTTCATTTGAGACAATGGTGCCGTCGGAGCGCCTGGCCTTGTAAGCATATTTCATAAATTTATTCGCTGATCACCCGCAAAACCTCTTCGATGGTGGTTAGACCTTGCGTAGCTTTAAAAACTCCGTCTTCCAACATGGTCATCATGCCTTCTTCTTTGGCCTGCTTTTCGATTGTTTCGGACGTGGCATTTTTGATAATCAACTCCTTAATGGTAGAAGTGACTTTTAAAGTTTCATGAATGCCAATTCGACCACTATATCCATCATCAGAATTAGCTCCTTTTGGTGGACGATAAAATGGCACCTTCTCCCAATCATCTTTCTCGCCGATCACCTTTTCGTTGCGCAAAAAATCAAGCATTCGATCCAGCGAAATTATTTTCCCCAAATCCCGCAATTCATCTTTGTTCAAAAAATATTTCTCTTTGTTGTCGGCCAAGCGGCGAATAAGTCTTTGGGCCACAATCACATTCAAAGTCGAAACCAAAAGAAATGGCTCAACCTTCATGTCCATTAAGCGCGGAATGGCGCCGGCGGCCGAATTGGTGTGCAAAGTCGACAAAACTAAATGCCCAGTGAGAGCCGCGTTAATCCCCAAGGTGGCCGTTTCGTTGTCTCGAATTTCCCCAACCATAATCACATCTGGGTCTTGACGCAAAAGCGCTCGGAGGCCATTGGAAAAACTAAGTCCAATATCCGGCCGAACCTGGGTTTGATTGACTCGCTTCATTTGATATTCAATCGGGTCCTCGACCGTAGAGATATTAACATCGGGTGTATTTAAAATGTCGAGCACCGTATAAAGGGTGGTGGTTTTGCCGCTACCGGTTGGCCCGGTGACCAAAATCATGCCGGTTGTGCGTTTGGTTGCTTCGTGAATATGCTCCAGACCACTACCATGAAAACCTAAGCCTTCGAGCGTAAAGCCGGCAGCCGACTCGCGCAAAACGCGCATAACAATTTTTTCACCAAAATAAATCGGCAAAGTCGAAACCCGAAAAGAAACTTGCTCTCCGCCCAAAGAAATTTTAAAACGGCCGTCTTGGGGCAGACGTTTTTCGTCTAACTTTAAATTTGAAAGGACTTTGATTCTGGCCGAAATGCCCGAAGCGGCCGAGCGAGGCAAGGTCATGGCGTCGTGCAAAATTCCGTCAATGCGATAACGAATCAGAACCTGCCCTTCTTCCGGCTCAATGTGAATATCCGAAGCCCCGCCGACAATCGCGTGTTGCAAAAGCGTGTCCACAATTTTGACAATCGGCAAATCTTCGGCCAGCTTTTTCATGTCCGCTTCACCCAGCGCCTCTTCCTCGCCTTCTTTTATTTTCTCCAATCTTTTCACTTCCCCGCCAATAATGTCGTCAAACTCGGCTTTGAGAGTTTTGGTGTACTGCAGAAGAACTTGGCGCATACTCTCGCTGTCGGTTAAGCGGGGTAAAATTTTTAAACCAACTTTTTTCTTAACAAAATCAATGGCCGTCAAATCCTCCACGTCGAGCATGGCCACCTCTAAGCCGTCTTTATTTTTTTTATAAGCCACAATGTTGTGGTTTCTGGCAATCGGCTCGGGAACAAGAGAAAGGATTTCAAAAGCAATTTTTTCCTTACTCAAATTAATAAAAGGAATGCCCAAAATATATGATTCGATTTTTCGCAAATCATCTTCTGAAAGTTTCCCTTCGGAGACCAGCAGTTTGCCCAAAGAGTTTTTTTGTCCATCGGCTTTTTTGGCCAAACGCAGAAGCTCTACCTCCGGCACCAACCCAGCGTCTAAAATAAATTTTTTGATCTGCTCATCCGAGATATACATATAAATACATCTTACACCAAAGAAAAGTTTCTCTTTTGTGCAAAAATTAAAAATCGCCAGCCGCTTTCAAAGTTTTAAATTTATGGCATACTCCAAGCTGTATGAATTATTTAAAAAACCTGCGCCAAACGGCAATTATTTTTTTTAAAAGCCTAATCCCCAAAATCAAAAAACATCCGTGGTATAGCGCCTTAATCATCTTGGTCGCTTTTTTGACTATTTCTAATTTATTGGGCGGCAACGGCCAAAAATTTGAAACCGAAAAGATAACCATCCGCGATATCCAATCAATAGTTTCAGTTACTGGTCGAGTAAAAGCCTCCGAAGACATCTCTTTGGCTTTTGAAAAAAGTGGCAAAGTGGCGACCATTAACGCCAGGGTTGGCGAAAAAGTTTTGCAAGGCCGAGTGCTTGTTTCGCTGGAAGACACGGCGGCTAGGGCCAGAGTCTTGGAGGCCAAAGCCAAGCTAACCGAGCTCTCAAGAGGTTCGAGGCCAGAAGAAATAACCATCGCCGAGAAAAACCTAAATACCAAAGAAGGCGCGCTTAGAGAAGAATATGGCGGGGCGGAAAATGAAATTAGAAGCGCTTATCAGAGCGCCCACGACGCGGTGCGCGTCAAAACTATTGGCCTTTTTTCTGGCAATTTGGAAAAAGGTTATGAATACATCTTAAACACCTGTAGCGCTGCTTTAGAAAACGAAGCTGAAAATCTTCGCCAACCACTAGAAAACGATTTAAAAATTTGGGCCGAAGAAAACAAAACTCTCTCACAGGCTTCACCAGAAAATCTCAAAAAATCTTTAAAAACAAGTAAGAGCAATCTGGAGAAAGTCCGGAGTTTGCTCGATACTTTGGGATTAATTTTGACTTCTAGCTGTGCTTCCGGTTCTGAATACGACACTTATCGAGCCAATATTAAAAGTGCCAAAGATGCCGTTTTGACGACCACCGAGAGTGTTATCGATAAAATCGAAGCCATCACCGCCGCCGAAAACAGTTTTTCAAGCGCCGAAGCAGAATTGGCCCTAAAAAAGTCTGGCGGTGATCCATCACAAATCGAAGCCCAAAAAGCCAAAGTCTTAGAAGCCGAGAGCGACTATGCTCAATATAAAATTGTGGCCCCAATTAGCGGCACTATCGCCAAAATGGATATTGACCAAGGTGAGCGAGTTTCGGCCGGTGATTCACTCATCTCTATTATTTCCAGCGGCAATTTGATTATTGAAACCAATGTGCCAGAAAATGATATTCCCACTATCAGCCAAAACAATTTGGCCGAAATCACCTTGGATGCTTACGGCAAAGATCTCATCTTTTTGGCCAAAGTCATTGAGATCGATCCGGCCGCCACGATCATCGCCAATGTGCCAACCTACAAAGTAACTTTAATTTTTGAACAAAAAGACGAAAGGATAAGACCCGGGATGACTGCTGACTTGCGGATCAAAACCAGTTTGGCCAAGGGAGTTTTAACTGTTTCCGAAAGAGCCATTAAAAGAGTGGATGGAAAAAATGTTTTGCAAGTTTTGGAAAATGCTGAACCAAAAAATGTGCCGGTAAAACTGGGACTCCGTGATGGCCAGGGCTTTGTTGAAGTTTCAGGCGAAGAAATAGCCGAAGGTCAAGAAATCGTCATCAAAGAAATTAAATAAAATCATGAAAGAGACTTTGAAAGTAGCCAGCTTTTTGGCCTATCGCCAACTAAAACGCGGCAGTCGCGCCCAAACCCTCCTAATTATTTTTGTCATGACTTTGACTTTTCTGAACCTGGTCGTTGTCTCGGGTATTTTGGTTGGCTTAATTGCTGGTTCAGAGAGAGCTTATCGGGAAAACTATATCGGGGATTTGGTGGTCGTCAAAAAGAAAACCAAAGAAGACATTGCCGGTTCGAGCCAGATTATTGATACTTTAAAAAGTTTACCGGAGGTAAAAACTTTTGCCCCGAGGCTGGTGGTCGGCGCCAGCCTGGAAGCCAATTATCGTAGTCGCGATTTAAATGAAGCGGCCAACGAAATCGGCGCTTCGGTGGCCGGAGTTTTGTTTGACGCCGAAGCCGAAACAATTGGCTTAAACTCAATGATTGTTGAGGGGCGGTATTTGCGCCCGGGTGAGGGTGATGGGGTTTTGGTTGGCTCGAACCTTTTGGAGCAATACTCCGTTGTCCCCGACCAACTTCCTCTCCTAAAAAATGTCTCTGTCGGCGACCGCATCTTAATCAAAATCGGCGAAACCCAAAAAGAATACTTTGTGCGCGGGGTCATCAAAACCAAAGTTGATGACATCACTTTTAAGGTTTTTATGGACCAAGGAGAATTGCGCAAGCTTTTAGGCAAAAATAATTTTGACGTTTCCGAAATCGCCGTCGTTTTAAAAAACCCAGACGATGATCGCTATGTTCAGGGCCTTTTGCGCGCTAACGGCTATGACCAAGAGGCCGACATCAAAGTTTTTGAAGAGGGAGTGCCAAAATTTTTGGTGGACATCAAAAAAACTTTTGCCCTTTTGGGGAACGCCATCTCAAGCATCGGTTTGGTGGTAGCGGCCATTACTTTGTTTATTGTAATTTTCATCAACGCTCTCACCCGTCGAAAATATATCGGCATTTTAAAAGCCATTGGCGTTAAGGAAAGAGCCATCGAGCTGGCTTATGTTTTTCAGTCACTTTTTTACGCCACTTTAGGTTCTTTGATTGGTTTGATTTTGGTTTACGGACTAATCAGACCGGCTTTTGACCGCCACCCGATAGATTTTCCTTTTAGTGACGGCATTTTGGTTGCTCCGCTCGAAAGCGTCCTCTTAAAAGTTGCTCTTTTGGTGGTGGTAACAGCGATTGCCGGCTATATTCCCGCCAAATTGATTGTCCGCAAAAATACCTTAGACTCAATTTTGGGTCGTTAAAAAATATGATTTTAGCCAAAAAAATCACCAAAACTTATTACGACAAAACCATCACTACCGAGGTTTTGCGCGGAGTTGATATCTCTATTAAAAATGGAGAATTTGTAGCTATCATGGGCCGCTCCGGCGCCGGCAAATCCACTTTAATGTATCAGTTGGGGCTTTTGGATCGGCCAACTTCCGGCACTTTACAAATTGACGGAGTTGACACCGTCGCCCTCTCTGAAACCGAACGAACCAATTTCCGTCTAAAGCGCTTAGGTTATGTTTTTCAAGACTATGCTCTCATCCCCGAACTCTCGGCCAGTGAAAATATTATGATACCGCTTTTAATGCGCGGGCTAAATCCGAGCAAGGCCGCCAAAATGGCCATTGAAGCTCTCCAAAAAGTTGAGCTCTCTCACCGACCAAATAATTTGCCCAGAGAACTCTCCGGCGGCGAGCAACAAAGAGTTTCGATTGCTCGAGCGATTGTCCATACGCCAGATATTTTGTTTGCCGACGAACCAACAGCCAATTTGGACTCCGCCTCGGCCAAAACCGTTTTAAATCTTTTTAAACAATTAAACAAAGACGGTCAAACCATTGTCATGGTTACCCACGAAGAAGAATACGGCCAAATGGCCGACCGAATTATCCGCCTAGCTGATGGACTGATTATCGGCAGTTAAATCTCGCTAACAAAAAAACTGTGGACTGTGGCAAAATAGTGTTTTTGATTTTCCCCTATTAAGTCACCATTTAATAATCATGAATTAATTAGGAGGCAGGTGGCTCCTCTAAAATCACCTGCCGAAAAAACTATTTAATAAGAGCCGGGCCATTTTGGCCCGTCGCGGTCCTCGGCCTGCTCGACCAAGGACACGTACCCGAGTAAGCCGAGAAACAGGCCAGAGATAGCCCCCAGAAGCCAGGGGCGCTCGTATGTTTGGGCGAGAAGTCCGCCCACAACCGTTAACGCCAGGACAACCGTCCCGGCGGAAATCTTTTTGAGCATAAATCCCTCCAAGAACTAACCCACCCCCAAAATGCCGATTATTTAAATTTTGTCAATGGTGAAAGATAATTAGCCGCCGCAATTCCAGAAACCCCCACTCAAAAAACTTTTTCCAGCAAATAAGTTAAAATTGAGAGAACAAATGCGCCAACAAGCGCCGCCACAAAACCAGCAACAATAAACCCGGGCACCAAAAGCGTCATTGCCCAAAAAAGAAGCGCGTTTAAAACAAAAGAAAAAAGTCCGATAGTCAAAAGGTTAATTGGCAAGGTCAAAATTTTTAAAATTGGCCTGATTAAAAGCACAATCAAAGACCAAACCAAAGAAACCAAAAGAAGGGTTTTTAAGCCACCGACCATCGAAACTCCGGGCACTAACCTAACCGTGAGCGCCACCGCCAAAACCGTGCCCAAATATTTGAAAACCAAACTCATGCCAATAAGTGTAACACTTTTAAAAACCAAAAACTCGCCCCAAACTCCTTCGCCAAATTTCCCGGGCAAAGACCGTCCATCAACAAAAAACTATCCTTTGCATTATGCACTAATTCAAAGCGGCATTGATTCAAGATTTTAGAACTTTTTGTCTCAAGCTAAAAATAATCCTTTCTCTAGTAATTCTGTCCAAGAAATGCATCGGCTGATAATCAGACCCGCTAAAACCAGGGGCAGTCAACAAAATTACATTCCCCGGAGTTGTCTCTAAGTATTTTGGCGACTGTCCGGCTCTATTTTTACAAAGAGCAAATCGCCCCTCCCCGCCCAAAATAAAAATTGCCGTCAGTTTGTGATACGATCGACCATCTTTATGGGGAGTAATCCCGATAGAATTTTCCCAATACTTCTGCAGAAGAAGTTCATTAAAAGTAACTCCTTCGATTGGCGGATCTGAAGCTTGTCGCAATTTAAGCCAAAGAAGCTTTTCGAATTCGTGTTTTAATGTCCAAAAAGAACTATTTTCTGGAAATTCTTTAACAATTTTAAATTGCTCTCGCACTGGCCCAATATATTCCGGATAATTCAAAAAATTATATTTGGTAGCCTCCGCAAAAAGACTTCGCCGCCTCTCCTCGTTTAAAATTGGAATAGAAACCCCACCATCTTTTAGCAAGAGATTAAATATTTCTTCTGCGTTAAAATCCAACAAGTCAGTAAATTCGGCTTTAGCAAATCGGCGAATAGTAATCCCCGGAATACCCACCCCGTCCCAAATATCTGGTTTTTTTATGGTAATTTCTATCGAATAAATTCCCCTACTTACTTCAAAAATTTTTGAGATAATCTTTTCGGCCAGAGTTTCAAGAAGATTTATATGTTTTCCCTTAAAAACTTCTTCTACTATTTTTTTGGCTATTCCGTAGTCAAAAGTATTTTTAATTTTTTCTTCATAGTCAGCCCGCGACAAAACGTTAACCTTTAAATCAACCAAAAATTTTTGGGGAAACTTGTGCTCTTTTGGCCGCAAGCCATGTGTTCCGACAACCTCTAAATTAGAGAAAAAAATTGTATCCATATTTGTAAATAATTAAACAACCTAATAATTCTATTTCTTTGGTTGTTATTATTTACGGCATGGATTTTTAAATTCTTTTTATTGTAGCATTTTTTAAAAAGCTATACATTGATCCGCTATCGGCTATGACCTACTGTCAAAATCCGTCCCGCTCTAAAACAAAAAAGTTGACAAAAAAATAAACCGAGGTAGATTGGAGGCATCTGCAATGGTCGCCTGAAAGGCGGCCATTTGTTGTAAGAGCCAAAATTAAAAATTAAAAGAAACACAAATATGATGGACTTAAAGGTATTAAAATCCGCCCTAGAACAATTAGAGGAAGAAAAGAAAATCCCCCAGACAAAAATTATCGAAGCGATTGAGCAGGCCATGGCCGCCGCCTACAAAAAGGATTACGGCAAGCGCGCCCAAGTAATTCGCGCCAAGCTCGATCTAAACACCGGTACAACCGAATTTTTCCAAGTCAAAACAGTGGTCGAAAAAGAAAATGTACGTTTCCCGGATGAAGAACAAACATCTGAAGAAAAGCCGGCCACTGAATCAGTCGAAGAAAAGCCGTTCTTTAATGAAGAGCAACACATTTTAATTGAAGACGCCAAGCGGATGAAAAGAGATGCCGGCAGTGGCGATGAATTGATCTTTCCGCTTGAAGCCAAAGATGATTACGGGCGCATCGCCGCTCAAACCGCCAAACAAGTGATTATGCAAAAACTGCGCGAGGCCGAAAGGGAAAGTGTCATCACTGAATTTGAAGGGCGAGAAAATAGTGTCGTCTCGGGCACCGTTCAGCGAATTGAACGAGGCAATGTTTTGGTTGATCTAGGCCGCTCAATTGGTATTTTGCCCTACGAAGAACAAATCCCGGGCGAGCGATACCACCAAGGTTCTCGTTTAAAAGCCTATTTATTTAAAGTGGAAGATGGCTTGCGCGGTGTTTCTTTGCGTCTCTCACGCACCCACCCAAAATTTTTAGAAGAACTTTTTCGAGCTGAAAGTCCCGAAATTGCCAACGGCACGGTGCTCATTAAATCAGTGGCCCGCGAACCGGGCTCGCGCTCAAAAATCGCGGTTGTCTCAACTGACCCGCACGTTGATCCAGTTGGCTCATGTGTCGGCCAACGCGGAGTCAGAGTCTCCACTATCACCAACGAATTGCACGGTGAAAAAATTGACATCATTGAATGGTCGGCGGATGCCAAAAAATTTGTCTCAGATGCCCTCTCGCCAGCCCAAGCCATTTCCATTGAGATTGATTCAGAAAAAAGATCGGCCAAAATTATCGTTTCACCCGAGGAGCAATCTTTAGCTATTGGTCGCGGCGGACAAAATGTTCGTTTGGCGGTCAAACTTACCGGCTATCGGATTGATATTTTGGGCACCAAAGGAGAAAATCTAGTTGAATCAGATGGCGAAGAAGTTGTGTTTGAAGAAAAAGAAAACGACGAAAAAGTAGAAAATAATTTTTCGGAAGTTGCAACCGATGAGGCTTCCAAAGAAATTTCAAGCGAGCCCTCCAACGAAGATTCGGACAAAAATTAAAAATCTAAAAATCAATTCAAAAAAAATATGAATTTACTCCACGATGTTAGTTCCGGCAAAAATGCTCCGAAAGAAATAAACGTCATTATCGAAATAAATAAGGGTTCAAAAAACAAATACGAAATAGACAAAGAAACCGGCCTAATCGCGCTAGACCGCGTCATGCATACTTCTCAAGATTATCCTTTTGATTATGGATTCGTGCCGCAAACTCTTTGGCATGATGGCGACGCGCTTGATGTAGTTTTGTTAACTACCTATCCGCTTTTGCCCGGCATTTTAGTTTCGGTTCGTCCGGTAGCGGTGATGGAAATGGTGGACAGTGGCGAGCGCGATGAAAAAATTTTGGCCGTGCCGGTAGATGATCCAAGATTTGCCAGCTTGCAAGATTTGAAAGATGTTAACTCGCACACCTTAAAAGAAATTGAACATTTTTTCGCCACCTACAAACAAATTCAAAAAAAATCAATTGAAATAAAAGGTTGGCACGATGTCAAAACAGCCGAAAAAAATGTTTTGGAGGCAATTGCTATGTATCAAAAAAAGGCTCAAAAATAATTACCCAAAAACCCGTGAAACGGCTCTAAATATAGATAAAATAGAAAAAGGCAGTTTCATTAAAAATCATGAAAATAATTTCTCAAAAAAAACTTCCCAAAAATGAGGCTCTTTTAGAGGTCTCTATTCCGTGGACAACCTTAGAAGAAACAAGGGGTGCCGTTTTGAAAAATCTAAATCAAGAAATAAAAATTCCCGGGTTTCGATCCGGCCATATTCCCGAAAAAATTCTCCTCGAACAAATCGGCGAAGAATATCTTTGGCAAGAAATGGCCGAAAAAACTCTCCGAAAAATTTATCCGAAAATTATCGAAGAAGCCAAGCTAAACCCGCTCACTCCGCCGGATATAAAAATAAAAAAGTTGGCTCCACAAAACCCACTTGAAATAGAAATTGGAATATCTCTTTTCCCAGAATTTAGTTTGCCGAATTATCAAAAAATCGCGGACGAAATTATTGCTTCCGAAAAAGCTAATGAATTAAAAATCGAAGACATCGAAGAAAAAGAAGTGCAAGATTTATTGAGCGAAATCCACAAAATACGCACGGGGACAGATCAGGTAGAAGATGCGGAAGAAATTTCCTTTCCCTCATTTGATGATAATTTTGCCAAAAAACTTGGCGACTTTAAAAATTTGGAGGAATTAAAAAATCGTTTAAGGCAAAATTTAATTCTCGAGAAAAAACATCGCCAGAAAGAAAAAGCTCGCGCGCTTTTTTTGGAAAAAATAATCAAAGAAACTCCTTTGGAAATTTCTGATCGTTTAATTAAAGAGGAGTTGGAACATTTTTTAAATCATCATCCAGAAACCAAAGAAGAAGAAAAAGAGGAAGCCAAAAAACAAATCGAAGAAAAATTAAAATTAGAATTTATTATCGAGGCGATTTTTAAAAAAGAAAACATTTCTCTATCTGACGAAACACTCGAAACTTCGCTTGTTCAATTAAAACAAACTTATCCCGATCAGCCTATTGACCAGAACCGTTTAAGAAATTTTTTGCTGAACGAAACTTTCTTCCAAAAAATTTTAAAGGAAGAAAAAGACTAGTTGCTCCCAAACTTAAGAACCGCCTCTAATGGATAAAAATACCCAAACCACAACAGCTAAAAATCAAAATTTTGGCCGAGCAAAAAACTGGCCACAATCGCCGCCGTTTCGGCCCGCAAAGTAGCCTCGCCAAATGAAATAGGCATAACTCCCTTAGCTTTTAATTCAGCTTTTTCCTTTTCGGTAAAACCACCTTCCGGGCCAACAAAAATCCCCCGGGCCAAAAAATTACTTCCCCGCTCTGCCGGCCAAAATTTAATTGGCTCGCCATTTGAATCTCCGTAAAAAAAATTTTCCGTTGTTGATGCTTTAAAATTTTTTAAAATTTCTTTTAACTCGACCGGCGGGAAAAGACTTGGCAAATTACCAAAACCAGATTGCTCAACTGCCTCCTTTAAAATTTTTTGATAACGCGCTTCTGGAAAACCAAACTTCTCGCTCCGCTCGGAGAAAAAAAATTTAATTTCCGAAACTCCCAACTCGGCTGCCTTTTGCAAAACCAAAGAGTTTTTTTCACCTTTTAACATGGACAAAAATAATTTTTGTTTTGGCTTTTGAATTTTGGCTTGGCCAATTTGAAAAACTTCAAAAACCATTTGCTTCTTTTCCAGAGAAATTATTTTGGTGACCAGAGTTAAGCCCCCTTGATTAAAAAACTCCACTCCCTCCCCCGCCTTCATTTTTAAAACAATTTTTAGTTGATGAAAAATCGCCAAATCAATAATTGACAAAAAATCACCCAGCTTAAAAACCGTTAAATCTTTTTCCACTAAAAATCTCTGAAGTCGCATAAAATTTTTACCGCCTAATTCAAAATCTGATTTTTAAAAAAAATGGACTTGCAATTTATACGCCAATTTTATATTGTGGTCAAATAATTAATCAGATTAAATATGTCTATCTTAATTCCTACAGTCATCGAAAAATCTCAATTTGGCGAACGGGCCTATGATATTTATTCCCGCCTCTTAAAAGAGCGTATTATCTTTATGGGCGGACCAATTGACGATCATACGGCCAATTTGGTCATCGCTCAATTGCTTTTTCTTCAATCCGAAGATCCAAAAAAAGATATTGCTATTTATATCAACTCTCCGGGCGGTTCCGCTTCTTCGACTTTGGCCATGATCGACACCATCAATCATATCAAGCCAGATGTCTCAACTATTTGTATTGGCATGGCCGCCTCCGGCGGGGCTTTGCTTCTCTCGGCCGGCACCAAAGGCAAACGGTTTGCTCTCCCCAATGCCGAGGTGATGATTCATCAACCGTTAGGCGGCGCCGAAGGCCAAGCTTCCGACATTGCCATCACCGCCAAACACATTTTGCGCTTGCGAGACAATTTAAATAAAATGTTAGCCAAAAATACCGGCCAACCATTGGAGAAAGTTGAGAAAGACACCGATCGCGACTTTTTTATGACGGCTGAAGAAGCCAAAAAATACGGTTTAATTGATGAGGTTTTAAAACAACGCTAGGCGAACTAGCCCAAAAACCGGTTCGACAGAGAGCAAAAAATCAGTAAGATGAGGCGATGGATATTAAATTAGTCTTAATTTTATTGGGCGGAGCCGGCTTGGGAGGGCTTCTTTTGGGCTATTTGTTACGAATTTTGGTCTCTTTGGGCAAACGCGGGAGCCTTGAGCTGGAGATAAAAAGAGTCATGCTGACGGCCAAAGAAGAGGCCTTAACCATCACTACTGAAGCCGAAAACAAGGCTACCGAAATCTTAGAAGAAGCCAAAAACGAAATCAAAGAGCGCGAAAACCGCCAGCGCCAGCAGGAAGAAAGACTCATCAAAAAAGAAGAAGCTTTGGAAAAAAAAGAACTAAATCTAAACCGAGATTTAGAAAAAGTAAAAATTAGTAAAAGTGAAATTATTAAAGGCAAAGAATTAGCCGAGAAAAAATTAGCTGAAGCCGAAAAATTTCTCTCCCAAACCACCTCCATGTCGCCAGCCGAGGCCAAAAAAGCCCTTTTTACTCGGATAGAAGAAGGCTCGGCCGAAGATTTGATGCGCCACTCCAAAAAACTGGCCCAAAAAAATAAACTTCTTCTCGAAGAAGAAGCCAAAAAAATCTTATCTACGACTATCCAGCGCTTGGCCAGTCGAACCGTTTCTCAATTAACCACCACTCAAATTCCCCTCGAAAATGAGGAGCTCAAAGGTAAAATCATTGGCAAAGACGGCCGAAATATCAAAACTTTAGAGCGAGTCGCTGGTGTAGATATTTTAATTGACGACACCCCAAATACTCTAACCATCTCAACCTTCGACCCAATTAGACGCGCTATCGCCAAAAGAGCACTAGAGAGATTAATCGAAGATGGCCGAATCCAGCCCGCCAAGATAGAAGAAGCGGTTAAAGAAGCTCGAGAAAAAATCAAAGAAGAAATTTACGAAAGGGGCCAAGCGGCCGCCAACTCCATCGGTCTTTACAATTTGGATCCAAAATTACTGACCCTTCTCGGCCGATTAAATTTTCGCACCAGTTTTGGCCAAAACGTTTTAACCCACTCATTAGAAATGGCACGCCTCTCCGGCATGTTGGCTGAGGAGCTTGGAGGCAATGTTATGGTCGCCAAAATGGGGGCGCTTTTTCACGACATTGGCAAAGCGCTCGACCACGAAGTCGAAGGCACACATGTTAATATCGGCCGGAAAATTCTCGAAAAGTTTGGCGTTGATCGCGCAGTAATTTTGGCCATGCAATCTCATCATGAAGAATACCCCTACGAAAACTTAGAGGCGGTAATTGTCCAAACGGCCGATGCCATTTCTGCCGGCCGGCCGGGAGCTAGATCCGATACGGCCGAAATTTATTTGGATCGTTTAAAAGATTTAGAAAACTTAGCCAAACGGTTCTCGGGAGTCAGCGACGCCTATGCCCTTCAAGCCGGCCGAGAAATTCGAGTTTTTGTCTCGCCTGAAAAGATCTCCGACTTATCCGCGCTCAATTTGGCCAAAGAAATCAGTTTAGCCATCGAAAAAGAATTAACTTACCCGGGTGAAATAAAAATCACCGTGATCAGAGAAACAAAATCAATCACCTACGCCAGATAGTTTTATTTATCGTCAAAATTTAAAATTAGTCATTTTTTGATACCAATGTTTTCATATTAAATTAACAAAACTCTCCGAAGCCCGACCAAAAACACCAACCCGGAAATGACTGTCCTTAACTGTTCTAGTGCCTAAGGACAGTGCTTGGTTTGACCACCAAAGCCATCTCTAATATGAGTATTTACTCCACTCGGGAAACCAAACTTAATTTCCCATCCTATAAATAGGGACCATTGCCACAAAAACTATATTTTATATACTTATTTTACGGCTCTTAAAGAGAGCCCGGGAGTGCACTTACCAATTAAATTGCCTTAGGTCCTAGGAAAACAAAAGGCAAAATCAAATATGAATAAAGCGAGCATCGTCGAGGCCGTTCATAGAGTTTTGGGTAGCACTAGGGTTGAGGCCGAAAAGGCTGTTGAGACCTTTATCGATTCAATCGTCAACACCTTAAAAAGTGGCGACGAGGCTTCCATCGCTGGACTAGGTATTTTTTCAGTCAAAAGAAGAGCCGCGAGAGAGGCGCGTAACCCAAAAACCGGCGAGAGAGTCCATGTGCCCGCCATGAATGTGCCGAAATTCCGGCCGGCCAAGAGTTTAAAAGAAATGGTTAAGGGTTAAAAGTCAAATAATCCGACCAATTTCTGCCAAATTTAAAATCCGCCCCGTAAGTTTTCGTGAAGTAAACGAAAACTTACGGGGCGGATTTTGATTGATTTGTTTGCATAAAAAATAATTAGACCTGCCCAATCAAATTTATTGCCGCATTTACATCAATAATTTCATCATATACATGACGTGGATCAGTATAGGTTTCTATAATGTGCTCTATTTGCTCAAATAACTGATCTTGTTTTCTTTCAAAAACAGAAATTGCTTCTACTACTCTTTCTGATCTATGAGCATCCTCAATTTTTGCAGCCCGATCCGAAATTCGTGGATGCACATCAGAAATAGCCGCCTTATTACTTCTTTCCGCCACTCTTTCTTTCTCATAAATTTCTATTCTTGCAAGAATATTCCTGAACCCATCCTTAATACTTTCTCTTTCACTAAGTATTTCTTGATATTTTCTAGTATCATCTTTTGTCATCATTAAGGATAGCTTTGGTGGAATATTTTTTCCTCTAAGAAAATATTCATATGCAAACAAGTGTAAAAAACCAGACCTTCCCATTTTGACAGCGGCTTCAAAAGAAGAAAGCGAAACTTCACTTAAAAAATGAACTCTTGCTTTAAAAATCATTTTTGCAGGGTCATTCTCCGTAAAATATTCGGCTAAATCTCCATCTTCTTTAAACAAAACTAATCTTAGTAAATCGCTTTTGGTAACAAAATCTCTTGTGCTATCGTTTTCTAAACTTAGATATTGTTCAATTAACCTACGATCCACATTTGGAAATTTTCCCACCAGGAAATCTATATTATCTTGATCACTTTCCAAAAAGAAACTGTATTCATGCGACAAATTCATACGTTCAGAATCACGGCCCTCCATAATATTCATTATCAATATTCATCATCATAACACCACCTCTGTTTTTGTGCCAAAAATCTATAATGCATCCACCCGACACAAAAAATTTTTTCCCACACCAAAACGATTAGTGTCTAAAGTCTTTATGTCCTATTATTCATAAATAGCGAGCTTGCTAGCTACTCTTCAGGTCAAGAGGTTCTCAAAAATTTAGTGAAACTAAATTCTGTGCGGGTAGGGAGAATCGGTCACGAATTCCTTCGACTAGCGCAGGACTCTCGACCCCGGCTCGCGGTTTTTGTCTTTTATCCTAGCGCATTCTTTTCCTCCTCTTTCTCATCACATTAAGGCTATTTCCCCACTATCGCCCAAAAATAGCGATAATTTTTTGCGGATAAAAATATTTAAAAATACCATCTTAAAACATCGCTCCGCCTTTCGATTCTCCACGCAACAAAAGCAGTTTTGTTGCTCTACCCGCCTAAATTCCGCTTCGCTCCATTTAGAGCCTAGCCACTATCTCGTGGTACCCAGATCAAAAAGTTTTAATTTTGAGTGAAAAACAAGTCGGAGTTTGAGGCATAATGAATTATGTCGAAAACGAGACGAAGTTTTGTAGCCAAAATTAAAACTTTTTGGCTAGGGGGAAGATGGTGGATAGGCTCTTGGTGCGGGTAGGGAGAATCGAACTCCCGTCTACTGCTTGGGAAGCAGTCATTCTGCCACTAAACCATACCCGCGAATATCTTTATTTTACCAGTAAAAGGATAACTAAAAAGTTTCTTTGCAATCGGCTATTCTTAATTTTTTTAGAAAAAAACCGCCATCACAAGGCGGCGAATCAATTAATAACAGGCTAAGCCAGACCGCCTCCGTCACAAAGTGGCCTTTATGGCCATGGCGACACGTCTCACGGCTCTCTGAAATGATTTTCTACCAAAACGGCCGTCTGACACCCGCTTCGTTGGCAATCTCACATACATAGTTTCCTTGGGCGAAGCGTGTCCACCCAAAATCATTATTGGGCCACCGATCATGGCAACAGGGTAGAGGTCTATCACGTGTCCACTGCGTGTCTCAACCCATGAATGGTCGTAACCACCAATAAAGTGTCCGTCTACCACCCGAAGGCATGAAAACACTCTTGCTACCGCCCTAGCGAGAATATGGCAAGACAGAACAATTTGTTTACCATCTTCGTCCATCTCCAAATTCGTATCTTCCATCTGACCAATGGCTCTCTTGACCCGCTCGAACAAAAGAAGATCTTCGTCCAAGAAGTACGCCTGCACAAAAGGGACCATGTCTCCCTCTCCTTAATTTACCAACGGACTTTAATTTACTAACAATATCAATAAAAATCAAACTATCTAAACTTAGAAGATTCACTAATAAACCCGTTTGAGCCAGTCGGGGAGCCGAGAATCGAACTCGGGCTACATGCTCCCAAAGCACGCGTACTACCTCTATACTACTCCCCGATATGCCGACATCCTAGCATTTTTCACAATAAAACCATATTTACAAAAGCCTCTTTGGCGGAAGAATCTAAAAAAACTTCTATCGCCCACAATTCCGGCCGCCGGCCAGAAATTATGTTTTGACACAGCTCGACCAATTTTTTTAACTTTTTCTGTTTTCGATATCCGATTCTTTCAATCGGCCGATAACTACTCCGATAAGAGCCCGCTGTCGATTTCACTTCAATAAAAAAGACAACATTGTCCTTTTCAGCAATAATGTCTATTTCGCCAATTTTTGTCTGATAATTTCTCTCAATGATAGAAAAACCTTTATTTACAAGAAAATTAACGGCCACCGCCTCACCCAAACGGCCAGTTTTTAGATTTTCAAAGCCAGTGTCCATAAAAAAAGACTTGTCTCTTATCAACATATTAACAGACTTATCCACAGTTTTTTAAATATGTCTGTTAAATGATTTCCTGCACAAAAACCGCCTCGCACAATTGTAAAAAAAATGCCATAATGCTCTGTAATAGAAGAAATTGCGGGTATGGTTTAGTGGTAGAACACGTCCTTGCCAAGGATGAGACGGGAGTTCGATTCTCCCTACCCGCACTAA
>FRDC01000284.1_pt1 | contig 26491 bp, 24 predicted proteins | sample 1106171 | NCBI WGS metagenome assembly FRDC01 (sample SAMEA3930566, study PRJEB13176) | freshwater metagenome | biome: Drinking water system; feature: drinking water; material: water | place: Singapore | collected 2014-12-20 | reverse complement strand
TGGGCGGCGCGCTGCCCGGCCTGCGCCACGCCCGATTTCACGCCGCGCCACGAGCCCGGCCGCCCCTGCGCCTGGTGCGGCGCGCCAACCGAGGAGCCGTGGCGCGCGGTGGCGCTGTGCGCGGCGTGCGGGCATGCGCGCGAAACATTGCTCGATCCCGAGCGCCGCGCCGATCCGGGGCATTGCGCGCGGTGCNNATCCTTGATTCTTGATGGGGCCGCCCGAAAACTGGCGCATTCCCTCCACGCCGCGCTTCGCCTAAAACGGCGCGGCCAACCTCAGGGAGAGCCGCCATGCCGAACAGCCCGTGGAGCCACAGCCGCACCGGCGCCGACGATATCGATTTCGAGATCAAGGGCCAGGAACTGCAATTCGTCGAGATCGAGCTCGACCCCGGCGAAAGCGCGGTCGCCGAGGCGGGCGCCTTCGTGTGGAAGGATGCGAGCATCGAGCTCACCACCGTGTTCGGCGACGGCTCGGGCGGGGGCGGCGGCGGGTTGATGGACAAATTGCTCGGCGCCGGCAAACGCCTGCTCACCGGCGAGGGACTGTTCATGACGCTGTTCACGCACCGCGGCCACGGCAAGGCGCGCGTCGCCTTCGCCGCCCCCGTGCCCGGCGCCATCCTGCCGATCCGCCTCGCCGACATCGGCGGCAGCCTGATCGCGCAGAAGGACGCTTTCCTCGCCGCCGCCAAGGGCGTGCAAGTCGGCATCGCCTTTCAGCGCCGGGTGATGACTGGGCTGTTCGGCGGCGAGGGCTTCATCATGCAAAAGCTCGACGGCGACGGCTGGGTGTTCGTGCAAATGGGCGGCACCGTCGTCGAGCGCGAGCTGGCGCCGGGCGAGATTCTGCACGTCGATACCGGCTGCCTCGCCGCTTATACGCCCAGCGTCGATTTCGATCTGGAGATGGTGCGCGGGGTGAAGAGCATCATCTTCGGCGGCGAGGGGCTGTTCTTCGCGCGGCTGCGGGGGCCGGGCAAAGTGTGGATCCAATCGATGCCCTTCGCCCGGCTCGCGGGCCGCGTGCTCGCCAATGCCTCGGGCATGGGCCAGAATCGCGGCGAGGGGGGCGTGCTCGGCTCGTTCGGCCAGTTCATCGGTGGGAATGAATAAGCTCACCATCTGGTATGACGGCGGCTGCCCGCTGTGCGCGCGCGAGATCGCGCTGATCCGCCGGCTCGATCGGCGGCGCGCGATCCACTTCATCGACGTCGCGTCGCCCGACGCCGCCTGCCCGATCGACCGGGCGGCGCTGCTCGAACGCTTTCACGCGCGCGAGGGGGAACGGCTGCTCTCGGGCGCGGCGGCGTTCGCGGCGATGTGGCGCGCGGTGCCGCTGCTGCGCCCCTTGGGGCTCGCCGCGCGCCTGCCGGGGGCTTTGTGGCTGCTCGAGCGCGGCTATCGCGGCTTTTTGCGCGTGCGGCCGGCGCTGCAACGGTTGCTGCGCTAGAGCGGTTTCCGATCCGATTGCATCGGATCGCCGCTCTAGATCTTTGATTTGCCGCGATTTCCGAGTCGGCAGGTGATTCCACCTGCCTGGAAATCGCTCTAGCCGCTCATTGCCCCTCGAGCCGCTTGGCGAGCGCGTTGGTGACGGCGATGCGGTGATAGAGGCCGTCGCGTTGCGGCTCGGTCTTGTAGACGCTTTCGAGCAGCGCCGCGTCGGTGAAGCTCGGCGCGGTCGGGCAGCTGGTCGCGTCGCACAGCGCGAGCACCGAATAGGGCGGCGGCGCCTTGGGCGCGGCGATTTCGGCGAGGCCGACGAACGCGGCGTAAGCGCTCAGCGTGTCATAAGGCACGCCGATCAATTGGCGGCGGTCGATCACGATCAACGCGGTAACGATCGCGCGTTTGACGGGCGTGAGGATGCGCGGGGATTCATTGGGCTGATAGATGATCGGCGCGCCGTCGCTCGCGCCGATCGGCGCGCTCAAAAAGCCCGCCCCGGGCGCCAAATTGCTCGTTCGATACCACCAGCGGATCGGCGCGTCGCTCTCGAGCAGCTGGCGGAAGGCGAGCGGATCGAGCGTCGAGGGCGGCGCCGGCACATGGCGGTCGATCAGGTCGATCAGCTTGGTCGGCTGCTCGCTGATGATGACGATGAAATTGGCGTCGCATCGCTCGGTTTTCGCGGCGACGCCCAGCGGCCGCGCGATCGCGGCGATCCGCCGCTCGAACCGCCGCGCCTCGGCCTCGGGCGCGCCGATCACCTTGGGGCAGATGGCTTGAAACCAGCGACCGAGCTGCTTGCCCGAATGGGCGACCTGCAACTGCCGCACGAACCCATCGGCGCGGTCGCGCGCGGCGCGTTCGTTGAGCTTGGTGCCGGTGACGGTGACGTCGTCGGTCGTCACCCCGCCGGCGCTCGCGCCGCAGAGCGCCACCGCCGCCATCATCAGGATCAACGCGCGCATCGCCGCCTCCTTTGCTTGGGGAACCCCAAACTAATCGATCGCGCGCGGCGCGTCTATTGCCAGTCGCGCGCCAGGCGCCCTAAACGGTGTGCGGAAAAGAATAAGGGAGGATTTCTTCGGTGCTTAAGTCACGCTCAACGGCGATGTTCGCGTTGTTCGCCGCCACGCTCGCCACGCCCGCGCTCGCGCAGGAGAAGAAGGTCGATCCGCCCAAGCTCCAGGGCCATAAGGAGGCGTTGATCGCCGAGGCCGACGCCGCCTGGCCCAAGCCGCCGGTCGAGGAGCAAGCGGTCGTCAGCAAGGGCAATGTGACGGTGAAGGGCGTCGCCATCGCCTATAGCGCGACCGCCGGCACGCTCACCATCCGCGACGATGACGGCAAGCCGACCGCGAGCGTCTTTTACACCGCTTATACCAAGGATGGCGGCGGCAAGCGCCCGGTCTCCTTCCTGTTCAACGGCGGCCCCGGCTCGGCGAGCCTGTGGCTGCACATGGGCAGCTTCGGGCCGGTGCGCGTGCAGACGACGAGCCCCGATTATGTCGCCCCCGGCGCCGGCGCGCTCGCGCCCAATCCTTATTCGCTGCTCGACAAGACCGACCTCGTCTTCATCGACGCGATCGGCGCGGGCTGGTCGCGCCCCTTGGGCGACAAGAGCGGCAAGGATTTTTGGGGGGTCGACCAGGATGCCGATGCCTTCGCGCGCGCGATCATGCGCTACGTCACCAAGAACAACCGCTGGGGCAGCCCCAAGATCCTGTTCGGCGAAAGCTATGGCACGCTGCGCTCGGGCGCGGTGTCGGCGCTGCTCGAACAGCGCGGGATGAGCTTGAACGGCGTGGTGCTGCTCTCGACCATCCTCAACTATGGTGTGCGCCAGCCGGGCTATGACCAGAATTATATGGTGCTCTTGCCCGGCTATGCCGCGACCGCCTGGTATCATCAGCGCCTCCCCAATCGCCCCGCCGATTTGAAGGCGTTCCTCGCCGAGGTGCGGCAATGGGTGAGCGGACCCTATGCCGCGGCGCTCGCCAAGGGATCGGCGCTGCCCACGGACGAAGCGCAGGCGATCGCGCGGCAGATGGCGGCCTATACGGGTCTTTCCGAAGCCTTCATCCTGCGCGCCAATTTGCGCATCGATCTGCCGCATTTCCAAACCGAATTGCTGCGCGATCAGCGCGTCGCGACCGGGCGGCTCGATTCGCGCTATCGGCTGAACGTCGCCGACGCCAATGCCGATGCGCCCGATGACGATCCCGCCTCGACCGCGATCACCGGCGCCTATGTTTCGGCGTTCATGGATTATGCCGCCAAGACGCTGAATTACCGGACCGAGCTGCCGTACAAAGTGTCGGCGCGCGACGGGTCGTTCGATTGGGATTGGCGCCACCGCGCCCCCGGCGCGCGGGGGGCACAGCTCGCGCCCAACACCGCCGTCGACCTCGCTTATGCGATGCGCACCAATCCCTATCTGAAGGTGCTGTTCCTGAACGGCTATTACGACATGGCGACGCCTTTTTACGGCGCCGAGTTCGACGCCAATCACATGCTGCTGCCCGAGCCGCTGCGCAAGAACGTGAGCTTCACTTATTACGAGAGCGGGCACATGATTTATTTGAACCCGCAGGCGCTCGCGCAGCTGCACGACGATCTGGCGCGCTGGTATGACGAGGTGGCGCGGTAGGTTTTGCTAGATCGATTTTGCTCGCGCGAAGACGCGAAGGCGCGAAGGGGGGCGCCCTCCTCGGCCCCCACCCGTCATTCCCGCGAAGGCGGGAATCCATTCTGGCTGAGCGTGCCGATTATGGATCCCCGCTTCCGCGGGGATGACGGCGGTAAGTGATCGTCCTTCGCGTCTTCGCGTCTTTGCGTGAGACATTGTTCGCGCGACCACTGGCCTACCCTGCGAGGCTGGTGTGACGAGGCGGCTCGGTCGATTTGCTCGCGCGAAGTAAGGACCCCCCAGTCCCCCAACCCGTCATTCCCGCGAAGGCGGGAATCCATTCTGGCTGAGCGTGGCGATGATGGATCTCCGCTTCCGCGGGGACGACGGTGGGAAGCGGTGCGTCGTCACGCCTTCGCGCGCGACTCTCACCCCCGCGCGACCAACACCGCGCCGCCGGCGATCAGCAACGTCCCCGCGAGCCGCCCCGCGCTCGCGGGCTCGCCCAGGAGGAGCACGCCGATCAGGAAGGTGACGACGAAGCCCAGCCCGACGAAAGGATATGCGAGCGACAGATCGAGCTTCGACAAAACCACGATCCACGCCGCCGCCGACAAAGCATAAACCGCGAGCCCGCCGACCAAGGCGGGGGTGCCGAGCAGCGCCAGCGCGCGCTCGATCGGCGCGCCGCCGGCGATCGCGCCGCGCACCGCCGGCGCGCTCGCGCCCAGCTTCAGGAGCAATTGCCCGCTCGCGCTCAGCGCGACGCTCAGCAGGATCAGCGATAGATCGGCCAATTTCATGCGCGCGGCTTAACAGCGGCGCCTTAAACCAATCTCAACGCGGCTCGGGCATGGGCTTGAGCCATGGCGCGCCGACCGATTTTGCTGGTGATTCTGCTCGCGGGGCTGGCGCTGCGGCTCGCGGCGATGGCGGTGCAGCCGTTCGACCTCGCCGATCATGACGCGGCGAGCTATGTCACCATGGCGGCGACCCCGTTCGACGCGGACGGCATGCGCGACGTGTTCGGCAACCGCGCTTTCTATAGCCCGGGCTATTCCTTCGCGCTCGCGCCGCTGATCGCGCTCGCGGGCGCCGTTCCCGCCGTGGTGCTCGCCGCCAATTTGCTGTTCGGGCTGGTGACGATCCTGCTCGCCGAGGCGCTGGGGCGGCGGATCGGGGGCGAGACGCTCGGCCTTATCGCCGCCGCGCTCGCGGCGACGCTCGCCCCGCTCGCGCGCGTGGGGGCGCTCGCCGCGCGCGAAAATCTGTCGGTGCCCTTGCTGCTCGCCTTCGCGCTCGCTTGTGTCGCCTTGCTCGACACACGCCGGCCGCGACTGTGGAGCCTGGGCGCGGGGCTCGCTTATGGCGCGGGGCTGCTCGCGGGCGCCTCGGTGATCCTGACCGGCGCGGCGCTGCCGCTCGCCTTGCTCTGGCGCGGCGAGCGGCGCGCGCTGGTCGCGGGCGCCGCGCTGTTCTTGGCGGGCAGCGCCGCGCTGCTCGCGCCCTGGCTGTGGCATACGCAGGACCAACTCGGCCGCGCGGTGCTGACGACCAACGCCCCCTTCAACCTCTATGTCGGCAACAATCCCAACGCGACCGGGCGGTTCGTGAGTATGCTCGACAGCCCGCTCGGCCCCGAATGGCGGCGGATGCGCGCGCGACTGGGCGAACTCGCCGCGACCGACGAACTCGGCAAGCTCGCCCGCGCGCACATCCTCGCGCATCCGGGCGACACCGCCGTGCTCGCCGCCAAGAAGCTCGCGCTGTTCTGGCTGCCCGACACGCCCGACGCCGACGACCGCCACGGGGCGCTCGTCACGCTGTTGCGCTGGGCGGAGGCCGCGCAGCATCTGCTGCTCGTGGCGCTCGCCGGGCTCACGCTCGCGCGCTGGCCGCGCCTGCCGCGCGCCGCGCGGTTGATCGCGGCGATCATCGGCCTGTTCTGGGCGGTCCACGCCGCTGCTTATGTGATGCCGCGCTACCGGCTGCCGGCGATGCCGCTCGTCGCGCTGCTCGCGGCGATGGCGGTCGCCCCGCGCGTCGCGCGGCGCCCCGGCTTCAAGGCGGCCTTCGCATGAACCTCCACGCCCCGATCGCGACCGCGCGCCCGCTTTACGTCGATCTCGACCGGACGCTGACGACCGCCGACGTCTCGCTCGAAGGCTTCGTCCGCTTCGCCCGGCGCGGGCTGGGGCCGGCGCTGCTGCTTTGCCTGTGGCTGCTGCGCGGGCGCGCTTATGCCAAGGCGATGGTCGCGCGCGCCTGCCCGGTCGATCCCGCGCGGCTGCCCTATCGCGCCGAAGTCCTGGCCGAAATCGCCGCCGCGCGCGCGGCGGGGCGGCGGGTGGTGCTGGCGAGCGGATCGCATTGGCGCCAAGTCGCGCGAGTCGCCCGGCATTTGGGGCTGTTCGACGCGGTCGCGGGCGCGCGCGGGCGGGTGAATCTGAAAGGGCGGCGCAAGCTCGCCTGGATCGCCGCCGACGCCGGCGGCCCCTTCGCCTATCTGGGCGACGCGCGCGCGGACGCGCCGATCTGGCGCGCGGCGGCCGAAGCTCTTTCCGTCGATCATGCGCCGGCCGGGGTGCGCCGGATCGCGCCGCGTCCGCGCCCCTGGCGCGCGCTTTTCAAGGCGATGCGCCCGCATCAATGGGCGAAGAACGCGCTCGTGTTCGTGCCGCTCGCGACCTCGGGGCTGTGGAGCGACCCCGCGCTGATGCTGCGCGCGACCGCCGCTTTCCTCTTCTTCTCGCTCGCCGCCTCGGGCGTGTATCTCGTCAACGATCTGCTCGATATCGATGCCGACCGCGCGCACCGCACCAAGCGCCACCGTCCGCTCGCGAGCGGCGCGCTGCCGATCCCCCCGGCGCTCGCCGCCGCCGCGCTGCTGCTGATCGGCGCGCCGCTCGCCGCTTGGGGCGCGCTGGGCGGGGGGTTCGCGCTGGTGCTCGCGGGCTATTTGGCGCTGACCCAGGCCTATAGCCTGCGGTTGAAAGCGGTGGTGACGCTCGACGTGATCGTGCTCGCCTGCCTTTATACCTTGCGTATCTTCGCCGGGGCGGTGGCGGTGGTGGTGGCGGTCAGCAACTGGTTGCTGATCTTCTCGATCTTCCTGTTCCTGAGCCTTGCCTATCTCAAACGCTATACCGAGCTCGCCCAACCGAGCGACGATCCCAAGCGGCTGCTCGGCGGGCGCGGCTATGCCCCGGCCGATGTCGAGGTGGTGATGATGATGGGGGTCGCCGCCGCGATGGTCTCGATCCTGGTGCTCGCGCTGTTCATCAGCAACGTGAGCACGGTCTACGCGCATGGCACGCCGCAATTGCTCTCGGCGCTGTGCCTGATTCTGCTCTATTGGCTCACCCGGCTGTGGACGATGGCGCGGCGCGGCGAGGTTTCGGGCGACCCGATCGCTTTCGCGATCACCGATCGCCGCAGCCTCGCGCTGGGGGTGATGGCGGCGCTGGTGGTGATCGCGGCGCAGCGGGTGCAATTGGCGTTTTGAGCGGCGCGTCCGATCAGGGCGTGTAGGGCGCCACCGTCACCGGCTCGGCGATGAGGAAAGCGTCCGCCACCAGCCTTAGCGGCGCATCATCGGCGTCGCTCGCGCCCGCCTGGATCAATTCGGCGAACCGCGCATAGAGCCCCGCATATTCGGCGACCGGCGCGCGCTCGGTCGCGCCGCCCGCGCGCGAGAGCGCGGCGCCGCCCTCGCTCAGCAGCAGCGGGCCGGCATCGGTTTCGATCGCGATCTCCCAGCGCTCGCCTTGTTCCTCGCGGAAATCGAAATCGCCCGCGATCGCGGCGCCTCGGTGGGAGAGGGCGAGGCGCGCGGCGATCGGGGTCGCGGCGCCTTGCGGGATTTCGAAGCGCGCGCGATCGACCGTCACCGGCCCCGGCAGGATCGCGGTCAAGATCGAGAGGCCGTTGATCCCGGGGTCGAAGACGCCAAGCCCGCCGGGCTGCCACAGCCACGCCTGGCCCGGATGCCATTTGCGCGCGCTCTCGCGCCAGCTGATCCGCCCGCCGGTCACGCGCTTGTCGGCGAGCCAGCCGCGCGCGGGGGCGACCATTGGGGCGAAGCGGCTGTGCCAGCTCGCGAACAGTGGCACGCGCGCGGCATCCGCCGCCGCGACCAGGGTGGCGACGGCGCCGGGAGTCGCGGCGGGCGGTTTTTCGAGCAAGGTCGCGAGCCCCGCCGCGATCGCCGCCCGGGCGATGTCGGCGCGCGGCTGGGTCGGCACGCACAGCGCCACCGCGTCGAGCTTCAGCCCCAAATCGAGCAGCGCCGCGAAGGAGGGCGCGTGCGGCACCCCCGCGATCCCGCCGCCCGCCTGGTCCACCGTCGCGGCGAGGGTGAAGGCGGGATGGGCGGCGATCGCCGGCAGATGCTGGTCACGCGCGATCTTGCCGAGCCCGACCACCGCGATATTGATAGCCATGTCGTTCTCCCTCGGGCGGCCAACCCCGCTTTCAGGCGTTCGATCCCAAATGGGCGACGGCCGCCCGCGCCAACCAAAGGCCCCGCGATGACGGACCCCTCGAAGCGCCCTTTTCGTCTGCGCTCGCGCGCCTGGTTCGACAATCCCGACAATATCGACATGACCGCGCTTTATATCGAGCGCTATCTCAATTTCGGGCTGAGCCAGGCCGAGCTTCAGGGCGAGCGCCCGATCATCGGCATCGCCCAGACCGGCAGCGATTTGGCGCCGTGCAACCGCCACCATCTGGTGCTCGCCGAGCGGGTGCGCGACGGGATCCGCGACGCGGGCGGCATCCCGATCGAATTTCCGATCCACCCGATCCAGGAAACCGGCAAACGCCCGACCGCGGCGCTCGACCGCAATCTGCAATATCTGAGCCTGGTCGAAGTGCTCCACGGCTATCCGATCGACGGCGTGGTGCTGACGATCGGCTGCGACAAGACGACGCCCGCCTGCCTGATGGCGGCGGCGACGGTGAACGTCCCCGCGATCGCGCTGTCGGTCGGGCCGATGCTCAACGGCTGGTATCAGGGCAAGCGCACCGGATCGGGGACGATCATCTGGCGCGCGCGCGAATTGCTCGCGGCGGGCGAGATCGACGCGGCGGGGTTCGTGAAATTGGTCGCGAGTTCAGCGCCCTCGACCGGCTGGTGCAACACCATGGGCACCGCGACGACGATGAACAGCCTCGCCGAAGTGCTCGGCATGCAGCTCCCCGGCGGTGCCGCCATCCCCGCGCCGCACCGCGACCGCCAGCAATTCGCCTATGAAACCGGCGTGCGCGCGGTGGAGATCGTGCGCGCGGATCTGAAGCCCTCGGACATCATGACCCGCGACGCCTTCCTCAACGCGATCGTCGTCAATTCGGCGCTGGGTGGTTCGACCAACGCGCCGATCCATTTGCAGGCGATCGCGCGGCATATGGGCGTCGAGTTGAGCTTGGCCGATTGGGAGCGTTTCGGGCTCGACGTGCCGCTGCTCGTCAATCTCCAGCCGGCGGGCGCGTATCTGGGCGAGGATTTCTACCGCGCGGGCGGGGTGCCGGCGGTGGTCGCCGAACTGCTCGGGCACGGCCTGTTGCGGGGCGATGCGCTTACGGTGTCGGGCAAGACCTTGGCCGAGAATTGCCGCGATGCGCGCATCCTCGATCTCGATGTGATCCGCCCGTTCGACCAGCCGCTGAAAGCCGCCGCCGGCTTCATCGTGCTCGGCGGCAATTTGTTCGACGAAGCGATCATGAAGACGAGCGTGATCTCGGAAGAATTCCGCGCGCGCTATCTCGCCGATCCGGCCGATCCCGACGCGTTCGAAGGCCGCGCGATCGTGTTCGACGGGCCGGAGGATTACCACGCGCGGATCGACGACCCCGATCTCGCGATCGACGAAAGCTGCATCCTGGTGATGCGCGGCACTGGCCCCATCGGCTATCCGGGCGCCGCCGAAGTCGTGAACATGCGCCCGCCCGCCTATCTGCTCAAGGCCGGTGTCCACGCGCTGCCGTGCATTGGCGATGGGCGGCAGTCGGGCACCTCGGGCAGCCCCTCGATCCTCAACGCCGCGCCCGAGGCGGCGGCGGGCGGGGGCCTCGCGCTGCTCAGGACGGGCGACCGCGTGCGCGTCGATCTCGCGCGCCGGCGGGTCGATATGCTGGTGAGCGACGCCGAGATCGCCGAGCGGCGCCGCGCGCTCGAGGCTTCGGGGGGCTATGCCTATCCGCCGTCGCAAACCCCGTGGCAGGCGATCCAGCGCGCGGTGGTGGGGCAGCTCAATACCGGGCATATTCTGGAAGGCGCGGAAAAATTCCAGCGGCTCGCGCAAAGCATCGGTGTGCCGCGCGATAGCCATTGAGCGCGCGCCACGGGGGCTGGACTCACGCTCTCACTAGTGTACTAAAGCAGCATGACGGCGCTCACCAATGACGACAGCCCGGTTTATGTGAAGCTGCGGCAGCATATCGCCGCCGCCGTGCTGCGCGGCGATTATCGCGCGGGCGATCAACTGCCCTCGGTCCGCGCGCTCGCGGCCGAATATGGCGCCAACCCACTCACCGTCGCCAAGGCCTATCAGCGTTTTCAAGACGATGGCTATATCGAGGTGCGGCGGGGCGTCGGCATGTTCGTGCTGCCCGGCGCCGCCGAGAAGCTGCGCGCGGTCGAACGCGCGCATTTCGTCGAGCAAGTGTGGCCGCGGGTGCGCGCGCAGATCGATCTGCTCGGGCTCGAAGCGGCCGAACTCTTGGGTCGCGAGTCGGCGCCCGCCTGAGGCCGGGCCGCGCGCTTTCAATCGCTTCGTCGGGAACCAAAGGCGCTTCGTCGCGGTTGACGCCGGACGAGGAGTTTTTGACGATGCTGCATTCGCCGATCACTTTGGGACAAAGCGGCTATCGCCCGATGTTCCGCGCCGAGGAAGTCAATCGCTGCCCCGGTTGTGGGGGCAATCATTGGTATGTCGGGCGGATCACCGCCGAATGCGCCTTTTGCGGCTCGGCGTTGCCGATCGCGGCGAGCGGCGCGCGCGAGCGGGGTTTGGCCTGGGCGGCTTGAGTTGGTTCACGCGGAGGCGCGGAGACGCGGAGGGAGAAGAAGTTCTTCGTTCGCGCAGAGGCGCGGAGCAAGAAAGGGAGGCGCCGAGGTGTCGCCTCCGTCCGCGCCGCAGGCGCTTTTGCCTTAGGGGCAAAGGCGCTGCGCGCCACTCTCCGGTGCGCGGCGCATGAAATTGGAAACACACTCCCGTTCGCGCTGAGCTTGTCGAAGCACCGTTCTTCCATGCAACCGTTGATAGAAAGAACCGCCCTTCGACAAGCTCAGGGCGAACGGTTGGGCTTCAAAGCGCCATGTCTCGGTTGCGCGCCCTCTCCGCGCCTCCCTCTATATCCTCTGCGCCTCTGCGCGAACCAACAGCTTCAAGAACCGCCCGCCGAGGCCAAAGCCCTCCGCGTCTCCGCGCCTCCGCGCGAACCAAATTCTTCTTCCTCGGCCCCGCCGCATGAACCAAAAACTCAAGCCGCGAACGCCGCAGGCTCCAAAGCATAAAGCGGTGCCGCGCTCGCCGAGGCGGCCGCTTCCAGCCCCAGCGCCTCGGGCACGATCTGCGCCACGTAGAAATCGCACACCGCGCGCTTCATCGCCAGGAACGCCGGATCGCCCTCGGCCGATTGCGCCGCCCGGCCCTGGCGCTCCATCAGCCAGCCGCACACCGCCGTCGACAGCATCGTCAGGAAGGGATAGCTCGCCGCCAGCCGATCCTCGATATCGGCGGTGAGCAGCCGCCGCGCGACGCGCTCGCACGCGTCGATCAGCCGTCCCAGCCCGTCATCCGCCGCCGCGCCGCGCATCTCGGCGATCAGGCCGAGCACCACGCCGCCATTGTCCATGCTCAGCTTGCGCCCGACGAGGTCGGCGGCCTGGATGCCGTTGGTGCCTTCGTAAATCGGGGTGATGCGCGCGTCGCGGAAATGCTGGGCGACGCCGGTTTCCTCGATATAGCCCATGCCGCCATGCACCTGGATGGCAAGGCTCGACACTTCGCAGCCGATATCGGTGCCATGCGCCTTGGCGAGCGGGGTGAGCAGATCGAGCCGCGCTTGCGCGCCCGGCTCGCCCAGCGCCGCGCGATCGACCTGCGCCGCCGCCAGATACACCAGCGCGCGCGCGGCCTGGGTCTGCGCCTTCATCCGCATCAGCATCCGGCGGACGTCGGGATGCTCGATGATCGCGACCGGCGCGCCGCCATGCCCGGCGCGCGCGCTCTGCACCCGCTCGCGCGCATAAGCGACGGCGGCCTGGGTCGCGCGCTCGGCGATCTGCACGCCCTGCAAGCCGACGTTCAGCCGCGCGTTGTTCATCATCGTGAACATGCAGCGCATCCCGCCATATTCGGGGCCGATCAGCGTGCCGAGGCAGTCGCCGTTATCGCCGAACGACAGCACGCAGGTGGGCGAGGCGTGGAGGCCCAGCTTATGCTCGATCGAGACGACGCGCACGTCGTTGAACGCGCCCGGCTTGCCCTCGGCGTCGAGGCGGTACTTCGGCACCAGGAAGAGCGACAGCCCCTTGGTGCCCGGCGGTGCATCGGGGGTGCGCGCGAGGACGAGATGGACGATATTCTCGGCCATGTCGTGATCGCCGAAGCTGATGTAGATTTTCTGGCCCGAGATCGCATAGGTCCCGTCGCCGCGCGGCTCGGCCTTGGCGCGCACCGCGCCCACGTCCGAGCCCGCCTGGGGTTCGGTCAAGTTCATCGTGCCGGTCCAGGCGCCGGTCGCGAGGTGCGGCAGATACAGCGCCTGCTGCTCGGGGCTGCCGTGGTGCGCGAGCGCCTCGATCGCGCCGACGGTGAGCGTGGGCGCGAGCGCGAAGCCGACGTTCGCCGCGCCGAGCGTTTCGAGCACTGCGGTTTGCAGCAGGAAGGGCAGGCCCTGGCCGCCGAACGCCTCGGGCACGCCGATCGTCCCCCAGCCGCCCTCGACATAGGCCTGATACGCCGCGCGATAGCCCTCGGGCATCACCACGCCTTCGGGCGTCCAGCGCGCGCCGACGGTGTCGCCGATCCGCGACAAGGGCGCCCATTCGCCCGCCGCGAATTGGCCCGCGCCTTCGAGCACCGCCTCGACCACATCGGGGGTGGCGGCGGCGAAGCGCTCGGTCTCGGCGAGCGCGCCGATCCCGGCGATATGCGCGAGCACGAAGCGCTGATCGGCGACGGCGGCGGTGAAGCTCATGGCGGTCCTCTCTTGTCCAGCTCTTGGCGGCGCTATAGCGCGCGGGCGTGGCGCATCCAATCCAAACGCGGTGCCTGGCCTTTGGTCCGGAAGCGGTCGCTCTCGCGGCGCGGCTGATCGCCGACGGCCAGCCGGTCGCGGTGCCGACCGAGACGGTCTATGGCCTCGCCGCCGATGCGGGCGACGGCGCGGCGGTCGCGCGGATTTACGAAGCCAAGGGGCGGCCGAGCTTCAACCCGCTGATCGTTCACGTGCCCGATCTCGGCGCGGCCGAGGCCTTGGGGGTGTTCGACGCGGGCGCGCGCGCGCTCGCCGCCGCTTTTTGGCCGGGGCCGCTGACCCTGGTCGTGCCGCGACGCGCGGGAGCGGCGATCGCCTCGCTCGCGACCGCGGGGCTCGCGACGATCGCGCTGCGCGTGCCCGCCCACCGGGCGATGCGCGCTTTGCTCGCGGCGAGCGGGCGGCCGCTCGCGGCGCCCTCGGCCAATGCGAGCGGGCGGATCAGCCCGACGCGCGCCGCGCATGTGCTCGCCTCGCTCGACGGGCGCATCCCACTGGTGCTCGACGACGGGCCGACGCCCGCGGGCCTCGAATCGACGATCGTCTTGACCGGCGAGGCGCCGCGCCTGCTCCGCCCCGGGCCGATCGCCGCCGAGGCGATCGAAGCCGTGCTCGGCGCGCCGCTGGGGCAGGCGCCGGGCGGGATCATCGCGCCGGGGCAGCTCGCGAGCCATTATGCGCCCGCCAAAAAGCTGCGGCTGAACGCGCTGGAATCCCGCGCCGACGAATGGTTGATCGGCTTCGGCGCGGTGGCTGGCGACGACAGCCTCTCGCCCGCCGGCGACCTGGCCGAGGCGGCGGCGCGGCTCTTCGATTGCCTCCACCGCGCCGACGCGAGCGCGCGCGCGCGGATCGCGGTGGCGCCGGTGCCGGGCGAGGGGCTGGGCGCGGCGATCAACGACCGGCTGGCGCGCGCGGCGCATTGACTTTTCGCCGTCACCGAAACGAGTTATTCTCGCGCCAACTCGGGGGAGGGTGAGCGATGGACAGGGCACGGCGCGGTCTCGCGGAATTGATCGGCACTTTTTGGCTGGTGCTCGGCGGCTGCGGCAGCGCGGTGCTCGCCGCCGCTTTCCCGCAAGTCGGCATCGGCCTCGCGGGCGTGTCGCTCGCCTTTGGCCTCACCGTGCTGACGATGGCTTATGCGATCGGCCATATCTCGGGCTGCCACCTCAATCCGGCGGTGACGATCGGGCTGGTCGCGGGCGGGCGTTTTCCGGCGAAGGACGTGCCGCTCTACGTGATCGCGCAGCTGCTCGGCGCGATCGCGGGCGCGGGCGTGCTCGCGATGATCGCGGGCGGCGCGCCGGGGTTCGATCTGGTCGCGAGCGGTTTCGCCGCCAACGGCTTCGACGCGCATTCGCCGGGGCATTATTCGCTGGTCGCGGGGTTCGTGACCGAGGTGGTGATGACCTTCATGTTCCTGATCATCATCATGGGATCGACCGACGGCCGCGCCCCCGCCGGTTTCGCGCCGATCGCGATCGGGCTGGGGCTGACGCTCATCCACTTGATCAGCATCCCGGTGACCAACACCTCGGTCAATCCCGCACGCTCGACCGGCCCCGCGATCTTGGTGGGCGGCTGGGCGCTCGCGCAACTCTGGCTATTCTGGGTCGCGCCGATTGTGGGCGGGGTGCTGGGGGGGATCGTTTATCGCGCGCTCGGGGCGGATGTGCCGGCGCGGCCGCCGATCGAGGGGGATTTGGCATCGAAGTAAAGTTGGCAGATCAGCGAAGAGCCTAAAGTTTGCTCATGCCGTCGATATTTCGGACCGTTAAACAATGTAAATTGTTTCCGTTCTATGGAAAGCATGAGAAAGGTCCAAATGAAATTAAAGGGCCCGGCCCTTGAGCCTTTCTTTGCTCTCGTAAAATAGAATTGGCGATGTATGTATTCATTTTGACCGTATAAATGACAATAGACTTATTTAATTCTCTTTGTCCTGACACATGTTTGCAAGCTAAACTTGGCTTTATCCAAAATCTATATTGATCGCCAGCGCGCATTAACTTGAAACCTTCCCGGAGACCAGGCATTGAAAAGCCGATCCATACAGCCGCCGATTTCTGAGGGCCGTCAAAGAGTGAGCCATCGAGGCGTGTGCCGGTATAGTCGACGTAAGCCGTATCGCTGTCTGCCGGCGTTGCGCCAATAGGATCGCCCGCCGACAGAATTTTGTATTGAAGACCGGACGCAGTTTCAATTACGCCTGGTTGGCGCTTGTTGTTCGCTAGGAAGGCGGTCACGGGGTCGGCTGGTTTCAATCCAGGATTGAAATTAAGACTAGATAATAACTGAGGTAACGACCAAAAGAACGATAGAGTCGACGCAATGGCAAATATGCCAACGATTGTCATTAGAAATAAATTGTTTCCATGACGGTTGCGATAAAAAATTCCAGAACTTAGAATAAATACCAACCCACTTAGAGAAAGCCAAAAAAACTCGATCAATATCGCCAATGTATTATTCCCCTAAAGGTGATTCAAATAGATAATAACTTTCTTTCGATAAAGATTAAATGGATGTTTATTATTAAAGAATCCGTCGCTTGAAGTCAAGTGTTATCGTTCTAGCTCGCAACCACGGCGATGCCTTCTTCGTCCCCTCGCGTTAAGGATACTGCTCGGTTGCGGCCTGTCCCCGATACCAGAAACATTTGAAATCAGCGCGATAGCACCCTCACCCCGCCGCTTGCACCGACTTCGACCGCGCCGCAAAGCTCTTGCGCAGCTTGTTGAGCTTGGGCGGGATCACCGCGATGCAATAGGGGTTACGCTGGCCGTCGCCCTGCCAATATTCCTGGTGATAATCCTCGGCGACATACCAATCGGACAAGGGCTCGATCGTCGTCACGATCGGCGCGGGCCAATTCGCCGCCGCGCGCGCGATCGCCGCCTTGGCTTCTTCGCGCTGTTCGTCCGAATGGGGGAAGATCGCCGAGCGATATTGCGTCCCCACGTCATTGCCCTGGCGGTTGAGCTGGGTCGGATCATGCGTCGCGAAGAAAATGTCGAGCAGCTCGCCATAGCTCACTTGGTCGGCGTCGAAGGTCACGCGGATCGCCTCGGCATGGCCGGTGTCGCCGCCGCACACTTGGCGATAGCTGGGGTTGGCGACATGGCCGCCGATATAGCCGCTTTCGACGCGCTCGACCCCGATCACGTCGTTGAACACGGCCTCGGTGCACCAGAAGCAACCTCCGGCCAGGGTCGCGGTTTCGGTTCGCATAAAAGCTCCTTCACATCCTCGCCCGCCTAGATAGGAAGCCTGGGGGCGAAATCGAAAGGGATACGATGGACGAAGCGGTGCTGGTTACGGGCGGGGCCGGCTATATCGGCAGCCATGCGGTGCTCGCCCTGTGCGACGCGGGCTACCGGGTGGTGGTGATCGACAATCTCGTCACCGGTTTCGCCTGGGCGGTCGATCCCCGCGCGACCTTCGTCCAGATGGCGATCGAGGATCCGGCGGTGGTCGATCTGCTGCGCGCGCAGCGCGTGGCGGCGATCCTGCATTTCGCCGGATCGGTGGTGGTGCCCGAATCGGTCACCGATCCGCTCAAATATTATCGCAACAACACCGCCGCGAGCCGCAGCCTGATCGAAAGCGCGGTCGTGGCGGGGGTGAAGCATTTCATCTTCAGCTCGACCGCGGCGACCTATGGCATCCCCGAGAAAACGCCGATCGCCGAAGACGCGCCCAAGGCGCCGATCAACCCTTATGGTCTCTCCAAGCTGATGACCGAGATGATGCTGCGCGACGTCGCCGCCGCGCATCCCATCAACTATGGCGCCTTGCGCTATTTCAACGTCGCGGGCGCCGATCCGCAGGGGCGATCGGGCCAATCGACGGCGGGGGCGACGCATTTGATCAAGGTCGCGGTCGAGGCGGCGACGGGCAAGCGCGCGGGGGTGAGCGTGTTCGGCACCGATTTCGCGACGCCCGACGGCACCGGCGTGCGCGATTATAACCATGTCACCGATCTCGCCGACGCGCATGTCCATGCGCTACGCGCGTTGGTCGCGGCGCCGGCGGAGAGTTTCACGCTCAATTGCGGCTATGGGCGCGGCTATTCGGTGCTCGAAGTGCTCGACGCGGTCGACCGGGTGACCAACGTTCGGATCGAGCGCCGGCTCGAGGGGCGCCGGGCGGGTGACCCCGACGCGCTGGTCGCCGACAATCGCGCGATCCTGGCGCGACTCCCCTGGCGGCCCCGGCTCGACGATCTCGATACGATCGTGGCGCATGCGCTGGCGTGGGAGCGAAAATTGGCGGCGCGCTAGGCCCCGCCACCGTCCTGCGGCCAACGGCGCGCTTCGCGGGCCGGCTCCGGCGGATCACCTGCCCCCAACAGGTGATCTGTCCGCCTACGCCCCTCTCCCCAAGCGGAGCTTGGGGAGGATTTGCGCGGGCCGTTCGACGATCTTCCCCAAGCTTGCTTGGGGAGGGGGACCATTTGCGGCACGCAAATGGTGGAGGGGCCGCGCTATAGCCCGAACCGCAAAGTCACCCGAATATCGCGCCCGGGCAGCGGCGCGAAATCCTTGATGAAGCTCGCGTGGCGCCGTGCGTTGACGTCGAGCAGATTGTTCGCGTTGACCAAGATGCTCGTCCGCTCGCGGCTGAAGGGCCGGAATTCGAACGAGGCATTGAACAAGGTATAATCCGCCGTGCGCGTCTCGAACGCGGCGAGGCGGGTTTGCGGGAAGACATGCTCGACCTCGAGCCGCCCGGTCGCGCGCGCGCTCTGCGCCTCGGCGCCGACCAGGAAGCGCCCGGCGGGGATGCGCGGCACCGGCCCCAGCCGGTCGATGTCGGCATGGACGTAATCGCCGATGAAATCGAGGTTCAGGTCGAAGCCGCGCAACCGGGCGACGCGCACCGATCCCTCGGCCTCGAACCCATAGAAGCGCGCCGACCGCTGGAACTGCTGGAAGCACGGCAGATCGACGTCGCGCCCGCTCGGCGCGGCGGCCGCCTCGCAAATGCCTTGGTCGACTTGGTTTTCGAAAATGAAATTGTCGAACCAGTTGTAATAGGCCGAAGCGTCGAAGCTATAGCCGTCGCCATGGGCGTGGAAGGTGGCTTCGAGCGACCAGACCTTCTCGCGCTCGAAATTGGGGTTGCCGAGCTCATAGGCCTGGGTGCCGGCGTGCGGACCGTTGGCGAAGAGTTCCTCGGCCGAAGGCGCGCGCTCGGTGCGCGAGCCGTTCAGGCCGATCCGTACTTGATCGGTGAGCGCGTAAGACGCGCCGAGCGAGCCCGAAACCGCGCCGAACGCCCGGTTGGCGCGGGGGAAGCGCAAATCCTCGAACGCCACGCGGCTGATCACGTCGGTCCATTCGTAGCGCGCGCCGCCTTCAACCTTCAGCCGGCCGAAATCGAGCTGCTGGGTGGTGAAGATGCCGACTTGCGACGTGCTGTTGCGCGGCAGGAACGCCTCGTCGCCCTCGACGTCGAACTCGCGGCTGAAATATTGCACGCCCGACGCGCCGCTCCACGCGCCGCGCTTGGTCTGGAGCACTTCGAGCCGCCCCTCGAACCCGGCGTTGCGGAAAGCGGTGCCGATCGCGCCATCGGGCTCGAGCTCGAAATGGCGATAGCGCGCATAGCCGGCGCGGAAGCGGATTTGGTCGATCACCGGCCCCTTCGCGTCGATCTCGGCGCGCAGATCGACGCGGTTCTGCAGCAGATCGAGCGTCGGCGCTTCCTGTTCCTGGCCGGGCAGCGTCGCATAGCGGATCGGCACGCCATAGCGGCTGGCATAATGGCTGTAGGCGATGCCGAAGGTGCCGGTGTCGGTGATCAGTGAGGCGCCGCCGCCCACCGTCCAGGTTTCGCTCGCGGTGTTGGGGAGCGTGCCGCGGATCGCGGCGTTGGCGGCGAAATCGATCGGCTCGGCATCGGGGTCTTGCGGCAGCTGGGCGCTCGCGAGCGCCTCGGCGCGGCGCTGCGGGGTGAGCGCGAAGCCGCCGATGCGGACGTTGTCGCTCGCCAAATAGCTGCCGTTGGCGGTGATGACGAGCTGGTTGGTCAGCTTGTAATCGACCCGGCCCGAGACCGAGCGCTCGGTCGCGGCCGAGCCATAGCCCGCGATGAGATCGCCGCTCACCGCGTTCTCGGGCAGCCGCCGCGGGATGCGCGTGTCGATCACGTTGACGACACCGCCCGCCGCCGACGAGCCATAGAGCAGCGCGACGGGGCCGCGCAGCACCTCGATCCGCTCGGCGAGCAGCGGGTTGATCACCACCGCATGGTCGACCGAAGTGTTCGACACGTCGATCGAGCCGATGCCGTCGGTCAGCACGCGAATGCGCTCGCCCTGCAGACCGCGCAGAATCGGGCGCGAGGCATTGGGGCCGAACGAGGTCGCCGAGACGCCGGGCTGGCGCGCCAGCGTCTCACCGATCGTCGCGCGCAATTCGCGGTTGAGCTGGCTGCCGGTGAGCACGGTGGTGCCCGAGAGCACGTCCGCCTCGTTGCGCGGGACGATCGCGGAGACGACGACTTCCTTGCCCTGCTCGCCCGGGGCTTGCGGGTCGGGCTCGGGGGCGGCGGCCGCTGGCGCGGGCGCGGCGCCTTCGGCCGGGGCGTCGATTTCCTGCGCCCAAGCAGGCATGGCGAGGGCGCCCAAGGCGGCGCCGGCGAGCAAAAGCAGTTTCAAAATATCACCCTTTATTCCCTGATTTACGTGACTTTACGAGTTATGAGATAAAGTATCAAGTGCCGCGCGGCTTGGCGCCCCGCGCGCGGCCATGGTAGCGCCGGGCATCGAGGAGATGCCGATGCGCTTGCGTTCATTGCTGTTCGTCCCCGGAGACCGCCCCGATCGCATGGCCAAGGCGGCGGCGAGCGGGGCCGACGCGCTGATCCTCGATCTGGAGGACGCGGTCAGCCTCGAGCGCAAGCAAGCCGCGCGCGCGGCGGTGGCGGCGTTCCTCGCCGAACCCTGCGCCTGCATGCGGCTGGTGCGGATCAACCCGCTCGATTCGGGGCTTATCGCGGACGATCTGGCGGCGGTGCTGCCCGCGCGGCCCGATGGACTGGTGCTGCCCAAGGCCGAGGGCGCGGCCTCGCTCGCCCGGCTCGACTCGCCGGCCGCGCTCCCCATCCTCCCGATCGCGACCGAGACGCCGGCGGCGATTTTCCAGCTCGGCAGCTATGCCGCCGTCGCCGATCGGCTGCTGGGGCTAACCTGGGGCGCCGAGGATTTGCCGGCGGCGATCGGTGCCGCCACCGCGCGCGAGGCCGACGGGCGCTTCACCCCGCCCTATGAGCTGGCGCGGTCGCTCACCCTGTTCGGCGCGCATGCGGCGGGGGTGGCGGCGATCGAGACCGTCTATCCCGATTTCCGCGATCTGGAGGGCCTCGCCGCTTATGCCGCGCGCGGGCGGCGCGACGGCTTCACGGGCATGATGGCGATCCACCCGAGCCAAGTGAGCGTGATCAACGCCGCCTTCACCCCCAGCGACGCCGAGCTCGACCACGCCCGCCGCGTGGTGGCGGCGTTCGACGCGAACCCGGGCGCGGGCGTGCTGGCGCTCGACGGCAAGATGATCGACGCGCCGCATCTGAAGGCGGCGCGGCGGGTGTTGGGGATGGGGTGAGGGAGAAGAAGAAGGCCCTCACCCAACCCTCTCCCGTAAACGGGAGAGGGCTAAAACGCGGAGAAAAGCCCTCTCCCGCGGGCGGGAGAGGGTTGGGTGAGGGTTTTCAAGCCTCCAGCTCGACGTCCCAATAGAGCCAGTCGTGCCAGGTTTCGTGCAAATAGTTCGGCGGGAAGCGCCGGCCATGTTCCTGCAATTGCCAGCTCGTCGGGCGGATCGGCGGGTTGAGGATCGGCATCCCCGCTTGCTTGGGCGTCCGCCCACCCTTCTTGAGATTGCACGGCGCGCAAGCGGTGACGACATTCTCCCAAGTCGTCCGCCCCTGTTGCGCGCGCGGGATGACGTGGTCGAAGGTCAAGTCGCGCCCCGAGCCGCAATATTGGCATTCGAACCGATCGCGCAGGAACAGGTTGAACCGCGTGAACGCCGGGAATTGCGAGGGTTTGACGAATTGCTTGAGCGCGATCACCGAGGGCAGCTTGAGCCGGTGGCTGGGGCTGCGCACCTCGCGCTCATAATAAGCGACGATGTCGACCCGGTCGAGGAACACCGCCTTGATCGCCGTTTGCCAAGGCCACACGCTCAGGGGATAATAGCTGAGCGGCGTGTAATCCGCGTTCAGCACCAGCGCCGGGCAACTGTCCGGATGCCGGATCAGATCGGGATGGTACATGCTTCTTCCCTTTCGCCGCAGCCTTTCGCCGAAGAGGATGACGACATCATGACATCGCCCGCGACTCGCGGTCAATGGCCGATTTCGCCTGCGACAAGCCGAGTCGCTCGCGCGCCGGATGGTGGTTCGAATAGGGGGTCGCGGTGGCGCTGACCACCCGCTTCGCGCCCAGCCCCACCGGGCGGCTGCATCTCGGCCACGCCTTTTCGGCGATCTGGGCGCATGATGCCGTGCGCGCCGCGAGCGGGCGTTTTCTGCTGCGGATCGAGGATATCGACGGCACCCGAAGCCGACCCGAACATGTGGCGGGCATTTTGGAGGACCTCGCCTGGCTAGGGCTCGATTGGGACGAAGTGAGCTTCCAGTCGCGCCGCTTGGCCGATTATGCCGCCGCGCTCGATCGGCTCGGCGAGCTGCTCTACCCCTGTTTCTGCACCCGCGCCGACATCGCCCGCGAAATCGCCGCGAGCCTCGCCGCGCCGCATGGCGAGGCGCCCGCCTATCCCGGCACCTGCCGCCGCCTGAGCCCCGCCGCGCGCGCCGCGCGCCTCGGCGAACCGCACGCGCTGCGGCTCGACATGGCCGCCGCCGTCGCGCGCGTCGGGCCGCTCTTTTGGGAGGATGAGTTCGCCGGCACCGTCGCGGCGACGCCCGCGCATCAGGGCGACGTGATCCTCGCGCGCAAGGACGCGCCCGCGAGCTATCACCTCGCCGCCACGCTCGACGACGCCGCGCAAGGCGTGACGCACGTGATCCGGGGCGCCGATCTGTTCGCCGCGACGCATGTCCACCGGCTGCTCCAGGCGCTGCTCGGTCTGCCGACGCCGCTTTACTGCCACCATCCGCTGCTGACCGACGCGGCGGGCCGCCGCCTCGCCAAGCGCGACGGCGCGCCCGCGCTCGCCGACCGGCGCTCGGCGGGCGACGACGGGCGTGCGCTCGCCGACGCCCTGCGCGCGCAAATAGGGCTGGCAAAGTCCGGCCGAGCGCCTATCTTGCCGCCATGATCATTTTCCTGTGGCTCCTGCTGATCGCGGCGATGATCGCGACGCTCGTGATGCTGGTGCGCGGCATCGTCACTTTCCTGCAGACGACCAAGGCCGATCTGGAGGGGACGGGGCCGAGCGTCTCGGCGATGAAGTCGAACCGGATGATGCAGGGCCGCATCTTCTTCCAGGCGATCGCGATCTTGATCGCGACCGTGCTGCTGCTGTTCTTCGGCAAGAGCGGCTGACCCCGGGGTCAGACGCGCTATGGTCAAGCTCAATAAAATCTACACGCGCACCGGCGACGACGGGACGACGGGGCTGGTCGACGGCAGCCGCGCGGCGAAGGATTCGGCCCGGCTTCACGCGATCGGCGAAGTCGACGAGCTCAACGCCGCGATCGGCGTCGCGGTGGTGGCGCTCGGCGACGGGCCGCTGGTCGCGGTGCTGCGGCGGATTCAGAACGATCTGTTCGACCTGGGCGCCGATCTCGCCACGCCGGGCGACGATTTTACGCCCGGCGAAATGACCCTGCGGGTGGTGCCGAGCCAAGTCGCCTGGCTCGAGGAAGCGATCGACACGCTCAACGCCGGCTTGCCGCCGCTCACCAGCTTCATCCTGCCCGGCGGCAGCGCGGGCGCGGCGGCGCTTCACGTCGCGCGCACCGTCGCGCGCCGCGCCGAGCGCGCGGGGGTGGCGGCGGCGCGCGCCGAGCCGATCAACCCGCAGGCCTTGATTTATTTGAACCGATTGTCCGATTATTTGTTCGTCGGTGCGCGCTTCGTGAACGCGGGCGCCGATCCGCTTTGGGTGCCGGGCGGCTCGCGCCAGGGATAAGGCCTGGAATATGCAAGCCAGCGGGTGGCTTGCGGCGGCAGAAGGGAGCGATGTCGATGATCGCCACTGCCGGCAAAACCGCGCTCGACCCGATCGGCGCGCGCTTCGCCCGAGTTCGCGCGTTGAGCGAGGCGCTGGCCGCGCCGCTCTCCGACGCCGACGCGACGGTCCAGTCGATGGACGATGCCTCGCCCGCCAAATGGCATTTGGCGCACACCAGCTGGTTCTTCGAAACCTTCGTCTTGCGTGATTTCGTGCCCGGCCACGCGCCGCATGATCCGCGCTATGCCTTTCTGTTCAACAGCTATTACGAGGCCGAAGGCGCGCGCCACGCCCGCCCCCGGCGCGGCATGATCACGCGGCCGAGCCTCGCCGAGGTGCTCGATTATCGCCGCGCGGTGACCGAGGCGCTGATCGCCGCGCTGCCCGATCTGCCCGCCGAGGCGCGCGCGCTGGTCGCGCTCGGGTGCCATCATGAAGAGCAGCATCAGGAATTGCTGCTGACCGACATTCTCCACCTCTTCGCGCAAAACCCGCTCGAACCCGCGCTGTTCGCCCCCGCGCCCAAAGTGCCGGTCGGGATGCCCGGGCCGATCGGCTGGCGCGAGCATCAAGGCGGCATTGTGGAAATCGGCCATGCGGGCGAGGGCTTCGCCTTCGATGCCGAGGGGCCGCGCCACGCGGTGCTGCTCCGGCCCCATGCGCTCGCCGATCGCACCGTCACCAACGGCGAATGGGCGGCGTTCATCGCCGATGGCGGCTATGCCGAGCCGCGCCATTGGCTGTCGGACGGCTGGGCCTGGGTGAAGGCCAACGCCATCGACGCCCCGCTCTATTGGCGGCAGCAAGACGGCGTGTGGACGCGCTTCGGGCTCGACGGGCGCCGCGCGATCGATCCCGCCGCGCCGGTGACGCACATCAGCTTCTACGAGGCCGATGCCTATGCGAGCTGGGCGGGCGCCCGGCTGCCGAGCGAGGCCGAATGGGAAGCCGCCGCCGACACCCCCGCCGCCGACACCGCCGCCGACGCCGGCAACCAGCTCGACCGCGCCGAAGCGGTCGAGCCGCGCCCGGGTGGCGGCTTTTTCGGCGATGTGTGGGAATGGACCGGCTCGGCCTTCCGCCCCTATCCCGGCTTCCGCGCCGCCGCGGGGGCGGTGGGCGAATACAACGGCAAGTTCATGAGCGGGCAGTTCGTGCTGCGCGGCGGCAGTTGCGCGACCCCGCGCGGCCATGCGCGCGCGAGCTATCGCAATTTCTTCTATCCGCACCAGCGCTGGCAATTCACCGGCGTCCGGCTCGCGCGCGATGTGTAGCGTGCGCTTCATCCCCGGGGTGACGGGTCGCGTGATGGCGCGCTGCGCACATCGCCATTTTACACGGAGGCATTGATGCTCAAGCCCGAGATCGAAGACGGCCAGGCCTCGCTCGCCGATCCGCATTTCCGCGCCGATGTGCTGACCGGCTTCGCGCGCACCCCGCGCGCGATTCCCGCGCGCTGGTTCTACGATCGGCGCGGCTCCGAATTGTTCGAGGCGATCACGCGGCTGCCCGAATATTATCCCACCCGCACCGAAACCGCGATTCTGGAAGCGCAGGGCGGCGCGATCGCGCGCGCGGTGGGGCCGGGCCGCGCGGTGATCGAGTTCGGCTCGGGCTCCTCGACCAAGACCCCGCTGCTGCTGCGCGCGGTGGCGCCCGCGGCCTATGTGCCGATCGACATTTCGGGCGATTTCCTGCGCGAGAGTTCGGCGGCGCTCGCGAGCGCCTTTCCCGGCTTGCCGGTGCTGCCGGTCGAGGCCGATTTCCTGCGCGCGGTGGCGCTTCCCGCCGGCGTCGCGGCGCTGCCCAAGCTCGGTTTCTTCCCCGGCTCGACGATCGGCAATATGGCGCCCGCCGCCTCGGTCGATCTGCTGCGCGCGATGCGGGCGTCGCTCGGCGAGGGCGCGCTGCTGCTGATCGGGATGGACCGGGTGAAATCGCCCGAGGTGCTGGTGCCCGCCTATGACGACGCGCAAGGCGTGACGGCGGCGTTCAATCTGAACCTGCTCGAACGCATCAACCGCGAACTCGCCGGCACGCTGCCGATCGACGCCTTCGCGCACGAAGCGCGCTGGAACGACGCGCGGTCGCGGATCGAAATGCATCTGGTCGCGACGCGTGACATCGCCTTCACGATCGAGGGGCGCCCCTTCGCGATGGCGGCGGGCGAATCGATCCACACCGAGAATAGCCACAAATACGGCCCGCGCGACGCCCGGCCGCTGCTGCGCGCGGGCGGCTGGACCCCGGTCGCCGAATGGACCGACGCCGGGGATTTGTTCGCGGTGATCCTGGCGGAGGCGCAGGCGCCGCGCCTGGCGCCGTGAGGGTGGGCCTGGTTGCAAATCGTCATGCCGGACTTGGTCCGGCATCCACGGTTGCCCCAGGCCGATCGCCGGCAATGCTTGGCGCCACGGTGGACCCCGGGCCAAGCCCGGGGTGACGTTCACGGGCGCATTGACGCCTAGTCGATCGTACCCCGCGTTACCGGCGCGCCCCGCTCAGCGCATCGTCGCGCGGTAGACGGTGATCCAATCGGGCGAGCCCCGGCATTCGTCCATCACCCGCGCCTCGATGCGCGCGAAGCGCGAGCCCGTCCACGCCCAGTCGCCCGATTGGCCGCAATCGCCGATGCCCCGCCCCTTGTTGTAACTCGACAAGCGCCGCGCCTTGGGGTCCCAATCGACGTTGATCAGCAGGCCGTCCTCGGTGTCCCAATCCCCCGCCGCCTTGCGGAGCGTACCGCGATCGTCGGCGAGCAGCACCGCGCTCGCCATGTTATAAGCGCCGCTGTTGCACGGCGCGCTGACCAGGACGACGCTCGTCGCCGCGTCGAGCCGCCAGAGCGTGAGCTCGGGCTTGTTCTCGAGCCCACAGCGCGTATCGATCCCCGCCGCCTTGATCGCGGCGGCGAGCGTCACGCGCGGCGTCGCGGCGCTGGCGGCGGGGCGCGCCGCGACGACCACTGGCAGCGCCGGCGGCGGCGGCACCGCGCTGGC
>FRDC01001912.1_pt1 | contig 26506 bp, 61 predicted proteins | sample 1106171 | NCBI WGS metagenome assembly FRDC01 (sample SAMEA3930566, study PRJEB13176) | freshwater metagenome | biome: Drinking water system; feature: drinking water; material: water | place: Singapore | collected 2014-12-20 | reverse complement strand
AGATAATTATTAAAATGATTAAATCTGAATTTTGCATATAAAATAGTTAAAGGGGAGTTTCTGTCCTCCCCTTTAAGTTAATCAAGTTAGTTACTAAGAGCTTCCCGGACAGGAGCGTACCGCTGACTATTAAGAACCTCTTCCACCAACTCACGAGGAGTAGTAGCTTTTTGGCTAAGTGCTGATTTGAAATCAGATGCCGAACAGCCAGAAACTAAGAACACTCCATCTTTATCTTGCTTAACCGGAACGTTTCGCTGATGAGAGTTAACATTCCAGTAAACAATAAGAGGAATTTCATACCCCGCCGCCTTGTACTTATCTCTCATTTCGTTATGATTAGTGCGTCCAGAAGTACCTTGATCGAATTCCATATCGGAGATAATGAAAATTCGCTTTGGCATTTCTTCTTCAGGAAGCTTATGCTTAATCGCAAGACTCAAGATAAGATTAAATACGGACTGTAGATTTGTACTTCTGTCAGTCATTATCTTACGTCCAATATTATCGACTTTTTCTTTTAGAGAATTACCCTTGATCTTGTAAATTTCTGATTTCTCAGAAAAAGAAAGAACGTGGTTTGCAAACAATCCACGATTACGCTCAGCCATGTAAATACCAAGACTCATAGCAACATCAAAAGGCGTAAAGCTACGAGGAGCATTAGAAACTCGTCCGTAGAAATTCCAATCTTCCATAGAGGCAGACGAATCAACAACTACCAGAGAATTGCTATTATCGCCTTCAAGATAGTTCGGAAGTGCTTTCCACTGTGCTTCAAGGGTCTTATCAACTGAATACGACTTACGCACGTTGTACATAATTTCGTAAGGAAACAGAGTAGAAGCATTGATCTTTTGTGTGCCATTCTTGACACTCTCAATGTATTTTGCAAAACGATCAGCGTCACGCTTTGGAAAAGCCTTGCGATATCGCAGCATAGCCCCAGAAGAAACACTAGGATAGTTAATTTCGCTCCACTTATTAGCAGACATAAAAACTTCTACAACTCCGATACGTGAACGAAGATTAGAAAGAAGCTTACGATACTGCTTTGGAGTAAAACCAAGCTCATTTGTAAAAAATGCAGCCATTTCTTTTGTATGACGTGAGCTAGCATTATTTGAAGGCATGTGTTTCGCAAGAATGCTAGGATTTTTTGCTTCGCTATCTGTCTTAAGTTGGTTCAGAATGAAATTAACTACGCTCTTACCGACTGTTTCATGCTTTGCCACAACAAACAAGTCGTCCCAACGTCCATATTCAGGTACAAATTTAAACACCTTCAAAAATGTATCTGGATCATTATCAGCCAAATATACCAAAATATTTCGGAATAATTGACGTTCGCCGCGTCCGCCACGGCAGTCACGAAGCTGAAAAGCTGCCAACACTGCCAACTCTCGTTCCTCTGCATAAGCCTCAGCGAATAGAGGAATGACATCTTGTCCACGCATAGCCGCACTTTGTGCGTAAAAATCTACAACTCCATTTCCAGTTGTGTTTCTTGTCTTTGCGCCATTAAATGTTAACGTTTTAGCTTTGCTGGCCTTTGCCGCCTGAATTAGTTTCGAAGCCATGTTTTTTGCCTTTCTATATACTGTTTTAATTTATATGCTGTTTGTATATAACAACTATTTAAGTTTATCGTAAATTGCGGCAAACACTAAACTTGCCGCAATAATGAAGCAACAAATGTCTTGGATTTGTTTATGTCTCATCACTTTGTTATAGTAACCCTGGCCGCATTTTTTGTCAACTTTAAAATGAGTAAGAACGAAAATTTGTTTTCAGTTCGATGCCGATTTCTATAGGACGTTCAAAAATACCTAGCCAAAATACATTGTATTGAAATTGAGAACCATCATCTGCAAAAAGCCAAAGTGAAGTGTCATAGCTATCATCTACATAAGATGGCTTAACTACTTCGTCTCTGGAGAAAGAATATTGATTAGCTCTATACCAATCAATATGGCCTTTGATTCTATCTAGACTAGCTTCGGCATAATCCAGTTTATCCCATTCATACTCAAGATAGTCTGTAGTTTCATGGCTTCCTCCAGAATCGCCAGTAGTGTATTTAACTTTGATTAGATATTTCATCGGTGTTCTTCCGTTCCACAGTTACGTTCGCATTTTCTGTACTCGCCGTTCTTTTTCCCAAAAAGCCATTTTGCAATCCAGCCTGTCCAAGCATGACATCCTCTAACACATCGCGCATCTTTCATAGGATAACCTCCAGTAGTTAAACTAACTGACGAGTTATTTATACTACAAAGTGTTCATCGTGTAAATAAAAAAGGAGTGAGAATTTTTCCTCACTCCTATGTATCTGTTAAACTAGAGACGTTTTGTTCTGATTAAAAGTCAGTTCCTATTAGGTTGTTTGCTGCGCGTCTCTAAAATTTGCGGGCGCACTAGACTTGTCTAAATATAATGACGTGTCGATTCTAGGCTTACCCGACTTTAAAAGTTTATCTAGATGCATTTTTTCGCGTTTTACCGTTAAACTACCGCACCACAAGATTTTTAACGGTGCGGGCAGGATTCGAACCTACAAATCGCCTTTAACAGAGGAAAATTTATGCTGTGAGCATCTATACTGAAAATGCCTGTAAAATTTCCAAGACTTAACAGTTTCATAATTACTGTTTTCGCCTTTATTATATCCGCATCTAGAACAACGAATTTTTCCTGTATGTTCTAGATGTTCTTTTCTATACTTGTTATAGTAACTTCGATTGTTACTAATGTCAACTTCTTTTTGAGGATTTCTTTTTGTAGATTCAAAGAATCCTTTTTGCCAAAAATTTAATAAGTTTTTCAAATTATTTCTAACCTCCAGCACTAGTTGTGCTAGAAGAAGAAACTTTCAAAATTAACCATAAAATTTTACCTCATGATTAAATATAATAATTAAGTCTAGGTAGAAGGATTCGAACCTCCGACTTTTTGGAGTTTGTTGTATCTATTGATATACCTTCTAATACAAGTATGTGAACAATTTAGAAGTTTAGCTGCTTTTGATATAGCTCCACGTCTATTTAAATCTACTAAACTGGTTATTAGTTCATACTTTTTAATTACATCTTCCCTAGAAAGAATATTATGCGGCTTATAGTGTTCTCTTTTTTTAGACCAAGTTTCTTTAAACTTTTGTATAGTTCTTTGCCGTTCTTCTTTACTAGTAGATTTGTTGTAAGTTGTTATGTTCTTTGTGCTAGCTTCTTTTGATTTTTGTGAAAATTTCTTTTCTTTTAAGTTATCAAGATAGTATACAAATCTGCAATTTCCAACTTCATAAGGACCACTATCATTAAATCTTGCCAGATGATAGCCCTTAATTCCTATATCATTATAAGATATTTTAGCTTCAATTAACAGTTTTTTCCACTCTTCAAAAGTTAATTTAAATTCTATCTTTTCTTTTTTAGCGTTAACTCTCTTATTTGAGAATTTTCTATAACATTTACTTTCTTCATTCATATGTAGTCTAGGTGGAAGTGCTCGAAACTCCATGTTTTTCTCCGCCCCAAACGGAGTGCCTTTCCTCTTTGGCCACACCTAGATATTTAAACTAAGCCCATTTTCATCAGTTTTCATTTAAGGATTGAAAAGATTTTAATTTTTGCTGTATAGGGCTTAAACTTTTCTAAGCGCATTTTGTTTTGACTTTCTATAATCTGCCATTCTTTTTGTATTGGCTTCCTTACATAGGTCACACCTACAACCGCGCCTATATCTAACATACTCTCCATGTTCTACATTATCACCATATCTAATAGCTTTTTTTGTATCACTAAATGAGTTTTTAACTTTTTTGCTTTTGTACTCCTTAGTCTTATTATTCCAAAATGACTTACACTCATTGCATCTACATTTACGATGAGAATAAGCAGTTAGATTGCCGTGTTCGGTTGCGCTTCTTATGTACCCACGCTCTGCCGCAGTTTTGTCAGCATGACATTTTTCACACAGAAGTTGGCATTTTTCTATCTCTTTATCCAGCAAAATAATATTACGTAGCAACATACAGGTAACATTTTGATACTTGGTAGTAGGGTCTATGTGATCAAATTCCAAGTTTTCAGTTTTTCCGCATTTTGTACATCTATTACCTAGCTTTTCTAAAGCGTATATTTTTCTTTTTATATAGTTTTCTCTGTTACTACGCATTTGCTTAATTTCTTTAAGGGGATAATCTCTGAGGGACTTATTCAGATTATATCGTCCTATCCCCTAAATTGTTTAAAAACTTTTTCAAATAACTAAACAAAATAATACCGAACATAGGAATTGAACCTATCTATCCGCAATGTAAGTGCGGTGCTAAACCACTCAGCTAGTTCGGCATGTCAGACTCTTTTTGTATTCTATATTTTTGTATTCTCACTGTATTAGCTTTTTTGCATAATTCACATCGACAACCGCGCCGATATTTTACATATTGTCCATGCTCTACATTTTCACCGTATCGTATTGCTTTCTTTGAATTAGTTACGGGCTTTTTATATTTATTCCTATAAATTTTATTTGCCGCTATGCAGTCTTCACATCTACATTTATACTTTTTGTATCTCCAGTAACTACCATGCGGTTGTTCTCTAAACCCTGTAACTTGTTCTCTTCTATCATCTATGCTTTTAGAATCATGACATGATTTGCATAGTAATTGACATTTGTCTAATTCTAATTTTAATTTATTCCAGCTTAAATTAGTTCGGCTAGTAATAGTAAAGCTTTTTTCTTTCCAATTAATATGATCTATTTCTAGGCCATTTGTAGAGGAACACATACTGCATTTTCCTCCCAAATACTCTAATATCTTTTGTTTCTTCTTATAGTACCGCATCATAGCGGGTTTTTGTTCTTTTACAATCGCCATACTAGACAGATAACAACTTCTCCAATTGTCACTGTAGGAGTCGAACCTACGATCTTTCGATTATCAATCGAATGCTTTAATCCAACTAAGCTAAGTGACAGCTTACGAGGCCAGACGGATTTGAACCGACGATCTCAACAGTGACAGTGTTGCGGCCACTCCAGGCTGGCCCATGACCCCAATTTAACTCACAACTCCAATGCCTCTTCACGGTACCGGCCCGTATTCCCATGGTTAAAAGCCATGTGCATCACTTTAATGCTTGAAAGGCGTAAAGTTTACGACGGTACAGGAACTCGAATCCTGTATGACTAACTTGAAAGGCTAGTTGCGCGAGCCACTTTGCATTTACCGTCAAAAATATGGACGAAGAGAGATTTGAACTCTCAACCCTCTGCTTGCAAAACAGATGCTCTTCCAGTTGGAGCTATTCGCCCAAAATATTCTTTAGAAAAGATAGACTTATTAAATAAAAACGACAAAGTACTTTTACCAATATCATACTTGGATGTCAATGATTTGTAAGTCATATTATTTTCAAATCTGTCTTTAAATAGTTTTTCTAAAAAATCTTTACTATATTTTCTACAAAAAGACGTAGCTTTGATTGCGGCGTTCATTCTAATATTTTTTGGTTTATCCATCATATTTTCTGAATATGTACCAATTAATATATTGTCCCAACTGTTATCTTTATGATCACCGTTGATGTGCCTAACTACTATACCTTTTTCAAAAATGACATCACCGTATTTTAGATGCGCTACTAACCTATGAACTTTAATGTTTGTTCGTTTCTTATTTTTTAAAGTAATAGCGAACATTTTATAATGTATACCGTTGAGATTACGAGTACCCTCTGTACTTAATAGATTGTTCGTTGGGGATATCACGTTTCCTTTTTTATCAACTGTATAGCCCCTGTTTATAGCTTCTAAAATAGCCATTTTAGCATTATTTTTATCTAGCATTGAATTAAAGTATGATTGGTGTATTATTATAGATAAATTGCGGACCTGGGTAACGCTCCCAGCAATCCGGGGTTATGAATCCTAGATGAGCACTTGCCCGCCCGCAACAAATATAAACTAAGGTCTGTTTTTTTACGCGCTCTATCCGACTGAGCTACATATAGATTGCTCTATATGTTAAATTTTTTGTTGCTGTAAAGACCTTAAAATCAAATAACAGAGATACAGGGAATTGAACCCATGAAATGACCTGCAGTTTTGGAGACTGCCATGCTGCCGTTACACCATACCTCTATGTTGCAGGTTACTCGGCGTCCTGCTGTCTAATTTAGGCCGGACCTTAGAATTCTAAGGTAAAGACAGGTTACAAACTTAAAACTAGATCCATTTTATCTATATTATGCCCGTGTATTCCAGTTCCACCAACTAAACCTAAGCTTAGTACAGGATTCGAACCTGTAAAGTAGGCATTTTGCTCAGATAGTAATGCTGTAAGGATCTAATAATCGGCAAATAAGGATTCGAACCTTAACTTTGGTCAATCGAGGCTGACCATGTGCTTCCAAATCGCTGACACTCTATGCCGATATTTTACTGGATAAACTAGGACTCGAACCTAGATCTCGCAAAGCATTTTGCTTGTATTATTCCGATTATACTATTTATCCAGAATATTTACTAAGTACGTCTACTTCCATAGATTTTAGTCCCATAAGTTAAGTGGGACTAGTGATGATCGAAATCACAAAATATGATTTTTGCTGTACGTACTTAAAAACTCGAAGAGTAGGAGTCGAACCTACCTAGTTAAAGAAGCGCGACTTCCCCAACCTATCCCACAATCCTTAGAAAAAATCTATGAAAAAATAAGCCGCATTGCTGCTCTATTTGATTCGAAGATGAATTTTTCTCTTACTTCAGAAAGAGAACTTACTGTATCATTATTCCAAGGACAACTAAAGAATTTAATCTGATAACCATCAAAAACTCTCAAAAATGATCCATGCGTAGTTCCATTAGATTGTACGTAGAACTTATCTGGATTTTCTTCACTCTTTGTAATTTTGAACATTAAATTTTCCTTTCTGATTTATATTTACTAGAGACATTACAGTTTATCCGCACCATGAGACTTGTTTAGGTCTTTGGGAACTCGAATCCCAACCGTCTTTTTTTCAATAAAAGTAAGTTTTTGTTTTTGCTGTGTGCCTCTAAACTTTTCTAGAGCCTTTTTGCTTTTCACCATAAGAAAGTTTTTTTATTTGCTGTTAGGCTCTAATTTTTAAAGTATTTTTGTGCAAAGATAGATTTATTAAATAAAAAGGATAAAGTACTTTTTCCTATACTATATTTATCATATAGTTCTAAATAAGTCATATTATTTTCAAACCTATCTTTAAATAGATCTTTTAATAAATCTTCTTTATATTTTCTGCAAAAAGACGTTGCTATTAGTGCTGCTTTCGTTCTTACACTTTTTGGTTTATCTCGCATATTATCTGTGTGAGAACCTATTCCTATGTTATCCCAGCTATTATCCGTAGGATCGTTATTAAGGTGCCTAACTACTACGCCATTTTCAAATATCTTTTCTCCGAATTTCATATAGGCAATAAACCTATGTACTCTTATAAAGAGTCGGACGCCGCTTTTTATTTTAATCCCAAATTGGGCATATCTAAGTTGTTTTTTAGATTTAATGATGTTAGTTTTTAACTTTCTATTGTTAGGATTGAAGAGGTTCCCATGTTTATCCACATAATAACCTTTTTCTAGAGCCTCAATAATTCCTAACTGTTGATTTAGTTGTTTCATCTGCTATGCACTTATTACAATCTAATAAACTTTGAACCTATATCGCCGTTGCTGTGCAACGATGCTTTAACTTAAGCTACTCACGCATTCCTATTATACCATAAAACCACAAAATTTAGTACAATTAAATTACTAGGCACGTTGTTTTTCATCCAATTGAAAAGATTTTGGTTTGCTGTATGTGCCTAAAGTTTTTTGGGGAAATTATTTAGGTGCAACTGAAACTAATGCGGTTACATTAATTTGTGATTTTTCCCCAAAATTTTTACCAGTCTAAATTATAGAACATTAGTATTACTAATGATAGTCCTATTATCATTCCGACTAGTTTTACTATGTCTAAAATTTCGCTTTTTCGTAACTTGTTGCTCATTTTGTCAAAGTGCTGAAGAAATAATCTTCAGCCAAATATTTTTATTGTCAAACATCCTAGTGGTTTCTTTTCCTCAACCACTGAAAGCATATTACTCTTTTTCGTTTTCTCCGTCAACCACTTTTTTCAGAATTTTTTCGATTTCTTTTTCATCTTCTGAGTAATTTTCCTGCTCATCATTAACTAAGTATATATCTTCAAGTAACTGAAATCTAATTTTTGTTTCCATATTTAGCCTCTAAATATCCTTGAACAAATCCACATATATACCACATATCTTCTAGCTTCAGGCCGGGATTAGCTACTATTCTCCAACCTGTTTCATGCTTAACTACGCCAACTACATCTCTATTTAAAGACTTTTCTAGTGCTTCAGCAGTAATAGTAGCTTGTGGTCCTGTCAGTCCTTCAGCAATAACAGTAGTTTTATTTGACATAGTTTTCCTTAAAAACCAAATATAACACATAAATAACAAAAAACAACCAAACGGCTCCAATAATTAGGACTAAGTTTGCAAATAACAAATTAAGCTTATTATTGCTTTTGTCTTCTATTGGTTTTAGGTCTTTACAAAATACACAATTAGAGCTAAACCCATAGAATTCTTTTCCGCATGATCCACATTGCCTTTTTGTCATACAATTTAATTCTTACTTATAATATTTCTAATTTTTTGCTGAGTATTAGAAATATCTCTTTCAATTTCGTCCATTCTTTTCGATGAAACGTCTTCAGTAGATTCCGTAAACAGATCGCTTAATTTCTTTATAAGATAACCTAAAATTCCAGATCTTTTAACCTGTTCTTTTTTGTTAAGCGGTTTAAACTTTGTGTTCATTATGAATTTACTCTCAAAATATCCCAATATTGATAATATGGATATGTAGTCTTAGCATTTGGTATAATTTCTTCTAGGTTATCTAACAAAATATTAACTAGCTTAACTAACTCTTTTTTGTCTTCTGAATCGGTATGCAACGGGCAATCGTTAATACTTATTTCAAAAGTTTCTAGTTCTAGATCCGCAGTAACTTCACAAAAACAATTACCAGTGCCATTAAGATCAATTTCTCTTTCAGCGTCTTGAGCAAATCTTTCTACTCCAGATTTAATTCTATTAAAAGACAGTCTTAATTGTGCAACCAATCGGTCTTTTGTTAAATTTTCATCATCTAGAACCTCTAAAATGTTTGAGTCTTCAACCAAAGACGCTATGTTATTTAATGCTTCAATCGGATTCATAGTTTTCTTTTCCAACCAATAAGTTAGTCTTTTTGGCCAACCAATGCTTGTTTATTACTTTATCCAAGCAAGTCCAAAAAGAATTGCTGCTAATCCAATCCAAACTAACGAAGTAATTCTTCTGACGTTCATGAAATTTATCCTTTTATTTTATAACATTAGTCCAAAACAACCCGTATCCGCCAAATAGAAAAAACAAAATAATCCCGAAACCTAGTAATGCTAGTAATCTAAGAAAAACTTTTTTCATATACTTTTCCTTTCTAATCTTCGTTATGTTCTTCTAACCATTTTTGTATATCAGGCCATATTAAAACTAACATAATTAGAAACATAAATAGTCCTATAAAGATATCTACAATAAACATTATGTCAGCTTTATTCATGAAGTTTACCTACTTAGTATCATAATCTAGGAATCCAACTAATATAGTTTGGAATCCATTCTCACTAGGACCACACTTAGCCCTAGTCTTTCTGTTTTGAAGAATTGCTTCTTCTCTTCTTTTTTTCTTTTCTAGTGCCGCACTGGCTTTGCGGTCTTCTTTAGGTGTATCGTTTTGGGGCAGTGTAGAGTTTTTGTCTTCCACTGTGAAACTATCATCCTTTCTAAATTTTGACAAGGTGCTAAAGAAATAATCTTCAGCCATAATTTTGCATGCATGACCGTAGTCAGAGGCGAAGCATTTAATGACAAGCATAAAAACCGAAAGGGACACAGTAGCGAACCGAAAAAGGAGATATCGGCGTGTGTCCCTCAAAACTTCACTAAAAATTAATCTAGTCGCTACGAGCCTTCATGATAACTAACCATGCGAACCTTATCATGAAGGCTGAAGTTTTTCCGCGAAAATAAACTTTAAATGTCTCTTACTGCTTTCACGTTATCCTAGCAGGCCTAAAGTAGTTAAAACATACTTTAGTTTTATAGCTCACCTTTCGACTAGTCAGCTACCCGTAGGACCGTGTGTCCTTAACCTAACTAACTAGTATTGAGTCTATAGTTAACTGTCTTAGATAGCATTAGCTTATCTTCCTTTCTAGTTAACTGCTAAGGAACTTTTTCCTCACTAACAAAATCATTCTAGCGCATTTTTTTCGTCCTGTCAACAATTATTTTTATTAAAGTTGAAATTACACTCCATTCGCAAATCCTTGGTCCCAAGCAGGAGTATCTGCCGGGGGACGGGGAGGATCTGGTTTAGGTGCCGGTTTACGTGGAGACGATGGCTTTTTATCTTTTTCACTCATAATAAACTCCTTTTCTTAGTTTTTTCTTATAGTCCTGTTGATTTTTGTTTGTACTTTTTTACGTTTTTTATAAACTTCGTCAAATAGTTCTTTATTACCAATGCCAGAAGCAAACCCAAGCAGCATTTCTAAACTTATCATAAGTTTACTTAGAAATCCTATCGGACCTGAAGAAGCTTGTTTCATTTCATTGTCAGAAAGTGGCTTATAGTAATCTTTGTGTAATTTACTCATATATTAGTTTTTTCTATTTTGCCCTTTCAGTCTAGCATTAGCCATTATTTTACTTATAGTTCTTGCACTCGCCGAATTTTTATCTCCGTCCTTAATTGCTTCACCAATTCTTCCATTTAAAAATCCAATAAATTTGGCTAATATACCTTGAGGAGAATTATGTATTTGGTTTCTTTCTTTTCTAGAAAGCGGCACTCCGTATTCTTTCTTTTTAAGTCTTGCCATTATTAGCCTTGCATATTATATCTAATAATAATATTTTCCAAAAGATTAATGAGTTCTTCTTCAGAACCATCAAAGTTATCAAAATCTACCTCACTGACATGTGTATGTCTGTGTCTACAAGTAAGCCATCGTTGTCCTGTAAAACAGTTTGATTTTTTACTATGCCATTTAATTCGTTTAATAACTTCTTCCTTCACTCCTGTAGAATTTACCATTTCTCCAAGTTTAGGATTCAGAATAAAGTTACTAATTGAACCAAAATGAGCCATGGCGTCATTGTATCTAGCTTGATTTAGCTCACCAAATTCTTTTTTGATAGCTTCCAGTGCTTTACTAATAGTTTCTACATGCCCATGAATTTTTTCAGACGCAGCTTTAAGGCCCACTTCCCAGAAAGACATTGAAAGTCTATCTAATTCGTAGAGAGAATTAGCAATTTCTTTATTCTGTTTAGTGAAATTATCTGACATGATTAAAATCTCCTTTGTTTTACCAAAATACTTTAATAACGTATTCTCCAGCTTCTAGTATACCTTTGTGGCAAAGATAGTCAAGAATAACGTCAATTTCGTAATGTTCTTGAAAAGCTTCCCGGACTTCTTTTTCGCTTATTTCTTTTGGAGTAACTGTAATCTCATAAGATGAATAGTTATTCCATTCATTCATGGCTACAGACTCATATTTTACTCCAAAATAATCAAAGATAATTTTGTCAATTTCGTAATAATCAGCAGTAATTACAGTTTTCTTTTCCATAAAATTCAAAGCACGGACGGCAGGACTCGAACCTGCATTGACTCCAATTACGGTACTACGGGGTAGAAGCCCGTTCCGGTACGTCCGCAAAATTAATTACCTAGTTTTTTGATAAATCAAGAATGTTCTCAAGCTATCAATAAACCAATACATATCTTTTACTGTTCGCCAGCAAAACCCGCAAACATAATCTCCTCTTTTGGTAATAACAAATTTTTTACCTTGACGGTCATCACTTTGTCTTAATTCCCAGCCTTCAGTCTCGTCTTGGAATTTCTGCTTCAGATCGTGGAAAGCCAGATTCATATGTTTTTGAGTAATTCGATCCATGGTTATTATTCTCCTTTTTGTTATCAATCTCTGACAGGAGTAATAGTACTTGCATACCGCATTTTATGCAAGTACTATTTTTATTAAAATGGACTAACTAGCATCCTGATAATTAAGCTACTATCATCGTCAAAAAGAACTGTGCCTTCAGACAAAGTGACCTTTGAATCTAAACTTAGAACTATCTCTTCGTTTTCTTCTTCATCAGAAATAACAAGTTCTTCTGTAGTTGGCGTAAAATCGCCTTCTGACTCTCCTCCACCCCAAAGGAAATTTAGAGTTTCAATTATCGTTCCGTCTTCAGGATATTTCTTGTCTTTTGCTATATAAGTTAAGCAAAGAACAGTTTCTTCCAGCCCATGCTTTTCATAAACACGCTTAAATACTTCTCTAAGCGTCATTTCCTCCAACTCATCAGTCCCTTGCAGTTCTGCATTTTGTTCATCCAGAACCTCATTAACTACTTCATTCGGCATCATGGTTATTTTCCTTTCAGTTCGTTAAGAAACGATTTTCCTTTTAGGAAGAACAAGTTAGAGCATGCCAACTTGAATTTTGATAGTGCTTCCTCGTTCATTGTACGCTTTCCATACATAATATATAGGCATGATAGTGCATACAAAATGAAATAATTTTCAATCATTATATCACTATCATGTCCATATATTTGTGTATTTCTGGCGCACCAGTTTCTTTGGACTCTTATTAAAAAAGCCAGTTTATTTTTACTGGTTTTCTTCAATTTGTCAAAAATCGCAGGATTAATTTCTTCTAAATTACTGAAGATAATCCTTTTTGCTTTTTCGCTGCTAAGATTTTCAATCTGCATAAATTCTTCTCTCCATTAGATTTACAGGGTTATTCTAAATCAGACGAGAAGAGAAGTCAAGTCGTACTAGTTTGTTTTTCCTATAAGTCGCCTTTCCAAACAGCTTTGGCTATATAAACTGGCCAAAAATAAATTCTACAAAAAGTAAGAATGAGAAAAACTGAGACTAATATTAAAGGCAACTCAATTTTTCCATATTCCCGTTTTGCTCTTTCTAAACTACTGTTCGATGTTTTTGATTGTTTGATTATATCTTTTATCCAGATAATAATACAAATAACCGTTCCTATAGTAGTATATGTGCTCCAACTCATAAATTATTTTTCTTCGGCACTCAAAATCCAATTACAAGTATTACAGACTTCGGAGACAACAGTAACCCAACTTCCATCAGTATCTTTCACCTTAGATTCAACTGTACGAGTAGAATTATGACCACACTTTTTTTGTGCCTCAGTCTTTTTCTTTCTCAAGATATTAAATCTTCTTTTCGCCATTTAGTATTCCTTTGCTTCGGGGTTAATAATAGAGTTATTAGCACTAAGTTTCTTGTTAATAAAGTTCTTTAGAGGAGAATCCCCCACAATGGTCATGCCTCTAATAATGACATCTTCTAATTTGAAAATAAAATAACCATCATGTTCTGTTGCAACCAAAATCTCAGTGCTGCTTTTCAAAAACAGTGCGCGCTCAAAAGTATACAAAGATCCCCACTGTGTTTCTAAATGCAACCGAAGATTAAAATCTCCACATTCAAGTTCATAGCGTTCTGCTTTAGTAGCATAAGATGTAAGATATTGAATACATTTTTGCCACCACAATGGCAAGTCTTTTTGAGTATTATAATTCATGGTTAATTTTCCTCCATATCTAAGTTTACTTCATTCCACAATTCTCGCGCTTCATCCTCAATCAACTCAATATTATTATTCCACTCCTCAAAAGTAAATGGAAATATCATTTTATAATTCTCAGTGTTTGCGTCCGATCCCTCAACAATAGAACCAATGTTTAAACCAATAATGTTGTTTTCTTTTGTAATTGGTTCAACATACATGCCGCAATCTGTATAATTATACAAAAGGTTTGCCAGTTGCTCTAGCGGATTATTTCTAACAAGAGATTTATCTATGTAATAATCCAGCAAATCTCCCACACAAGAAATTACGTTATTTTGGTTCATGGTTCTATTCTCCTTTGCTATATTTTTTGAGTAAACGTCGCGCAGCTTCGGCCATGAAGCTATCTCCATTAGCAACTTCTTCAATCTCACTTAATTTTATAAAAATCGGTCTGTGACTAGGTATAATTACTCCTTTTTTATCATATGCAATATTCCCTACTCGCCATGTCTTCCATGCACTGGTAAATGTAGCATTTTGTAGCAAGTCGTCAAGACTATGATTAGTGAGAAAAATTTCATCTTCTAATTGCTCAGGATGATTTTGTTGTTCCATGTAATTTGCCATACTTTTTACCTCCAAAAGAATAATAACACAGTAGTTATTATTTGCAAGAAGTTATTTAGCGCAGTTAATTAAAGTTCGCTGGGTATTGGAAGTACTTCCAATACCCGACGTAGTTTCCAGATACTGGCATCCAGCAATTTCCACTACTCTAGTTGTTCCATTTACAACTTGAATAACTTTGACTCCGCTCTCACCATAGAAGTGTTTATAAAGAGAACCAAAAATAATTGCCGCAAAAACTAGGACAATGAAAATTGGAGCAAACTTTTTAATCCACCAAAACCTTCCGTCCACAATTGCATCATAATTCATAATTTTTACCCCCGAAAGAGATATTAACACAGTGGCTATAAAAGACAACAACTTATTTATTAAAGTTACTTAATTTTGTGTGTCAAACTGACACACATTGCTGTGCTTTCAACTCTTCATCGACAATGTTTTTAATTCCGCCGATAGTACCAATATCTCTAGTAATTAGCAGTCGTGTTTCTAGTTGAATATCTCGGACACAGACTGGTAAACGATTACCAGACTGTAAATAAGGAGTCTTATGACAAAATTCAATACATTTATGGCAATATTTAGAAATTGAGATTAAGATATCCATCTCAAGTAAACCTGAATTTAGAATATTTTCAATATCTCTTAAAAACTCTAATTCAGTTTCAAGTTTAATTAGTTTATCGCCACGCCAAAACATAGCTTCAGCAAATCCGTCTGATTCGATGCCGGATAACATCTCTGCTTTGCTTGTGTTATAACTTTCTTTTACACCGTTAATAAGGTATCGAATTGTTTTAAGTGCTTTACTCATCATGTCTATCCTTCCATTAGTTTTGTGATAGTTAATCTATTTTCTATAGATCTAAGTTTCCTGTTATGACCAACATGCCAAAATCCACAGTGTTTACATCTATATGGAGCTAGAAAAAAGCCTCGTTTGGCAAGCTTTTTAACATGAATATAACTATCTCCTATAGCTTTATGTCTTACCTTTCCTGTACAGGCTTTTCTTCGTAGTCTTCGTTTTGATGCCATATTTTTGTATGTTAATTGATGTAGTTAGTTTAACTAAGTCTCTTTCATATTGTTCTACTTTGTCAGCGTACTCTTTTCCACCAAAAATATCAAGCAAGCGTTCTGCATTAACAAATAATGTTATCGCAGTTCTTACTACGTGTACATTAGCTCCATCTATTGTTCTGAGTGCTTGATATACCACATTATAATCACGGGGCTTTTTATTCATAACTCCTCATCTTGAATATCGAAAACAAAAGAAGTTTTCTTTAGCATTTTGTAAGGAATATAGATAGAGTATATACCTGTAGCGTCTGTGATAGTTATTCCATTTCCAGCATTGATAGCATGTTTTATCTCAACCTGAAGGAAATAAGCTTTCTTCTTCGCTTCTGATAAGCCATTTTCTGAGCCGGAAATAAACAAATCAGGAATTTCCAAATTACTTTTTGGAAAAATAATTGTAAGTTTGCATTTTACCATATGAGTTATATCCTTTCAAAATCAAAATAGAAATTGCCTCTTGAGTCTTCAGCGTCATTGACTGACCAAGTTTCGCCTGTTTCTGGAGCGATAATATAAATTTGCCCATGATCAAAAACTGAGACAAATATATCACCTTCTGCGGTATTTGCCTCATCGCTTTGATAGAAGCAGCCTAAAGCCCATTCTTGATTTGCTGGATTTTCACATTCAAGCATAGTTATTTTCCTTAGATCAATTTATTCCGCTTTAAATTATCAAGAAACCATCTAATAATGTCTGAAGTTAGTTCCATGCTGCATTTGCCTGTGGCATTAAAATTGTATTTTCCTGAAAGACTAAGCCTATCATTCCATCCATGAGGAAGCATTGATTTTGCCTTGTCAATATCTCTAAACTTTGAGTTAATGTAGGTTTCGCCAGGATAAATATCTAATACTCCAGCCGCAGTGTCAAGTTCAAACTCAAGACAAAAGAGTTTAAATCCATTTCTTCCTTTTTCGTAGATCGGACTATTTCGAACTACTCTAGCTCCAATTTTTTCAAACTCTTTGATGTAAAGCTCTCGGACAGATTTAAAAAGTTTCTGATTCATGGTTTATCTCCTTTCGTTTCAACAAAATCATTATCTATGATTATCTATGGCTGGTCAACAGTTTATTCATTAAAATTTTATAAAAAATGGTCTGGAAGTTTATGCTCCCAGACCAAAAAGATTCTTTATGAATTATTGAAGTAACTTTTTATTCTACTTTATAAAGTAGCTCAACTTTTTGGCGAGGACGAACAAACCTATCTAAAACAACTCCATTTTTGACAGCGAAAACATGGCCTCGCACAGCAACTATATAAACACCTTCTTTATCTAGATACGGCATAATGTTATTAACCGTGTACTCATCCACTCTTTTAGAGTTAATTTCTCTAACTGGGTTTGCAATTTTGCCGTTAATATGTCTATTTTTTACGAAAAAAGAATAGGCAAAACCTTTATTATCTTTTCTCCCATGCTTTTTAAGCAAGTTATAGCTATCTTCCATGCTCATATCAAAAGCAATTGAATTAGCTACCACTGTGCAATTATTCCTATCTGTATGAGGCATAGTGCCTATACCTTCACAATACTGAAAAGGAACTACTGTCCTACGTCTTCTTTTAAAGACAGCCGGTTTTCTACTCTTAGAGAAATCACAGTTCAAATCTCTATGTTCATAATTCCACTTACGCAGCAAATACCATTGATTTTCATACTCAAAATAAGCATTTCTGATTGTGCGTTTCCACTCTATACAGACACCAATTCCATTAATTGTGGCATCTTTTCCGTACCACAAAACCGGCACTTTACTATATCTAATTTTGTAAACTTCTCCAACAACTTCGTTAGTAGTTTTTGAATAAAGTTTCATATCTGTTTATTTTAACTTTTCTTAGATAACCAATTATATAATCCACAAAATACAAATAGCGACACGATAGCCACCAAATAATAGAATGGATACCATAAGCTCCATGTACTTTTAGGTGGAGATATCCAGCACAATAGAGTATATACTAAATATATCCAACCAAACGTAAAAACAATGCCCAAAATATCGTTTTTATTCATTGCTTATCTCTCAAGCGAATTTCAATATTGTCTGAGCTACACACTTCATTATAAAGATTTTTAAAATCAGGATACTCCCACTGCTTTTTCATAAAATCATAAAATGATCCAATTTTTTGGCCATCATAAAAAACTACACCAGTGTATTCTTCTTGTCTAAGACGCATACATATATCGAAAAGACTGCCGGTAATAGTAGGACATTTAGCATTTCTATCTTCAGCATATCCAAACTTCACATCATGTTTTGCGTTATAGATAATCATAGTCTTATTTTAGAAGAAAAGCATTACTAATTCTGCTGGCCACAGAAAAACTTTTAGCATCATAGTAGCTAGGAAATAACCAAGACTAATAAAAACAGTTTTTCCAAAAATGATATTTCCTAGATACCAACCAAAATTAATTACTCCAATATGTAGATAAACTAGAAGAAATTTTCCCATTATACTTTAATCCTTTTGGTTTTTCTGACAAAATGAATATTACTATTAAGTTATAGTGGAGTCAAGCATTTTCCATAATGCGAATCGAATAACCGTCTTCAAATTCCACAACGGCATCTACCAGATTAATTTTTTCTTTTCCAAAAAAGACTGTAGTTTTATGTCTCATTTGAGTAATTGTTACTGGCCCAATGAAATAACGTCCATCTGCATTAAAAATTTCGCACTCTATTTCAGCAGCCCAATCAGGATGACGCAAGAAAAATCTTGATTTTGGATTAAATAGTTTATTCGAGATGTCATTTAGTGTCATGAGTTTTGGTCCTTAAAATCAGCTAAAATTTGTTTTTTAACTACCTTAAATAGTCCAGGCTGAATCTCTAGTGCTTTTGGTAGAAGTTCATGCCGAATCTTGTTTCTTGTATACTTTACATCATAGTTGGATGTATCGTCAATCCAATTAAGAGATTTATTTTCCGCCCATTTATAAAACTCTTCTTTTCTATTTAAGAGAAAGGGGCGAATCACATTTTGATTTCTATACTCAATCGTCCTACTGTGTCCATTCAAAGAACGCCATAGCCAAGTCTCTACAGCGTCATTTAAATGATGCGCAGTAATTAATACCGGAAACTCTCTAAATACTTTGTACCTTTCGATTCGCCAAAACTCTTCCAACGACTGAGATTTTTCTTTACTATTATCAATATAGCGAACAACTAAATTTAGGCTATTAGATTTTGCAAAGTTTTGCACAAATCCGCATGCGGCTTCTGAATTTTGTGTATTGTGGTGGATAAAAACTAAATTGATTTTTGTTTTGCCACGCCGAAGAAAATCAGCTACAACTACAGAATCAACTCCTCCTGAGAAACCAAGCCAGACTTCGTTAGGAATTTTGCCAAGTAGTTTGATCATCTTTAGCCTTAAGTTTAGCCCAATAGCCTCTAGGAGGCTTAGTTATGTTATATTTTTTACACCATTTTTCAATAGCTTTATCTGAGACTTTAAATATAGTAGCTAATTTAGCAGTTGGCATTTCCCATACCAATTTTTCTAACTCTTCTTTTGTTGGATGTGTAGTTTTTCGATTATTGACTCCAGAACATTCTAAAGAACATATAGCATGATCTTTATGTGTCTGTCTAAATAACTTTCCGCATATTTTACAAAGCTTATCTGTTCTTAACGTATACCCATTTTCTAGATTATGTTTAATGGTATGTTCTGATTTAGTTATTACTTCTAGGTTAGACCAGCTATTATTAAGTTTATTATGGTCTATATGATGTACGTCTTCTTCCGGTAAAACCCATCTACCAATCATTTTGGAAGCTTCATGTCTATGAACCAATACTTTACCAGAAGAATTACATATGGGATGCTCTATATCATAGAAATAAGCATAACCATGAATATTTATTTTTTCCTCTATTGGCTTAGTATAATTTTCCGGCTTTATTAAAAGCTTTGGAATTTTGAGCCAGTAAGCCAACCTACGTTCGCGTCTACCTTTTTTGCATAGTTTGCATCTACAACCTTTATTTTTGTAGGCAACCTCAGTACCATGTTTCATAATTAAATCCGCCCACTAGGGCTTGAACCTAGAACCTGCGGCTTATGAGGCCGTCGCTCTAACCAATTGAGCTATAGGCGGTTACAGGTTTTCCTTATCTTTAGATTATCAACTATTACAATATAACAAGCTAACAAGATAAAGTCAACCAAAATTTTCAGCTATACAAGGCATCAATACATAGCTGCACAGATTTCAAATGCCAACCAACTTAACACTGGTTAAGAAGTAATCTGTTTTATACTGCATAACTAATAACTATATTACTTTAACTCTATTTCTTTTTACGTTAGAAATAGAAAGAAACGTTTGTGAACTGTCTGTTATATTGTTTAGCGTTAGAGTTACTATTTCCACCCACTAAGTCATCTATTTTATTTTGCCTAGTTATTCTGTACGATATAGGCTAACCAAAATAGCAAGGTTAATCTTTTGTTATCTGCTCACCAACAAGATCATTCTACCATCTTTTTCTTTTGTTGCAAGAACTTTTTTATTAAAAAAGTTAAATGGTTTCAAAATCAATCCAGTTCCAAATATCGTATCCTTCTTTAATATCTTCTTCTCTTAAGCGAAACTGGACAAATATAAAACCTTTCATATAAGTAGATTTACTTACTTTGTCTAGTCTAATATCATCATCTGTCAAAAACGGAAAATCCTTTTTCGCCTCTTGGATAAGAAGATTATAGTCATTTACACTACAACCATAATTACCAAAAATGTATCCGTTAATGAAAACTCCAATACTAGATTTTGTTCTGATAATCCGCTTAGTCATTTTAAGCAAGAAATCCTCCTATTATCTACCATTTTTTGCCAAAGAAATTTACTAAATCCATAGTCTCTGTCCGGTAAATTTTGGATGGCGTCTTCTACTTCTTTAACCAAAATAAAAACTGGAAAAAGTATTTCTTTATTAGAAATTGGACTATTATACGAACATTTGCCTAGCCGTTTTGATTTCCATTCGATTTCGGCGAAATGTTCTTTTATCATACAACCACAGTAAATTTCGTCTGCTTTTTGTTCTGGATGATGTAGCATAGTGTTTATTTAAAATAAAGTAGGCACACTAGTTAAAACCTACTTTTCAAATTAGCTGCTATTTTGTCCACTAATTTATCCTCATCCCTTCTACGGAATTTTTAGATTCCTCCAGTCAGATAGTTAGCGATGTTACTATTTAAGAGTGTAACATTTAGCAGAACTAGTGTTTTTTCTCACCAACAACTGCATTCTATTCTTTTGTTACTCTTCTGTCAACAAGTTTTTCGTGTTTTAATCAGTATAAACACGAAATGTATATGGATCTACTTCAAGCCATTCGCTAGATGCTTCTTCCAACCTAACATAAACTCTACCATGTTGGATTTTAGCATCATAAACATAGCCTTCTTCGCCAAATTCTGATAATTTGATCGTCTTTTCGATTAAAGCTTTTTGCAGGAGATAGTCAAAAATATGGATTCTACCTTCACCATCTCTGATTTTTGTATTCTCTTCAGCTTTAACTTCCTTGAAAGAATTTAGGAATGAAACGCATTTGTTATAACAGGCAGTATCAGCAGACCAACCAAGAGCTAAATTTTGTTTAATTTTTTCTGCTTCTTTGGTTTTAAAATAGATAATAATATTTTTTGCTTGAGCCAAAAGATTGTCCAATTCTGACATGATTTTCTCCAAAAAGTAGGAGCGAAGTACAGGATTCGAACCTATATTATCCTAAGATAGTTTTAACCTATTAAACTAACTTCGCTTTTCAGGGTAATAATGGATTTTAACCATTAAAAGTACATTCCGTGTACTCGTTTGCCTTTACTTTCAATTACCCCAAAGTTTTGTTATTTATTCTAGTTTATAACTAGCGTTAATCCTCTTCGCCATACAAGCTTTCAATGTTTGGCTCAGTTGTCTCATAAATAACCAATGCCGAACCATCAACGAAAATCAGCACATTTTCCTCAATAGTTTCCACATATTTGTAAAAACTAAGAACTACTTGGTTATTTCTGTTGGGGGACAATATCAAATAACCATCTTTTTTTACATCCGGCACTACATAATCATAAGCATTTCTAAGCTCAATCATAGTATGGCTTGACAAAAGAACACCTTTAGAATTTTTGTACTCAAAACAAAGATATTCTAATCCAGCACTGCCTTCAAGAATCTTCTTCATAATGTTAAACAGTGGTTTATTGTAACGCATGATTTAATCTCCTTTGTTTTTGTTTCTGTCCACAAACAAATAGTAACAGTTATGTTACTAAATGCAATACCTTTATTGATTTTCTTTGCTAATTCTGGCAACAACTCTAACCAATTGTCCGATATTGAAATTCATGACAGTGTTATTAATAACTGTTCCGATTTCGTACATTCGCTCAAAATCATCATTATTTTCGATAGCTTGCTTAATCTCGTTAAGCTGACGAATGGCAGTTTCGAATAAAGAAATAATGCCTCTGATATAGCCCAAAATTTCCGATTTGCGATAGTCTTTCATAGTCAACTAGTCTCCTTTTGTTTTCTCTCTGACAAAGAGATAATAACACACATACTAAAAATAACAAGACTAATTTTTATTAAGATTTTCCAACCCTAGCAAAGATAGAAATAACAATCACCATAACGAAAATAATAGCTATAGGACCATATCCAATAGCTTCGCCGATTTTAAGACATAAATTAAAAAAGAATTCCATTATTTTACCGCTCCTTTATTTATGTTTCAAAGTAATTAGTCCGTGTAACAAGTAATGATTTTGGCTTCAATCCATGGAATGTATTGCTCATTAAGAGCAACATAAACTTTATTGTCATCCGTATTATAGACTATTGCGTAAACCATACCTTCATAGGATTTTCCTCTACTGTCTTCAACATAGACATTCCTATGAAGATAAGTTTGATCAAGTGCGTATTGAATTGGGTTATTATTTTCTTCCATAATTTTCCTTGATATAAATGTATCCTGATTTAAAGGCATACACTTTAGATGCTATCTCGCTGTCTAAAAAAACATCCATAGCTACTGTGTAACTATCGCCTTCAGAAAAGATTCTTATATAGAAGCATGCTCCATACATGAATTCTTCTAGATAAGTTAGTAGTCCTTCTCGGAAAAATATTGCTTCTTCTTCAGTACCGCTAATTAGAGCATGAAACTTCAGTTTATTCATTTTATTTTTCCTTTCAGCTTCTTTCAAACTCTTCTACGAAAAGAATTTTACCACAACCAAGTATGAATACAAGAAGAGAATTATTAAAATTTTCTAGCCAAAATAATTAAAGGGTACTAGAAAAATTAGTACCCTTTAACTTAAAGATTATGTAATTAACTAATTAATCAAGCGGAAGAATGTCCTGCATGCCATAAACAAGCGCAGGAAAAACCGCATCCTTGAGTCGCTGATAAACTGACAACTCTGAAAACGGCACTAGACATGAGTGCTTCTTGTTAGGCTTATCAGTAACTGGAGCATATTCCCAACCATTATCAAGCTTTTCTTTCATCCATCGTTCATGGCTTTCAATATGACACGAAGGACCATTTTGATATGCAAAAAACACCGCATCACGTGTAGACTGCTTTTGTTCCTCAGTAGCGAAATTCCAATCTGGCAGAATATCAGTTTCCCCATTCTGAATCTGAAGATCACGCACCATACCATGAGCCAGTCGCGCCAAAATTTCCAAATTTCCCGTATTCATTCTTTTTCCTTTCAAAAAGTTAAATTGTTTAAATATCGCTATCACTAAAGATAGCACCGATAATCGTAAAAACTAAATCAAAAAACATTCCGATAATTTCAAATACTACAAAACCATCCCAGAAGCTATTATTTGAAAAAAGACTTATTTAGAGTCTTTTTGTTTTCCGGCTTTTGATTGCCTTCAGTTTTTCTTACTGATGTTCTTTCTGTCCAACCTTTACCTTTAATCATAACTATTTTTCATATTTTGTTTTGCAAATTCTGCAAACATAATGGCTAGTGTTCATTGGTCCACCGACTATTGAACCAAGTAATTGTCCGAAAGTTTCCTTAACAACCAAAGGAAACCTACAGTTGCAAAATTTTTTACTAGGCCTCCAGAAATGCAAGATAATCTTAGTTTTTTCTAACAACCATAGGATAAACAAAATTATCATAGTGGTTAGGATAAAAGCTCCAAGATAGAAAGAAACGATTGCAAATATAGACATAAAGTTACCTAACCTTTGCCATACCACAAATAAAAAATCCCGGAATACAAGCAACAAACGTAACAAATGCCCAAACAACTCCACGGAACAAAATCCTAATGATATCCCATGCAATAACACTAGCCTCTACGTTTCCATGTTGAATATGGCCAATAATTTCAACAATCGTATGGTATAGCCACCAAACATTAAAAACTTGCGCCAGAATAACTCCCACAATAATAAGAAATACACCAAACCCAAACGTTTTCATTTTGTTAATCTCCTTTTCTTTTATTTCCGATATCTGTATAGTAACACAAAACATCTGCATTACTATACAGATTTTTATTAAATTTAGCTAACCAATGCTGCTTCATTAGCCAAGTTAATAGCTGTATTATGGCCAAAATTGGCCATATCAATGATAAACTTTAGTTGTTCTGCCGTTAGATTAGCGCATTCTGGTAAAATAGTAAAAAGAACTTTTCCTTCTTTGTTTCGTACTTCAACGCCTTTTTCTGTAGTTGCTAGATACAAACCTCTAGTTTCCTTAATTACTTCAAGATTAAGGTACTGACGTTTAGTGTAGTCTGCGCTAATTTGTTCAACTTCTTGCATCTGGTTTTCAAGCATGTGAGAATTCCTTTCTGGGGTTTAGATTGTTGTCTCAAGCACAAGCGCATTATATGCGCTATTTGTCAAAGATGCAAGAAAAAAGTGCCTAGGTTTTGTTAATATGAATAATTCATTTCTTTTGGTTAGTTAGTTCTTCTTTAGCTTTGAAATATCCATACTCATGTGAAACATAAATACAAAACAACCAAAAGCAAAAACTAAACAACTTTTACTCCTTTTCTGCCTTTACCTTTTCATGTCCTTCTGGACAACGCCACAAAGCAATATTGTGTTTCTTATCTGTAGTCTTTTCCCATGGAAAGATTTCATCGCCTTCTACAGTAAGAATAATGTCCATTGGTTTTTCGCACTCAGGACAAATCTTAGATCTATATTTAACTACTTTAAAAGTAATATCTGGATCATTCTCCTGCACTCTAGCTAAGATATTGTTTGCTTCTTCAGCCTCATCTACTTTTTCAACCAAATCAAAGTTATTTATTCCATGGTATGCGCCTAATACTACATACATGGGCTGTGTTGTCTTTTTATATGGCATCTTACTCTACCTCCCAAAATTCTTTTCCATCCTCGTTAGCTTTCTTAATTTTGTCCAAGACTTCAGCGTTTTCTGGATTATCAAAATCAAACATAAACACATGCAGTCCGCTCAAATCATAAGGATCACTAAAATTTCCTAAATAATCAATATGATCATCTTCAGAATAGTCTTTTAAATCTTTTTCGCCTAGTTTAAAACAATCTATTTTTTCCTTACTGCAACAATTTTTCTATTAAAGTTTTCAAATCTGAATTTTTCCTTAAATTTTCTTCAGGTTTTTCTAAAGAAATTTCCTTAGATTTTCCAGTCTCGGAACACTTTTTGCATGGCTTAGATTTTGTAGCCCATGTAATAACTTTAGCCCTCTTATCGTAGATTTTGCCATGTCCGCCACAATTGTCACAAGATATACTAACTGTAAACTCAGTTACTATATAATCTAAATCTAGAAAATAGTTAATATCATGCTCAGACATTTGAAGATATTTTTGATGGTTATCAGGAAATCCGATAAGCGCACCAATAGTGTCATCTTGTCTTTTGTAAGAAAGAACGTAGCTAATATTTTCCATGATATAACCTTAAACCTAGAATAAAAAATTAACCAATATAAGTTTTATTAAGAAATTAGACTATCTGCTAGATGCCTGACAATCCATCATGATTCTTTATTGCTAACTGTGATTCATTTTCTTTAGTAATAGTCCTAATAACCCCATTAAGACTATCATGGGCATAGCGAGTATTATTTACTGAGATTAAATATCTTCTTGCCCCAGAAAAATTAGCATTAAAATCCGCATTATGCGCTTGACAAAAAGCCATCAATGCCTCGTACACTTTTTGTTCGGCTTTAGTTTTATTTTGACAGCGATAAATATAAAGTTTTCTAACCAAGGTAATGATTTTTCGGCGTTTTTGTTTATCAGTCATAACTTTTCTCCTTTGCAAACCAATAATAGCAGATAACCAAAACTACACAATGAATTTATTATTAAAGTTAGTTAAGAATGGTATAACGGTATTTTCTATCTTCGCTGTTTTGTGTTTGAAGATTCCATTTTTCCATAACTGCCATGACAATTTCTCTATAATGTTCCTTACCTGAAGAATAATCATGAGGAACACATCGTGCTAATGTATGATCCTGATAAGTTTGTAGTATAGCGTATTCATGGTAAGTAGTCCAAGTTTTGCCTCCGTCATTTGACATTTCGGCACGGTATCTATAGCCTGTATCTATTCCAAAATTCATAGTGATGATTATATACCTTTCTTATCTAGTAATTGCTGACAAAAGAATATTACCACTCCTAACCAATGAAATCAAAAACAAAATTATTAAAATTTTTCAACCAAGAACCAAGATTAGGATTTATAAAATTGTTTTAATTTCAACCAATGTTAAAATTGAAATTAGTTTTCAACCAACCAAGGGAATTTATTATAAATTATAAATTTTTAATCTCGCGCATGCATGCGCGTCGCAGAGAAGAAACTTAAATTAATTTTTTCTAATTTAAGTTTTAACCTATAGTTTGCATGCAAAATTAGTTAATTTTAATATTAGTGTGAATTAATTCACAAGCCGCAAAGTCTGCGATTTATTAAAAAATTTT
>FRDC01000752.1_pt1 | contig 26562 bp, 20 predicted proteins | sample 1106171 | NCBI WGS metagenome assembly FRDC01 (sample SAMEA3930566, study PRJEB13176) | freshwater metagenome | biome: Drinking water system; feature: drinking water; material: water | place: Singapore | collected 2014-12-20 | reverse complement strand
ATTCTGTAGCTTTAACTTTACACCAAGAACCTGGAATTTGAATTGGTGAACTTCTAGCCGTTGTTATATTTAATCCTGTTCTACCATTAGTTCCAGCGCCCCATGACCAAAGAGTATTATCTGTTCTTAAAGCTAGCATGTATAAATCGCCAACTGATACTTGACACCAAGTTGTACCTGGAATTTGAGTAGGAGATGACCTAATAACAGAATTAGCATTTGTTCCAGAAGAACCTGAAGTTCCTGAACCCCAGAACCATAATGTATTATCATCTCGAACTCCAGCAGATAAACTAGCTCCTGCTGAAATTTGACACCATTGAGTTCCTGGAATTTGAATTGGAGATGATCTATTTACTCTATCGTTTACTCCTAATTGCCCTTCTAAATTACATCCCCATGCCCACAAAGTTCCATCAGTTTTTATAGAAAATGTATGAGTAGTTGATCCACTAATTTCTTTCCAACCTGTTCCAGGAAGTTGAGTTGGAGAAGAACGTGTAACAACATCATTTTGTCCTAGTGTTCCAACGTTTCCTGCGCCCCAATCCCATAATTCATATGAACCTGTATATTGCGCCCAATCATTACATAATATTTGGTCTCTTACTTCATTTAATATCCAAGCGCCTTTAGTATTTGGCATTAATTACTCCTAAGCTGTTTTTCCTGCTATCATTGCTTCTAGTCTATTACCAGTATTTGCATAAACTCTTACTTTATAACCGCTTGGTAAAAACTTAGGTTGTTCTAGCAATTCAACTGTTGCATCTGCTGGAATAATTAAATCGTAGCAATAATAACCTTGAATATTATTTGAACCATCTGTCCAAACCACTCTAGCTTTTACATCATTGACACCATCGTCATTACTTAAAAATACGCTTTCTATAACAGTATTTCCAGTTGCCGTATGCAAATCAGTATAAGTTGCAGCGCTTGTGATATCAATTCCTTTTCCAAACAATCCTGTTTCTGTAGAAGTTTCAACAATAATTGTTGTATGTAAAGCATTTGCTAAATCTGACGTTAATCTAATATAATCTGTTGGTTGTAATACTTTTGGTTTTTTAAGTAATTCAACTGCTGAACCTGCTGGAACTGGAATAATATTACTAATTGATATCGCTGAATAATCAGTTCCATTAAAATCACCAGAAATATTTGCTGTGACTGCTCCATTGATATTAGTAACATGAATAGAATGTACTACATATCTTGTTCCTGCTGTACTAGGCGCAATATATGCGTTTGCTAAAGATGTAGTTGGTTCAACTGCTGTACTATTAGAAATTGCAGTATTGAATAATCCAGAACCACCACCTCCAGTAATTCCTGTTAATGCTGAACCATCACCAAAGAATTTTGTAGCGAAAACGTTTCCTGAAACTGCTACATTTGATACACCAATTAATGTTCCGCCTGTAATTGTTACATTATTAGAATTTTGTAAAGCTAAAGTTCCTAATTCTAAACTTTGTCTTGCTTGAGATAAAGTTTGAGAAGTCCAAGAACTACCATCTGCTACAATGAAATTATTTGCTGTTTTTGATAAACCAGAAATTGTATCTAAGTCAGCATCCCATGCTTGTACATTAGCACCAATTTGTAGTCCTAAATTAATTCTTGCTTGAGTAGCGGTATTTGCTCCAGTTCCGCCATATTGAACTAGAATTACATTACCTGCCCAATCCCCTTCTAATGTTCCATCTCCACCTGCTAAATTCCATAATTGATTAATAGAAGCTACGATATTAGCGTTTTGTGTAGTCTGTAAATTTGAAATTAAACCTACATTAGATTCAACTGAATTAACTCTAGTATCTACATTCGTAACATTGGAATTCGTTGTTGCTACATTAGAGTTAATATTTGATGTAGTATTGATTAATCTCGTATGAACTTCGTTTACTGATGATACTAGATTGTCTTTATTAGTAGTGTTTAAATTTACTGGTAAACCAATAGAAATTGATGTATTTGAAAAATTATTATCAACTTCAAAATTTGTAAGTGGGAGATTCTTGACAATCGCGCCTGGTGCTGTAATTGATCCAGAATCTCTTAAAACTATAATTGTCAAAATCTACTCCTTATTTTGTTTTATAATTGTAATAAGTTCAGTTAATACGGATTTAATGTCATCTAATTCTGATTTTATATTATTTATATCATTATTAACTTTAATCTCATTTAGCTTTTGTTTCATAGCTATATCTCTTTGCGTTAAATATGCATTTCTTTTTTCTTCATCATTAATGATAATAGCTTTAGAAACAGGATCTCTATAAAAATTCTGTTTATCTTTTACTTTATATAAATCGTTAATATCCATTATTGCAACGCTATAACTCTTAAATCGCTAATAGTTGGATAAGTAGCTATACTATTAGATTTTAATACTAATTTAAATACAAAAGAATTAAAATCTATCAAACCATCTATTGTACTTTCAATCTCAATAAATTGGTTCTGTAACGTATTCTGTATTTCTCCGATATCTAATTTTGTATATTCTTTAGTTTCGAATGTTGAACTAGATTCATTATTTATCTGAGTTTTATAATATATTTCAATATCTGAACCTGCTGGTTTTGTTAATGTCATTCTAACATTAAAAGCTCTTGATGGTTTAGCAGTTGATATTTTTCTTGTTATATATTTAGCTTTACTGCTTGTTCCTTTTGAAGCTTCGTCAGCGATATACATTGGACGATATAAAATAGAAATAGCGTTTCCTGCTGGTTCAGTCTCTACGTTTGGCACTTCAAAATATGATCCATCTTCAGCAACATTTGTTATTCTAAATGTTCCTGTATTGTTTGCTGTGGCTCCAGAGATAGTAACAAAAGCTCCTTTTGTTAAAGTTTTAACGTTTGATTGAGTTGTTATATCTGATATATTTACAAATCCGGTAGTATTAGAAAATGTAAACGATACATTCGAGCTTGCATTAGCTATTAATATGTTGTCAACTGTTAGATTATCATCTAAGCCTGGATCATTTATATCAGGAGAAACAAACAATAAACTAGAATATGGAACATTAATAACAGGAGAAACATATTCATCATTTGTTGATAACTCTATTCTATAGAGTAAACTTTCTTTTCCACTCATTAAAGTATTTCTATTATATTGATCAACCAATAATTGAGTTTCGGAAAATGATACTGTACCAAATTCTATAGGTTCGAACTCAGACACTTGTAAAGCTTCATCTGTTGTTTTAACATAATGTGATGTAGTAGTTTTCAATGGCACAATTTCAGAGATACCAGACACTAGCGTAGAATAAGGCAAACAAGTTGTCACCATAGCGCCAGAATAAGGAAAAGAACCGCCAACAACATTAGCTTTTTCTCCAGAAGTCAAATTCAAACCAATAGTATATCCACTAGATGTAACATTACTTACTTGAAATATTACATTATCTAATTTTTCAAACGGTATACCATTAATTGTTACAACACTATTAGCGTTACCTAGAACATCCAAACTACCAGTTATACCATTAAGTTTTACATACCTACCATCAGCAAATCCATGGTTTTCGTGAAATATTCTTACGATATCTGATTTGTCATATGTTTTAAATTTATCTTTTTCTAAAAATTCGATATCATATTTGTCTAAATTTAAATCTTCTAATTTTAAATCTACTATTGCGTTAGTTTCTGTAAATTTAGCGCGATATAATTTAAATTTTATATCTCTAGTTTGGTCGATATTCCATTGATTGCCATTAGATGACATAAACATTACGCCAGTATATGGCTGTTTTGATATAATCGCATTAGTAGCGATATCTTGTCCGCCCAAAGAAGCTGTATATACTTGGTTTAATTTAGTATCTGAAGCTAATGTAAAACAATATTCTCCAGATTCTAGAAAAACAGGCATAGGAAAAGTTATTGTAGTAGCTACTAAAGAATTAGCAGAAATTTTTACGTCGTCAATATCTAGAGATACTTGAGAATTTGGTATAATATTCGCGCTTGGAGAATCATTTTCAATTCTTCTTAAAGAGACTCCTATTGGTAAATTGCCGCTTTTTTTACTAAAAAATAAATCTAATTTAGTAACATAAATCTGTCTATCAACCAAAAATGATTGAGCTAAGGTATCTACCTTACCAGTTAGTCCCGTTCCCTTGTCTACATTTAAAGAAATAGCCATATTTTATTTAGTTGAAGTTGGTATTGAATTATTTTTATTTGTAGTCGATGTAGTGGAATTTGGCGAATATCCATTATTTATTGTCGATACGCTAGCTTTTTGCGAAGCTGCTGATTGCTGAGTCAACATTCCTAATGTAGTAGCAGCAGCAAAATTATTTATCGCTTTTTGTACTCCTTCTGCTGAATTAACAAAAGAACCATTTTTCAATCCTGCTTCCCAGAAAGATTTCATTTCTGGAGTTAGATTTCCAGATTTTACTGCTTGCTCTGTTGCTTTTTTAGTTCCTTCGTAAGAAGCTAGAGTCATATTCCATGCTTGAGTACCACCAGCAGTTTTTACTTCTTGCTCTACTTTTTCAACAAAACTTTGTCCACCCGTAGTTTTAGCATCAAGAATATTAGTAGCAGTTTTATAATCTGCTACTTTTGAACCATTTGATAAAGTATCGTTTTTAGTATTAGATGGAGCAGTAGTTCCAGATTTAAAATTAAAATTTCCTGAATTTACTAAATTATTTACGCCTGAATAATTTACTGCGCCTGGAACCACAGATTGTAATGTAGCATTATTAGTTAGCGTTTTTCCTGTAGGCGTGTTAGCATAATAATTTGAAAATTCTGCTCTTAAACTAGGAGTAATAGAACTTAATGGTATATTATTAAGATATGCAATATGATGATCTAACCAACCATATTGTGGATCTTCTGGTGGGTCAACAGCTACAACTTTATTTCCTGGGGTTGGTAAACTAGGATTAGTTTTACCGCTACCTCTACTTGGAGTAGTTCCGCCTGAACCATAAGTCGGCGCAACAGTTTGAGGAGGTGGAGGTGGGGGAGCAGTTCTATTAACTCTACCAATTGAAGTATAAATTGCGTCTGCAAAAGATTCTTTATCTTCTCCATTTGTTGGAGAATCTGTGAGTCTAAATTTTATTTGTCCACTAGGGATTTTTAATCCAACAGATGTATTGAAATTAAAAACACCAGATACAAATCCTTTGTAATCGCTGAATATATTACCAACTTCAGCTACTAATACATTTGCCGTGGCTACAGAATTTACATTAGCTATCCTTTTTGACTCTAATTTAGAAGTCATTGTGGTTGTGCTAAAACTTGAAACATTAGCTACGATATTACCTGTATTACAAAATTGAGTAACATTATATTCATTAAAAAAGGCGTAATATCTAGTATTTGGTTTTAGTTTATTAGCTGTGAATCTTATCGTTGCTGATCTGGCATATGGAATAACTACATTAATGATGTCATCAATACCTAATCCAGCTTGTAAATTTAAATTTTTATTGTCTGTTACTATTGGAACAGCCGAAGGCGATCCAACTGCTCCACTAGAAGCTGGGGATCTATCTACTATTGTTTGTTTTGTTGATATAGTAACAAAAGGAACTGGATTTAAAAGAGGAACTCCATTTTGGTCTACTCCCAAAACTTGATAAACTTGTTCTAATTCTCCTTGTTTTATTGGAGTATTTCTAGAAGATTCGTTTCGTAACGATATTCTATAAGTATTAGATTTAGAAATTTTATTATTTAATTGTTCTAAATTTTCTACTCCAGTAGGATTGTTGAACGATAAGCCTACATTATTTTGTAATTGTGACATATTATTTTTTAGTTCTTAGTTTAAGTTCTACTTCTGGTTCAGGCATAGCTGTTCTCCAAGAACCCCATATAGTCCCAAATACTTTTTTACCAACAGACTCTGGTATCATAGAATCCCACGTACCATCTGGATTCTTAGTTACGATAGGTTCAGATGTAACTTCATACCATGTATCAACTGCTGGTTCTAAAGTTAGAATACCATTATATGTATATATATCAAAAGGAGTTATGGAAATTGTATTATCAGCTAATTCGCTACTTGTGTATAGAGAATCAACATAAGATAACATTATGCTAGTATTATTTATTAGAGTATATCCGTTGGCAGTTCTATCAGCTTGATCTGGAGCAATTTCTTTTAATTTTATATTTTGTTGAAAAAACGAAGGTATTAATATACCATTATCGATATCCATAGAAATACTATAATCAGGATTTCTAATATCTCCTATACCATGGCCGTTAAATGATTCAACAACAAAACCGTTTTTATATCTGTCTAATCCATAACTATCTTTAATAGTAAATACTGAAGTGTCTAGCTCTAATAAAGATAACTGAGTGTAATATTCAAGATTAGTTATTCTACTATCCAATTTACCTATATCTTTCATTGTATATCGACGTTGGTCTACTGCAATAAAAGTAGAGTCTCTAGTTACATCAAAAGAATAAGCAGGATGAGTTATTACATATAACGTCATCGAATCTGATGGCGTCTGCGGTTCTACTGGATTTAAAGAACTTACACCAGCAAGATATGAAATTTTTCCTTCGCTAGAGATTAAGATTTTATCTTTTCTTGGCAGATAATATTGATAATCGCAAATAAAATCGCTAGAATAATCCAAAAAATCATTTCTAGAAGATCCAGTATCACTAAAGTTAACTCCAGTATCAGAAATTCTTGGCCTAAAATCAATATAATTTCTTAGAGGGTATTTAATACCATTATCTACAAAAATAGGCAAATCATTATATTCTGGATAAGAATCAGGAGTAAAGAAATCGCCAGCGCCATGATTATAATATTTGAAATTGATTTTTATTGGACCAGTCGGTACAATAGCTCCTGGTAACAAACTAATATAAGAAACTCCATAATAAGAAGGAGTTTGACCGCTATGAATTTGAAATCTATCAGATATATCAATTTCATTAGAAGAACTATAAGCTGTTCCAAAAGCATTAGCAGACATTGTTACATTCGAAAAGTAAAACGCGTCAGCTTTATCTAAATAAATTATTTGCGATTCGCAATCTTCTTTTTCAATATATGTTATTGAAGATTCAGCTATCGTTTTTACTTTTGGAATAGGATTAGTCTTAATTATTGTTGTGTAAATTAAAACGTCTTGATTCGTTAAACTATATTCTCCTAAACTTATTTTTATATTTCTATTTGTAGGAGAATCAGTATATTCAAAATTATCAGAACCTATTCTATAAAGTTTTCCAGAATTTGCTCCACTAACAACAACAGCAAAATAATCGATATCTGTTCTTGAAGCGAATTCAGTTCCAGCAGAAGTCGTTAATTCTACATTACCAGACACTAAAGTATCATAAAATACTTTTCTTGTTCTAATTTTTATATCTTGAATATTTGTAACTACTTCATATTGGAAAGGAAATAAGTAACTTGATTTATTTTTTTCTTGTATTACACTTTCATCTCTAGAATATGTAATACTTGTTGCATTAGCTAAAGGATATCGTTTATCTACTGTAGCAGAAAAATTAGATAAATTAACTACTCTGTAACTATTAGAAGAATCAGAACTTACTCTAATATAATCATCTATTTTCAAATATGATGAAATTGATGTATTAACAGCTACAAATACATTAGAATTAGTTGTTAAGTTTAGTTCGCCTACTTGAGTAATCCTAGCAGGTATAATGTCAGCCGTAAAAGAAGTTGAATCGTAACTACCAGTATTTACATTAGCGTGATATAATTGTTTTACGTCTCTTTCGAAAGAATAACCAGGAAGCATCTCAACGTCAAATACAAAGGCATTGAATATTGCGTCGCTAGCCATTACATTACCAGACTGAGTTTCGAACCCTCTTATCTTACAATTTCCTACTAAACTTCCATTCGGAGAACCTTTTTTGGAAGTATATCTATTATATAAATTTACTACGCTTAAATCTGAAGTAAAATTTGGAATAGTATATACATTAGAAACTTCAATGTAACTACCCATTTGAGTTCTTACTACAGAATTCAATACGTTAGCTTTATCTCTTGGTTTTTCGAATGTTAAATATCTATTTGATAGAGTAGCTATTTCATATCCTCTTACATAACTTTTACCTGGGCTTAAGACAGCAATAGCGTAATCTTCGTCCCCGCCGTCAGCTAATGGTAAAAAACCATCAGGATGCTCTTCGTCTCGCAAATGCTCTATAAACTTTAATTTAAATTGTTCTACGGTGTAATCGCCAGATTCATCATAAGTCCTTCTAGCCAATTCATCAGCTAAAATATTATAACCTGGTCGATTATTTGTTATCTCTACAATTTCACCATTTATCAATCTACCTAATTCTATGAAATTGTCTGAAGATATTATATCATCGATATCTCTTTTTTCTAAAGTTAATTCTATTGCATATCTATCTGCGCCTGGAGCAAAGTAATTTGAAGAACCTAAAGCTGGGTCTAACAAACTTTCGTCTTCCTCGGAATCTATAATTGATTCAGTTACCGATAATCCTACTCTATACGTGGAATTTGAAGTATATTTGTCTAATATTAATATATCTTCTTCTACTCTAACAAAATGATTTTTTATGTAATAAACTCCGCTATCTATTAACGCAGCTATACATTTTCCTGTAGCAGAAGCTCCTAAAACTGTGACTATTATTTCATCTTCTCCATCATTTGTAACTAATTCTTCGCCAGGGTCAAAAGCATTTTTGTCGTTGTTGAAACCTGAATCTAAATATTTTACAAATAATGTAGGTGGATCTGTATCGGTTGCTTCTGCAACCTCTAAAACTTTAGCTTGAATGTTATTAACAGAACTTACTATTTCTCTGTTTATTAAATCTGATAAATTCACATCGTCAAGCGCTTCCAGTTTCACATAACTATAATTTTTATCGATCCTCATATTACCAGGTATAACAAGCGAACCTGGTTTAAAAACATGATCGCCAAATCTAGTAATTTGTTCTTGTATTATTGTTTGTAACTGATTTAATTCTCTACCTTGAACAGCAAAACCAGGCTTAAAAAGAATTTTATAAAAATGTTTTTTCGGATCGTAGTCGTCAAAATATGGACTAGCGTTAAAATCTATTGCCATGTAAATTCCTAAAATTTAATTACTGTTTTTAGTGTAACCAATTGTTTGTCAGAATAACTTATAGTTGTTCTATTATCGATAAAGATTAAATCTCCGCTGAATTTATTTATCTCAGGAATGGATTCAACTTCATATATAGTATATGTCTGATTAGTTTCTTTATCTATAAGAACATCTGAATTTTGTAATTCATAATTATTTTTATTTAATAATAAAACTTTTGTAGAATTATCGTCTACGCTTACAACATCAAATACTTTTTCTTCATTGTCTGCTACTACCAATTTTAAGTCAGATGTCAAACCTACTTTATTCGTGAGATTAGCTAGATAACAAGAACTTCCGAAATTGTTTTCATATAATTCATCTTTGGTATGATTTTTTATATTTCTTATGATACCGTATTGTCTATAATCATTATTAACAAATAATCCTTGATTTTTCTCATTATTTATTGTGCTATATATCATTATCGTATGAGCATTCAATTCTTCAATAGCATTAAATCCATGACCTCCTTGTGGAGATAATATAGCAGAAATATTAGCATTTCCTCCATCGCCAGAAATAATAACATTAGCGTGAGTATAATCTTTACCTGGATTAATAATTTCAACTTTATCAATTGTATTATTTGATATTATTACATTTCCAACAAAATTAGTTCCATCTCCAGAAATGGAAACATTTGCGTGTGTAAAATTATCTCCAACTGCATCAATTCTTAAAGCATGAATACCTCCGTCAATCGCAGATAATTCTACGATACTCTGTAAAGTATTTAAATCTCCAATATAGAAGTTTGCGTAAGCATTAGCATTATTTCCATCGCCTGAAATTTCTATATCTAGATATGTATATCCATGACCTCGATTTTCTATTATTATATCTTCTATCTGACCGCTTTCGTTGATATATGGAGTTAATTTTGCATCTTCTCCATCTCCAATCAAAACAATCTGAGTTTGTAGATTTCCACTGTATCCAATACCTGGATCTTCAACAAGAATATTTTCTATTTTTCCATCATAGATTACAGGTTTCAATACTGCGCCAGTATCAAATAGTACATTAGCTGTACAGTTTGATGTAGGTTGAGAATTTCCAGATGTTGTAATTGTAATAAATGTATTGGATTTTATATTATCTGTATATCCAGAACCTAGATTGATTAATTCTATTCTAGATACTGAATCATCAACAAAATATAATTTTGCTTCAGCGTTTCGTTCTGGTTGAGTTCCTACGCTATAAATGGAAACCGTTGTATTTTGTTGAACATTACTAAAATATCCAGCGCCATTATTGCTGATTATTACAGTATTTGCTCTTTTATAGAAACTTTCGCCGTTGTTACCTAAGTCATTTACGATTACATTTGCAGACTTGTAATTGTTTCCTTTTTCTGTGATAACAACAGAAATTATTTGACCGACTTCGTTTACAATTGGTCTACAATTTGCTATAACATTTCCAGAAGTACCATAAAATTCTCCTTGAATCTGAAGTTCAATTAAAGAATTTGATGAATATCCACTTCCCTTATTATCTATTACAATTGAACTTATTTCACCGTTAGAATAGTAAGGATTTAAAACTGAACGAGAAACAGGAATATAATCATGAGTAAGAAATTTATTTCTCATACTCAATGGAATAGTATACATATATTTCCATATATATCCATCTGAATATGTTATTGCTGTTGCGTCAGAACCAGTTGGTCTTTCTGTTGATTCTGCTCCATTATTATTGAATAAGCATTTATAAACGTTGTAATGAATGCCTTGATATTCTGATAAAACGTAAAATTTACTATCTTCTAACGATGAAGCTCCAGTTGAAGATAGAAATTCATCAGAATAATTTGGGTCATATTGGTCATAAACTGTACCAGATTCCCAATCTATTCTATCAATAACAAATGCTACGTCTTGAGGTAAAATCTTCTTAACACTAATAATTTCATTTCTAGTTACATATTCATATTCTCCAGTATTTAATGGAACATCTGGATCATTGGAATTTAACCAATCAACAATTTTTCCTATGTAATAGAAATAAGAACTCCTGCGAGAAATAATATCATTGTAAAATATTTCTGCAAGAGTTCCATGAACCTTAGATTTGAGAAGAAATTTTTGCATCAATATTAGTTAATGTTGATGTTCCAAGTAATAACAATTGCGTCTGAAGCAGATTTATTAATTTCATTAAACTGAGTACGACACAACATGGTTCCGTTGGCATTAGCATTAAATATTCCAGCTTCTGTCAAAGAACCAGTAGCAACGCCAGCAGGGAATGTAGCAACATAAGCTACAGTATTTGCATTAGCTGTAGTGCTATCTAATGCTACACGACCTAATTCTGTTCCTAGTGCTGTTTCTGAAGCAACTGGAGCTGTATTTTGCGAACCAGCAGCCATATGACTCATGATAACAGTAGTATTAGTAGTCATACGTTCTGCTATATAACCTTTACCTACCGTCACAACTAAATTTGGAATTTCTCTTACATCTTTGATTTTATTGTGTTCATCAAACTGAACAATTTTTAAATTACCTTTTACTTTAATATTGTCTTGCATTTTTTCTCCTAATCTAAGCTACTAATTGACCTGAATAAAGTTCACTGAAATAATCTTGAGAAGCATAATTACTTAAATATGCATCAAAGTTTTCTTCAGTATTTATACTATCATTTACTGATAGATATTCTGTACCTGCTTGAATCTGAACATTTGCTTCATCAAATGCGTTTATAGTTTCGAAAAGATTGATATATCTAACAAAACTAATAGAATCTGATATATTTATAATACTTATATTATTCTGATTTTGTTCTATTAATTTATCGTCAGTAATAGAGACATTTTCAGTTACATTTACAAATCTTGTAAAGCTAATATTGTCAGATAATGAAACTGAACTTTCATTATTTTGCGTTTCAAATTGTTCTGCAAAATCTGTAATTGATACATTATCGAATACATTTTTGTAATGCGTTAGATAGATTATATCGGCGGTATTAGATGTATCAAATTTAGGAGTTTCATATTGTTTGATAGTTTCGTTATCGGTCAGAGAAACATTATCTATCAAAGATTTTCCTAAACTGTAACTTACAGAATCATTCAATGAAACTGAACTTTCATTATTTTGCGTTTCAAATTGAGCATCAAAATCAGTTATTGTTACAAAATCATTAATTAATTTTGCTTGAGATATTGTAATAGAATCTGAAACTGTTGATATTTCAATTAAATCTTTATTCAACGAGTATGAATCTGAATCTATTATAGAAACATTATCTATTACGTTTATTAATCTTGTGAAGCTAATGTCATCTGTTAATGAAACTGAACTTTCATTATTTTGCGTTTCAAATTGAGCATCAAAATCAGTTATTGTTACAAAATCAACAATATTTTTAGTCCAAGCAAAACTTATAGATTCATTTGTTGTTACATTATTTTCTAAAGATTTAATAAATTGATACGTTATTGAATCTTCGTTATTTACTGTATCTTGTTGAATTGTATTGTATGAACTAATCAAATTATCTACAATATTAACATTATCAGATAAAGTTAATGTTCTATTAATTACAACATTATCAGATAAAATTATATTTGACTCTTCTTCATTGTTTTGAAGATTTACTACAAAATCATTCAACGATACATTATCAATAAAATTCAATGAAGTTGTGATAGAAACTTCGTCAATAATATTTGCATCTTCTATAGGAGAATTCTGAACATTAACAAAATTATTATCTGCGATTGATATTACATCATTATCGCTTATAGATTTCATCAACGTAATATTAGAATTATCTTCTAGTATAATATCATCATTTAAATATCTAACAAATAATGTATCAAAATCTTCAGATGTACTTACATTATCATTTATATAAGAATTTAATGTTTTAATTATATAATCATCAATATCAATCGTATCATGTAATTCAATATTGATATTAGAAGATACAGCTACTTCTACGTTTCCTTTTAAATCTATGACAGATTCTAATGTTCTGTTTGAGAATAAATTTGTACCAGCTTGATGTACAATATTTTTTACTGCATTGTAGAAAACACTGATATCAATGTTGGTTTGAATTTGATAAGCATAAGGTTGATACAATTCATCGTCTTGAATCCTTACATCAAATTCTGAAGGGAAACCTCTATAAGAAATATATTGACCAGGATATTTTGCTTTTGTGCCTAAATCAAACTGAATGATTGCTACATCAACAGGTAATTCTCCTTCATCATCTGGATTTGGAGAAGGAAAGAAATATTCAAAAATTTCCAATTCATCTGCAACATAATTTTGTAGATGATCAATATAAAGAAGATTGAAAGTAGTATAAGTATTACTAGCAAAATAACTTCCAGCTCCTTCATGTGGATTTACATATGGTAATACTGCTTCTGGTCTATATGTTCTTACATAATCTGATTCAAAGTATCTATTTGCGCTAAATTCATCTCCATATTTTTCAATATAAACATTTTCATCAAATCCATTTGTACCAGAAACTAAAAAAGATGACCTTACAGCGAAATTTAGATTATTCCATAGTTCAATAATGAATGGAGTTTCATATCCCCACCCATAATTAATAAAAGTTAATGCTACAATACTACCATCGTCTGGATTTACCTTTGCTATTTTTACAAGAGTATTTACAGCAGAACCAAGATTTACAGATATAATTTGTCCTGTTTTAAAACCTAATCCTGCGCTTATTATTTGATAAGTTGTAGTTGTTGGAACAATAGTACCAGAATATATTTTATCTGTTCCATTATATACAGCTATAGTACCACCAACAAAAAATGGTATTACATTATATTTTAATTCTAGTAAAAGTTCTGTATAGTTTTCATCTAATTTTTTAGCCCTAGAAACTATAAAAGTGTATGTGATAGAATCTTTTTTGAATACACAAACTCTATCAGAAAATACAGATTCATCGCCAAAATCTTTAAGAATATGAATAGAAAATTTCTGGTCCCAAATTCCATCCGAAGGTTTTAAAACATTTTCGTATGGATATTTTATTTCTATTTCATCATTATAAAGTAATTTAAATAATAATTGAAAAGATGGTACACTACCTTTTGATTCATATAAATCTTTTATACGCTTTACCAGAATTTGTTTATCCAGTAAAGCGTTTGCGCTAATATCTGTTGCGTAATTTTGTAAAAAATATCTTACAAAAGAATCGGCAGTTTTATCGATATCCTGATATTTTTTAGCATTTTGTATAAGTTCTAATGCGTTTTTATCTTGTTCAAGATATTCGTAATAATATTCCAACAACTTTACAAATAAAGGATAAGAATCCCTTATATGTTCAGGTAATTGAGATTTTACTATTGCCGATATTTTATTTTCTGTAAACACTAGATAGCTCTTATATCGATGTTTAATCCGTCAACTGTTCCAATTATTTTACTTTGTGTGGAATCATCTAATACTAATATCTCATTTCTTCTAGCTTGAATATTATAATTTCTTTCTTGAATTCCACAACTAAGTCTAATATTTTCTGCATTAGGTGGTAAAGATGTAGGAATCAATCCTATAATAGAAACTTCACCAATTCCGTAATCTATTCTACCTATATTAGCATTAATAATTGCTTCTGTTTCGGAATTTACAATTCTAAGAGTACCAGAACCAAAATCGTCAGGTGGATTAGTATTTGGTAAATCTTTTAATTTTACTGATACTTCCTCGCCATTGATTTTTATGTAAAAATTACTAGATGTGAATGTTCCTGGTTTTATAGCATTCCTGAATTGAATAGATGAACTAGAATTATATGTATTAGTAACATTAAGTACAGGTATAATTCTTTTTTGTAATTTTACTGAACCTAAAACGCTTTGTATTGATTCATCTACTTCTGAAATATTATTAAGTAAAATCGAATGTTTGTAATCTTTATCAAATTGTTGTAAATTATCACTAAAATAATTTTCAATTACATCTAAAATTTGACTATACAGTAATCCTGATGATTTTGATGTTAATAATGGATTATATTCAGCGATTATATCTAATCCAACGTATATGTATTCTGGATCAACAAAATCTACTTGAATAGTAACTCCTTGTTTATTTTTAAGGATTTCAGATTTAATTAATTCTTTGTTTTCAAAAGAAATAATATGACCTTCATATGGTTTCAATGAAACAAAGACTTTACCGTATATTGGCGGAATATTATCTTCACCTCCCCAGACTGATATTGATTCTGCTCCAGTAAAGTTGGCGTGTATAATAGCTTCATAATCTGATGCAGTTACAGCTCTATTTCGTGAAGCATTATACTTTGGAGCATAATGTTTAATAGATGTAATACTTTCTGCTTTTTTACCGTTTGTAGAATTACTATTTACAGTTACGGTTATGTCGTTTGAACCTTGTATTGATTGTTCAGAACTAAACGTTTGTGCAATAGTTTCATCTACATTTGTTTCTTCTCCTATTGAAACTAAGTATCTTAAAGTTACTATGTTTCCAATATCTGGAGATTTTCCTAAAATATTGTCTCCAAAATAAATCTCATATCTACCGAGCGGATTTTTTTGAAGAAAATATATTTTAGAGTCACTTTTTAATGATAATAAATCTTCTGCTAGTGAATATATTTCTGTTGTTAAATCGCTAGCTGATTTTTGTACATATACCATTAATGTACTTGTATCAATTTTTTCAACAGGTATTTCGTATTTTGCGTCAGGCGTAATGTCATTCACTACATAGCTATATTCTTGTAATGAGCCTTGAGTTACTTTTACATTTAGAAAATTATATTCATTTCCATTCCTATTAGCAATATAAGCTTCTGTAGTTAGAAATGTATAGCTTTCTTCATTTATCGTTGTAGTGAATGCTGTAAAAATAGGTAATACTAATCTTGGAGTCAAAACTGTTGGATTAATTACTTTTACATTTATGCTTGCAGTTGAACCTCTGGTCGAAACTGGAGTATATCCTAAGTGCTTTGCTATTGATTCAGCAGAAGAAAGTTTTACAGCAGAATCAAGAAAACTTTCATTTAAAAGCATTGAAGCATAATATGTTTGATAATGAGTATTATATGCTAATATATCCAAAAGAACATTGAATCCGCTCCCTTCAAAATTAAAATCCGTGAATTCTGGTTGATTTTGAAGATAATTTTTAAAATTATTTTTTAATTCGTCAAAATCTAATTCTGTAATTTCGAGATTTGCCATTTATCTTAATCTATTGATAGCTACGGTTATTGAAACTAATTTATCTGTACTATTAATTCTAAAATATATTTCAACTCCAAATTCATTATTATCTTCTGCGTTTCTTATTCTTACGTCTGTTACAGTGACTCTTGGTTCAAATTTTTCTATCACATCGAAAATCGTTTCATTTATTACTGCTTCTACTGTAGAAGAAAAGTTTTCAAATAGCATAGCATTTACTTGACAACCAATTTCTGGATGAAACGGTTTTTCATAATTTTTAGTTAAAATAAGATTTTTAACTGAAAATTTAATAGCTTCCTCATCTTCCAATTTAACTAAATCTTTAGTTCTTGGATTAGGAACAAATAATAGCGATAAATCTGAAAATATAGACATATTCTATTTATAAGTTTAAGCTAGTCTGTGTAGTCCATCCGCATGTTTTTTATGATTCCAGAAAGTCATTATCTGTTTACGCGGATTAGAAGAAAAGGATATATGAATCCATGGATTATTTGAATAACTGCAATATTCTAAAATAAATTGATCATATGCAATAATACTTGCTAATTTGACTGCTATATCATAATAATCATCTTTATTTACGTTTCTGAATTGTATATCTACAGCTTGACCTTTTGTATGTTGAGATTTATTATTTGTTCTATAAGGGTCTCTATAACAAGAAGTAATAAACATATTTGGATACAAAGCATAAGCTGGTTCCAAACAATTCAAACATAAAGCTTGTAGATTATAAACAATATCTCCATACTTTAAATTGTCAGTTGAAATGATTCTATCTTTTGTGACAGCAGTTTTGTAACTTAACATTTCAACAGTAAAATTAGGAGATATTCTATAATTTCCTGGTAATTCTTCTATTGTTTTTAATTCAGTTGAAGCTTCTAAATTTTTTCCGCGATATGTTATATTTGTAATATTTTCTGAATCAGCAGGTTTTCTGTCAAAAGTTTCAGAAGTAGTCAATCCTGATGTAATGAGAAAATTTCTATGTTCTTTTACATCTTGTCCTTCTTCATCAAAAAGAACTGTATAATTATCAATATAAGATAATGGAGTAGGGTCTTTGATATTTATAGGTAAAATTGTTTTTCTACCGTTTAGTAATCCATTATTAGATTTCGACGCTAATTTAGCAGGAGTAAAAGTTGGTTTACTTAAAGCTTTACCTTTTTTAGCCCTAGCAATATTGTACGGTCTGCTCTTTGTTCCCTTTGACCAAGTAAAATTAAAAGATGCTACTTGAACTATCTTTCCAGCAGATAGAAGAATACCATCAGAAGGATGAATAATTACATTTTTATTTGATTTAATATGTAGATTATCTTTTGAATTAATACTCATATTATTTTCGCTGTCAATGCTCACATCTGTTTTACCTGATAATTTTAAATCTGTTTCAGCTTTTATATTTGTATCTTCAGTTGAATGTATGTTTATTTTTTTACTAAGAATGTTAATTTCTTCAGTAGCAGACAAATTTAATGTTCCACCAGCTTGTGCTGTTATATCATTGAAACATGTTAGATTTGTATCTCCGTCAACTTCGATATTTGCATCATTACCAACAAAAATATTACAAGCACCATTTACGGAAATATCTGCTTTTCCTGCAATTGATATTTTTCCATTTCTATCAATAATTTCATAAGATGAACCTGTCGCTCTTTTTACGACAGAACCATTTGCATCAATTTCTATGAAAGTTCCGCTTCTATGATAAACGTGAAGTCTTTCTGCTCCTGGAGTATCGTCTATTTCTATTACATGACCAGATTCAGTTTGTTGAACTTTGTTGTAAGGATATTCTCCTTTGAAAGATGAAATTGGTTGTTCCCATGATTCATCTCCTGGTAATTTTGCTCCAATCATTCTATTTTTATCTTTTGATAGAACAATTGTGTTGCTAGTATCTCCTTGTGCTAATTTGTTTATTTCTGATTTTCCAACATATTCAGGTGTCGGATAATTAGCAGTTGGGTCTATAAAACCACGATTTAATACTACTAACTTTTTACTATCGCCTTGACCGCCAAGAGAAAAGTTTTTAATATCATTTAATAATCCATCAATTACACTTCCCATGAACAATAATTCTAATGGAGAATTAATTTGAGACAGATTAATTCCAGTTTGAACTATTGAAAATAAATTATTAAATCTATTTTGTACTAAATCTGCTGTAGTAGATATAAATTGATTATTTGTTACTTGTTGAATTGTAGTTTCAACAAATCCTAGAATTGATGGACTAAAGGATTGAATTATCGTATCTGTTAGTACATCAAAATTAATAAAACTATTATCAGGAAAAACTGAACGTAATTCGTTTCTGATAAGCATTACAGCTCTATTTTCTACTTGTCCTGCAATCTGTTTACCATAAATTCCAAGTATATCATTTTGAATTGATTTTTGTTTATAACCAGAAGTTGGATAAGTATTGAGTGGACTATAAATTCCTATTAAGTCTCTTTGATATAAAGGAATTTTTTCCCTAATAGTAGTTGTAGAACTATTCATAGAAAACACTGTTAATTCTTCAGCAATCCTAGAAACAACTGCTCTAAGTTCTGGAGAATCTATTCCTTTCGTAAGAGAAAATACAGAATTGAAAATTTTATTCTGTATCGCACCTTTTACTTGTTGACTTAAAATATCTACTAACATTACGCTACGCTATCCTTTGCTAATTTAAGCAAATCTTGTTCTTCTTGAATCCATCTATTTTTTACTGAATTTCTTATACTTTCTGAACTCGATTTAAACAGAGTATTAACATTCGCTATTTTATATTGAGAAACTAATTCTACAATTTCTATATCAGATAATTGAGATTTATCTCTTAATGGTGTAGTAAATACTTTTGTATTAGCTGGTCCAAGTTGAACTGCAGTTGACCAAACAATATCTTGTACTGCTGGACCAAATTTAGATAAATCTATACCTGCTCTTTGAACATTAGCTATACATACATCGTAATATTTTCTTTTAATAAAATCGTGTTGGTCTTGCCAAAACAAATCTTTCACTCTATCAGGATTTTTAGTTTCGCTAGCTATACTTTTCCATACTGAATCAAATTCGTTTGTGGCTGGAGTTAATCCTGCAAATTTTTCTTTCCATTTACAATTATTGATGTATTGAATCAATGGAGAATTTTTACTTGATGGTCTAGAATTTCCATTTGCCATCGTTTGGGGTAAATAAGAAGCAAACTGATATGTACCATAAGAACTGCCTCCATAATCATTTGAATTTCTAGAAGATATTACGCCTGCTCCTTTACCACCACTTTCATATTTTTCTGAAGTTTTTCCAAGATACCAACCGCTTGGAGATTTTGTATTACCAATTGATATTCTTTTTCCATCGCCGTCTGGTATTGGATTTTTTTCTGAATCAACTATGACAGTAGTATCTTTATTTTCAACTTGTGGTTTTTTAGCTACTGGTTCAAATGCTTGAAGATTATTACTAGCTATTGTTCCAAACATAGCTGGTTGTTGCATATCATTTCCATCCAAGAAAAATCCGACAACCCATGTTCCTTCGATTGGGCCGAGGGGAGATATGCCTATACCAGAAATAGAAGCAGAAGTGATAGGAGAGATTGGTAAGCACCAAGGTAAATCTTTAGTAGGTAACAGTTCTTTACTCTCAGAATGATATCCAAAAATTCTGACTTTACATCTACCGAGTTTCAATGGGTCAAATCTATCTTCAACTACACCTATAAAAAAATTGCTAAAATTAAATATTTGTTTCATTTAAGTAAAAGAGAATCTTTTATGCACTCTAGCGTCATCGTGTGTTCTAATCGATTTATTTTATGCGCTATAGCTGTTATAAGATAATATCCTGAATATTCTTTATCAATCGAATTTATATCTGATTTTGAACTTGAATCTAATCCAGGATAAATTAAATATAAAATTCTACCAACTTCGACATCAGTTCTGCCTGGTATAGTCATATTTATTTTTATATTTGATAAATCTAATAGTGATGATTTTCTATTTCCATGAATTTCATTCATTCGTTCATTTACATTATTTGAAAAATTTGTAAATAATTTTTCATTTTTTGGATAAAAACTAATATCACTTACTGGATTTCTCAGAGATTCTTCTGTGAAAGACGGTAAAGCTCTTTCTCCTTTTCCTGATGTATGATATTGATTTTTATAATCTTTCGCGTAATCATAATCAATTGATTCATAAGTTTTATTGTATAAATCCAAATGTATTAATCTATTAGCAAGATACCCTGATGTATAATTTTTGATATAATCAGTAGTTGATGGCATAACTACATCAGATGCTATATGCATTTCTCTATTTACATCAATAGTCTTTTTGCCATCTCTGATATTTGATACAGACATAATATATTCACCGATGTAATTATTATTTTCATACGCATCTTTAAATATATATTCCATTGAACCAAAATAAAATGCTTTTGATGATTCAAAAAAGAGATAGTTTTTAGATATTTCATTTTTTGGTATAGCCTTTGAAGCTAACCAATTTATACATTTCATAGGAGTCCAACCTGGACTAACAAATTTTACTTTGTTTGACGTCTCATTTAATATATATAAAGGAGTGATTGTTTCTATTTCTTTTATATTATCATCTGTATTCGAGATTTCATAATTTCTATTTGTACTTATATAATTTTCAAATAATTCAGCTACAACAGAATGAATATCTCCTTCAAATGGTAAATACAATGGAAGTAGAATATCATAAAATAATTCTATTGATGCAAAATGTAATACGAAATTTTGAGTATTAGTATCTCTGATTATATTTCTGTCTGATACTTTATAAATTCTGAATGTTTTTTCGATTACTTCAGGAAACGATGGAGTTCTTATTTTTATCATAAGATACTCATCACCAATGATTGGTAATTTTTCTACTAGATTTCTGCTATCAGTTAAAACTAAAGTTCCATGCAGATAATTGTGAAAGATATCTTCATATATGTTTAATTCAACTAAAAAATCAATTAAATCTATAATCACATTTGTAGAAGATACTAATTTTATTCTTTCGATTAATACTTCGCCTGCTACTTGTAAGCCGTCTTGTTTAGCCATTTAAATCTTTTTCAGTTAAAATTAGAAATTTCATTTTTCTTTCTTCACAAAATTTAGTAGCTGCCTTCCATTTACTCTCATTGGTTATATATTGAACAACTTCATTGATATATCGTTTACTTTTATTTTTTGGAGTTTCTGGTGGTTTTGTAAATTTTTCTGGTTTAATTTCAATTAAATATTTTTGTATATTTCCATCTTTATCTTTTATCTTTATGTAAAAATCTAGAAAATATCTATGATATTTTTGGTCTATTTCTAAATAATATGGAACAATAACAGTCTCAGAACCCCATTCAACGACTGAATTATTTTTATCCAACCAAATCATAAATTTCAATTCAAGATTTGAACGATAAACAATATTATTGATATCGCCTCTATATTTTTGAGGATTTTTTACTCGATAATAACCGCTATTTCCTGTGTACATTAAATATTTATAAATATTCAAAATGTTTAAATAAAAGATATGGCTATTAATCAATCTATACAAAAATTAGTTTCAGATTCTAATCAACACAAAACAGAAATTGGTAGAAACAAATATCAAGTTAATGTTTTGCAATATCCATCTAATCTAGATGATTATTCTCACAGAGTTCAATTTGATATTATTGTTCGAGGAAAATCTCAATTCAATCCAAATAGAGGGCAAATATTTAAAAAGAATATTAATTCCGCTAATCTAAGCGATGATGATTTAGCTGAATCTGCACAAACTGCAACTGGAGTTGCTGCTGGAGTAATAACATACGCTTTAACAAAAAATATATTTGATAAAATCGATAAATCTGGTGGTAAAAGTAAAATCGCTTCTTCCGTCGCTAAAGTTTCAGCTTTAGCATCAGGAGTCGCTGCTTTGTCAGTTTTTAATCAAGCTATATCAGCCAATAAACTACTTAAACCTGACGTAAAATATTTAATTTCTGACGTAATAAGTTTATATGTAGATCAGCCTCCAGCAGTAAGTTATAATATGAATTACGATAATAAAGAACTTGGAACATTGGCAGGAATTTTATCAAAAAGTATTAAAGGTACACTAGATTCATCATCTGCTACTAGCGAAGTAGCAAGCGCATTTGGTTCAACAATAGCTAAATTACCTGGAATTTTTGGTGGTACTGACGTTCAATCATTGTTAAGTGCTTCTGCTGGAACTTCTTTGAATCCATTCAAAGAGATGATTTTTAAGTCTGTTGATTTTAGATCATTTTCTTTTAAATATAGATTTATGCCAAAATCTAAACAAGAAGCTGAAACAGTCAAAAAAATAATTGATTTGTTTAAATTTCATCAACATCCAGAATTAAGTGATGGTAAATTATTTTTTATTTATCCTGCTGAATTTTTAATAAGCTATCATTTTGAAGGTAAAGAAAATAAAAGCTTATTTAAGTTTGCTCCGTGCGTTTTAGAAAAAATTAACATAAGCTATGGTGGTGATAATTTTTCAACTTTTATAGATGGTAATCCTGTTGAAATATTTTTAGAATTGATATTCAGAGAAACTGAAATTATAACAAAAAATATGATGGGTCAAGACAATAAAGAAAATTATTAGAATTTTACATATCCATTTTTTTCATATCTGTTATCTCCAAAATTAACAATTTCTTAATTATTTATTAAAAATTATAAAAAAGTTCTATTATCTGTTCTTGGAACTTGTGGATGTTGTATAGGCAATGGAACGTCAATTGGTTGAGAAGATAAAGTTTCTCTCCAGTATCTATAAGCAATTAATACATTTAATTTGTGAGTTTGATTTACTGCATTATGGTCAAGAGGAATTAAATTTACATTTCTCGGAAAAGCATCTATCAATTCTACTTCGTATGTAATATTATCTTGTTCATCAAGTTGTCTAATCAATATTGAAGTCATGTAATTGTTCGCATAATTAACTAGAAAATTATCTTTTTTAATTATAAGATATATCCAATTATCAAAAAATCGTTTAATCTCCATTGCTGCATCTAAGTGTACATTGAACATAATTCCTTCTCCGCCGTGTTCAATAGCGCTTGGTCTTTGTTCAACAGGAGAATTATGTATTCTGAAAGGTTTTGCTCCAACAGTAAGCATTGGAAAATTTGTTTGTTCTACATAAAGTGATACCAAACTTCCATGATTTACAAGAGAAGCTGGAGGATTTATCAAAACTTCAAATCGATTTGTTCTAGCTAAACTTGTTCCACCTAAAACTTCGGCTTGAAATTGAGTAAGATTGAAATTTGCCATTGAATTACTTGTTATTTGCCCATACTTGTTGTTTAGAAGCTTTTTCAAATCTTTCAACTGGTAGTAATACTGCTCTACCCCAATCTTCATATTCTATACTAAGAAATTTAGATTTTATGTGACTTGTTAAATATCTTTTAATACATGGTTTAACTAAATCTGATGTGCTAGCAGCATTCAATAAACTATATGATAAAATTGCTTTTTGTTTATCAGATGTTTTTTTATCAGTATTGTAATCATATAATTTACTTAAAAGTTTTAAACGAAGCATTGGGTGTAAATAATGTAAATTTAATCCAATAAATCCATCGTTGTAAACATTAAACGGTAATACTAATGGGAATCTATCATAATATGGTAATTCTTCTTTCAATTTCGGGTCGTAGAAATAAAAGAACATACCACCAATAAAAATATTTGGTGTTAGTCGAGAATTTCTAACCGCCAACGATAATGCTCCAAGTTGAATGCTTTTAACTTTACCTTTAAAAAATTCAGAAGCTCTTCTTATTGCTGATTCTCTTTTATCTAAATTATCAAATATAGCCATTATAGTTTTGTATCAAATTCTTTTAAAACGGTTTCTAGATATTGTGGTTTTAATATTTTTATTTTTCTTCTACTTTCGTTCAATCTATCTTCATACAAAAACGCAGTAATTGGTTCACCTCCAATAGTTTCTGTAGCTGTAATATTTGCTGTGATATTTGCATTATCAAAAAGTTTTATTGTTTCTCCCGATATAAATCCACCTTCTGATACCTGAACAACAATATTAGAAGCATTTATTTTTGAAGTTACAACTCCTTTTCCGCTACTAGTTGTATTAATAATTATATTACCAGTATGAAATGGGAAAAATTCAGTTGATGATTCAATGTAAAGATTACCGTTTACTATCGTTCCATCATCTTTTTCGTAATGATGTGTTTGGAATCTACTTTTGTATTTTTTATTACAATAAAAAACTAAATTTGGTACACTCATTGGCCATTCAAATGTTGAATCAAAAATTTCATTTATATGAAGAATTAACCAATGTAATTGCGGATTATCGTAATATTTATCCGCCAACATTTCCGGTGTTTCGCCGTCTTTAATTATATACTCATAAAAAAAACTAAGATTGTTTTTTATTTCATCTGAAATTTTAATTCTAGTTGAAATATTTGTAACAATCTGTACAGATTTTTTATTATCTAATGTATATAAAGTTTTTGGTAATTTAGAGAAAAACACAATTAATTTTTTATAAATATTATATCATTCTATTTATAATTTATCGCTATGCTACCAATTTTAGAAACTCCAACGTATGAAATGGAATTAATATCAACAAAGGAAAAAATATTATTTCGACCTTTTGTTGTAAAAGAACATAAAATTTTGATGACTCTTAAGAATGCTGACGCAAAAGAGATTGTAAGAAATATTAAGAATCTTGTTAATGTGTGTACATTCAATAATTTGGATATAAACAAACTTCCTTATTTTGATGTTGAATATATTTTTATGATGATTCGCTCTAAATCAATTAGCGAAGTAGTGAATGTAAACGTGAATTGTAAATGTGGTAATAAAATTCCATCTTCTTATAATATAGAAGATATGAGAATTGAAAATAAAGAAAATATTACCAAAAATATTATATTGGATAAAAATTTAAGCATTACACTTAGATATCCTACCATTGAACAAACGGTTGATATTTTTGAAGATGAAAATTTTGAAGAAGTTGAAGAATTAATAGTAAATTGTATGGAAACAATTACAAACAATGATAAAGTTTATGATTGTAAAAATTATACAAAAGAAGAATTGAAAAATTTTATTGAATCGCTATCTAAAAAGCAATTTGACGCCATTGACGATTTTTTTGAAAATAGTCCACAGATTGTACAAAATGTTAAAACTAAATGCGATAAATGCGATACAGAAATTGATATAGACATTAAAGGGCTTTATAATTTTTTTCTTTAAGTCTTTCTCATGAATCGTTAGAAGATTTTTATGTTCTCAATTTTCAGTTGATGAACAATTTTAGTTACTCTCTACACGATTTAGAATCAATGTTACCATGGGAAAGACAAGTATACGTGACATTATTGATAGACTATTTACGAGATAAAAATGAAAAACTTAAAATGCTTAAACAAAACGCTAAACACATGTAATATTTTATTAATATGACAATTCCTTACGTTTATTTAATAGAACACAAAGAATCTAAAAAGTGGTACATCGGTTCACGAACTGCTAAAAATTGTAATCCTGATGAATTATTGGTTAAATATTTTACTTCATCTAAAATAGTCAATAAAATTATAAAAGATGAAGGTAAAGACTCATTTGTAATATTAGGTATTCAAATTTATGATGTAAATGAAACAGCTCTTAAATCAGAAGAATTTTTACATAAAATTTTTGACGTAAAAAATAATGATAAATTTTTAAATCAATGGAACGCAGGAGAGAAATTTACTACTGCTGGAAGAACTCATTCAGAAGAAACTAAGAAAAAAATAGGTAGATCAGGGAAAGGAAGAACTCATTCAGAAGAAACTAAGAAAAAAATAAGTAAATCTCATAAAGGTATAATTCCATCAGACGAAACTCGTAAAAAACTAAGTGACGCTGCAAAAAATAGAAATGAAGAAACTCGTAAAAAAATTGGCGAAGCAAATAAAGGAAAAATTCCATCAGAAGAAACTCGTAAAAAAATAAGCGAAGCAAATAAAGGAAAAATTCCATCAGAAGAAACAAAGAAAAAAATGAGTGAAGCGA
>FRDC01003082.1_pt1 | contig 26577 bp, 32 predicted proteins | sample 1106171 | NCBI WGS metagenome assembly FRDC01 (sample SAMEA3930566, study PRJEB13176) | freshwater metagenome | biome: Drinking water system; feature: drinking water; material: water | place: Singapore | collected 2014-12-20 | reverse complement strand
CAACTCCGCATAATCACGCGCTACGCATAATCGAAGTTATGCGGAGCACCGCATAACGCCGAGATCGGCGCCGCCTGGGCCAAGCGCTCCAACGAAGGCCGCGACTATCTGGGCCTCAAGCTCGACGACCCGAGCTTCACCGCCCCGATCTTCGCCAACCTGTTCGATGACGAGGACGGCGAGGGCTACAGCCTGATCTGGTCCCGCCCCAACGGCCGCCGGAGCGACTGACCTCCCTACAATGCCCCGTCCGGCCGGTCCGGGCGGGGCATCGACTTTTTCGAGAGTTCCTGGGCCGCCGTCGGCCCAGGTCGAACCCAGCGGCGCACGGCGCGATGGCGCTATTCTTGAGGCTCGGCCGAATTCGCCGAGTCGCCATTGCGATGAGGAGCTCGCACCAGCTCGGTAGCCTCCACATCAAGCGCTTCGGCCACCTGACCTAGCACGGTGACGCTCGCCGACACGTCGGCGCGCTCGATCGCCCCGATGTACCGGGCGCTCAACCCGGCCCGCTCGGCCAACTCCTCTTGCGTCATCCCTTTCGCATGACGCAACCGACGCAGATTGATCGCCATGACCTCCTTGAGATCCATGGCGACGATGGAGCCGAGGCCGGAACCATCGTTCCAGGAACGATCATTCCGATTCGTCCGCGGGTTATGCTATTCATCCCTGGGCTCGAGTGCCTCTGCACCGTCAATTTGAGCAACGTGATGCGCCATAAGCATCACGACATCGGCTTAATCAGGCGCGAAGTCTGTCAAGATTTGCAGTAAATGAATCCCTACTCCATTGCTTTGATCTCGACGGGGGAAAGATCGCAATGACCGAGGCGCCCTTCTGTGACCGGCCGCCGCTTACCGACCGCGTGAACGCCTATGATGAGCAACATCTGGCAATATACCTACGGTTGCTGATGGCCGAGGAAGAGGGCGCCGACTGGCGAGAGGTCGTGCTGGTTCTCTTCGGACTCGATCCGGCGCAAGAGCCGTGCCGTGCCAAAATCGTCCATGAAAGCCACCTGGCCCGCGCCCGCTGGATGACCGAAACCGGCTATCGGCACCTGCTTCAGCCACGAGCGCAGTAAGCCACCAAGACGTCTGTTGTACGGGTTGTCGTCGCGCGCGATGCAATCATAGGGTCTAGCGCAAAGCCTGCGTTTCCGGATGGTCTGAGGCTCCCCGAATAGGGGTGCAAGACGAGAGGAAACGCCATGCCCACAGAGTATTGGCGCTCGCCGGAGACGATCGATCACTTGAATCGCCTCGAACGCCCCGGCTTCGCCGTCGAATTCCTGCGCCGCAACGCCGAATACCGGCGTGAATACGCCCAAATACAGCGCGAGATCACGCGTGATCACGTCGATGCGGAGTCCGCTCGCGCGGATTTCGCCCGACGATGGGGGTTGCGGTTTCGCCCACGACCCGAGCATTCCGGTCGGCGACGAACCCGCTACCTGGCTGCCGGAACTGTCGCCCGGCACGCTGCTGCTCGATGCAGCGCCGAGCGGATTCGCGCCTGTGGCCCTCGACCCGTCTCAGCTCGGCTCGATTGTCGCTGACCGGACCGATGATGAGGGTCGTGAGGTCGTAATCGTCGATGGGTCCGGCGAGCTTCACATCCGGCTCAGCAGCGATCTGGCCGTTCGCCGCCCCATGATTCTCCTGCCACTCGGCGCTGCATCGGTCGATCTCCGACTCGATGTCGCGTCGCGTTTCATCCGCAAGGTGGGCGGCCAAACCATCGGCCTCCTCCCACGGGCGTTGCGACTGACCACGCAGCGCAAGCGCCGTCTCGTTCAGCTTCTTCACGCCTTCGACGTTCACGACATGGGCGGCGGTCCTCGCGACGTCGCGGAGATCATCCTGCGTTCGGACCAGGCCCAACTTCCATCTGTCGAGTGGAAAGACTCCCACGCGCGACGCGCGGCCAATCGTCTGATCCACGACTCGATCGCGCTCGTCGAACGCGGCTATCTCAAATTTCTGCGCGGCGGCTGATCAGTCCCATAGTCGGCTTTCAGCGCGCACCGCTCCTCCATTCATCCCTGCCTCCCCAGTGACGAATTGGACCATCGTCCACTCATGGTCGCGCGAAGGGGGACACGCCCTTCCGAAAATCTTCGTCCACCCCCAACGCCTGAGCCCTCCGCCACCGTGACCCCGACATGCCGCGACTTGGCCGCGGCGCTTCGAGGCAAGACGGAGGCTTCCCATGCTCGACAGGTCCGCGCAGCTCGCCACCCGCTACGTTCGAACCCATGAGGCGGCGCGCATCCTCGGCATCTCGCCGCGCACCCTGGAAAAATATCGCTGTCACGGCAGCGGCCCGACCTTTCGAAAGCTCGGCGGTCGCGTGGTGTACGCGGTGGGCGATCTCGAAGCCTGGGCCGACCAGGCCGCCTGCCGTTCGACCTCGGACCCCCGCTACGTCGAGGCCCGCGCCGCCGGCCACGCGCATCGCTGAGGCGCTCGCCGATGTCGTCGCGCCGCCTCATCACCGCCAGCGAACGGAGCAAGCTCGAACCGTTCGTCGTCGCCACCGGCGATGCCAGTCCGCGCGACCAGCGCGACCTGATGGAGCGGCCGTTCTTCTCGTTGGCCAAAGCCAGGCGCACGGCCCCCATTCTCTATGAAGCCGGCGACGTCCGCGTCGAGGTCTACGCGGCGCCCGAGTTCGGCATGGCCACCATCTGGGACGCCGATATCCTGATCTGGGCGGCGAGCCAGATCGTCGAGGCCGAAAACCTTGGTTTCAAGACATCGCGCTTTCTGCGCTTCACGCCCTACCAGCTCCTGACCGCGATCGGCCGCCAAACCGGCTCGCGCGACTACAAGCTCTTGAAGGGCGCGCTCGCGCGCCTGCAGTCGACCGTCATCCGCACGACGATCCGCAACGGCGAGCACTGGCGGCGGCACCAGTTCTCCTGGATCAACGAGTGGGAGGAATGCACAACGCGCGACGGTCGCGTCGAGGGGATGGAGTTCGTCCTTCCCGACTGGTTCTATCGCGGCGTCGTCGACCGCTCGCTCGTTCTCACGATCGACCCGGCCTATTTCCGCCTCACCGGCGGCATCGAGCGGTGGCTCTATCGCGTCGCCCGCAAACACGCCGGCCGCCAGCCCCGAGGCTGGCTGTTCGAGTTCGCGCACCTTCACGAAAAATCCGGCAGCCTCGCCAAGCCCGCCGATTTCGCCTTCGATCTCCGCCGCATCTCCGCTCGCCAGCCGATCCCCGGCTACCGGCTGCGCGTCGAACGCGATGGCCGGCGCGAGATGCTGCGCATCCTGCCGGCTGGCTTATCCACAGGGCCTGTGGATATCGCTGTGAATGCGGTCGGGACTTCGGGCGTTCCCGCTATCGGGACTTCAGGCGTGCGCCTATCGGGACTTCGGGAGTGCAAACCGCAACTAACCCTCTGGCCTGAAACCGCGATTCCGGGCCTTAACTTAGAGTCTAACTCAGAATCTAACTCTTGTTGTTGGCCCGCGCGATCTGCGGAAAAACGCGTCTGCGGACCAAATTCCGAGCGATCACGACGACAGCCAGCGCTGCCCTTCAGCCGCAAGCCGGGAGGGAAGCGATGATCGTGGCACTCCTCAACCAGAAGGGCGGCGTCGGCAAAACGACGCTCGCGCTGCACCTCGCCGGCGAATGGGCGCTGCATGGCAAGCGCGTCACGCTGATCGACGCTGACCCTCAAGGCTCGGCGCTCGATTGGTCGCAGCAGCGGGCGAGGGAGAACGTCTCACGGCTATTCGGCGTCGTCGGCCTCGCGCGCGACACGCTCCACCGCGAGGCGCCCGAGATCGCCCGTACCGTCGACCACATCGTCATCGACGGTCCGCCGCGCGTCGCCGGGCTGATGCGTTCGGCGCTGCTCGCTGCCGATCTGGTGCTGATCCCTGTCCAGCCGTCGCCGCTCGATGGCTGGGCCTCCGCCGAGATGCTCGGCCTGCTGCGCGAGGCGCGCATCTATCGTCCGCAGCTCGCCGCGCGCTTCGTGCTGAATCGTTGCGGCGCCCGCACTGTCATCGCCCGCGAGACGGCCGAGACCTTGGCCGATCACGATCCGCCGGTGCTTGCCAGCACCATCGGCCAGCGCGTCGTCTTCGCCGACGCCGCGCAGTCGGGACGCCTGGTCTTCGAGCTGGCTGAGCAGGGCGCTGCAGCGCGCGAGATCGCCGCGATGGCCGCCGAGGTCGCGAGGATCGCGCCATGAGCGAACGGTCCACCAGACGTGGCTTCGTATCCCGACCCGGCGACGCCGAGACCTGGATCAAGGCCCCCGAAGCGAACGGCAGACGGTCGGATGACACCTCCGCCTTCAGCGCAAGACTGACGATCGACGTCACCCCGGCGCTACGCGGCCGCATCAAGGTCGCCGCCTTCCGGCGCGGCGTCACCGTCGCCGACATGCTCCGCGACCTTCTCTCCCGCGAATTTCCCGACGATCCCGGAGAGTCCTCATGAACGACAACGAGCAGTCGCCGCCGCGCGCCGTGCCGCCGTCGCATCGGCGCACCGTCGCACTGACCCATGTCGAGCTGACCTGGATCGAGAAGACAATCGAGCACTGGCTGCGCTTTGGCCGCCGCGCCGAGGAGAAGATCCTCGATCGCCGCCGCAGCGACTCCAGCTTCACGCCGGGCAGCATCTTTGCCTTCGTGCGTTGGGCGTCGAACGACTTCGGCACGATCGTCTCGCGCATGGACATCGTGCGCGCGGTCGAGCCCGGCGTTCGCTATCAGACGCTGCCCTTCGTGCGCCCCGGCGGTGAAATCCTGCTGCGCGTCGATGGCTGGCCGAAGGTCGAGCGCGTGCTGCGGGCGATCGATGCGGTCGAAGCGCTCGATATCGATCCTGCGGATGCCGCGCCGGAATATTGGCGTCACCTCCACAACCGCCTCGCTGCTGGGCATGAGCCGCGCGCCTACACGCGCGCGCAACATGCGGCCTGGCTGAAGCGCCGGAGCGTCGCGCCATGACCCGCTTCGGCTACGTCATGACGACGTACTTCGCGATGCTTGGCATTGGCGCCCTCGCGTTCTTCCACCCGGCGCCACGGCTGATCTGGAACGCCACGGCGAGCACCCCGACCGGGCTCTATACGCTGCATCCACTCGGTACGCTCCACCCGCTCGAACTCGTCGTCGTGCGCCCACCCGAGCCGATTGCGAGCTACCTCGCGGACGGCGGTTTTCTGCCCAAGGGCGTGCCGCTGTTGAAGCATGTCATGGCGCTACCCGGACAGACCGTGTGTCGGGACGGCGACGTCGTCACCGTCGATCAGGTCGAGGTCGGCGTCGCTCATGACCGCGATCACCTCAACCGTCCATTGCCGCGCTGGAGCGGCTGTCGGGTGCTTCGGTCGGGTGAGGTTTTCCTCATGAACGCCACCGCCCCGGACAGCCTGGATGGTCGCTATTTGGGCCCGCTCCCCGCCGCTTCGATCGTCGCTCGCGCGGTCCCGTTGTGGACCGACGAGGCCGGCGACGGCCGCTTCGTCTGGCGCGCCGCCACCGATTGATCCGCTTCCCAACCCGCCAACCCAGGAGGTTCCCATGGCGCAGATCGGTCACTTCTCCCGCGACAAATCCGGCTTCACCGGACGCATTCAGACGCTCTTCTTCACCCACGACCTCTCCCTCGTTCCGGCCGAATCTTCCGATGCCGAGAATGCGCCCGACTTTCGGGTCCACCTTGGCGATGCCGACGGCCCGGAAATCGGCGCGGGCTGGAAACGCACCGGCGAGAAAGCAGGCGAATACGTCTCGCTCGTCATCGATGACCCGGCGCTGCATCAGCCGATCCGCGCCAATCTCTTTCAGTCCGGCGACGACAAGTCTGCGTGGGTGCTGAACTGGAACCGCCCGCCCAAGCGCGGCCAGCGGGATTGAGCGCATGCGGGCCGCTCTCATCATGCTCATCGGGGCGACGGTGTTCGGCACGCCCGCCGTCGTCGCTCACGCCCAGACCGCGCGTATCGAGCTGCACGCGCCGAGCGACCCCTATGCGGGGCTCATCGCGGAGGCGGCCCAGCGCTTCGGCATTCCGGCGGCGTGGATACGGGCGATCATGCGGGTCGAGAGCCGCGGCGATCGGCGCGCGATCTCGACCAAGGGGGCGATCGGGTTGATGCAGCTCATGCCCGACACCTGGGCGGCGCTGCGCGCTCGGTACGGCCTTGGTCGCGATCCGTTCGATGCCCACGACAACATCCTGGCGGGCGCGGCCTTCCTGCGCGAAATGCACGACCGCTACGGATCGCCGGGCTTCCTCGCGGCATACAATGCGGGGCCTGGTCGATACGAAGACTATCGTGATCGGCATCGGCCCCTACCGCCCGAGACCGTCGCTTACGTCGCCGCGCTCATCCCTTTTGTCGGGGACGGCGCGATCGATGGGCCTGTCCTCGTGGCAGCCTCCGATCCGTCGTCCTGGACGCAAGCGCCGCTGTTCATAACGCGGCCGGCAAGCGCTGAACCCGCTGATCGCTCGTCGGCCAAGCAGCCGCCGAGCGACACGCCGGCCGTCCTCGCGGTGCGCGATCTCTCCGCCATCGCGCCGCAATCCACGGGTCTGTTCGTCTCAGTTGCAGCAGCGGGACCGAAGCCATGACGGTGCTGCTCCCCTGCAATCACGCCGCGCTCCTGCTTCGGCCCGCATGCGCCTTCCTTGGCGGCGCGACGGTGTTCGGGCTCTCGATAAGCTTCTTCGAGGCACTTGGATGCGATTTCGCAGGCTGGCGCGGCGCAGCGTCCTTCCGGGAAGGAGGAAGGGCGGACAGGGGAGGCGTGCAGGAACCGACCGACAGAGGGCCAGATAAAAGGCCGCAAGGTGCGGCTCTGTCGGTCGGTTGTTTTTGCATAGGTTTTTCGCTGATCCGGCAATGTGCGGCCCCGGTGCGCAAGGTGCGCGGCGCCGTCAACGCATTGCCCATCCTCTGTTTTTCGCACATTGCCGGGGCCGGCTATGGCTGAGGAGAACGACTTCCAGCCCCGGCCTGGCCGTATCCGCTCTTCGCGCAGTCAGCGGGCCAAGCCCTTCATCGCCCAGGCGCTCGCCGCCGCCCAGCGCGCCGGCGGCGGCGTATCGCGGCAAGGTCTGCTCAGAAGCTCCAGCCGCTCGACCTTCGGCCGCGGCCGAGTGGCCGCCGTCCGGGCGAACCATCTGCTCACCGGCCGCTCGCGCCTGGTGACGGTCAAGGCCCGCGTCGTCCGCCACACCGCGCGCTCCGCGCCGCTCGGCGCCCATCTCGGCTACCTCCGGCGCGAGGGCGTCACCCGGGACGGGGAGAAGGCGCGGCTGTTCGGCCCCGAAACCGAGGACGCCGACCCGAAGGCCTTCGCCGAGCGGTGCGAGAAGGATCGCCATCACTTCCGCTTCATCGTCTCGCCCGAGGACGCGCCGGAGATGGCCGACCTCAAGGGTTATGCCCGCGAGTTGGTCGGCCAAATGGAGAAGGACCTCGGCACCAAGCTCGATTGGGTCGCCGTCGACCACTGGAACACGCAGCACCCTCACGTCCACATCATCGTGCGCGGCGTCGCCGAGGACGGCCAAGACCTCGTCATCTCCCGCGACTACATCAAGGAAGGGATGCGCGCCCGCGCCCAGGACCTGGTCACGCGGGAGCTGGGGCTGCGTAGCGACCTCGATATCCACCAGGCGCTTGAGCGTCAGGTCGAGGCCGAGCGCTGGACCCAGCTCGACCGGCAGCTCATCCGTGACGGCGGCCGACATGGCGTCATCGACGTTGCGCCCTCTCCGGGCCAGGAGCCGGACCCGTTCCATTCACTGAAGGTCGGCCGCCTGCGGCATCTGGAGAGCCTCGGTCTCGCCCATCAGATCGGAGCCGGCCAGTGGACGATGGACGAGACGGCCGAGACCACGCTCCGCGAACTCGGCGAGCGCGGCGACATCATCAAGCGGATTCATCGGGGCTTGCGAGAGCACGGTATCGAGCGCGCGGCCGGGAGCTATGTGCTCGCCGGCGAGAGCCTCGACGTGCCCGTCATCGGCCGGCTGGTCGATCGAGGGCTCGACGACGAGTTGAAGGGCACCGCCTATGCCGTCATCGACGGCGTCGACGGCCGCACCCACCACATCAAATTCCCCGACCTCGACGCCACCGGCGACAGCGCGCCCGGCTCGATCGTCGAGCTGAGGAAGTTCGACGACGCGCAAGGGCGTCGCCGCGTCGCGCTCGCCGTGCGGTCGGACCTCGCCATTGAGGATCAGGTGACGGCCAGTGGTGCCACTTGGCTCGATCGACAAGCGGTCTCGCGTGATCCGGTCGACCTTAGCCAGACGGGCTTCGGCGCCGAGGTCCGCGATGCGCTCGAGCGGCGGGCCGACCAGCTCATCGAGCAGGGGCTGGCCGAGCGACAGGCGCGGGGCATCACCTTCTCCCAGGGCCTGATCGGCACGCTCCGCCGTCGGGAAGTCGAAGCCTTGGGCGAGCGGCTTGCGGCCGAGACGGGCCAGACCTTCAACCAGGCCGCCTCCGGCGAGTACGTCGCCGGATCATACCGTCAGCGCTTCGCGCTCGCCTCCGGCCGGTTCGCCATGATCGACGACGGCCTCGGCTTTCAGCTCGTGCCCTGGACCCCATCGCTTGAGAAACAGCTCGGCCGCCACGTCTCCGGTGTCACCCGCGATGATGGCGGCGTCGATTGGGGCTTCGGCCGCAATCGGGGGCTCGGCCTGTGAGCGGACACTCTCATCACAGATCTCAGGAAAGGACGGCCGGCATGTCGGCGACGAAGATACTCTGGGGCCAAGTCATCACCGTCTTCGGGATCGTCCTCTTGACGATCTGGACCGCGACGGAATGGACCGCCTGGCGGCTCGGCTTTCAGCCCGAACTCGGCCGTCCCTGGTTCGAGATCCTGCACTTCCCGTTCTATCTGCCGCCAGCATTCTTCTGGTGGTGGTATGCCTACGACGCCTATGCCCCCTCCATCTTCATCCAGGGCGCGTACATCGCCTCATCCGGCGGGCTCATCGCCGCGGCGGTCGCCATCGGCATGTCGGTCTGGCGGGCGCGGGAGGCGAAGAACATCGAGACCTATGGCTCGGCGCGCTGGGCGCAGCCGAAGGAGATCGCTGAAGCCGGCTTGCTCGGTCCCGACGGCGTGGTACTGGGCCGCCATGACCGCAGCTATCTGCGCCACGATGGCCCCGAGCATGTGCTGTGCTTTGCGCCCACCCGCAGCGGAAAGGGTGTCGGCCTCGTCATTCCCTCGCTCCTGACCTGGCCGGGCTCGGCGATCGTCCATGACATCAAGGGGGAGAACTGGCAGCTTACCGCGGGCTTCCGGGCGCAGCACGGTCGCGTGCTGTTGTTCGATCCGACCAACGCAAAGTCATCGGCCTACAATCCGCTACTCGAGGTCAGGCGCGGCGAGTGGGAGGTGCGCGACGTCCAGAACATCGCCGACATCCTGGTCGACCCCGAAGGCAGCCTCGAGAAGCGGAACCACTGGGAGAAGACCAGCCACGCGCTACTGGTCGGCGCGATTCTTCACGTCCTTTATGCCGAGGAGGACAAGACACTCGCCGGCGTTGCGTCCTTCCTGTCGGATCCCAAGCGACCGATCGAGTCGACGCTCTCCGCCATGATGCGAACGCCGCACCTCGGCGAAGCCGGCGTCCATCCTGTCGTCGCCTCGGCCGCGCGGGAGCTGCTGAACAAATCCGGCAACGAACGGTCCGGCGTGCTGAGCACGGCGATGTCATTCCTCGGCCTCTATCGCGATCCCGTGGTCGCCGAGGTGACGCGGCGCTGCGACTGGCGGATCGGCGACATCGTCGCTGGCGACCGGCCCACCACGCTCTACCTCGTCGTGCCGCCGTCCGACATCAACCGGACCAAACCGCTGATCCGCCTGATCCTCAATCAGGTCGGCCGACGGCTGACCGAGGACCTGCAAGCCAAAGCTGGCAGGCGGCGGTTGCTCCTCATGCTCGACGAGTTCCCGGCGCTCGGTCGCCTCGACTTCTTCGAGTCGGCGCTCGCCTTCATGGCGGGCTACGGGATCAAAAGCTTCCTCATCGCTCAGTCGCTGAACCAGATCGAGAGGGCCTACGGCCCCAACAACTCGATCCTCGACAACTGCCATGTCCGGGTCAGCTTTGCGACCAACGACGAGCGGACGGCCAAGCGGGTGAGCGATGCGCTCGGCACCGCGACCGAGATGAAGGCGATGAAAAACTATGCCGGGAGCCGGCTGTCGCCTTGGCTTGGGCATCTGATGGTATCGCGCTCGGAGACCGCGCGCCCTCTGCTGACGCCGGGCGAGGTCATGCAGCTCCCGCCCACCGAAGAGATCGTCATGGTGTCGGGTGTCCATCCGATCCGGGCGAAGAAGGCCCGCTACTATGAGGATGGACGCTTCCAGGAGCGGATCGTGGCGCCGCCCGTCCCGGCGCGACCGAAGGAGGGGCGCCCCGACGACTGGAGTTCGCGCCCGTTGCCGCCCCGCCCTCTGGCGCCGGTGGCGGCCGAAGGCGATGACGCCGACGACGAGGATCCGAAGAACGCCGATCGCCGGAAGCAGCCGGAGCTCAGCCAAGGAACCGTCGAGAAGCAGGCGCCGATCGAGAATGAATTCGCGCTCGACCAACCCGACGACATGGAGGAGGAGGCGCCGCGGATCGGCCGCATGAACGATCTCATGCAAGGCCTTGCGCGGCAGGCGTCGCTCGACCCGGGCGACGACCTCGGCATGTGAGGTGCGCATGGCCATGGCAAAGAAGAAGGCTCAGCTCTCCGTCTACCTTGATCCGGATGTCATGCAGGCCTTGTCAGCCTATGCCGCACGCCGGGACCAATCGATGTCGCTAATCGCCGAAGCCGCGATCGCATCCTTCCTGTCGCCGGATGCGGACGAGCGGAAGGAAGCGGCGATCGCCAAACGGCTCGACCAGCAGGACCGCCGCCTGGCGCGGCTGGAGCGTGATGTCGGAATCGGTCTCGAAACCCTGGCGCTGTTCATCCGCTTCTGGCTCAACACGACGCCGCCGCTTCCCGAACCGGCTGCCAAGGCAGCGCGAGCGCAGGCCGGAGCGCGCTACGATAATTTTGTCGCCACGCTTGGCCGACGACTCAACGAAGGGCCGAAGCTGAGGCAGGAAATTCCGGATGATTCAGAACCTTCATCGTCAAATCGCGATAGCCAATAACGAACCGCACCACGAATGAACGCGACGGCAATCTGCGCGGCCTTGAATGATAGGGTCCGTGGAGGTGGTGACGAACCTACCCCGCGCAGCATGAAAGCTTTGCCACTTCCTTGTCGAAGGCGAGCGCGGCGAGCTTAAGCCCCTCGACCGTGGTCAGATAGGGGAAAATCGTCTCCGCGACATCGCGCACCGTCACCCGGCAGCGGATCGCCATTGCCGCCGTCTGGATGCTGTCGGCGCCCTCAGGGGCGAGGATATGCGCGCCGAGAAGTTTGTCGCTGCCGGCTTCCGCCACGAGTTTGATGAGCCCACGCGTATCGCGTGCGGCGAGCGCGCGCGGAACCTGGTCGAGCGAAAGGATGGAAATGCGCGTCTTGTGCCCCGCCGCCTGCGCGGCCGCTTCCGTCAGCCCGACGCTCGCGACCTGCGGATCGGTGAACACGATCGCCGGCATTGCGGAATTGTCATAAGCCAGGCTGTCGCCGTTGAGCGCGTTTTTCGCCGCGAGCTTGGCGCCATAAGCGGCCATGTAGACGAAGGCGTCGCGCCCGGTCACGTCGCCTGCGGCGTAGACGCCAGGGCGGCTGGTGCGCATGCGGTCATCGACGACAATCGCCCCGCCGGATGTCTGCCGGATCCCGAGTTCGGCGAGGCCGAGACCTTCGACGTTCGGCGCACGTCCCGCCGCGTTCAGCACCTGCTCCGCCGCGATCGTCCTCTCGCGGCCGTCGCGCGCTAGCTTCAGCTCAACCCCCGTTTCGATGTTGCCGATCGCGCGATAGGCGGCGCCTGAGACGACCTCGATGCCCTCGTCGGCAAAATAGCCCGTCAGCGCGTCGCTGATCTCCGGCTCCGCCTCGGGCAGCAGCCGCGAACGGCAGACCAGCGTGACGCGCACGCCGGCGCGCGCGAACATCTGCGCGAGCTCCGCGCCGATGTAGCCGCCGCCGATCACAATCAGCGATCCCGGCAAGTCTTCGAGTTCGAGCGCGGTCGTGCTGGTCAGACACGGCACAGACTCGATTCCCGCGATGGTCGGAACGCCTGGCCGGGCGCCGGTGGCGATGATGATCCGCTCGGCCGACAGAACTGCCCCGCCGACCTCGACGCCGCCCGGAACGAGCCTCGCCGCCCCTTCGCGATAGGTAACACTGTTATAGGCCGGCAGCAGGTCGGCGTATTTGGCCTGACGCAGAGAAGCGACCAGCTCGTCCTTCTGCCGGACGGTCGCGCGCCAGTCGCCGATCTCGGCATGCGCGGCGATGCCGGCGAACCGCGCCGCGGCGTGCGCGTTGTGCAATGTCTCCGTCGCACGGATCAGCGCTTTCGACGGCACGCAGCCGATATTGACGCAGGTGCCGCCGATCGTGCCAGCCCCGATCAGCGCCACCTGGGCGCCCTGTTCGGCGGCGGTGATGGCGGCCGAAAACCCCGCTGACCCGGCGCCGACGACGACAAGGTCATAGCGGCCGGGTTTGCCCGCCTTCGGCGCGCAGCAATCGTTCATGTTTTCGCTCTCGGTTTCGCGGCCTCAGCCCTTCGCAGCCTTGGCGACCTCGGCCGGATAACCCTGGCCAGTCGTGGCCCTGATCATCGCTTGCGGCGAGGTGACGGCGGGATCGTAGCTGATGGTCGCAGTGACATCGGCGTCGCCATTCGCCTGACTGACGGTGACGCCACTGACGCCTTTGACATGGGCGAGCGTGCGTTTGACGATCGGCCCGCACAGCACGCAGCCGGCGTGGTGAATAGTGAGCACGACGGTGGCCTCGCCCGCCCGGGCGGCGAGGGGGGCGGCGAACAGACCGAGCGCCACCAACATTCCAAGCGTTTTCTTCATGCCTCTCTCCTTCTGGCGTTGCGGCGCGTTCACAGGAAATACCGCGCCGCGTAAGGGAACCCGACCGCGATGACGACCAGCGTCACGGCAACGACGAGGCCGATCCTGGCGATGCGATCCGACCGAGGCGTGGCGCAGTAGCCGTCGGCGCAGGCAATCTGCCGCTTCTTCCGCAGCCGCCAGGCGCCGGCGCCGATGAAAGCCAGCGAGATGGCCGCGAAAATCGGCTGGTAAGGTTCCAGCGCCGTTAGGGTGCCGATCCAGGCGCCGCTGACGCCGGCAAGGAACAGCGCAAAGGGAATGATGCAGCACGAAGCCGCGCCTAGCGCGCCCAATATGCCGCCCACGGCCAGCCAGCGCGACGCCGTCGCCCGCTCGCCCTGCGGCGAAGCCGAAGCTGTCGCATCGCTCATGATAAGCTCCCGTTGCTTGCGAATTCGATCTCAGAGTATCCTGCAGTCTGTAGTTACTACAGGGTCAAGGGCATTTTTCATGCACATGGCGAAGCCATCAAAGGGCCTTCAGCGCGCGGAGCTGGCCCGGCGGACCGGAGCCAATCTCGAAACCGTTCGCTATTACGAGAAGGTCGGCCTCTTGCCGCCGCCGCCACGCACCGCCACCGGCTATCGCAGCTATGACGGGGGCCATGAACGTCGCCTCCGATTCGTGCTCCGCGCGCGCGAACTCGGGTTCTCGCTTGAGGAAATTCGCGCCCTCTTACGTCTGGCCTATGAACGAGACCAGCCTTGCGCGGAAGCAAGCCGTCTCGCAATGACCCACTTGGCAGATGTGCGAGCGAAGATCGCCGATCTGAAACGCATGGAGTGCGTGCTGAAAGACGTCGTTGCGCAGTGCGGAGACGGAACGCGGCCGGACTGTCCTTTGATCGATTCGTTGTTCCCGGAGCATCACTCCAGGTAAGACGGCACCGGCGGGTTTACCGGTTGAACGCGATTGCGACCCAGCAAGTATTTTTTCTCTCCACTACGCTTGCCTCCTACGCCATCTGAATACTTGTTGAATCGCCCTATTTATTGCCCCTTCTAATCATCCCCGTCGCCAATCGCGTGTCGCGATTGGCCAATGACGGGGACGATCGTGGCGGCTGCTCCGCTCCATTCCGAGGCCTTCTCACGCGGTGCGCGCATGCTACGCACCGCGCTCGGTCCGGCCATCGCCGCCTTTCTCGAAGACCCGTCGATCGTCGAGGTGATGCTGAATCCCGACGGCCGGCTCTGGATCGATCGGCTCTCCGGCGGCCTCGAGGATAGCGGTCGGACTCTATCGGCCGCCGATGGCGAGCGGATCGTGCGCGTTGTCGCGCACCATGTCGGCGCCGAGGTTCACGCGGAACGCCCGCGTGTCTCGGCCGAGCTGCCCGAGACGGGAGAGCGGTTCGAGGGGCTGCTGCCGCCCGTCGTCACGGCGCCGGCCTTCGCCATCCGCAAGCCCGCTGTCGCCGTCTTCACCCTCGACGATTATGTCAACGCTGGCACCATGACCGCTGGTCAAGCGGCGTTGCTGCGTGAGGCCGTCGCGTCGCGCAAGAACATCCTCGTCGCTGGCGGCACCGGCACGGGCAAGACGACGCTCACCAACGCGCTCCTGGCCGAGATCGCCGGCACGAGCGACCGCGTGGTGCTGATCGAGGACACCCGCGAACTGCAATGCCGTGCGCCGAACCTCGTCGCGATGCGCACCAAGGATGGCGTCGCCTCGCTGTCGGACCTTGTCCGGTCCTCGCTGCGCCTTCGGCCCGACCGCATCCCGATCGGCGAAGTTCGCGGCGCTGAAGCGCTGGACCTACTAAAGGCCTGGGGTACCGGCCACCCCGGCGGGATCGGCACCATCCACGCCGGCACTGCGCTTGGCGCGATCCGCCGCCTCGAACAGCTCATCCAGGAAGCCGTCATCACCGTCCCCAAGGCGCTGATCGCCGAGACCATCGATCTCGTCGCGGTGCTGCGCGGCCGCGGCTCAGAGCGCCGCCTCTCCGAACTCGCTCTCGTCGCCGGCCTCGATCCCGCTACCGGCGATTACTGCCTCCAGTCCGCCGGGGCGGGCGGCGACCCTTTGTCCCTCGGAGACCTATCATGAACCGCGTTCTAGCCGTCGCTCGCCATTCCCGCCGCCGCCTCGTCGAGCTGGTCACGCTGACCACGCTCACACTGGCTTTCGCGCCCGCCGCCTATGCCTCCGGCTCTTCGATGCCGTGGGAGACACCGCTCAACTCGATCCTGGAGTCGGTGCAGGGCCCGGTCGCCAAGATCATCTCAGTCATCATCATCACCGTGACCGGCCTGACGCTCGCCTTCGGCGATACCTCGGGCGGCTTCCGCCGGCTGATCCAGATCGTCTTTGGTCTGAGCATCGCCTTCGCGGCGTCGAGCTTCTTCCTGTCGTTCTTTAGCTTCTCCGGCGGAGCGCTGATCTGATGCCCGCGATCGTCGACGCGCAAGTGCCCGGCTTTTTCGCGCCGGTCCATCGCGCGCTCACCGACCCGATCCTGATGGGCGGCGCGCCGCGGACCGTGGCGATCGCCAACGGCACCTTGGCGGCGGCGATCGCGCTCGGCCTGCGTCTTTGGATACCCGGCGCGCTGATCTGGGCAGTCGGCCATGCCGCGGCCGTCTGGGCGGCAAAGCGCGACCCGCAGTTCGTCGACGTGGTGCGCCGGCACCTTCGCTACCCCGCACATCTGGCGGTGTGAGGCCGCCATGCTGAACCTTGCCGAATACCGCCAACGCCCCGCAGGCCTCGCCGACTTCCTGCCCTGGGCCGCTCTCGTCGGTGAGGGTGTCGTCCTCAACAAGGACGGCTCGTTCCAGCGCACCGCCCGTTTTCGCGGACCGGACCTGGACAGCGCAACGCCGGCCGAGCTGGTAGGCGTCACCGCACGGCTGAACAACGCGCTGCGACGGCTCGGCTCCGGCTGGGCGATCTTCGTCGAGGCGCAGCGGATCGCTGCCCAGACCTATCCGCATTCGACGTTTCCTGATCCGGCGTCGGCCCTGGTCGATCTCGAACGGCAAGATGCCTTCGAGGAGGCCGGCGCCCACTTCGAGAGCCGCTATTTCCTGACCTTCGTCTGGCTCCCGCCGGCCGAGGACGCCTCGCGCGTCGAGGGCTGGCTCTATGAGGGCCGCGCGCAGACCGGCGTCGATCCTTGGGAGCTGCTGCACGGCTTCGTCGATCGAACCAACCGCGTCCTGCAACTGGTCGAAGGGTTCATGCCCGAGGTCGCCTGGCTCGATGACGGCGACACGCTGACTTATCTGCACTCGACGATCTCAACACGGCAGCAGCGCGTGCGCGTCCCCGAGACGCCGATGCACCTCGATGCGCTGCTCGCTGACGAGCCGCTCGCCGGCGGACTTGAGCCGCGGCTCGGCGCCCATCATCTGCGGACACTCACCGTGGTCGGATTCCCGACCACGACTCATCCCGGCATCCTCGACGAGCTGAACCGGCTCGCCTTTCCGTATCGCTGGTCGACCCGTGCGATCCTCCTCGACAAGACCGAGGCGGTGAAGCTGCTGACAAAGATCCGGCGGCAATGGTTCGCCAAGCGCAAGTCGATCGCCGCCATCGTCAAAGAGGTGATGACCAACGAGGCCTCGACGCTGGTCGATAGCGATGCGGCCAACAAGGCGACCGACGCGGACCTCGCGCTTCAGGAGCTGGGCTCCGACGATGTGGGCCAGGCCTATGTCACCGCCACTGTCACCGTCTGGGACGAAGACGGCGGCCTCGCGGCGGAGAAGCTGCGCCTCATCGAGAAAGTGATCCAGGGCCGCGACTTCACCTGCATGCCGGAAGGGGTGAACGCGCTCGAGGCTTGGCTCGGCTCCGTCCCCGGCCATGCCTATGCCAACGTCCGCCAGCCGCCGGTCTCGACACTGAATCTCGCCCACATGATCCCGCTTTCGGCGGTCTGGGCCGGCCCGGCGCGCGACGAGCATTTCCAGGCGCCGCCGCTGCTGTTCGGCAAGACCGAGGGGGCCACGCCGTTCCGGCTGAGCCTCCATGTCGGCGACGTCGGCCATACGCTGATCGTCGGGCCGACCGGCGCGGGCAAGTCCGTACTCCTGGCCCTGATGGCGATGCAGTTCCGGCGCTACCGGAACAACCAGATCTTCGCATTCGATTTCGGCGGCTCGATCCGCACCGCAGCGCTCGCGATGGGCGGCGACTGGCACGACCTCGGCGGTAGCCTGTCGGCCGGGTCGGAGCATTCCGTGTCGTTGCAACCGCTGGCGCGGATCGACGATCTGGCCGAGCGCGCCTGGGCGGCGGAATGGGTGACAGCCATCCTTGCGAAGGAAGGCGTCACGATCGATCCGATCGCGAAGGAGCATGTCTGGTCGGCGCTGACGTCGCTCGCGTCCTCGCCGCTGGGCGAGCGAACCATCACCGGCCTGGCCGTGCTGCTGCAATCGACGGCGCTGAAGCAGGCCTTACAGCCCTATTGCGTCGGCGGCCCTTCCGGCCGGTTGCTCGACGCGGAGTCCGAGCACCTCGGTTCCAGTTCCGTTCAGGCCTTCGAGACCGAGGGCCTGATCGGCGCCGGCGCGGCCCCTGCCGTGCTGACCTATCTGTTTCACCGCATCGAGGGCCGCCTCGACGGCCGGCCGACCTTACTGATCATCGACGAGGGCTGGCTGGTCCTCGACGATCCGGCCTTCGCGCAACAGCTTCGCGAATGGTTGAAGACGCTGCGCAAGAAGAACGCTTCCGTCGTCTTTGCCACGCAATCGCTCTCGGACATCGACGGCAGCAACATCGCGCCCGCCATCGTCGAGAGCTGCCCGACGCGCATCTTCCTGCCGAACGAACGCGCGATCGAGCCGCAGATCACGGCGATCTATCGCCGCTTCGGTCTCAATGACCGCCAGATCGAGATCCTCGCGCGCGCCACGCCGAAGCGCGACTACTATTGCCAATCCCGCCGCGGCAATCGCCTCTTCGAGCTGGGGCTCGGGCCGGTGGCGCTGGCCTTCTGCGCCGCATCCTCCAAGCAGGACCACGCCGCGATCGAGCGCGTCATCGCCGAGAGCGGCCGTGAGGCCTTCACGCCCACCTGGCTCGCCGATCGCGAGCTCCTCTGGGCCGCCGATCTCATCCCCGAGCTGACCAACCTGGAGACGTCATCATGATCAAGCTGCGCCATCTGGCGGCGGCAAGCGCCGTCGTGCTGTCCCTGGCCGTCGCCGTGCCGCCGGCTTCGGCGCAATGGATCGTCTACGACCCGACCAACTTCAGCCAGAACGTGCTGACGGCGGCGCGTGAGCTGCAGCAGATCAACAACCAGATCCAGATGTTGACCAATCAGGCGACGAGCCTGGTCAACCAGGCGCGCAATCTCGCCAACCTGCCGATGTCGACGCTGACCCAGCTTCAGTCGTCTATCGCACAGACCCAGTCGCTGCTCGGTCAAGCGCAAAACATCGCCTTCAACGTCCAGCGGATCGAGCAGGCTTATTCGACCAGCTATGGCAGCGCAGCGGGCACGGGCTCGACCACGACGATGGTCGCCAATGCTCAGCAGCGCTGGCAAAATTCGGTCGCGGCTTTCGAGGACAGCCTGAAGGTTCAGGCGGGCGTGGTCGGCAATATCCCGACCAATTCCAGCGCCATGACCTCCCTGGTCACGGCGAGCCAGAGCGCGACCGGCGCGCTGCAGGCGGCGCAGGCCGGCAACCAGCTCCTGGCCCTGCAATCCCAGCAGCTCTCCGACGTCGTCGCGGTGTTGTCGGCGAAAGGCCGTGCGGATGCGCTGGAGCAGGCGAGGGTCGCTGCCGCCGAGGCGCAGGGCCAGCAGAACTACAAGACCTTCTCGACGCGCAGCGGCTACCAGCCCGGCAACGTCACCATGTTCTCCGGCAACTGAGGCGCGGCGATGCTGGGCCGGTCGGAGATCTTCCGCGCTGCCGCGATCGTCGCTCTGATCGCGTGCTTCGTCGCGGCCCTCGCGGCGATCAACCGGCGTCCGACGGCGCCGGTCGCTGAGGCGGCGCCTCCGACCATCCCTGCTCCAGCCACCGATGACCTCACGGCCGAGCTGCGCCGCTGCAGCGCACTCGGCCCGCAGGATGCCGAGGACGCGCGTTGCGAGGTGGTCTGGGAGGAGAACCGCCGGCGCTTCTTCGGCAGGCCGGCGCGGCCGCTGCCGTCATCGCCCCCAGCCGCTGTCGCGCCGGCCACCCCCTCTTCAGGAGATGCGCGATGAACAACGTCGGCGTCATCGACACCTTCCTCAACACCTTCACGACCTACATCGACTCCGGCTTCGGCCTGATCAAAGGCGAGGTCGCCTATCTGTCATCGACGTTGATCGTCATCGACATCACATTGGCGGGCCTGTTCTGGGCATGGGGCGCCGACGAGGACATTCTCCAGCGCCTGGTGAAGAAGACCCTCTACATCGGCTTCTTCGCCTTCATCATCACCAACTTCAACAACCTGTCGGCCATCGTCTTCAACAGTTTCGCCGGGCTGGGCCTGAAGGCCGGGGGCTCGACGATCTCGACTGCCACCTTTTTGCAGCCCGGCCATCTCGCACAGGTCGGCCTCGACGCCGGCCAGCCGCTGCTCGACGCCGCGAGCCAGATGATGGGCTTCACCAGCTTCTTCGCGAACTTCGTCCAGATCGCGGTCCTGATGGTGTCGTGGCTGCTGGTGCTGATCGCCTTCTTCATCCTGGCGGTGCAGCTCTTCGTCACGCTGATCGAGTTCAAGCTGACGACGCTCGCTGGCTTCATCCTCATCCCCTTCGCCCTCTTCAACAAGACCGCCTTCCTTGCCGAGAAGGTGCTCGGCAACATCGTCGCTTCCGGCGTGAAGGTGATGGTGCTCGCCGTCATCGTCGGCATCGGCACCGGCCTCTTCTCGCAGTTCACCCAGACCTATGCCGGCGGCCAGCCGACCATTGAGCAGGCGCTGTCCGTCGTGCTCGCGGCGCTGGCCATGCTGGGCCTCGGCATCTTTGGTCCCGGCATCGCCACGGGTCTCGTCTCCGGCGCGCCGCAACTCGGCGCAGGCGCTGCCGTCGGCACTGGCCTTGCCGTCGCCGGCACTGCCATGGCCGGCGCTGGCGCGCTTGGCCTGGCCGGAAGGGGAGCGATGGCGGCTGCGTCGGGGACGGCGGCCGCGGCCCGTGGTGGTGCGGCCATGGCCGGTGGCGCCTCTTCCGCCTACAGCCTGGCCTCCGCCGGCCGGTCCGGCGCTTCGGGCATGGCCGCTGGTCTTGGCGGTGTCGGTCGGGCCGCGGCGGCGGCGGCCTCAGCGCCAATGCGGCGCGCGGCGGCTCAGGCCGCAGGCTCGATGCGCGACAGCTTCGCTGCCGGCGCGAGGTCCAGTTTCGCGGCCACGGGCGGCTCCTCGACGAAAGGAACGGTCGGCAGCGGCGGGGCGGCCGTCCCTACGCCAAGTTCGAGCGGATCCAGTCCTCCCGCTTGGGCGCAGCGGATGCGACGCAATCAATCGATCCACCAGGGCGCGACCACCGCGGCGCACGTCCTCAGGTCCGGTGACAGCCACGGCGGCGGCCATTCCGTCGATCTTTCGGGAGAATAGACAATGGCGCTCTTTCGCCGATCCACGGTCCGCTACGGCCGTACCCCCGAACCCGAGACTCCCTACCAGCGCGCCGCCCAAGCTTGGGATGAGCGAATTGGTTCGGCTCGGGTGCAGGCGAAGAACTGGCGGCTGATGGCCTTCGGCTCACTCGCGCTTTCGATGGGTCTGGCCGGTGGCCTGGTCTGGCAGTCCACCCACGGCAGCATCGTCCCCTGGGTGGTGCAGGTCGACAAGCTCGGCCAGGCTCAGGCTGTCGCGCCGGCCACCGCCGACTATGCCCCGAGCGATCCGGAGATCGCCTGGTATCTCGCCCATTTCATCGAGATGGTCCGCTCGCTGCCGGCCGATCCGATCATCGTGCGGCAGAACTGGCTTCAGGCCTACGACTTCACCACCACCTCGGGCTCGCAGGCGCTCAACGACTATGCCCGCGCCAACGATCCCTTCGCCAAGCTCGGCCACCAGCAGATCGCCATCGACGTCTCGAGCGTGATCCGCGCATCGCCGTCCAGCTTCCGGGTCGAGTGGGTCGAGCACCGCTATCAGGACGGCGCGCTCGCCGAGACCTCTCGCTGGACCGCGATCCTCACCGTCGCGATCCAGACGCCAACCTCCGCCGACGTGCTCCGCAAGAACCCGCTCGGCATCTACGTCACTGCCATCAACTGGTCGAAGGAGCTGGGACAATGACCCCGCCGATTTCCATGGAAGCCGGCGGTCCGGCTTCACGTCTTTCCGTCTCTCAACCGAGCCAGAAGGGCGGCTTTGCGCCTATCCGTAAATCCGGCTTCGCGGCTCTGCTGCTGTCCGTGACGGCGCTCGGCGGCTGCGCCCACAAATTCATTCCACCCGACATCAACTACGACAACGCCGTGCCGGCGAAGCTCTCCGTCGATCCACCGCCGCCGGTGAAGATCGTCGAGCTTCCGAAGCCATTGCCGCTGCCGGGCCAGTTGAAGCCGCTCGACACCGGCAAGCCCGCGCCGGAACCGGCGGATCCCACTGTGCGCGTCAACCAGGCCAATGCGGCCGCCCGCATCCAGCCGGTTCGCAACGGCTTCATCAACGCCGTGCAGGTCTATCCCTATTCGGCGGGCGCGCTCTATCAGGCCTACACGGCGCCAGGCGAGATCACCGACATCGCCCTGCAGGAGGGCGAACAGCTCGTCGGCACGGGGCCGGTCGCCGCCGGCGACACCGTGCGCTGGATCATCGGCGACACGGAAAGCGGCGCGGGTCCGACCAAGAAGGTCCACATCCTGGTCAAGCCGACCCGGCCGGACATGATGACGAATCTCGTCATCAACACCGATCGGCGGACCTATCTGCTGGAGCTGCGCTCGACCGAGAAGACCTATATGGCGTCGGTCTCCTGGCAATATCCCGAAGACCAGCTCATCGCGCTGCGCCAGCAAAATGCGGCGGCCGAAACTGCGGCGCCGATCGCCACCGGCGTCGATCTGGCGGCGATCAACTTTCGCTATGCGATCGAGGGTGACAATCCCGCTTGGCGGCCGCTGCGCGCGTTCGACGACGGCCAGAAGGTCTACATCGAATTCCCGTCCGGCATCCGCCAGGGCGAAATGCCGCCTCTCTTCGTCATCGGTCCGGCCGGCGGCTCCGAGCTGGTGAACTATCGCGTTCGCGCCAACTACTACATCGTCGACCGCCTGTTCGCCGCGGCCGAACTTCGTCTCGGCGACAAAGACAGCGAGCGTCGCGTCCGCATCGTGCGCACCGATGGAAGGCCGCGGTCATGACGGACGAACCGGAAGCACAAGCGCCGGCGCCAGCGCCTGTCGTGGCGCCCGATTTGCGGCTCCGGGGCGAGCGGCCGCGCGTCACGCGCCTCTCGCGCAAGGTGCTGATCACGCTCGGCGCTGTTTCGGCCCTCGCGATCGCGGGCGCTCTCGGCTACGCCCTTCAGACCCGGAACAGGTCGCAGACGGGGCAGGAGTTGCTCAGCACCCAAAGCCGGCCCTCGGCCGAGGGTCTGGCCGGGCTGCCGAAAGACTATACCGGCCTTCCACGCCAAGCGCCGCAGCTCGGCCCGCCACTCCCGGGCGACCTCGGCAAACCCATCCTGAATGCCGGCGCCGCGCCAAATACCAGCGTTTCGGCAACCACGCCCGATCCCGCGGCGCAGCGGCTGGCTCAGGAGACCGAGGCAGCGCGCGTAAGCCGCCTGTTCGCCCAGACGGGCCAGCAGCCGCAGCCGGTCGGCCTCGTTGCTCCGCCGGCGACGGCGACACAGGGCGGTCCGACACCCACGCCGCCCGTCGATGCCGGGTCCGCGCAGAACATGCAGGATCGCAAGACTGCGTTTCTCAACGCCGCGACGGACAAACGAACGGTCAGCCCCGACCGTCTCGAAGCCAAGGCGTCGCCCTATGTCGTGCAGGCGGGAACCGTGATCCCCGCGGCGCTAATCACGGGCATCCGCTCCGATCTTCCGGGCCAGATCACTGCCCAGGTGACGGAGGCCGTCTACGACAGCCCGACCGGGCAATACCTGTTGATCCCGCAGGGCGCGAAGCTGATCGGTCAATACGACAGCTCGGTCGCCTTCGGTCAGAGCCGCATCCTTCTCGTCTGGACGCGCATCATCATGCCGGACGGCAATTCCATCGTGCTGGAACGACAGCCGGGCGCCGATACCCAAGGCTATGCGGGGCTCGAAGACGAGGTCGATAACCATTGGGGCATGCTGTTCAAGGCCGCCGTCCTCTCGACCCTCCTCAGCGTCGGCGCCGAAGCCGGTACGAGCCAGAACGAGAACAATCTCGTCCAGGCGATCCGCTCGGGCGCTTCGAACTCGATCAGCCAGACCGGCCAGCAGATCGTGCAGCGCCAGCTCAACATCCAGCCGACGCTGACCATCCGACCGGGCTTCCCGGTTCGTGTCATCGTCACGCGCGACTTGGTGCTGGCGCCCTACGGTCAGGGAGGCGCGCCATGACGAAGCTCAAGCTCGGGCCATTGACCGACGACAAGCCAGTCAAAATCAGCGTCGAACTACCGGCCGCCGTGCATCGCGATCTCGTCGCCTATGCTCAGGTGCTCGGCCGGACGAGCGGCCAAACGGCTCCCGAGCCTTCGAAGCTCATCGTGCCGATGATCGAGCGATTCATGGCGACCGACCGTGCTTTCGCCAAGGCGCGTCGCGATCGGGCCGCTCAGGTCGCCGGCGGTTCGGCCGAGAAATCGGGGTAGTGCTCGCGCAGCATCGCCAGGAACGACCCCAACGCCGGGTTGCTGTTCGCGTCTCGCCAATAGGCCATGAATTTGACTTGGGTCGGGCCGTCATCGTCCCAGACTTCCCGGTAGACGACGCCTTCGTGGCGGACGCCCGTCGCGCCCTCGAACATCAGGAGCGTGCCATAGTTCGCACTGACCAGGCTCAGCAGCCTGTCCAGTGACGAGTCCTGATGGACGATCTGCTGAGAGCCGACGGCATGACGAAGTTTCGCCGCGAGCAACCCCTCCAACTCCGGCCCAGGGCCTTGCTGTGGGACGAGAAACTTTTCGTTTGCCAGATCCGCCCAGCGAATCCTCGAATTCTGGCCAAGCGGATGATGCTGCGGGAAAGACACGATCACCCGTTCGCTCCAAAGCGGGAGCATCCGGCCATCCCAGGAGGTCGCATGGCCGGTCATGATCGCAATATCGACAGCGTTCCCGGCCAGAGCACAGAGCAGCCGATCCTGGCTGCCGTCGACGGTGCGTACATCCACATCCGGAAAGCGGCGATGGTATTCGACCAGCGTCGCGTGCATGTGTCCCGCTGACGGGGAGGCATGAACGCCAATTGTCAGGAGGCCGAGTTCACCACGGCTTCTGCTTTTGATCCGTCGGAGCTCCGTGTCCACGTCATCGAGAATCCGTTTGGCGCTCGCGACGAACTCCAGTCCGACCGTGGTGAGGTGGGTGCCGCCATTCGTCCTTTCGAACAATACCACGCCAAGCTGGCGCTCGATCTCGTGCAGCCGGCGGCTCAAGGTCGATTGGCGTATGTTCAGAGCTTCCGCCGCCTGCCGCAGGCTGCGGTGCTGTGACGTCACGACAGCCAAACGCAGATCACTAAGCTCTACATCCACACGACTCACTTCATCGGCCTGGACGGGCCGCCTTTCACAAACTTTGCCCCCTCCTGCGTCCCCCTCTGTGATCGACTCTACCTAAACGAATGTGTCGAGAGCTTGGTTCGATCCAATGTCTCAGGCCGGCAATGGATCGGTGCCGCGATCGAGCAAGGCCAGGTAGTCCGAATAGGCGTAAATTCGGCCACGCTGCCGTCCCGTGGTCTCGCGCACGACACCGATCTTGGCCAGATTTTCCAGCGCCGTGCTGGCGGTCGGGAAGGAGACCGCGAGTTTCTCGGAGACAGTCTGGATGGTTACGATCGGGCTGGCTTGAATCAATTCGTGGACCCGAAGCGCGGATGGGGCCGCGCGGCCGAGGCCGGCAATCTGCTGTCGGTGAGCATCGAACATGGCGATCAGATCGCGCGCCGTCGCGGAGGCTTGTTCCGCCGTCTCCGCGACGCCTGTCAGGAAGAACTCCATCCAGGTCTCCCAGGTCCCAGCCTGGCGGACCTCCTGCAGGAGCCGGTAATAGTCGTCGCGCCGCGATTTCAGGAACAGGCTGAGATAGAGGATCGGCTCGCGCAGCACCCCCGCCTCGCACAGGATCAGCGTGATAAGCAGCCGACCCAGGCGCCCATTGCCGTCGAGAAAAGGGTGGATCGTCTCGAACTGGACGTGGGCCAGGCCCGCCCGGATGAGCGGGGGCAGCGCCGCATCCTCGCTGTGCAGGAAGCGCTCGAGCGCATCTAGGCATTCGTCCAGTCGGTTCGGTGGCGGCGGCACGAACAGGGCGTTGCCGGGCCGCGTTCCGCCGATCCAGTTCTGCGAGCGGCGAAACTCGCCCGGTTGCTTTGCCGCGCCCCGTCCCGACTTGAGCAGGATGGCGTGCATTTCGCGGATCAGCCGGAGCGAGAGGGGAAATCCGCCCCGCATCCGGGAGACGCCGTGCTCGATCGCCGCGACGTAGTTCGAGACCTCGGTCACGTCGTCGAGCTCGACCGCCGGCGCCTCGTGATTTTCGAACAGCAGCAGGTCAGACAGCGACGATTGCGTCCCCTCGATCTGAGAGGACAGCAGGGCTTCCTTGCGGACGTACATGTAGAGGAACAAAGGCGTCGAGGGCAGGATCGTCGTCACGCCGTCGAGGCGTCCGACCGCGGCAATGGCGCGTTCGTAGACCTGCATGAACCGTCCGAGTTCGAGCGGCGGATTCGGCGGCAGCGGGGCAGGCACATAGGCGCGCACGCGCTCGCCTCCCGCGCTCGTTTCGACATAGGCGCCGAGCCTTTGGTTCTCTCCGTCCGCCACGCGCGATCCTTTAATTAGCTTAGCTCGCTATTAAAGCATACCGCCATATATATTAATAGCGAGTGGGGCTAATTCAAGGCTGCCGGCGTGAAGCTGCGTCCGCACGCACGGGCGGTTGGGAGCACGACAGGACGAGAAAGTGGGCTGGCTCGACATCTTCGAGCCCTCAGCCAACCTAATCCGACTGGCGCCACTAGGCGCACATCTAGGGAGGTTGGCGCACCCGACACGATTCGAACGTGTGGCCTCCACCTTCGGAGGGTGGCGCTCTATCCAGCTGAGCTACGGGTGCATCTCAATTTCGCCTAGCCCGACCGACCTGTGACGGTCAACGGATTCGGCCTTCACAAACCAGTCCTGCGTCGCGGTCGCTAGGCGACTACGCCCCGCTACCCGCTGTTCCGCCCCCGTTCTCCGAAAACTGCTTACGCGGTGCTTACGCGAAAATTTCTCGGGGTCTGACGGCGCTTGCAGGATCACTCAAGCTACTGTTTTCACAAACCTTTCTTCAGTTACTCACTCACGAAACACCCTTGACATCAGCCTTCGGAGGGCAACGCTCTATCCAGCTGAGCT
>FRDC01000731.1_pt1 | contig 26591 bp, 26 predicted proteins | sample 1106171 | NCBI WGS metagenome assembly FRDC01 (sample SAMEA3930566, study PRJEB13176) | freshwater metagenome | biome: Drinking water system; feature: drinking water; material: water | place: Singapore | collected 2014-12-20 | reverse complement strand
GGGGGGGGGAAATCCCCCCCTGGAAGTGGCTTAAACCGCTCGCCGTCTGCATAAGCAGGCGGCGAGCGGTTATCAATGAATTTATATGGCGCGACGCGGAGCGTCGCGGCCTGTTCAAGGGCGCTGCCGCTGGCAGCTATAATATCTACAAAATGTTTCTATTAGAAACGTTCTGAAATCCAGTTATCCAGGGCGCTTCCTGCTTTTTTCATTAATTCTTCAAATAAGGCCTGTTCCGGCACTCCGTTCTTCCACTCAAAATCGAAAATCAAAAGTCTGTCATCTTCGTTTCCGGTGTCTTCGTCATACCAGAACAGGCCTTTTATATTTTCAAGCTCTGGTGGTTCGCCGGAAAGCCAGCTTGCTTTAAAAGCTGGCTTTCCAGTGTGTGTAATTGTCTCCGGCGTAATTTCCCATTGCTCTAAATTCATGTGTTGGCCTTAAGCTGGTTCTGGTTGAGCGCTATTCATAGTGTGCTCATTTGCGGCTTTTACTTCAAGCTCTTGATCGGATTGCAAGCTATGCAATAACTCAGCAGCTCTTTGAGCGTGTGCGGCTGCCGTAAAAATTGCTTTTTTGTCTTCCTTCAACACCTTAAGCCAGCTTTGAATATAAGCGGCATGGTCTTCGCGTACTTCTGGCGTAATATCAAGGTCAGCAGCCAGAAACGCGGCTCCAAGTTCTGCAACAAGCTCTTCCATCGCATAACCTTCATCTCCCCAACGCTTACGGCCAAAATCACGCTCCAGGCGGGTAGGGTGGCGCGTCCAGTGGGTTGTTTCATGGGCAAGTGTCGCATAATACCCTTCACGACTCTCAAACGCCTCAAATGGCGGCATTTGGATATGATCGGAAGCTACCGAATAATAAGCCTTGTTTCCGCCGTGCTTAATCTCTGCCCCTGTACCGGCAAAGAATTCTTCAATGGTGGCAATACGCTCTTCCGGTGTGGTATCTGGCGCTTTGGCCAGTGCGTAATACTGATCTGGCAAGCCTTCGATTTGATCGACATTAAACACGGTATAACCTTTCATAAAAGGAATATCGCGTTCCACTTCTTCGCCTGTGCTCGTATCCAGCTCTGTTTTTTTAAAGGTGTTTGCGTAAACTGACAATGACCCATGTTCGCCCTTTCTGACATTACCGCCTAATTCTTTGGCTTGTTTAAATGTCATCCAGATAGGCGCAGAAAATCCTTTTTCCGTTGCATCCATCCAAAGATTTAAAATATTAATCCCTGAATAGGGCTGGCCATTATAACGCAATGGTCTTGTAATTTTTTCGGCGGCATGTTCGGCGCTCCATGGCTTCATCCAGGGTCTAACGCCTTGTTCAAGATCGGCAATAATTTTATCTGTAATTCTGCTGTAAACGTCCTTTTTATCTACCATTTTAGAACCTCCTTCATCTGCTTTTAGTGGTCGAGGGTTGCTGCATGCAACCTTGACCCGCTGGCGAAGCGTGGGGGTAGCAACTGCAAGGGCAGAGGAAAAAAGTTTTGTTTCGCGAGGAATGACCGAAAGGGCAGGGGAAAAGTTTTTTTATCTGGGCGCAGCCTTCACCCTTGCGGGCGCGAGGGGCAAAGCCCCTTAGTTCTTCTGAATTGTATACATCAGTTCTAGCAACACTCCTAGCCTGATATATATTCCCTGTAGTTGGAACGCCGTTCTTATTGGCATCCTTGCGCTTGATCCAAGCCCGATCGAAACACGGAACGACCCACCACCAGAGCCGCGATTGAAGCTATTTGAAACATCATGGCGTTAGTGGGAGAATCGCCTTAGAGAAAACAATGAGGGGTCGTATTCATGTCTGATAATAATGATACCGAAAAAAAACAAATTCCCTGTTCAGAAAACATTAGAAATGTTACGGCATTAGTAATTAAATTATTCTTCATAATGGCGTTGGGATCATTATTATCAACTGCCCACGCCTCTGATGAAAATACTGTCTCACAAATACAGCTTCTACTGTCTTTGAAAGGATATGATTTAAGTTATAGAGACTCTAATGGAATTGATGGAAAAATCGGGTCTAAAACACTTGAAGCTATTTCAGCATATAAAGAAACCTTACCTATAAATAAACGTAATACTACTGATTTAATCGATTTAAAAAAAATATTAGAAGATGATGTCAGATCAGGAAACACACAGCCAACACTAGATAAAGGGAATATTGAGCAAAGTTTCAAAGAGCTCAAAGACGAGCTGGATAAAACAAAAACCGATCTAAATAACCTTATTAGCAAACAAAGTAAGCAGGAAAAAGACTATAGCAAAGACATGGGGCTAGTAAATACAGGGGCAATTTTCGTATTAACTGTGTTAAGCATCGTTTTAGTGCTAATGGGTATAGCTGGTATATTCGTCTACAAATCTACAAAAAAACAGCTACAACACGACATGAAGCCCTTCAGCATGGATATAACAACGAGAATATATACGTACTTAAGCGAAGCTTTTTATTTATATTACAGAGAGTTTCTTAATAAGCCAAATAATCCAGCATTCAATAGTGGCATCGCCTTGGCTTTGCGGTTTAACGATGGTGCTTTGCTCTACGCAAATCTTCTTGAAACAGAACAGCCTTCTGAAAAAAATCGGGCTCATCTAATAAACGCAAAAACACATAGAGCCTACCATTTAGCCACAAGAAAATTTCCGGAAGATATAGAGGAGGCTTTGAGTATGATCAATGATATCGAAGAATATTCAGTAGGACTTCTGAAAAAAGGAGATATAGAGAATTGGGCAAAATATACAGATACAGTTGCGTGGGTTTATATACGAAGTGGAAATTCTACAAAAATAATAGAAGGGCAAAAAATAGTTAATAATCTATTATGTAATAGACATATTCATCAGAAAATCAAGGATGAAATATATGAAAATCACTGTAGAGCAGAAGGAAAAGGAGAAGGCACTGCTCCTCCTTGGATTGTGCGACATTAGACAGGAGGTACAGGTGTTGGGCCAGGTATTTGCAGTACCGAAGAATTTGGATTTGAAATGCTTACAATACTTAGAACACCAGAATTTACATTGTTAAACGTGTTTTTCATGATAAATCTCCTAAAATTGGTCACTTACTCTACCTTATAGATAGGGATAACAAATTCTTTATCAATAGTCAATTCCCTATGATACACACAATCCTTAAGCTCGTATCAGGATCAAGCCACTTGTCTTTCTTACTTGGGCGTAAAATTCGTCCGGCTAAAAGGCTGCGGCTCCAGGAACATCTGATCATAGGATTCAGCAGCACAATCATAACCACCTGAACTCACATAACCATCCAGGGGGTTACCCGTTTTATCGCCGATAATTACCGGCTGCCCATTTTCATCGCAGGGTGTGAAATAAAGATAAGTGGCTTTAACATGCATAATGCCGTGTTGTTCAAAGAACTGTCGATCCTGATAAAGCCTCTGATATAAATCATCTACGGTCATAGGGCCGCCATATTTACCTTTCATCTTTATATCCTCAACTTATATAATTTTCATAACACTTATATTCTAGATTGTATAAAAGAGAAATTAACACCGGGTTAATTAATCCCGCTCCCGCCCGTGATCTTTGCCACGGCTGCGTTCATCTCGCTCTCGTCGTTTCTTTCTACGACCCTCGGCTTGTTTCTTAAATTCTTCACTAAGTGTCTGACTAGGCTGCTGATCCGCCTTGGTTTTTTCGTCTGATCGGCTTTGATCTTGACTTTGCCCAGCATACGCTTGCTTTAGAGGTTGCTGTTGCTGTTTATGCAGGCGGTCAAGCTGGTCTAATTCTGCTTTATAAAGCCGGTTTTCTTCGTTGCTGATTTTTTGATTTTGCTCTGCATTTTCTCTGGCTAAGGCCTTACGCTCGTTCTTATGCCTGGCCATAAGCTGTTTGTACATACTGGTATGGCCCAAAATGGCGCTGATCACACCGGCCAGAAAACTACGCTCCTTATTAGCATCCCGCGTCTTGAGCCAGTGTTTAAAACGGGCATAAACAGTTTCCTTTGTTTCTTGTAATTTTTGTTCTTCTTCTCGCTGCCGGTGATAAAGTTCAGTCCATTTTGACTGGTTGCGTTCACCAACCTGCTGACAGTGAAATGCTATACGGGCTTCTTTTTCCATATAAAGTGCAAGCTTTTGGTCTTTTATGTCAGGGAAAATGGTGTCTTGCTCTATTTCCCGCTGACCCTGAGCTTGTTTTTGCTGCGCTTTACGGGACTGCTGGGCCTCTTTATAGTTCTGGTTTTTCCTGTATTTTACGAACTGTCCCTGGCGGCGCTTTTCATTATTGTCAACACGCTGCGGACAACGGATTTTCCCTTCCTTTTTCTCATAAGCTTCTGCCCATTTAGACAGTTTGAGCTGGTCGTTTGAGTGCGTGTTGACAATGCCGGTTTCAGGATGAATCCGGTTTACGATGACATGAATGTGCGGATGGTTTGTATCATTATGCGCAATAAACAGCGCTTCATGGTGTTGCAGGCCTAAGACCTTTAAGGTCTCACGGGCGGCATCAATCATTTCTTCTTTTGGAGGGTCTTGATCGATGTCCCAGGAAAGACTGTAAGAATAAACGCAAGCGGCGACTTTTCGACCGGTTTTAACCTGCCCGCTTTGTGCTTTCAGATCGCCTTGGTGCATTGCGGTATAGGCCATCATCTTGAGAGCCATGTCCGGATTATTGGTTGCCAGGTTTTCGGTGTAGATAAATGCTACGCGGTTGCTCGTAGACGCATTTTTATCGTGCAGATAATACTGCCCCGCCCCTTTAAAACTGGTGCCTTTACTAGCTATCTTTGGCGCTACCATATCCGGATATTTCTTTGATCAGGAATGCCTCGATTTCATTACAAAGACGATTCAGCTCCGGAGGGATTTCTCCTTCTGTATGGGCGATACGTGTTAGCTGGTTCAGGTTTACGCCGATACGACGAAGCTGATCAAAAACGGCAGGATCAAGGGATTGGCTCTGGCGAATGATAATCTGGCCATGCAAGGCTTGCTGGCGGACATATTCAGACGCACTGCCAAGACCAGCATCGCGAGCATGTTGCTCAATGAGCATACGTTCTGGAACGCTGAAACGAATAGACATGGGAGCTGATTTTCGCTCGGCTGGTTGTTTCTTCGGTCTGGCCATGATCGCGCCCTGTTCTTGCTACCGATGGGTTTTCCAAAAGGGAGAGTGAAATCTCCTTTTTGGTCTTGGGTTCCAAGGGGCAGCGATGCGCCCTTTGGTCGTGCCCCCCGACGACACCGGGGGAAGGGTTTGGGACGTTGTCCCAAGGCGGCAAAATAAGCCGCTGGCGATGGGGTTCCAAGGGGAGAGTGCAATTCTCCCCTGGCAAGATAGCTGGCCTGACAGCTAGTTTTTGTCATACAAAAACATATCTTGCTATCCTTCTTCGCCTGCGTCTCAGTATATAGAAATCTCCCGTTATATGCACAGCAAAATGAACACGCTCGTATCACAGCAGGCTCAGCCGGATCGAAGATAAGGAAAGCAAAAACTTGATGCAGCACGGAACCAAATAACCAAAGCAACGATGAAGTTTGCTCTTTCCGCGCCTTCGCTAACTTTGTGTTTCAAAGCCGCTGACCCTGCGAGCAGACAATGTGGCAGATCGGCAACAAAAGTTCAGGTTAGCGTAAGATTACATCTTATAAAAATGAGGGATGGAGTTGGCAATGAACGATATCTTCAAACATATAAAGCGGGGAATCCCTGGTATGACGGCACAGCAAATGGCTGCCCCTGCCTCTGAATTTGCCAGACCCGAAAAGATCACGGAAAATCCGCACCTGCAATTCACATCTGACAAACTTTTTCTGGGTGTTATCAACGCGAATATAAAACTGGATGAAAACGACGAAAGATATGCCCAGGGCGGTATTGAAATCGGCATCAAAGATGATCGTCATGTAATAACCATCGCAGGCAGCCGTGCAGGAAAAGGACGCTCTGCAATCATCCCCAATATGTTGCGTTATAAGGGTTCAGTCCTGGCAATTGATCCAAAAGGAGAATTGGCACTGGCCACGGCAAAACAACGGGCGAAAACCCAGAAAATCTGCGTCATTGACCCGTTTAATACAACCAGGGGAAAACTACCCCAAGAATTCTATAGTGGATTTAACCCCTTGAAGAACATGACTCAGGCTTCGATGATCGAAGACGCGGCGCTCATTACTGATGCCCTTGTTATTCAATCAGGAAATGACCCGCATTGGGATGATAGCGCCAAGACATTGATTGAGGGCGTAATTCTTGAAGTCGTAACCGCCACACGATTTGCTGCCCGAAAAAACCTGGTTACTGTGTGCAATCTGATCGCACAGGGAGATATTGAAGCGGCAAAAGAACTGTCCGGCGGCAACGAGGAAGAAGATGATTGGGGCGGCATGGAAGCGCTTGAGGAATTTATGAAACAAAGTACGGAGAATGCAGTAAAACGTGCCGCAGCGGATTTTTTTGATAGACCGGAACGAGAAAGAGGTTCCGTGCTTTCAACAGCCAGAAGACATTTGAAAGCGTTTCATTTTCCAGAAATTGAAACCTCATTGCAAGGAAAAAGCTTTGATCTGGCGGGTTTAAAAAATGAGGCCATGAGCGTTTATCTATGTTTGCCTGGCCGCCATATTGGAACGTGCGGCAGGTGGCTGCGGTTATTTATAAATCTGGCCTTGCAAGCCATGGAAAGAACACCTGGTACACCATCCGCTGGATGTCCGGTATTATTTGTCCTGGATGAATTTGCAGCCCTTGGCCACATGCGAGAGATTGAGGACGCGGCAGGACAAATCGCAGGATTTGGCGTAAAGCTATGGCCAATTTTGCAGGATTTAGGGCAACTCAAAGCGCTCTATAAGGATAGATGGGAAACCTTCATGGGCAATGCGGGAGTCCTCCAGTTTTTTGGTAATAACGATCTGACCACACTTGAATGGGTTTCAAGGCGGCTTGGATCAACCACAATAGAGCAGCTCTCAAAATCCGATGTTACACCAGGAGCACGAAGTGCAGCAGCCACAGGAGAAAGCTATGCCCCGCGAACGACCCCGGTCATGGAACCTGATGAGGTCTCTCTGGTTTTTGGCCGTTCTGATCCGCAGCTACGGCAATTGATCATACGAGCCGGGGCCAGACCGATGATTTTACAAAGAGCCTATTACGATAAACATGACGCCTTCAGGACATTGCGAACATAATGGATAAAGGACGAATAATCAGCTCACCGGCAGACTTTCCTAGTGTGCATGTTTATGAGCGTGATGACCCAAGCGGTAAAATATACACCATTGCCTTTAGCAATCTAGAATCTATGACAGGTTTGGAGCGATTCTTTGTCTTATTTGCACTATTAGGTGCCTTTGTTGGATTGATCCTTATCAGTAGGAATTACCATCCAGGATTAGGTTTAATCATTCTTTTCTGCGGCTTGCCTGCAATGGGAATCTGGGCGAAAGAATCCGGCCCTCTCAGAAGGGAGAAAAAAAGAGACATTGAGCTGGATTATGGCCGCAATGAATTTCGTGTTTTTGTTAACGGCAGCCTGGAATTAGAACGACCGTTATCACAGCTAAAGCATATCACGGTGGACAGGCATCCAGATACAGATTTTGAACGGAATAACCGGCAGCAAAAAGGAGAAAAAGGCGCAGGAACATTTGAAAAAACCCATTGCCTTTTTGGCTGGTTTGGCAAAGGCGGGGCTGAACAGGTTATTTTAGTCAACCGCCTGGAATGGCCGTGCCATAACTCACTTCGTGAAGTCCGTGAAGCAATAGAATGGGTAAGAACTGATGTTGTCAGGACATCGGCCAAAGATAAAAACAATGATGATGGCGCTTGGGACTGATAAATAAAAGAGCTGGAATAACGATATCCGCATGTTGTTCAATTACTGTGTAAGGGTATATGGATATTTTTGGTGGCCTTCTTATCCTATACTTGATTTATTGTTGCGCGGTCTATTTTTTTGTCGATATTTTAAAGATTGTTTTTACGATATGTCTATGGTTATTCAAAAAAATCATGGACGGCGCAGACTGGTTGCGACCTCGGTTTGCGAAAGGAATGAAATGGATTTGGTTCTGGTCTATCCGGCGAATAAAGGCCTTATTCAGCAGAAAAAACTCTCGACCGGAAGAAGAAGCGCCGCCATATAAAGAAAAAGAAACGCAGCGAAAAGACGAAGAACAGACCAGGAAAGAAGACGCTGAGAACCGGCGCCGTGAGGAAGAGACACGTAAAAAGCGGGAAGAAGCGAACCGTCAACAACAACAGCAGCAACAAAGACAACATCGACAAAACACAACCGATGCCTACACTGAAGCGTTGATATTGCTGGGATTACAGGAAGATTTTACGCAAAAAAACTTCAAAAAGGCATATCGCCGCGCAATAATGTCCGCTCATCCTGATCGGGGCGGGACGAAGGAAAAAGCACAAGCCTTGAATAAGGCGCGAGACGTGATTAATAAGCGTAAAGGGTGGAAAAACGCTATTTGATGGAAGGTCTGTGTATTACTCGATAAACCTTGTTTGGCTCGCCTGATTTTTATTGTGTGGACGTTGCGGTGCCAGCAGCGCTGCATTCCTGCAATATCCCATAGGTTCTAGATTATCAGATCATGTCTTAAAAAAACCGATGGCGTCATTGATGGTTTTTTGAGAACCAGGTGTAATTTCTGCCTGTTTTTCTCTGTTTTTTAGCCCCCTGCCCTCGCCGCTCCTTCTTAAATGCCACTTTTAGCACTCATGCACGTTTAAACCGCAAGCGGAAGCTCCTCCTCTGCGTTACGGCCTGAGAAGGTGCGTTTTAGTGCTGAGTACCTCTTGTGGCGGTCAGAAAGGCCCGGACAGGTCGGGTTCTGAAAAGAGGAGCAGAGAAAATGTACTCACTGAAACCCGTATTTAACAATGAATCATCCAATAATCCGGTTTTTAGCTTATTTTGGTTAATGCTCTTGACCGTTTTAATCGACAATGATCGTCAACGCAAAATTGAAGAACGCAAGCAGAAAGCACGTTGCATACAGGAAATACAAGCGCAATCTAAAATAAAGAAAATCCAACCGGCGTTTCGGCCTTAATATCGTTTTCTTTGTTTCATCATTTTGATTTATAGATCAGCTTGCAGAAAGCCCCTCCCGCACACTATTTTTCCCCTTATATTCTGTTCTGTAACGCGCTGAAAATTTTTTGTGCCGCTCAACCATCTAAAAACAGTTTTATGGGCTTCAGCGGCCTTTTGTGTCGCTTATCTGCCTATCCAAGATCATAGTTTGCTTTATTTTATCTCGGCACTGTCCATTCGCCCATTTTGGAGAGCATTTTGCTGATCCTGTCATATGTACATAAAAAAAATTTTCCCTGCCCTTTTACCAGAAGTGCGTTTTTTTGCGATGTTTGTTTATTTGAATTTGCTAGGAATGGCCAATCATAATCGCTTAACCCTACTTTATTTTTTGCTGAACGTTTTTGGTTTTTAGATTTTTGCTAATTATTGAAAAACCATGTTTTATTATTGGGGAATATTCTGGTGGGTGAATTGGGCACAGGCCAAGAGGGATAAGTCCCTAAAAATTGTGAGCGTAAGCGATCTTAATAGGTAGGTATCTTTAAAATCATAGGAATTGTGTTATCCACATTTCCACAGCCATGATCAAGTAAGACTAATATATATAATATGATTAAAAGAAGAAAAGAATAGGGATTCTCAGATAGAAATAAAATTTATCAAAATCAAATAATTACAGATTTATTTTTGATCCAAGTGCGGGTTATCCTGCCTACTCTGACCTTATGCGCGGGTTACCCTGCCTACTTTTTGTCTTAAGCGCGGGTTACCCTGCCTACATGCGCGGGTTATCCTGCCTACTTTTTGTTTTATGTGCGGGTTATCCTGCCTACTTAATAGGTATTAGAAGTCTTTTTGAATGATCAAAATACAGAGAGTTTTACTAAGCGCGGGTTATGCTGCCTACTTAACGCGGGTTATGCTGCCTACATGCGCGGGTTATGCTGCCTACTAAGCGCGGGTTATCCTGCCTACCTTAGCTTTACTTATCCACAAGAAGCATGCCTGAATTCAGGGCTTGTCTTTCTGCATCGGTGGCGCGTTTGTTCGCGGCCTTTTGTTCTTTGATAAAATCAGGCGCAGCCTTAACCGTATATTTTACTTCTACTATCGTGCGTCCTTCTTTACGCTCATCTACTTCACAGCTAAGAATTACGCCCTTTTCCTGTAATTCTTCAAAGGCCGATGTCACCTTAATTCTGTTGTCTCTTTCTCTTTCTTGCTGCAATAAGCCACTTGCTTGTTTTATATCTGAATACATAAAAGAATATTCAGTCATGTAACTGGCCTGGATAAAACGATTAATAAGCTTTTTATATAGATAGCGCGTCAATTGTTCCTTGAAATCCATAAAGCGCAAATAATTGTATTGTCGATATTGCAAGGTATTAAGCGCGTGGGAAAGAAAAACAGGAAGCTGAGCAACATGTAACGCATCCGTATCTTCTAAATATTTTTCACGATCAACTCTACAATAGTTTTGCAAAATTGCCCCTGTATATACTTCCTTCTTCCCTTCCCATACTGTCAAAATACATTTGCTCATTATCTCTAAACTGAGTTTTATCTCTTCATAAGTGCGCCCGCAGTTCATACGATAAAGCTCGCGTCTGATCATGCTATAGCTAAACTTCACCCAGCTTTCTAAATTTTGCGGATCATGTATTCCATATTGTTGGTCTGTGAATATCTTTTTTAGAACTTCCTCTATTGTTTCTTCCGCCTTCGTGGGGAAAAAAGCCTTATAGTTTCCGTCTTCTTGTTTGATCAAAGCAGGCTGTATTTCCGATTTACAAGGTAATACACGCCCTTCCATATTTTTAACGGTGTAATCCCATTCGTAAGGCTTTGCCAGCCCGTCAATTGTTCTTAGTTTGGTTATTTGCTTAGGCGTCAGAAAATATTTCGGGATGCTCTCCCAATATTCCACTGTGTTTGAAACTTCACTTTTATCGTTAGCTACAAATTGCGAGAACAGATCAAATTGAACGCTTTTTATTGGTTCTTTTGGTGGCTTCTTCTCTGGATTTTTTCGTTCTGTCATCTCATAAGCTCTCGAAAAAAAGAAAGTACAAATACGTTTTATGTCATAAAGTTACATGACATTAATATTAAGATATTATAATGCTGCAATATCTTAATATTATAGATTTATAGTTTTCTCGCCACTAGAAAGCTCTGCAACTGAAGGCAAGCCACGTTGCTCTAAAAGAAGATCAAGCGCTTCTATAAATAATGTTTGAAAACTTGTTTTCTTGTGCCGTTCTGAGAATACCAAAACATGCAAGGCCTCATGTAAAAGCGGGTCAACGTAAATTGGTATTGATTGTTTCTTTTTAGTCGTTGCTGTACTTGCCCTGCTTGCTGTCGGTTTTAATTGCACAGGCGGAGCAACCTCAATGATTTCGTTTTCTTCTTTTTCTTCGAAAACTGCGCCAAGTCCTAACGATGCTTTTCTTTTAGCCATGCCCTACCCCACTGCTCTCGTTAATTGCGTGTTTTCCAAGCGGCTCTCTTTGCTATGTATCCAGTCGAAAATGGCTTTTATCTCCCCTGCCCCTTTATCATTAGCGTCGTACTCGCAAACGCTAAGATTCTCTGCATAAGCACGCTTGTAGCATTTACGCTCCATCGTTGGTGTATTGCAGACAAGACCAATAGTTGAAAGGCTATTTCTTGCTTCTTGTAAATCGTCACCACTTGAAGGACAACGAGTAATGATGAAGGCAAAGGGAGTTTTGGTATTCTTGATAATATCTACTGTTGGCAACGCACTGCGGCAATCATCAAGAGAGGGTTGACATGGAATGATAGCAAAAGTCGCTCTCTCAATTGCTTCTATGTGTTTCAGACCTTCCCTTCCCGCTGTGTCGATAATAACCAGTTCAAAGCCTTGTTGCTGCGCAGAATTCAAGTTATCTATGAGCTGGTTATACAGGCACTTAATTAGCAAAGGTGTTTCAGCGTCCCGTGCTTCCCACCATTTTGTGGCCGATTGCTGTGGATCAAGGTCGATTAAAAGTGTCTTTAAACCAGCTCTGCTTCCTTCTACGGCAAGATTTGTTGCAAGCACGGTTTTACCTGCCCCGCCCTTCTGGTTAGTGATCGTCCAAATCTTCATTGTGAACTCCTTAATATTTCATTATTTAGATAACACAATATCACACTATTCCAATAGCTCAATACCCCATTATCATAACACTCGAATATCATAGAATTATAATATTACGATAGCATAATCGTTAAATATCACAGTTTTCTGATATTTTAATATTAAAACACCATGTTATTTTAATAGCAGAATATAGATATTCACCTTTGATGTACATCGTCAATATGGTGCATTTATCTTAAATGGCCGGATGGATTTGCTGATAGAAATGCGGGGGAGGAGATTAAAGCTTTGCCAACTGCGGCAGCTTACGCACAAAATAAAAAAACAGAGAGTAGGGCAGGGCATACAATCAACTTAATTCTCAGTTCGGATAATAGAATTTTTATTCCTTGAGAAGGAAAACATATTCCAAAGTGCTAGAAGGGAGCCATTTTGGTGTGAAGTGACAGGTCTTATTGGGGGAGCTCCCTCAGAAAACGGAGAATAAAGTACGCTAGGGGTGAACCTGTCAGATTGAAGCCGTAGCCAAACCGGAAACTATTCCCCGGCCAGCACATTAATGATCGGGCAATCCGCTCCGCCGTCACCTGCATCGCACTGTTGCACCAATCCGCCCAGCACCTGCCGCATGGCGGTAAGATCGGAAATCTTCTGTTCGATCAATCCCAGCTTGCGAGCGGCCAGCGCTCGCGTCTCCGTACAGGCGCATGCCTCATCCAGCGTCAGCAAACCGCCAACTTCGGCCAATGTGAACCCTAGAGCCTGCGCTCGTTTGATGAAACGCACACGCTTAGCCTCGTTCGCTGAGTAGCGCCTATGACCATACGGCGGCTTCACTGGCTCCTCCAGCAGTCCGCGCCGCTGGTAGTAGCGGATTGTTTCTATGTTCACCCCGGCAGCTTCCGCTAGCTTGCCGATAGTCAGTTCTGCCGCCATCAAATTCTCCTTGATTCCGTACTTAGGTACGGGATATAGAGTAACACTTGGGCAAATAAATTCAAGGAAAATAGGCATGGCACAACTCACCGGAAAAGGCTCGTTAATCGCGAGCGTACTGGCCGCTATCGGCGCATCGGTGTGCTGTGTCGGCCCGCTCATGCTGCTGGTACTCGGCATCGGCGGCTCATGGGTTGGCAGCCTGACGGCGATGGAGCCGTACCGGCCCATCTTCATTGGCTTGATGCTTCTGTTTCTCGGACTAGCCTTCCGCAAGCTTTACCTGGTGCCGCAAGTCTGCGCACCCGGTACGCCCTGCGCCGATCCAAGCACGCTCAAACGGCAACGACTCACATTCTGGGTTGTTGCCGCCCTGTTGCTCGGACTGTTGGCCGTACCATGGCTGGCCCCGTTGTTCTACTGAAAGGAAATTCCATGCGCAAACTACTGATAATTGCTGCCCTCGTTGCCTTGCCCCTAGCAGCGCTGGCCGCCACCCCAAAAACCGTCACGCTCGATGTGAAAAACATGACGTGCGAGCTATGCCCGATCACGGTCAAGAAGTCGCTTGAAAAAGTGTCTGGCGTGGATACCGTCAAAGTCGATTTCGACAAGAAAACGGCCACAGTCACCTATGACTCCGACAAGACTCAGCCGGAGGCACTGACCAAGGCAACAACAAACGCGGGCTACCCGTCCACCATGCAGAAGTCGCGATGATGAGTGACATTGTTCTTGAGTCCGTTCTGACCTGCCCGCACTGCGGCTTTGCCAAGCAAGAAACCATGCCTACGGATGCTTGCCAGTTCTACTACGAGTGCAGCCATTGCAGGGCGCTGCTGCGCCCCAATCCGGGCGACTGCTGCGTGTTCTGTTCGTTTGGTTCGGTGAAGTGCCCGCCAATCCAGCAGCAGCGCGGGTCATGCGGATGCGGATAGCAAACCGGGCTTAGCGTGCTTCATTTTCCGTTTTCTGAGACGGCTCTTATTGGATTAACCGCCTAACGTACATTTACGGCTGAATCTTCGCAGCATCCTTTACATTTACCAATCTATAGAACGTACTGCGTGAAATCTGCATTTGTTTGCAGATTTCTTTCACATCCAGTCCTTTATCTTCATGCAAAGTTTTGGCCATTTTTACACGGGGATTATTAGGGTCTAATGGCCTGCGGCCACCTGTTTTTCCTCTGGCTCTGGCAGCTTCAAGCCCTGCGCGTGTGCGCTCCTGAATAAGCCGCCGTTCAAACTGGGCGAGGGATGAGAAGATGTTGAATACCAGTTCACCACTTGCTGTGGTGGTATCAATAGCACCGTCACAGATAGAACGAAACCCGATACCGCGCTGCCGCAATTCTTCAACGAGGCTTACCAAATGAGGCATGGAACGACCAAGCCGATCCAGTCTCCAGACGAGGAGGGTATCTCCTTTTTTTAATTGGGATAGGCAGGCATCAAGGCCAACGCGCTGCGATGTTGCGCCAGAAATTTTATCGGTAAAGATATTCTTATCATTACAGCCTTCATTTTTTAAGGCATCAAGCTGCAAGGCCAAGTCTTGATCGCCTGTACTGACTCGCGCATAACCGTAGAGTGCGCCTGTTTCTTCTTTGCTTAATAAGGACAATACACACTCTCCATCATGGGAAAATGTTTTACATTACATGTGGCAAGGACAAGGTTTTTGCATTCAGCAGAAGAAGCAAGTAGCGCGTCAACAATGCCAACACCGTGGCTTTTTCCATACTGCCGCCGATATAGGCCGCCTTTAATGGCGGCTTCATCATTTAAAGGGATCACAGGAAAATGCTGCACCAGATTATCAAGCAAGGTGCGTTCCTTGCCTTCTCGAACACCTGCATATAGTTCAGCAACGGTGAGGGCTGATAGGAAAGGAGGGGTCTCCAATCCTTCCAAGAACTGCGCAGCCTTTTCATTGCCGCGGAAAAAATCAATTAAGATGCAGGTATCTATAAGGTAATGTGCCATTCCTAACGATCAAACTCCTCGCGAATGGCTTGCATACGCTGCTCAGCGTTTTCATCATCCGACCACATGCCTTTCATGTCATGCAAGGCTTGCTTCCACTGGCCTTGCAAGGCGTTTTTTTCTGACAGCAGTAAATCAACCGCCTCACGAATAAGCTCGCTTTGGCGTGTTCCAGAGGTGAGGGCAAGGGACTTGAGAGCTTGCTCTTGTTCCTTGGATAGATAGACCTGTGTGCGTACCATAGAATCTTGTTTCATATACATTACTGTATATGTTTTGAATGGGTAATGCAAGTCTTATTTGATAATTGTCCTATTTATTAGCGCACTCGATAAGTTTAAGGGACATTGATTTATGAGACAACAAAACGGAACAGTTTTATGGGTGTTTTGAGGGATAAAAAGGGTAGGGCGGTAGTGTCCCGTTAAACGACCGTTTAACGGGACATCTAAAATTGAGAGTTGCCACCTAAGGCAATGCCTTGGGCGGCAACTTCCGGCAGCTAATACTCGCTCGGTAAAAGAATGATACTGTTGGTGAAATAAAAGCGGATTTCGGGAAGCGGGAAGTCGGTATATTCGATCTGCTTGGTGAACACCACGCGGTCGTTACCATCATCACAGGTGAGAGTGGCGGTCTGGTCGGTATTGACGACCAAGCGCCAAACTTGGAATTCCTCAGCGGCGACGGCAGACTCAGCTTGACCGAAAGCGATTTCATCAATCAGCCAGTAGGCTCCGCCATGCTCGGCGACGTATTGCGCGCCTTCGGTATAAAGGACATTCCGCGCTAGGCCGTGACGATACCATTGTTCGCTGCCAGTGAAGTGTGCCAGGTCGGCTTTGGTAAGGGTTTTCTGATTCATTTTTCTGCTCCTTTTTGCGTAACCCCCACTGCGGGGGCAACGGTTCAAAGGGCTGAAGCCAATAGGCTGACAATCATGCCCCTTACACGGGAGCGAAGCGAACGGAGCGGGCGGGGGTTGAATGACAGGCGGCTTCGGGCCATAAACGTGCCAATGCCCCGCTGTGTGGTTACGCTTGGGGCAGGGAGGTGCTGAAACCCTAAGGCCGATCTGGCTTACGGTCGTTCGACAAGTGTCAGGTGGCTGTCCATGAGCTTACGTTCAATCCCGTCCGGCTTATCGAAGATGACTGTAACGACCCAGCCTTTGAAGACGACTGAGCGATAATCTTCGCTCGAACCATAGGACGCCGTTGGATCGGTTGTGACGGTGCCGAGACCGAAAAGAACGTGTTTGACTCGATCTCCTTCGAGGAATGGGACTGCCGACTCTCCTTGACCTGGCTTACCGCGCCAGAGGGTCACGGTGAATCGCTCGTCGCTCTCGGCAAGCGAAGGGTCGGTGCCGTTATTACGCTTCATCAAGGGAATAATCTTGCGGGGGATACCTAGCCCTGAATTGTCCATATACTTGTAGTCGCTCATCGTGTCCCTGATGAGCTGATTACGGGATGCACGGCAACCGGCGCGCATCCTTTCTGGCGTAATTCCATTGTGAAGCCTGCCAGGGCTAATAATCTCGATTCTGTCTTCATAGATGGTCAACTCGATGTCGCTGCCAGACAGGCGGTAATCCCTGTGAATGACGGCATTGACGATAGCCTCACGGATAACTTCCGGCGGATATGTCGGAATATCCTCTCGCTGACCGCCCGCATTAATGCGGGCGGTCTTACCAGTGTTTCGCGCCACGAATTCGATAGCCTGCTCGATCAGGCCTGTCTCGACGATTTGCGGTCGATCTCCGCCTCCTGAAGAGAACAGCGCCGTAAGAGGGCCTTTGATGGTCGCCCGTTCATGGGCGGCATAGTCCTTTTCCTTACCAGGATAAGCAGCGGCATTGATTGATGCCTGGGGAAGGAAGCGTTGCGGTTGGCGGCCAAAAAGCAAGATGGCGGCAACATTGATGCTGTCTTCTCCCATAAATTCGGTATTGGTCAACAATGTTTTCCAACCCTCTTCATCATCATCGGCTGGAACAAGTTCAAGCTGCCCACGAACACGGATGAAATAATCTTTTAGGCGTCGAATATCGAGGTCGAGGAATTTTGCGCCTGCAATTGGGGTCAGCTCGGAGCGAACAGCTCCCCTTTGCTGGAAAAGACGCGCCAGCTCTTCTGGGGAAGGCTCACGACTCTGACTGCCAACTCGGATGTAATATAAATTTTTATTGTCGTGCCACAGGGTATGAACGTCCATTCCCCGCGATACCTTGATAACAGCAATGTCTTTCTCAGGCTCAACGTCCTTTATAACTTCGAAAAAGGGGATGACCGCCGGCCTGATTTTATCGCGGCACGTCGTCATAACCCACTCTTCCAATCCCTCTCGCGTAATGCCGCTGACCGTTCCGTCATCTTCAACCCCAAGCAGCAACAGGCCGCCGGAAAAATTGGAAAGCGCGACAAGCTCCTTGGCAATCTTGATGTTTGTAACATCGTCGCGCTTGAATTCTACGCCTGAGTTTTCGCCGTTTTTGATGATTTCGAGTAGTTCTGTGCGGATCATGGTCATGGCTAAAATCCGTATTTCTGGCGTCTCATTTCAAACGCCGTTCTGCCACCTTCGAGGATTTCTTCCACCATCTCACGAACCGGCTGAAGATCTATCGATCCCATGTGGCCTCTGTTGACACGCCCCTGGACAGTCGAATTGAGCGATCCGGTCGATAGGCCGATAATCAGCTCCGCATCGCCCAGCACGGGTATGTTGGCATTGTGTGTGGAAAACACGAACTGGCGCTTGCGCTTCTCATCTTTCATGGTTGGCACGACACCATCCGTGATGAAGCGGTTGTCGAGATCGTCTTCCGGCTGATCGACGACAAGGGGGGCCTCGGATTCCAGAAGCAGCAGCAGCAGGACAGCCGTGGCTTTCTGGCCGGTCGAAAGGCCCTCAAGGGTCTGCCAGTTTTCGGGGTCGCCTTCGGCGGCCGTATTCAGCTCGATCTTGGTGGTAGCCGCCAGCTCTAGCTCTTCGACACGCATGGCGAAGTCTGGGCCTGCCTGAACAATGCGCTCAGCCGCCGCTGGCGGTGCAAAGAACCTTGCTATAAGTGCCTCCTTGCCGTCGCGGCAAGCTTGGCCCAGCTCGCGCAAAGAAAGGCTGTCACGGGTGCGCAGCTTTTCGAGCAGGGCAGCAAGATTCCCGCCGATTTCATCACGCAGCAGCTTCTCCAACGGCTCCCGATTGCCGCCCATTGCGACTTCGACACGGACACGGCCGCCCAGCTTCTTGGATACCTTCTTCGCGGCCTTTTCCAAGCGACGATATTCTTCTGCTTGAAGATTCTCCCATTCATCGATTAGGGCACGTCTTGCGGCGAGGTTAGCCGTAAGGTCTCGGTTAAGAATATCTTTACGTTCGCGCAGGGGCTGAAGTTCTTCGATCTGTCGGCGCAGTTTGATGAATTCGTCACCGTCGATTTTGTCTTTTTGCAGCTCGCGCAATTTGCTCTGATAGGTGGTCTCGGCCACTTGGCGCTTCTCATCCCACCTAGTGCGCAACGCAGCTATTTCCGCGTCGGTATCAGCAACAGCCTTCGCTATTTGGCCGGAGATATTCTGCATCTGTGTGCTGAAGCGTTGTAGTATTGCATTCCCTTCAGAGAGAAGGCCGGCATTTAGTAGGCCTTCCATAGCTTTGTCGCCTAGGAAGGCCATATCGACCGGCAGGATTTCCTGAAACCCATTATGGGCTTCCGTGAATGGGGCCAAGCGTTCTTTCATGGCAGTCAAGATGCGTTCCTCACGCACCAAAAGGCTCTTTTCCTTCAGTTTTTCCTCAAGCCCAGCTTCCTTAAAGCGTTTCTGGGTCTCTTCTAGCCCAGGCAAAAGAGCAAGTCGTTCGTCGGCTTGCTTGATCTCTTTTTGCAGACTGCCGATGCGGGCGCGGGACTTCTCAAGATCAAGCCGCAGCTTGGATTTTCGTGCGCCAGCGTTCGGATCATGCTCGATGAATCGTTCAAGTAAAAGGGTTAATTTTTCACGGCTCTTGGTCAGCTCAGAAATCTCGTGCTGGCCGAAAACCTCGACGCCTGGCACAACGTCGCGAGGCGACAGATTCAGCACGTTCCCTGCCTCGTCTTTGATGACAGGAGGGTTGGGAACCGTCCGCTCAATGGTGTAATCGTGCTTGGCCGGATGGTGGGCGCGAACGAGCAGGGATACCTTTGTGCCAGGTTTCAACACCTGGCGCACGACGCCCTGATGGGCTTTGCCAGCCTCTTCGCCAAGCGGGTCAAGCGCCAGGACATAGCGCAGGCTTTCGATGACCGTGGATTTTCCGGTGCCTCGACCGCCGATTAGGACATTCAGATTACCGTTGAAGTGCAAGCGGGTTCCATCCAAAAATCCGCCTTCCCACGACATGGCGACGAATTCGGTATGAAGCTCCGCCACTTCGGCTTGGCTTAACCGGATGCGGGAAGAGGGGTCTAAGAAGGCCTGGCGCAAACCCTCGACTGAAAGGGAAGTCATCTTTATGTGGCAAGATGAGCGCGGCAGGGCCAAGTCAGCGTGCGAATTCACATCGGCTGCATTGATGACGGCAACAAGTCGCTCGCGCTTGTGGTTGGGATCAGTGTTTTTCAGAATTACCTTGCACCCTTGTGGGGCATCTTCGATAGATCCTGGCAGAGCACAAGCGTAAAGATCGTGAGATTTCCAGGCGTTCATACGTGGCTGCCCTTCGAGAGTCGCCAGCAGGCCGTTATCGGCGCAGACGTGCGCAGCTATGGCAATGCCGCCCTGTTCACGAACGCATTTGAGAAGATCGATGCAATCCTTATCGCTGTTCGGTGAAGCCATGTTGGTGTTATGAACGCCCTGCTGTCCTATAAATCTCTCAAGACTCTCGTCTTTGTCTGGGTCATAGAGGCACAGGAAATGCACCCCATCCCTAGATGCGGCCTCGAAGCCTCCGAAAGCAAAAATGCCGGCGGTGCGGGCGGCACGAATGAGGCCCCATGAGTCGCTGACACGATAATGGTCAGTGACGGCTATCGCTTCAATCTCAAGTTCCTTACAGGCGGCAATGATGGCGGCGTTATAATCAGCTTCCGTCTGAAAGCCGCTTTGTTTGCAGTGTCTGCCATGATAGGCAAAAGGGTTTACCTGAAGAGCGCAGCGATAAAAACGCGCACCATTTGGCAAAGCTAGGGCTTCAGCAAGGGATATTGATTTTGTTTTGTTGGTTTCCATTAGCTGTCCCTCCTTAAAACGTAAAAGTCGCCTGCATCCGTTCATCAACGGGTCGCAGCTTGGCATAGTCCAGCATGTCGCGAATGGAAGCGCCCTTGTCGCGCCACTCATAGAAAACGTCCTCGCCCAAGAGGACATAGTGCCATTCGGCATTGCTGCGCTGCTCGGGGGCCAAGGTGTTGATCTTGTCACACCAGGCCACGGCGGCGCGCTTCTTGCGCTTGACGTTTGGAGTGTTTATCTGGCCCTGTGCCTTGGTTTCCACTAGATAGATACTGTCGCTGCATTTCACCAGAAAGTCGGGGTGATAGAAGGCCGGTAAGCCGTCTTCCTTGATATAACGCAAACGGGTGTAAATGTGCTTTTGCTCATTCAATTTACAGAAAGCGTCAACCAACCCATCGCGGTCGGCCGTTTCGATGAATGCCCGTTCAAGCCCGCCGCTGCGGGAAGGATATGGCAGCCGCAAATAGATGCTCTTTTCTACGGCCAGGGAAGAGCTTTCTCGCATAGTGAGCTTCGGTACTTCTGACAAGAGCCGGTGCGTGACTTCCGCATCGGCGGCCGTGGCCGTTTCTTCAGCCTCAAGAAGCTGCCGCGCCCATACGCGCATGACGTGTTCGGTCACGTGGTCAATCAATAGAATTCGCCAATTCTCATCGGCGAAGGGGTCTATCTCCTGGCCGAAAAGGCGAGTGCGAATATACTGGTCAATGCCGTTCGCCAATTGGGCGCGGTTGATTTGCACATGCGGGAATTCCGTCACCTTCTTGAACTTGGTCGAACTATCTGTGAGTGGCTGGCTCAAGGCTTCTGTGATGCGCCGAACTATCCGGCCTAGATAATCATTATAGCCAGTCGCGGTCATTACGCCGCCATTAACGCGATAATCCCCAAAGCGGGTGCGTTCCTGCACGTCAAGCGAATGGAATTTTTCACCCTTTCCGATCATAGCTTTTAGCTGTTCAAAACCGAAGGTTTCTAACGATTCCAGCTTCTCGGTATCGATGGCACGTGTTTGTATCTCTTCTTCTTTCTCGCGAAGGATGAAAGGAATAGCAAAGTCATATTCTTCAAAGCCAGGTCTGAGCGGCACGGCGATAAGGTCGCCAGTCGAAGATGTATTGGCGTCATCTTCGTCGTCCATTTCACCAACAAGGCCTTCGCTCATCAGCTCTTCATAGAAATCAATGAAGGCAGGGTGCTCCACAATCGACAGAATATCGATCATGCTGGCTGGCGTCTTGCCGGTTCGTATCAGGCGACGGTTATCGCTTTTAATGTCGTCATAATCGGCTCCTCGCCACATAAGGCGAAGGCCTCGGCCAATAGTCTGCTCTAGTAGAATGCCAGCACTCGATGCGCGCAACGGCACAATAACGCAAATGTTGTTCACGTCGAAGCCCTCGCGCAACATCAATACGCTGATAATGACGCGGGGATTGGCATGGCGGTCAACGTCGAAAAGACGCTCTCGCAATACTCTCCATTCATCAGGGCGCAGCTCACCCTTGCGATTGGAATCCACACGCAAAATCTCATCTTCGCTGAAGCCTTCTAAATGAAGGAAGTCAGCAATCAGCGGGGTGACGGTTGTATCTTCGCACACAACAAGCATTTTGGGGTGGCGAGTGGGATCGATATTGGCAAAGTCTCGCTCTAGCTTGCGCAGCTTAGTGAGTCCGGCACGCAACATAACGCGCTGTCCTTCAGCAAGCTGCGGGTTGCCGTTCTCGTCACGATAGGCTTTGAATTCCAACTCTTCATCGGACAATGCCCCTATTTCGCTGCGTCGATCCAGGACAAGGGATTTCACAAGCCCTTGCTTCATGGCTGCCTTCAGGTCGAAATCCACCACGATATGTGGAAAGTAGGTTTTCTTCGCCTTCTTACCCGTGCCGACTTCGTTGTAGGGGGTAGCGGAAAAATCTACCTGGAAAAATCGCTCGGCCTTCGGTTCAGCGATTGCGGTCAGGCTCTTTTGCCATTCCACTTCTGAAACCTCACCTTCACGCTTGAATTCGTGAATGTGGTGGGCCTCATCATTGAACACCATAAGACTTGGTAATTCGCGCAGATAATTGAGGATGCCGCCTCGCTCATAGCGACGATTCAAAACATTCAAGTCATTGCCCTGACTGGTGCCAGGTGTCAACGGCAAGAGGCTTTGCACCACGGCTGCCGGATCAGCCCGATCACCTGGCGCGGCAATTTCTTCTTCAGCCTCGTCCTCGGCTTCTTCGCTCAAGATATGCCAATTACTGATGGCTATCATGCCGCCGGATGTTACTTTCCGGCCAATCTCTTCTTTTGGACAAACGGTGCCTTGCACGAAACGGAAAATTTCGTCGCGATAGGTCGGTGGAATGAATAGCTCCTGATAGCTTGCCAGGTCTGATGTGGCAAAATCGCGTTTACCGTCACGCTCCTTACCTTCAAAGGCGTCGCGCAAGCGGTCATAGACGATAAGGCCAGGTGTCACGATAAGGAAATTTCTGGTATAGCGGCCATTTTCCGGGGTGCGGTTGGCGTTTAAAATCTGCCACACCATAAGTGTTTGCAACACCCATGTCTTGCCGGTTCCGGTCGCCATTTTCAAGCAGTATTTCGGATAATCGTTTTTCCCCGCGCCGATAATCTGCGCGGCCTGATCACTTACAATCAGCACTTCGGGGGCGATTTCTTGATAAAGGCCTTTCAGTGTCGTCATGCCTAAAACTTCATGGGCATAGATGACATTCAAGATGCCAGAGCGCTGTCCGTCATGGAAATTGAAATTGCGGGTGTCTTTGAAGTCTTCCTGAAACCACCATTTCAGCAGCTCGGCCGTGGTCGGGCTAACTTGGTCAAGAATAGGGGCACTGCCGGATTCCAGACCGATACAAGCCTCGGCAACACGGTCGGTCAGCTTACAGGCTAGAGTAAGGTCATTGATGCTCGCCATTATGCCACCTCCGCAATCGCTTCGGCTTCAAAGCCGAATACGTCCACCACGCGAATACAGACACGGCGCGGGCCGTCTTTGACCGGCAAATCGGTCAGGCTAGCGATGGTGACAACGCGATAGGGGTCATCGTCGTTCTCGGTATTGCCGCGATAATCCTGCCAGATAGAGCGGAACACATGACCGTCATAATCAGGGTCAACACTCCAATACTCAATCAACGCCATAGGATCAGAGTTTACTATTTTTTGCAGTTTTTGGCGGTTGGTGTCGTCCATATTTAAAGCATCTGGTGATAGCAGAACATAGTTATCTATGCTCACGGTCAGAGCTTCTTTATCCCCGTTACGCTTGCGCTCAATCGGTTTAATTTTGACGTATTGCAACGATGAAAAGCGCACTTCTTCGGCCTTCAGTTTACCGCCTTTTTTCTTCAGCCGGTCGAGAAGGTCAGGGGGGATAACAAGCACTTCCAGCTTGTCGCCCTGGTTGAGAGCTTGAATATCGTGACCGATATTGGAATCAAAATTCCAGCCAAGCACTATCACCTTATCCCATCCGCCCATGAGGTTATCGCGGATTTCTATAGCACGTCTCAGCGTGGTCAGGCCGGTGAGTTTGTTCGGGCTATCAGCCAGCACAAGATTTCGCGTGTGCGGAATGCGCGCCATGTTGCGGTTTGGATTTTCTTCGGCTGGTAGGGGCAACGCGCCAAAGAGGCCAAGCACGATTTCAGACAAATCGCCAATACGGAATCTGCGACCCATGGTGCTACGAGCCATTTCTACCTGATAGTCACCCACGTGCTGATAAAGGAATGGCTTTGCATTTTGATCGATCATACGCTTGCGAGTAATCATACAAGCAGGCTTACCAAGGTCTGTCGCTATCCATTTGCGCCCTAGCTTTTCTGCAACGGCTGCTGTTGTTCCAGAACCAGAAAAGAAATCAGCAACAATTCCACCTACAGGAGACGATGCACCTATTATTCTTTCCAATAATGCGGTCGGCTTTTGAGTGTTGTATCCAATCAATTCCTTGGATGCGGGGTTCACCGGCGGTATGTCATCCCAAATGGAAAGGATTGGACTACCTTCCATTTCGTCCAAATACTGTTTTATGTTTGGCTGACCAGATGAAGTAAATACGATCTTACCTTCCTCTAGCCCACGGTTAATTCGTTCTTGGCTCCATGCCCAATGGCGACCTGGAGGAGGATCAATCATACTATCTCCAAATCTTCTCGCCTGGCCTGGCCCTGCGCCACTCAAAGTCACTAGACGAAAACGACGACCGTTTGAATCAGTTTGTCCGTAGTGAGATTTTTTATAACTTTCAGAATGCGGCTTATATTGCGGATTAAACGTGTAAGAATCACTCTTTGTAAAAATCAGAATATTGTCATGTATCTGACCAAACTTAATAGATGCCCCCTTCGAGAAAGTGCGCTGCCATACTATTTCATTAAGAAAATTGTCTCGCCCGAAAATTTCATCCATCGCAATTTTCGCGTAATGGCCTACATGCCAATCAATATGAATGTAAATTGTCCCGCTATTTGATAGCATTTCCCTCATAAGACATAATCTAGGAACTAACATCGCCAAATACGATACTGTTCCATTTTGCCATGTGTCTGAATAGGCGAATTGTTCGATTGCTGTTGGCTTCTGCTCAATCTCACCCCCTGGTAAGGTAATTTTTGTGCGGTAATCCGCCTTGCTGTCGAATGGCGGATCGATATAGATCAAGTCCACCTTACCGCGCATGGAAGGCGTCTCGTCATTGCCCGCAAGAAGAGCAGCCATAGCCAGAAGGTTATCGCCATAGATAAGCCGGTTCATCTCTGCCGGATTCAAGTCGTGGCTGCTACGGTCTGCTTTCACAAACATGTCCTGCCAATTGGTGTCACGCGACGGAATCACCAGTTCGCGGGTCTGCAAGCCAATCTTATAACTGCTTTCCAGTCGCTCCATGATGCGCTCAGCTTCGCGTTTTCCGTCAGCGACGATTTTAGGCAGTTGTTCCAGAAGGCTTGTCATTGTTCGTTTTTTCCTCTCGTTTTAATCATGGCTGACTGTACCATGTGGATCGCCCGCCGCCGTACCGGACAAGCAGGCCTTTTTCCACCAGTGAGCCAAAAGTTGCCTTCAATGTGTTCGGGCTTGCGCCTGTCTCGCGCACCATGTCGCGGGTTGTGACGCGGCCATGGTCACGCACATAATCCAGGATTTTTACGGCCAGTTCGGGCAGGGCGGCTAGGGCATTCTTTTCGCGCTCCACTTTCGCGGCCAGGCGGCGCTTTTGTTGCTGCAAAGCCCGCATGAAAAACATAAGCCAGGGTTGCCAATTCGGGGCCTCGGTACGGATGGTGCCTTGGGTCTGACGCAAGGCGAGATAATACCCTTCCTTGCTGTTTTCAATCACGCTTTCAAGTGACGAATACGGCACATAGGCATATCCGGCCTGCAACAAGAGCAAGGTCGTGAGAACGCGGCTCAGGCGGCCATTACCGTCCTGGAAGGGGTGGATTTCCAGGAACACCACAACAAACACGGCAATCATCAGCAAGGGGTGAATGCGTTTCAGCTCGCGGGCATCGCGCAGCCAGGTGACAAGTTCTGTCATCCGGCGCGGCGTATCGAACGGCGTAGCCGTCTCGAACACGATACCAATCATTTTTCCGTCTGCGTCAAAAGCGCCCACGTCATTGCGCAGGATTTTATATTCGCCGCGATGCCGCTCATCCTTCTCACTGTAGCGCAGAAGGTCGCGGTGAAGCTGCTTAATATGGTTTTCGGTGATGGGAATATCCTGCCAGGCCTGGAAAATCGTTTCCATGGCCTCGGCATAGCCAGCAACTTCCTGCTCGTCGCGTGTCTCGAATTTCTTGATTTCCAGCTTGCCAAGCAGTCGCTCAATTTCGCGGTCACTGAGCTTGTTACCCTCAATGCGCGTTGAAGAGCCGATGCTTTCAATCGTGGCAATGCGGCGCAGGGCTTTCAGCCGATCCGGTGCCAAAGTGCCAAGGGCACGCCAAGCACCCTTAAACTCGTCTATTTCAGACAGTAAGGCCAGTAATTCAGGCGTAATTTGGATGGTGTCGGTTTTCATTACACCTGAATATATACCCGATTATGCCGGAATGTCCACCGGAATAATTGCCGGATTATGCCGGAAAAGATAATTTTGTATCCACGACCATAAGGGCTTTGCCGCCCTGGATTTTTCCTTTTGTTCCGGAAGCACAACGCGCAGCGGGGGGGGGGGGGGGGGGGGGAAAGCCCCCCGCAGTG
>FRDC01001793.1_pt1 | contig 26598 bp, 24 predicted proteins | sample 1106171 | NCBI WGS metagenome assembly FRDC01 (sample SAMEA3930566, study PRJEB13176) | freshwater metagenome | biome: Drinking water system; feature: drinking water; material: water | place: Singapore | collected 2014-12-20 | reverse complement strand
GGTCGGCGCGAACGGCCGCGCCAGCACCGCCCACACCGGCGCCGCGGCGCCGCCGCCGGCCGCCAGCGCGACCAGCGCATCGCGCCCGCGCCGCAGCCCTTGGCCGCGCGCCGCCGGGGGCGACTCGGCCGGCAGCCAGTGCAGCGCCAGCATCATCAGGATGATGGTCGCCACCTCCACCAGCAACTGCGTGAGCGCCAGATCGGGCGCCGAGAAATACACGAAGGCCAGGCTCACCACCAGCCCCACCGCGCCCAGCAGCAACAGCGCCAGCAGCCGCTGGCGATGGAAACGCACCGTGGCCAGCGTCGTCGCCAGGCCGATGACCCAGGCGACGATGAAGCCGAAGCTCACCGGTGGGCCGTCGGGCATGGCCGCCGCCGTCTGCGTGCCGCCCTGCACGAAGGGAAGCGCGCCCGCGATGAGCGAAACAAGCACCAGTACCAGCAGGTAGCGCTGCAAGGCGTCGTTCTGCAGCTCACCGGTGACGCGCCGCGCCAGCGCCCGGCCGCGATCCAGCGCCAGCGCAAACAGATCACGCCCGCCGGTCTTCGGTGTCGCGGGCGCTCGTTCCAGCGTGTGCAGGTTGACGCGCCGCTGCAGCACGAAGTACAGCACCACACCGCCCACCAGCGCCAGCGCGCTCATGCCCAGCGCGAGATTCAGGCCGTGCCAGATTGCCAGCGTGTAGGCCGGCAGCGTGCCCTCGAAGCCGCCGAACAGGGTGGCCTTTGCGCCGACGGCCAGCAGCGGGCCGATGGACAGCGTGGGCATCAGGCCGACCACCAGGCACAGCACGACCAACACCTCGACCGGCACGCGCATGAAGCGCGGCGGCTCGTGGGGTGCCTTGCTCAATCCGACCGGTTCGCCGTTGAAGAACACGTCATGGATGAAACGCAGGCTGTAGGCCACGCTGAACATCGCCGCCAGCGTCGCGCCTGCCGGCAGCAGCCATTGCATGAGGGCTGTGCTCTGCTTGGCCGCCGCTTCGGCGAAGAACATCTCCTTGCTCAGGAAGCCGTTGAGCAGCGGCACGCCGGCCATCGCCCCCGAAGCGACCATGGCCAGCGCACCAGTCCACGGCATGCTCTTCCACAGGCCGTTCAGCCGGCGCATGTCGCGGGTGCCGGTCTCGTGGTCGATGATGCCGGCGGCCATGAACAGCGAGGCCTTGAAGGTGGCGTGGTTGAGGATGTGGAACACACCCGCCACCACGGCCAACGGCTCGTCCAGTCCGAACAGCAAGGTGATGAGGCCGAGGTGGCTGATCGTGGAATAGGCCAGCAGCCCCTTCAGGTCGTGCTGGAACAGTGCCAGGTAGGCGCCCAGCAACAGCGTGGCCAGGCCCGTCAGCGAAACGATCCAGAACCACGGCTCGCTGCCGCCCAGCGCCGGGTACAGGCGCGCCAGCAGGAACACGCCGGCCTTCACCATCGTGGCCGAATGCAGGTAGGCCGACACCGGCGTCGGCGCGGCCATCGCGTGCGGCAACCAGAAGTGGAACGGGAACTGCGCGCTCTTCGTGAAGCAGCCCAGCAGCACCAGCAGCAACGCCGGCAGGTACATCGGGTGCGCGCGCAGCAGGTCGCCCGACTTCAGCACCACGTCGAGATCGGTCGAGCCGACGATGTGGCCGATCAGCAGCACGCCGGCCAGCAGGCACAGCCCGCCCGCACCGGTCACGGTCAGCGCCATGCGGGCGCCTTCGCGGGCGTCGGCGCGATGCTGCCAGTAGCCGATGAGCAGGAACGACGACAGGCTCGTCAGTTCCCAGAACACCACCAGCAGGATCAGGTTGTCGGCCAGCACCACCCCCAGCATGGCGCCCATGAACAACATCAGGAACAGGAAGAAGCGGGCCGGTGGATCGTCCGCGGCGAGGTAGTAGGCGGCGTACAGCACCACCAGCGCACCGATGCCGGTGATCAGCAGCGTGAACAGCCACGCCAGGCCGTCCATGCGAAAGCCGAACTTCAGGCCCAGCGCCGGCAGCCAGTCGACGGACCAGCGCAGCACCTCGCCGCCGAACACGGCCGGCGCGGCCGCGAGCATCGCGGCAAACACGAGCAAGGTCACGGCGCCCGCCAGCCAGGCGGCCGTTCGCCGCTGGCGGTTGTCGACGCCGGCGATCAGCGCGGCGCCCGCAAAGGGCGCCAGCGCCAGCCAGGGCAGCAGCGCGCCGCTGCTCATGAATGGCGAGTGTGTGCAGACGGGGCCGGCCGCAGCATCACCACGACCAGGGTCACCACGGTGAGCGGCAGCAAAGAAAACTGAACCTGAATCGTCATGTTGGAGCGGTAGGCTAACGCCAACGCCGCGGCGGGCGCCCGTCTCGATTGTGTGACATGGCAGCGAGCCGACTCAAACCCGCAGAACCACGCGCCCGTCGCGCCGCACACGGCTCGTGCGGCCTGAGTGCCATCCATGACCGGGCCCTGCACCGAAGTCGCTTTGCTGCTGCTGATCGCCGCGCTGGCCGGCGCGCTGTTCGTGCACCTGCGCCAGCCGGTGCTGATCGCCTACACCGCGGTCGGCCTCAAGCTCGACCTGCACCTTCGCCAGATCGGGCCGGTGGCGCTGACCACCGGCCTGGGACCACTGCCCCTCATCAAGCGCTGGTCTGCGCGGGCGCCGCCGCTGACGGGGGATCGGCAAGGCCACGCTGCACCTGCGCGTCGACCTCGGCCTCGGCTTTCAACCAGTCCTCGAGTTCGTGCCCGTAGACACAGCCGCGCGCTTCGAATTGCGCGTAGGCGGCCTGGCGAATCGCTTGTTGACGTGGATCGTCCGGGGCAACCTGCGCCGCATCGACAGCTTCTTGCTGTGCAGAGCTCGGCGCGGCCTTGGCGCTGGCGCGCGCGGTTTCGCTGAGTTGGGCTTGCATTTCGGATCTCCTGGCTGAAAGGGGGTGTGCTGGTACGGCTTCGCGACGCGGCTGCCGCAGGGTTGAACATAGGCGCATCCGGGTGTGCGCCGTTGCGCTGCGTCAATTCGTCTGAGGTAGGTGAGCAGTTCCCCCTGGGCGCTGCCGCGGCAAGTCCGGACGGCCGAAACCAGTGCCTCGATTGCGCCGATCGGTTCTTGTCCGGAGCGACCCCGGGGATCGACCTGTCGTCCAGTACCGCTCGCGCACTCGCAGAGGGGCCCGTGTTCAATTCACAGCCGGGGCGTCGATTGATGCCGGTCAACGGTGTCGAGATGGAAAGCCTGAACATGGCCGGTGTTGGTTCGCATGTTGCAGCATGACCGGACCGTCACCAGGAGAGAACTGCAGCATGACGACACTTCGCAGCATCGTGGCCGCGACCGACTTCTCGCCGGCCTCGGACGCGGCCGTGCACCGCGCGGCGCAACTGGCGGTGAAGCATGGCGTCCCGCTGTGCCTGCTGCATGCCTTCGATGTCGGTGCCTGGCACAACCTGAAGGGCGTCTTCGATGCACAGCGACTCACCGCCGACCCGCCCCCCGATGTGCGAATGCAGCAGCGCCTGACCGACTTTGCTGCGTCGTTGGCCGCGCAGAGCGGGCTCGAGGTCGGCGTCCACTTCGGCGTGGGTCCACCGGCCAAGGTGATCAACGCGCATGTCGGCTCGCATGCGGGCTTTCTCGTCGTGATCGGCTCGCGTGCCGAACCTGCGCTGTCGGGCCTGGGCAGCACCGCGTTGAAGGTGGTGCGCAGGCCGCCGTGCCCGATCCTGATCGTGCGTGTGGCCGACGACAAGCCGTACGACAAGATCCTGTCGGCCGTCGACCTGCGCGAAGGTTCCCTGCGGGCGGCGTCCCTCGCCGTCGATCTGTTCCCGGCCGCGCACCATCACCTGCTGTATGCGCTGGACGCGGCATCGGGCAGCGCCGGGTGGGGCGGTCTCGGCAGCGAACCGTTGCGCCTGCTCCATGAATCGCTGCATGCCCAGGCGGAGCGTGACTTGCAGCAGTTCGCGCAGCGCCTGTCCGCTCGCGCGAGGCATGCGCCGACCACCGTTGTCGCCGACGACGTGCCGGCGCGGGCGATCCTGGTCGCCGCCGCCAACCTGGGCGCGGATTGTGTGGTCGTGGGCCACCATGGCCTGGGCACGGCCACCGACGGCGACCTCGGCAGCATGGCCCAGCATGTGATCTACGCCGCGCTCAGCGATGTGCTGGTGGTGCCATGAGGCCCATGCGACCCGCACCCGCGGCCAGGATCCTGGCCTCGGTGCCCCTGCCCATCGACCTGACTTCGTCGGTGATTGGCGGTCTGACGAAGGCTCGCCAGTCGGGAGATCCAGGCTGACCCGCCAACCGCAAGCGGGCTGCGCCACCGCGGGCGGTAGCCTTGCCGCATGACATCGCGTCGCATCAGGCACATCGACCTCGCGCTGCAGGGCGGCGGCGCCCATGGCGCGTTCACTTGGGGCGTACTGGATCGCCTGCTCGAGGACGAGCGCATCGAGATCGACGCGATCAGCGGCACCAGCGCCGGGGCGATGAATGCGGTGGTGCTGGCCGACGGGCTGATGGCCGGGGGACGCGAGGGTGCGCGCGAGGCGCTGCGGCGCTTCTGGAGCCGGGTCAGCAATGCGTCCGGGCGCGGCCCGATGGTGCCGGACGCGTTGGGTGCGTTCTTCGGCAACTGGTCGCTCGAGGGGTCGCCGCTGCACCTGTACCTGGACTGGGTCGGTCGCTCGATGTCGCCGCACCAGTTCAACCCGCTCGACATCAATCCGCTGCGCGACATCCTGGCGGCCGAGGTCGACTTCGAGCGCGTGCGCGGCTGCAGCAAGGTGCGCCTGTTCGTTTCCGCCACCAACGTGCGCACCGGCCGGCTGAAGGAGTTCCGGCAGTCCGAGTTGTCGGTCAATGCCGTGATGGCGTCGGCCTGCCTGCCGCTGCTGTTCCGTGCGGTCGAGATCGACGGCGAGGCCTATTGGGACGGTGGCTACCTCGGCAACCCGTCGCTGCTGCCGCTGATTGCCGAAAGCCCGGCCCACGACTTGGTGCTGGTGCAGATCAACCCATCGCGGCGGGACGCGCTGCCGACGAAGGCCGAAGACATTCTCGACCGTCTGAACGAGATCACCTTCAACAGCAGCCTGGTCAAGGAGCTGCGCTCGCTGGCCTTGCTGCAACAACTGCTGCGCCTGGAAGGCGGGCCACCCGCTGGTGGCCGCGCGTCGCTGTTCACGCAGGTCGCGGCACTGCGCATGCACCGCATCGAGGCCGAGGCAGAACTGGCCGTCCTTGGCGCCGCGAGCAAGCTCAATGCGGGGTGGCCGTTCCTGACGCGGCTGCACCGCATCGGCCATCGCGCTGCGCAGACCTGGCTCGAAACGAACTTCACCCACCTGGGGCGCCGCCCCACGCTGGCGCTGGAGTCTTTCCTGAAATGACAACCCTCATCTGTCGCACGGTGCCCCCGGGAGTCTGTCCATGCTGAGCATTGCCGGCATCCTGCTGTCGCTGGCGCTGTTGATGTGGCTGGCCTATCGCGGCATCGGCGTGCTCATCCTGGCGCCGCTGATGGCCTTGCTGGCGGTGCTGTTCAGCCCAGACGCGCCGCTGCTGGCCAGTTACACGCAGGTCTTCATGACGGCGCTCGGCAGCTTCATCGCGCTGTTCTTTCCGCTGTTCCTGCTCGGCGCGGTGTTCGGCAAGCTGATGGAAGACTCGGGCGCGGCGCGCGTGATCGCCTCGCGCATCGTCCACTGGCTGGGCGCGTCCCGCGCCGTGCTGGCCATCGTGCTCGCCTGCGCGGTGCTCACCTATGGCGGCGTGTCGCTGTTCGTGGTGGCCTTCGCGGTGTACCCGATCGCGGTCGAACTGTTCCGCGCCGTCGACGTGCCCAAACGGCTGATCCCGGCCACCATCGCGCTGGGCGCGTTCACCTTCACGATGACGGCGCTGCCCGGCACCCCGGCGATCCAGAACGCGATTCCGATGCCGTATTTCGGCACCACGCCGTTCGCCGCGCCCGGGCTCGGGCTCATCGGCGGCGCGGTGATGGGCGTGCTCGGGGCGCTGTGGCTGCTGCGGCGTGCGCGCCAGGCGGCGGCCGCCGGCGAGGGCTACGGCACAGACGCCGATGGCCCGGCCTCGCTGCCGCGCAGCGTGCGCCCGCACGCCCAGGGCGAGGGCTACGACGTGGCCGAACTGGGGCCGCAGGGCGCGGCCGCGTCAGCGTCTGCGCCTTCAGTGCCGCTGCCAAGCTTCGGCGTGGCCATCGCACCCATCGTGGCCGTGGTGGCGCTGAACTGGGTCTTCAGCGCCCGCATCCTGCCGGGCCTGGACACCAGCTACCTGGCCACGGCCCTGTACGGTGCCACGCGCCTGGACGCGGTGCGCGGCACCTGGGCCATCATCGCGGCGCTGGCGCTGGCCAACCTGCTGCTGATCGTGCTGGCGCGGCGCAGCCTGCCTACGCTCAAGGCCACGCTGGACGCCGGGGCCAGCGCCTCGGTGCTGCCGATCTTCAACACCGCGTCGCAGGTCGGCTACGGCGCGGTGATCGCCTCGCTGGCCGGTTTTGCGCTGATCCGCGACGCGGTGCTGGGCATCGCGCCCGGCAATCCGCTGGTGTCGCTGTCGGTCGCCGTCAACCTGCTGGCCGGCATCACCGGCTCGGCCTCGGGCGGCATGAGCATCGCGTTGCAGACGCTGGGCAGCACCTACCTGGAAATGGGGCGCGCCGCCGGCATCTCGCCCGAATTGCTGCACCGCGTGACGTCGATCGCCACCGGCGGCCTCGACTCGCTGCCGCACAACGGTGCCGTCATCACGCTGCTGGCCATCTGCAAGCTGACGCACCGCCAATCCTACCTCGACATCTTCGTGGTGGCCGTGCTGATCCCGCTGCTGGCGCTGGCCGCGGTCGTCGTGCTGGGCACCCGCTTCGGGTCGTTCTGACGCCACGGCGTGGTTGTTCGTCGGCGGGCCTCCGGCTCGCCGCTTGCGCGGCCCGCGTTATCGCTGACGCTCAATCCGTACGGCCCCGCTCGACGAGCCTCGCATTGATGCAGGCTCGATTGCGCCAGCGCAACGACAGACCTGCAGAACGGCCGCAAACTTGACCCGCGGACGGGGCACGTGGCATGGGCGGTGCGCACGGAATCCGGATCGACGCCCACCCGAGGAGCCCCCGTGCAACGTTCTGTCCCGACCCGGTTCATCGGCCTGTGCCTGCTGGCCCTGGGGCTGTTGGCCCACTTCGTCGCGGCCCAGCCCCAAGCACCGCGCCCGCTGGTCTATGTGCTGCCCATCGAGGGCGTGATCGACCTCGGGCTGGCACCGTTCGTGGCGCGCGTGCTCGACGAAGCCACGCAGGCGGGTGCGGCGGCGGTGATCCTCGACATCGACACCTTCGGCGGGCGGGTGGACGCGGCCGTGCAGATCCGCGACACGCTGCTGGGCGCCAAGGTGCGCACGGTCGCGTTCGTGAACAAGCGCGCCATCTCCGCCGGCGCGCTGATCGGGCTGTCTGCCCAGACCCTGGTGATGTCCACCGGCGGCACCATCGGCGCAGCAGCACCGGTGCAGGCGGGGCTGCCCGGCGCCGCGGCCGCACCGGTGTCGGAGAAGACGGTGTCCTATGTGCGCAAGGAATTCCGCGCCACCGCCGAGGCGCGCAAGCGGCCGCTGCTGCTGGCCGAGGCGATGGTCGATGCCGATGTGGAAGTGCCCGGCATCATCGAGAAGGGCAAGCTGCTGACACTGACCACCGACGAAGCCCTGCAGCACAAGGTCGCCGATTTTCGTGCCGACACCATCGAGGCCGTGCTGGAGCAACTGGGTCTGGCGGGGGCCGAGCTGCGCCCGGCCACACCCCACTGGGCCGAGCAGGTGGTGCGCTTCCTGACCCATCCGATCGTCAGTTCGCTGCTCATCAGCATGGGCCTGATCGGCATCATGGTCGAGTTGCGCACGCCCGGCTTCGGCATCGCCGGCGGCGTGGGCGTCGGCAGTCTGGCGCTGTTCTTCTGGGGCCACTGGCTGGTGCAACTGGCGGGGTGGGAAGAAATGTTGCTGGCCGGCGCCGGGTTGCTGTTGCTGGCGCTGGAGATCTTCGTCATCCCGGGCTTCGGCATCGCCGGGGCGTTGGGCATCGCGGCCTTGCTTGGCGCGTTGGCGCTGAGCATGGTGGGCGCCGGTGACACGGCGGCAGTGATCCTCGCTGCCGTGTGGCGCGTCGTGCTGTCGCTGCTGGCGGCGCTGGCGGTCAGCCTGGTGTTGTTGCGCTTCCTGCCGCGTCTGCCGCTGGCGCGCCGCCTGATTCTGCAGACCGACCTCGGCGCCGGGCCGGCCCACGGCTCGGCGCCGGACACCGACCAGCGCTGGCTCGGCAAGCGGGGGCGCGCCTTGTCGGTGCTGCGGCCGGCGGGCCTGGCCGAGATCGAAGGATCGCGCGTGGACGTCGTCAGCGACGGCGCATTGATCGAAGCCGACACACCCATCGAGGTGACGCGTGTGGACGGCAACCGAATCGTGGTGCGGCGACTTCCGCCCGTTGAACCGAAGGAATGATTCCATGAACGAACTCTTGGCCGGACTGGTGGGCAGCATTGGCCTGCTGGTCGTGGTGCTGGCGGCGCTGGCGCTGGTGCTGTACCTGGTTCCCATCCCGTTGTGGATCGCGGCCTGGGCCTCCGGGGCTTACGTGGGCCTGTTCACCCTCATCGGCATGCGCCTGCGGCGCGTGCCGCCCAGCACCGTCGTCAACGCCCGCATCAGCGCGGTGAAGGCCGGGCTGGACATCTCCATCAACGACCTCGAGGCCCACTTCCTGGCCGGCGGCAACGTGGTGCGGGTGGTCAACGCCATGATCTCGGCCGACAAGGCCAACATCCCACTGCCCTTCAAGCGCGCCGCGGCCATCGACCTGGCCGGGCGCAACGTGCTGGAAGCGGTGCAGATGTCGGTCTTGCCCAAGGTCATCGAGACGCCGCGCATCGCCGCGGTGGCCAAGGACGGCATCCAGCTCATGGCCGTTTCGCGGGTGACGGTGCGCACCAACATCGACCGCCTTGTCGGCGGCGCCGGCGAGGAGACGATCATCGCGCGTGTCGGCGAGGGCATGGTCAGCACCATCGGCTCGGCCAAGAGCCACAAGGACGTGCTCGAGAACCCCGACCACATCTCCAAGCACATCCTCAGCAAGGGCCTGGACGCCGGCACGGCCTACGAGATCCTGTCGATCGACATCGCCGACGTCGACGTGGGCGAGAACATCGGCGCCAAGCTGCAGATCGACCAGGCCAACGCCGACAAGCAGATCGCCCAGGCCAAGGCCGAAGAGCGCCGCGCGATGGCCGTGGCGCTGGAGCAGGAGATGCGGGCCCGCGTCGTCGAGGCCGAGGCCGAAGTGCCGCGCGCCATGGCCGAAGCCTTCCGCCAGGGCAACCTGGGCATCATGGACTACTACCGCATGAAGAACCTGCAGGCTGACACCGTCATGCGCGAGGAGATCGCGAACACGGCCGATGACCCGGCGACTGGCCCGAAGAAGTAGCGGAGCGACGCATGGACAAGTTTCCCCAGGAACTGATCTTCGCCCTCATCTTCGGCGCGGTCATGCTGGTGCAGTTCCTGCTCAAGCACCTGCGCAAGCGGGGGTCGGTGACCGAGGTCGAGGTCGAAGCCGAAACCGAGGCCGAGGAAGGGCCCGAGCGCGACACTGGGGCCCAGTGGCCGAGGGCTGCCGAAGCCGCCCCGCAGCCGGCGCAGGCGTTGCCGACCCTTGCGGTACCGGCACCGCCACGCGCGGGCCTGGCACCTGCGCGGCGAGAGGCGCGCCGCTTTTCGCGCCGCTCGCTGATGGGCAACCGGCGTGCCGTGCAGGACGCCGTCGTCATCGCCGCGATCCTGGGCCCGTGCCGGGCCTACCGGCCCCACGACATCGATTGAGATGCTCTCGACGGACGCGCTGGCCTTCCTCAACCAGTTCTGGCTGACCCTGCTGGTGCTGGTGCCGGTCGTGCTGGTGGCACGCGCGGTGGTGGCGGGCTCGCGCTACTCGCCGATCCTGATCATCGTGGTGTTCGGCCTCAGCCTGGGCGCCTTGCTGGTGGCGACGCGGGCGGGTGCACCCGGGCTGCCCGACTTCTATCTGTTGGGCATGCTCGGGCGCGCCACCGTCATCGCGTTGACGGCCTCGTTTTTCGTCGGCGGCCAGGAACTGCGGCGCCTGTTCGGCAGCGTGCAGGTGGCGGCCGACACCTCGGTGGTTCTGAACAAGAGCGAGGTCATCCTGGGCACCGGGCGCACGCACCTGTTCTTCATCGTGCGCGCCTTCTTCGTGCTGCTGGGCGTGGATGCGACGGTGCGCGTGCTGCTGGGCACGGGCGGCGAGAAGGCGGCGATCCTGCCGCTGCTGGCCTACCTGGGGCTGGTGTTTGCCGCCATCGTGATCGACCCCGGCGCGCAGGTCGACAACAAGCGGCGCTACCTCGGCAAAGGTGCCGTGGAGCTGCTGCTGCTGATCCTGGCCCTGGCCGGCGCCACCCTCATCGCCGCGCGCGTGCGCGAGACGGCGGCCTTCCCGCCGATCTTCTTCGCCATGCTGATGGCCGTGCTGCTGGGCTGGTTCTGCCCGCGCTGGCGGCACGGGCCGGCGCTGCGCGCGCTGCTGTTCGGCGGCATCCCGGTGGTGCTGGCGGCCAACTTCCTGGTCGGCGGCTCGCTGCTGGTGCGCTCGCTGGCGCTGGACGGCATGACGCCGGTGCTGCTGTACGGCTTCTTCGGCCAGTTGCTGTGGATGTTCGGCGGCATCTCGCTGCTGATGTGGCTCGGTGGCACGGCGGCGGTGCGCAATCTCGCGCCCGGCATGGCTGGCGCGCTGTCGCACGCCGGGCTCACCGGTGCCTGCACCGCCGGCGACATGGGCGAGGTGGCGCAGCACCGGGCGCCGATCATGATCGCCGTGCCGTTCTTCGGCCACGTGTTCCTGTTCACGATCCTCGCCTTCAGCCTCGATGCGGGGCGCTTGCTGCTGTGGCCGACGGCGCTGGTGGCGCTGGCCGGTGTGGTGATCAGCGCCTTCGCGTTTCGACAACTGCGCCGCTCGGCCGGCGAGGACCGCGCCGAGGTGAGGGCGCTGATGCTGTTTTCCTTCGGCTGGCAGTTGACGGCGCTGTTCGGTGGTCTGCTGCTGCTGGCGCAGCTTCCGCTGGCGCACGCGGCAATGGCCGCCAGTTCAGCCCTGTCGCACTTCGGCCTGTTTGCCGCGCTGCAGGGCGGGCTGTTCGGCGCCGAGGCCGCGACGCTCATTGCCTTCGTGTTCGCAATGCCTTTCCTGATCCACCCCTTCGTGTTCTTCATGTTCGGCCGCGGCATGGCGCGCGACGGCGAGATGCCGCGCCTGCCGGCTTACGTGCTGGCATCGGCGGGGGCGGTGGGCGTGCTGGCGGCGTTGTTCGGCGGCGGCTGGGGCGCGTCTTGACGAGGCCCGCCGCCGCGGCCGGCGGCGAACAAGCCCCGTGCGGGGGGGGGTTGTGCCAGGCCGGGGATCACTCTCAGTCGTAGCGCAGCAAGTCGCCGAAGACGGTGTGCTCGCCCTCCTTGCGATCAGCGCCGGGTGCGTCGTACAGCACGAGCCAGCGCGCCTTGCCGCCCGACAGTGCCGCCGGCAGCTGGCACATCGCCTCGGCGCGGTTGGTGCCGCGCCCATGGGGCAGCGAGACCGACTCGGTCAGCGCCGACTCGAAACGCACCGTGTCGCGGTTGGCCGCCAGCAAGGGCTTGGCCGCAGGCCACTTGAAGACGCGGATGTCGCCGTTCAGCACCATCGTCGGGCCGGCCAGGATGTAGAGGTCGTCGCCGGAGAAGTGCAGGTCCCGCACACCCAGGCCTTCGAGCTGCAGGAAGTGCTTGCGGATGAGCGTGCCGCTGTCGTCCAGGGGCGCCAGGCGCAACTCGTCGCCGCGGGCCTCGACTGCGATCTCGAGCAGCGCCGACCAGCCGCGCAGCACCGGTCCGCGCAGGCCGAGCAGCAGCCGGCGACCGTCCACGGCCAGGCCTTCGATGTCGAAGCCGTTGTCCTTGCCCGGGATCGCCATGTAAGGCCCGAAGTGGGGGTCATCGGCCAGCGCACGGGTGAGCAGGTTCGCTTGCGCATCACCCTTGAGGCGCAGCGCCCGCCGGCCATCCTGGGCCTGCCTGACCAGGCAGGGCTCGCCACTGCCGTCGGGCTCGACGGGCAGGCGGGCCAGCAGGCGCCGATTGCCGTCGAGCGCCACCTTCGCCAGCCGCTTGGCGTTGTCGGCGTGGTGCCGGTCCGGCTTGGCATTCTTGCGCTTCAGGCCATGCGAACCCACCACCCAGAGGAAGCCATCGGCCACGGCCATGCCTTCCAGATCGGCCTCTTCCGCGGCCGTACCGGGCAGGTCCAGCAAGTCGGCAAGCGGGAAGTCGCGCGCCTCGCCGAAGCGCAAGGCTTCGCGCCCCACAGGGTCGAGCCGGCGCAGACGGTCCAGGCCGCAGGCTTCGTCGCCAGCCACCCAGAGCCAGTCGCCGGTGAAGGCCGCGCCCGACAGGTTGGCCTGAACCAGGGAGGCTGGCGCGAACTCCAGACGGACCGCGTTCGCAGTTCGAGTGTTGGGCATGGGGTGCTTCTCCGGCGGCTGAGGGGGGCATGCAGGCCAGCGGATCGCAGCTGTCAAGCGAGCCGCAGCGGCCATACAGCAAAGTATGTGGCTCGCAGCCTCGTCCGATGTTCCGTGTTATCCGATGAAGACGTTGCGTAAAAGCTGCCTTTCCGAAACCCCAGGTGCCCGGCCTTGTGCCCGCTGCGCAACCGATGCGGCTGCGCGATGCACGTGCGAGCCTGGAGGCTCAGCGCACCAGCAGCACCGGCAGTCGACAACTCGCCAGAACCTGCGTCGCCACCGAACCCATGACCAGGTTGCCGAGCTTGCCGTGTCCATGCGACCCCATCATCAGCAGGTCGAACGCGCCCGCATCGGCCTGTTTGGCAATCGTCTCGGCCACATGGCCCATCGCCCCGAGGAACTCGACGGCCAAGCCGTGCTGCTCGAAGAACGCACGGATCGGCTTGAACACCCTCTGGGCCTCTTCGGCGTAGTACTCCTTGACCACCTTGCGATCGAGGAACGATGCGGCATGCGCAGGGATCTTCGGCACCACATGAATCACGGTGTAGCGGTGCCGCGCGCCGAGCCACTCGTCATGGGCAGCGACGTAGGCAAGCATCTTCTTGGTGAAGGCACTGCCGTCAACGGCGAGCAGGATGTTCATTAGCGGCTTGCCCGGAAGGGTCAGCGCACGAGCAGCACGGGTGTCTTGGTGGTGGCCAGCACTTTCGTTGCCACCGAGCCCATCACCAGATTGGCCAGGTTGCTGCGGCCATGTGATCCCATCACGATCAACTCGTGCTTGCCTTTGCGCGCGTGCGCGGCGATCTGTTCCGCCGCGTCGCCGGTCTCGCCGACGAACTCGGCTGCCAACCCCTGCTTCGCGAAGAAGGCGCGCACCGGCTTCAGGACCGACTCCTGTTCGTCGAGGTAGTAGCGCGCGATCGTCTCGCGCGCCGTGACGGCAGCGGCGCGAGGGTGCATGAACGGCACCACGGTCAGCACCGTATAGCGGTGCCGGCCGGCCAGCCACTCGTCATGTGCTGCCACATAGGCGAGCATGCGCTTGGTGTATTTGCTGCCGTCGATTGCGAGCAGGATGTTCAAGGCGTCTCCGCACTGGGTTCTGGTCGAGGCGATGCACGGATCCCGCGACCCGCTTTCAGCGCAGTCTCGCAGCGCGACGGTGCCTCGTCGTTGACGGTTGTCAATTGCCCGGTCGTGCGAGTCCGAGTGGCCGAGTGGCATGCGCACTTCCAAAGTCTCGGACGCGTCGCGCAGCGCGCATGCGACCGCCTGCGATGTTCGCGAGTCCCCATGAGAGCACGTTGACAGGTGTCAAGTTCGCGCACCGGGAAGCGCTGCAAAGGGACGTGTTGCGTGTTCGCGCTGGCATCATGGCTACGCGAGCGTGATATTCACTGCCCGCACCCATGATGAAGGACCCGTCCATGAAGATCCTCGTTGCCGTCGATGGCTCGGAAGCCTCGCTGGACGCAGCGCGGCATGCGCTGCAACTCGCGCGCGACGGGTTGCGCGCCGACATCGTGCTGGCGACCGTGCAGGAGCCGACCTACCTCTACGAGATGGTGCTGGCCCCGGACGCCGATGTGCTGGAGCGCATGAGTGGCACCGTCGGCGCGCGCGCGCTCGCCGGCGCGGAGGCGCTGTTCAAGGCGGCCGGCGTGCCCTGTGCGCGCGAGATCGGCTCGGGCGAGGTCGCGGCGACCTTGGTCGAGATCGCCGAACGCCTGGGCTGCTCGGCCATCGTGATGGGCGCGCGCGGGCTCGGTGCCGTTCGCGGCGTCCTGCTTGGCTCGGTGTCGCAGGGCGTGCTGCAAAGGGCCCGCGTGCCGGTGACGATCGTCAAGGACGATGTGGGGTCGTGAGGCTTGCAGCCAAGGTGGTGCCGGTCGCCGTGCTCCTGTCACCCTCGGTCGGGGACGGGTGGGGACGTTCTTCCTTTGACGGGGCAGCGCGCCTGCGCAAGAGGCCCCTTTCTGGAGGCCGCGCATGCTGAACCTGTCGCAATGGGGCGTGCTGGCCGGCGGCATCGGCCTGTTCCTGCTCGGCATGTGGCTGATGACAGACGGCCTGCGCATGGCTGCCGGCAGCGCGATGCGCGGCATCCTGGCCCGCTCCACGGCCACCCGCTGGCGCGCCCTGGCCAGCGGCTTCGGCTTGACGGCGCTGGTCCAGTCGTCAAGCGCCGTCACAGTGGCCGCCGTCGGCTTCGTCAACGCCGGCCTGCTGGCGCTGGGGCCGGCGCTGTGGGTGCTGTTCGGCTCCAACGTCGGCACCACGATGACCGGCTGGCTCGTGGCCCTGCTGGGCCTGCAGATCAAGATCGACGCGCTGGCCCTGCCGATGATCGCGGCCGGCATGCTGCTGCGGCTTACCGGGCCGGGCACGCGGCGCGAGGGCTGGGGCCTGGCGCTGGCCGGCTTCGGCGTGTTGTTCCTCGGCATCGCGGTGCTGCGCGACGGCTTTGCGGAGCTGGCCGCGCAGGTGCAACTGCCGCAGGGCGAAGGGGTTCTGGGCGTCGCGGCCCTTGTCGGGGTCGGCGCCGCGCTCACGCTGCTGGTGCAGTCGTCGAGCGCCGCCACCGCGATGGTGCTGACGGCGGCGCAGGGCGGCTTGCTCGACCTGCCGTCGGCCGCTGCCGTGGTGATCGGCTCGAACGTCGGCACCACCGGCACGGCGGTGATCGCCGCGATCGGCGCGACGTCCAACGCACGCCGCGCCGCGGCAGCGCATGTGCTGTTCAACGTGCTGACCGCAGCAGTGGCCCTGGCAACGCTGCCGTGGCTGCTGGCGCTGACCGAGCAGGTGGGCGAGGCCCTGGGCGCCGGCGGCAACATCGCCACCGCGCTGGCGTTGTTCCACACCGCGTTCAATGTGCTGGGCGTGCTGCTGATCTGGCCCCTGGCCGACCGGCTGGCGGCGTTCCTGGGGCGGCGTTTCCGCACGGCGGAGGAAGATGAGGCCCGCCCGCGCTATCTCGATGCCGCCACCTCGAAGATGCCGGCTCTGGCGGTGGAGGCCTTGTCGCGCGAGGTGTGGCGCTTCGGTGCCATCGCGCTGCGCGCGGCGCGCGAGCTGGCGCCGCCAGGGCAGCCCGGTTAGGCCGCGGCCCTGGCCCGCGCCCAGCGCACGCTGGCCGCGCTCGATGCGGCGATCGACGAGTTCGTCGTCAGGCTCAACCGCGCGGGCATGGCCCCCGAGTCGGCGCGGCGCCTGGGCATGGTGCTGCGGCGCGCGGGCTATTACACGAGCGTGGTCGAACAGCTCGCCGCGTTGGTGACGCCGGCCTTGGAGCCCGCCGAGCGAACCGGCGCGGTGCTCGAACAGGTGCAAGCCGTGCGCCGCGAGGCCGGCAATCTGCTCAGTGCGCTCGACCCCGAGCGTGTGCCGCGCACGCCGCAGTCCGAGCTCGATGCCCGCCTTGCCGAATGGGACCAGCGCTACCGCGACGCCAAGGCCGGGCTACTCGATGCGGCTGCCCTCGGGACGCTGTCCCCCGACGTGATGGAGCCGCTGCTGCGCTCCAACAGTGCCTTGCGCCGTGTGCTGCAGCAGGCGCTCAAGGCGCTGGCGTCGGAGCTCGTGGGGCCCGAATCCGGCCCGGTGTCCGGCGGCACGCCGGGCCCCGGGTGCCAGCCGTGAAGCCCGCGGCGACCGACCCCGCTGCGGCGCTGCCGACGGTTCATCGCCGCCGGCACCGATGGCGCTCGGTCGTCGAAGCGGCGCTCGTGATCGCGGTGATCATGGGCATCCGTTCGTGGCAGCAGAAGGGGGCAGCCAGCGGTGCGGCGCCGGTGCTGGCGGGCACCCTGCTCGACGGGCAGGTCTACGACATCGCCGCGCGAAGCGGAGGTCCAGTGCTGGTGCACTTCTGGGCCAGCTGGTGTGCGATCTGCCGGGCGCAGCACGGCAGCATCGAGGGCGTCGCCCGCGACCATGCGGTGGTCACCGTCGCGATGCGCAGCGGCGATGCCGCTGCCGTGCGGGCACACCTGGCCGGGGAAGCGGCCACGTTTGCGGTGCTGAACGATCCGAGCGGTGCGCTGGCCGATCGATGGGGCGTGCGGGCGGTGCCGGCCAGCTTCATCGTCGATGCGCAAGGGCGGGTCCGCTTCGTGGAGGTCGGGTACACGACGTCGTGGGGGTTGCGGTGGCGGCTGTGGTGGGCCGGGACACGCGCGTCGACGCCCAGCGACCGTGTGACGAACTGACGCACATCAACGCCGCCAAGCCGCCCGCCGATACCCTGCACGACGCTTCCCGAGCCTTCGTTCTCCAAGGACACTCCCGATGAGCCGCTATCGCCGAATCCTGGTCCATCTGAGCGACAGCGTGCGCGCCGAGTCGCTGCTGGCGTTCGCCGCGCGCATGGCCGCGGAGCACGAGGCCGGGTTGCAGGCGGTGCATGCCGTCGACTCGTTCGCCCTCGGTGCCTACCTCAGCCCGGAGGCGGCGATGACCGCCGCCGAGGCCAACCAGCAGTTGGTGCGCGAGCGCGCGGCGCGGGCGCGCGAACGCGTCAGCCATGTTGTGCAGGCCCTCGGGCGTCCGATCGATCTCCAGATTCCCGGAGGCGATGCCCTGCGGGCCATGACGGAGCGATCCCGCGTGGCCGATCTCGTCGTGGTGGCCCAACCCGTGGAGCGCGATGGGGCGGGGCCGACGGCCGGATTCGCCTCTCAATTGCTGGTGGGTGCAGGTTGCCCGGTTCTGTTCGTCCCCGAGGCGGCGCTGGCGGGGCGGTGTGGCACACGCGTACAGATCGCGTGGGCAGACACGCGCGAGAGCGCCCGAGCGCTGCGCGACGCGCTGCCGATCCTGCGCCGCGCCGAGGCGGTCGAGGTGCTGCGCTTCGGCGCCGGGCGGGACCATGGCGGCGAGCCCCTGGATGCGGTGGCCGGCTACCTGGCGAGCCACGAGGTGCAGGCCCGCTGTTCGGTGCGTGCAGTTCGTGAGATCCCCTTTGCCGAGCGCATGCTGGTTCCGAACGTCGTCGATGCGTCGATCGCCGAACTGCTGCTCTCGCAGGCCGCCGACACGAATGCCGATCTGATCGTCATGGGCGGCTACGGCCACTCGCGCGCCTACGAGTTCGTGCTCGGCGGCGTCACACGCTCCATGCTGGCATCGATGACGGTGCCGGTGCTGATGTCGCACTGAGCGTCTAGCGGTGCGCGGTGTCGTCGAGGATGGCTTGCGAGACCTGAGACGCGGAAACGCGCCAGCGCGCCAACATGTGCTCGTAGGCGGAGCGCTCGGCAGGGCACACGCGCCCGTCCGCGGTGACCACCGCGGCCGCCAGTCGGCACACGAGCAGGCGCTGCCGGCGATCGCGTACCTGGTCCAACAGCTCGTTGAAACACAGCACGTCGACCGGCTGAAGATGCCCACGCTCGCTCAGACTCTGCCCCACGTCGTCGAGGCTTTCATTCGCCAGCCTCAAAAACTGCCGGCGGCCGACATCGAGGCGCTCGAACGCATTCAGGCTTTCGAGCGTCTTCAACTCGCAGTCCTTCACGCTGCCGTTGGCGCCGACGATCAGGGCCAGCACGCGCGCAGCGCTGTGCCTGTCGGATGGGGTGACGTCGATCATCGGCAGTCTCCTGGGTCGTGGGCGATGGCCGGTGAACGGCCGGATGCTGCGCTGTCGACACGCCACACGTTCCCTGCTTGTTCTGGCGCAGCGCGGACTCGGACTCTGCCGCGCAGACGAAAGTTCCTGCGCTGTGACGCAGCGGCGGCGGGCGCGAAGCACGCGGGGGAGTTGACGCGGCAGTTGTGTCTCGACGAAAAGGCAAAGCCATGAAGATTGCGTTTCTCGGTGCAGCCCAGGAGGTGACCGGCTCGTGTTTCTTGGTCGACACCGGCGCCGTTCGCTTCCTGGTCGACTGCGGCATGTTCCAGGGTGGACGGGAGACGCGTGCGCGCAACCTGGACGCATGGGACTTCGATCCGGGCGAGATCGACTTCGTGCTGCTGACGCACGCGCACATCGACCACAGCGGTCTGCTGCCGCGGCTGTGTGCCCTGGGTTTCAGCGGCCCCGTGTACTCGACGCCTGCGACGGTCGACCTGCTGGGCGTGATGCTGCTCGACAGTGCGTTCATCCAGGAATCCGAGTGGGCGCGCGCACAGCGCAAGGCGCGCGGGCGATCGCCGCGCGGTGCGCCGCCTGTGCCGCCGCTGTACACGGTGGCGCAAGCCCAAGAGAGCCTTGAGCGGCTGCAGGGCGTCAGGTACGACGAAGAGATCAGTCCACACGCCGGCATTCGTTGCCGCTTCCGCGATGCGGGGCACATCCTCGGCTCCGCCATCGTGGAGCTCTGGGTCGACGACGGTGGCACGACGCGCAAGCTGGTCTTCTCGGGCGATCTGGGCCAACCCGGGCGCCCCGTCGTGCGCGACCCGGCACGCATCGAGTCGGCCGACATCCTCGTCGTCGAGTCCACCTACGGCAACCGGCTGCACCGCCCGCTCGCCGAGACGATCGACGAACTCGTCTTCGTGATCGAGGACACCTTGCGTCGCCGGCAGGGCAACATCATCGTGCCTGCATTCGCCGTCGGGCGGACACAGGAACTCCTGTACGTCTTGGCGGACCTGTGCCGCCGGGGCCGGCTGCCGCGGCTGCGGGTCTTCGTCGATTCGCCGATGGCCTTCAAGGCCACCGAGATCACCTGGAAGCACACCGAGTTCCTCGATGCCGACACGCGCGCACTGCTGGCACTGCGTGACGAGCACCCCGAGTGGCTGGACCTGCACTTCACGCACAGCGTCGAGGACTCGATGGCGCTGAATCGCCTCAAGGCCGGCGCGATCATCGTCTCGGCCAGCGGCATGTGCGACGCCGGTCGCATCAAGCATCACCTGCGACACAATCTCGGGCGCCAAGAGTGCGCGATCGTGATCATCGGTTTCCAGGCCGCCGGCACGCTGGGCCGGCGCCTGGTGGACGGCGACAAGCACGTGCGAATCTTCGGCGAAGAGGTGGCTGTGCGCGCCAGCATCCACACGATCGGCGGCCTGTCGGCGCATGCGGACCAGGATGCCTTGCTGGGATGGTTGGGCGGATTCGACGCGGCCCCGGCGCGGACCTTCGTGGTTCATGGTGAAGCCGCGACGGCGCGCGGATTCGCGGACCTGGTGGCCGATCGACTCGGCTGGAACGTCGAAGCGCCTGCCCATGGCACACAGGTCGACCTGTGAACCGGTCGCCGTGCGGCGCTGCGCCGTGATGTCAGGAGCTCAGGAAACCACGAGCACGTCCCGCGACGTATGGTGAAGCACGTCGAGCGCCGTGCTGCCGATCAGCCGCTCGGCCAGCAGGCCCTGTCCGTGGCGCCCCACCGCAACGCAGTCGGCGCCCAGAGCCCTGGCGCCGTCGACGATCGCACGTGAAGGCGGCGCCTCGGCGAGGACGGTGGTGACCGCTGAGCCGGTACGAGTTCCCATCTCTCGTGCCACCTCGCCGAGTCGATCGGTCAAGGCGCCGCGCAGTGCCTCGGCGCCTGCGCCTATGCCGGCTTGCACCCCGCTGGCACTCCACACCTCACGTTCCCATACGAGATCGAGCGCGCTCATCAGGTGGTGATTCGCGTCCGGAACAAGGTGGCGGCAGCCAGGGCCGCGCGTCGCGAAGCGTCACGCAGATCCACGGCGGACAGCACGGTCCGATAGGGTTGGACCTGGCCGGCTCGAGCCACCAGGACGGGACATTCGACCCGGCGCAAGACCCGCAACAGCGTGCTTCCGATGCCGGGGTCGGCGGGATTGGCCCGCAAGCCGATGACGACCACCGCAGGGTGCAGCGCCTTGACGTGGGCTGCAATTGCCGTCGCGGGGTCGCCGACCCCGAAGCAGGCCTCCACCTCGACGGCATGTTGGGCGGCGAGGCTGGCCGCCACTTCCGACAACCGCTGCTTCACCACCCCAGCGGCGGGCCCATCGCTGAAGAGCCGGTCGACGTCGAACACGCCTCGCAAGGCGGCCAGGGCGCTCACATCGAACGCGTGCAGGAGATCGACGCGCGCGCCATGTGCCTTTGCCAGTTGCATCGCGCGCGCGACGGCCGCCTGCGAACCGGGCGTGAAGTCGGACAACGCGACGATTCGGCGCACGGGCTTTGCGGGCTCATCGGGTTTCATGACACAACCTCGCAATCAAACCGCAATGATGGGCCGGGCAGCTCGCGCACGCATTGACGATCGTCACGCCAACCACCCGTGACCGGTCGCGTGAGGCCGTCGCGGCCGGATCAAGAGCTTCATGCCCCCTGATCGTCGGACGGCACCAGCAACAGATCACCCTCGAACTGCTCGAACAGTCGCAAGCTGACACTGCCCAGCAGTAGCTGGTTCAGCTCGAACGCTCCGCGCTTGCCCAGGGCAAGCAAGTCGCAGTGCTGGGCGCGGGCGTGGCGCATGATCGTCCTTGCGGCGGGGCCGCTTTGTACCGCCGTGGACGCCGTTTCGGCGCCCGGCACCTCGCGCAAGAATGCCTCGAGACGGTCGCGCGCCTGCTTCTCGCTCGCGGCCCGGAAGGCCGCCATGGCATCTTTGCTGCGGAACTTCGCAGGCAGGCGGGACGCAAGCGGGAGTTCGCAGACATGGAGCACGCGCAGTGTGGCTCTGGGCGCCAGTGCGATGGCGGTCGCGAGGGCACGCTTCGACGCCGGCGAGAAATCGACCGCGACGAGGAAGGAACGATAGGGCTGCTTGTCTTCCGAGCGCACGACCAGCGTTGGCTGAAGTCCGACACGGACATAGCGGCTCGCCGAACTGCCGACCAAGGTCGCACGCACGAAGTTTTCGCCCTGCGCGCCCAGCACGCTCAGTTCGATACCGTGCTCGGCAGCGTAGCGGGCGACTTCGGCGTGGACGCGACCGACCAGGAGCACCGGCAAGACCGTGATCGAAAAGTGGCTGGCCAACAGCCCGGCCAATGCGGTGAGTCGACCGCGCTCCGAGTCCATCAACCTCGACTCGGTAGCCACCGGATGCTCATCCACATCGCCCGCGAACATGCGCAGCAACAGGTGATCGACCACATGCACCAAGTGCAGTGTTGCCTTGTGCTCGTGGGCCAAGCGAGCTGCACGATCGACAGCGCGCATCGCGCGTGCAGAGAAGTCGGTCGCAGCCAGGATCTGCGTCAATGGTTCCATTGCGTTGACAACTCCTTCGCGCTTTGTTTGAGGAGCGTCGACCCGCTCCGTCGGCATTGCAGCTGCCAAAGTCTCCGGATGACCCTGACATCGGAAACTGACCGCAACTGTGCAATCCGATCACCAGCGGTCGGGGCGATCATGCGCCCCACCTTGGGTTGGAGATGTGGGTCGTCCCAACCGCAACCGTTCTCATTGTGCTCCGGTGCCTTTGATGGGCGGTTGATCCCGCTCCAATCATCCGACGGGTGGCGCCGATCGTCGAAGCAGCAGACTCGCCTTGTCCAGATCGTTCAAGCGGGCTCAGGCGTACTGGCGATAGCGCTTCGCCAGCAAGCGCGTTTCGGCTTGTGCTGTGTGTCTGGGAAGGTCAAACATGCGGCGATGGATACGCAGCGTCTCTCGATCCGCGGCCGAAGCCTGGAAGCTGACGACCCATCGCTACAGGATGCGCTGGCCGCCGTCTACGAAACACCCGAGCGCCCGCGCTGCTTGTGCGTTCCCGGCGGCGTCGAGATGTACGTCGCCTTCCATCGCCGCTACCTGGCCAAGCGCATGCCGGACACCGGCAGCCAGCACCATCCGGCCTGCCCGACGTTCGAGCCGTCGCCGCAGCAATCGGGTCTCGGCGAACTGGTGGGCGACGCAGTGCTCGAGTCCGAAGGCGCGGTGGAACTGCGGGTCGACTTCGCGTGGAGCCGTCAGGCCGGCGGCCGCGCGCCGGGCGGGCGGACGGACGATGATCCGGGCGAAATCGAGGCACCGCGGCACCGCATGAGCCTCCGGGCGTTGACGCACTTCCTGTTCGAGCGTGCGGGCTTCAACCGCTGGTCGCCGGCGATGGCCGGCAAGCGATCGCAGGGCGTGCTGCACAAGTACCTGCAGCGCGCCGCCGAGCAGGTGCGGGCGAAGGGTGTCGTCCTCGGCGAGCGCCTGTACGTGCCCGAGCAGTTCAACGAAGCAACGCATGCGGAAGTGGCGCAGCGCCGGCGAGAACGCCTGGGCGTGTTGCGGCCGCACGATGGTGTGGTGCCGCTGGCGGTCGTGTTGGCTGAGTTCAAGGCGGCCGAGGCCTGTCCGGGGGGTTACCGGGTCTGGCTGAAACACATGCCCGACGCGCCGCTGCTGGTGTCGGCGAAGACCTGGGAACGGATCGCGAGGACCTACGCGGCGGTGCTCGAAGCCCGGGACGCCGACCATGGCCAGCGTGTGCGCGCGGTGATCACGGCCTTGATCCGCGCTCGGCGCGAACACACCTACGAGATCGACACGGCGACCCTGCTGCTGGCCAGCGACCAGTGGATTCCGGTCGAGGGCGTGCATGAACTGCCGCTCGTGCAGGCCCTGGTCGACGCGGGCCGGCACTTCGTCAAGCCGCTGCGTTATGACGCGCGCTGCGCGGCCGCGTTTGCCAACGCGCTGCTGCTGGACACCGGCGCCGTGCCGCTGCCGCTGCATGTCATCAGCAGCTTCATGACGCCACGCGAGCGTGAGGCCAAGGCCGCCACGCTGCGAGCGGCGGGCGGCGGCTGGGTGTGGTCCACCGACGAGACCATGCCGGCGCTGCCGCCGGCCGCGCCGCGGCGCGCCTGAACATCCGCACTTGAAGCGGCGCTTTCCCGCGAGAGCATGAACTCGCCGGGATGTCCCGGTGCACGCCTCGCCAAGGAGCGCCGCCATGACTGCCGCATCCGCATTGCCCACCGTCACCTTGCACGGCGGCGCCCCGACCCCCGCCACCTTGCTCGGGCAGGCGCCCGCGCGCATTCCCACCGCCGGGAAGATCCGCGCCGGCATCAAGGTGCTGACCAAGCGTGCCGCGGGCGAGCCGCGCGCCTGCGAGATCTACGAGCGCGGCCTGCGCGACGGCCACTCGTTCGACCGCATCGAGCAGGCGCTTGCCGAAGCCTTGCCGCAGCTGAAGAACCCGCTCGTGCCGCGCAACGTGCCCTGGTTCACCGTGCGTGCGCAGGATTTCGGCAACCCGGCGCTGGCGCGCGAGCTGATCGAGGCCTACGGCGAGGACCGTGGCGAGGGGCGGCATCTGTACCGCTTCCCGGTGGTGTTCCCGTCGGACCACTGGCAGACGGTGATGCCGCACGAACTGGCGGCCTGGGGAACGCACGACAAGCGCTACTGGTCGGAGTACGCACCGGATGGCCGCGTGCGGCACTGCATGTGCCACGCACCGGTGCCGGTGGACGCGCAGGGGCGGCGCGCGGTGCGTCTGTTCGGCGGGCGCAAGACGGTGATGCGCGAGGCCAACGGCGGCGTCTGCGAGCCCGAGGCCTGCCGCGAGTATCAGCAGCGCGAATGCAACCTGACGGGTCGCTTCCTGTTCTTCGTGCCGGGCATCCGATCGCTGAGCGCGTTCGAACTGCACACCACCAGCTTCTACGCGATGAACGCGGCGATCCAGAAATTCGAGACCGTGGCCTTCCTGCGCGGTGGGCGCATCTCGGGATTCCTCGACCGCCAGCGCACGCCGTTCTTCCTGTCCAAGCGACTGATGGAGGTGAGCCACATCGATGAGCAGGGCCGGGCAGTGCGGGTACCGCAGTGGATCATCGACCTCGAGGCACCGGTCGACGTGAGCGCGCTGCTGCGCGACCGCGAGGACGACGAAGCCGTGCTCGTGCAGGCCCATGCAGCCTGCAGCGTGCTCGAGGGCGAGTCCACCGCGCCGGTCATGGCGGCCACCGAGGCCGCGGACGCCGAAGGGGCTACGTCGCGCGGCGAGCCGACGTTGGACAAGGTGCTCGCCCTGGCCGCGATGCATGGTGTCTCCGCCGCCGACTTCGAAGCCTACGCGGCGCGGCGCTGGGGGTCGGGCTGGAAGCTCAATCCGCAGGGCCGGCGCCGGGCCTGGGACGAACTGGACCGCCACCGCAACGACGCACCGGGGTACGCCGACAAGGTCGCCGCCGCGCTGCGGGAGGCCTCATGACCACGCGCTCGGCGCTGCGGGTCGCGCACTTCTCCGACCTGCACTACGGGCCGCGCAACCTGGTCGAGGCGGATCGGTGCTTTGGCGCTGCAATCGAGCGCGCCGCGGACATCGGCGTCGATGTCGCGGTGATTTCTGGAGACAGCACCGACCACGCGGTCGATCTGCACTCGCCGTCGGCGGTGGCGCTCGTGTCGCGGGTTCGGCGGTTGGCGGACCGCTGCCCCGTCCTGATGCTTCAAGGCACCTGGTCGCACGAGCCGCACGGCACGCTGTCGGTGTTTCGGGAACTGGGCGGGCGCCATGCCGTGCACGTGGCCGACCGGATCGGGCAGGTGGGCCTGACCGCTGCGGGCGAGTGGGTCGTGTCGCCTGGATGGAGTTTCGACGCGCTGCCGGAGGGGCTGGTGGCGCTCTTCTCATGCCTGCCTTCGGTCAACCGCGCGGCGATCGCGGCGGCCCTCGGGGCCGCCGACGCTTCCGGCGTGACTGGCGAGCATGTCGCGGCACTGCTGCGCGGCCTGGCGCCGAGCCATGCGATGGCACGTCAGCTCGGCCTGCCAACCTTGCTCGTGTCTCACGGCACGGTGTTCGGCTGCACCACCGAGCACGGCGTGCCGATGGCCGGTTTCGACCACGAGTTCACCACCGGCAGCTTGTTCGACGCGGGTGCGCAGGCGGTCCTGCTGGGACACATCCACCGCCACCAGTGCTGGGAACGCGACTACGACGATGGCCGGCGCTGCATCGCTTACGCCGGGTCGATCGGCAGGTTCCACCACGGCGAGGCCGGCGACAAAGGCTTCCTGCTCTGGCAGGTCGGCCCAGACTCCGCCGCGTGCCGTCTGGAGAAGACGCCGGCGCGCCGCACGGTTGACATCTGCTTCGACGGCAAGCCCGACCTCGGCGCGCTGCGTGCCGCGCTGGTGGCGCAGCCGGTCGAGGGAGCCTGGGTGCGCCTGCGCTGGAGCGTGCCCGAAGAAGAACGCAACGGCGTCGACCGCGCCGCGATGCGCGAACTGCTGGCCGGCGCCGCGGGCGTGCAGTTCGAGGGGCGCATCCTTCCGGTGGTGCGCGTGCGTTCCGGCGGTATCGGCCAGGCCGGCGCGATGCGGGACAAGGTGGCTGCCTGGGCCGGCGTGGTCGGGGCGCGACCCGAGCCGCTGTGGTCGTGTCTCGACGAGCTCGCGGCGGACGAGACGCAGCGCATCGTGGACGATGCGCTGGCCGAGCCGGAGGCGGTGACTATCAATGCACAGGGTCCCGACGGCGAGGCGGCGAGTGACTTGGAGGAGGTGGAACTCGCGGGAGACTGCCTCGAAGTTTCACAGGGAGCACATGCATGAGAGTCCATTCGCTGACGCTCAAGAGCTTTCGCGGCATCCGCGACGGCATGGGGCGGGACGTGCTGGAACTGGACTTCGAGCGCCTGGCCCCCGGCGCCGCGCTCGTGGCGATCGCCGGCGCCAATGGCCGCGGCAAGACCACCGTGATGGACAACCTGCATCCCTTATGTTGAATTCACTGTGTCAACAGTGGGCCAAGACGCGGCGTCTCACTGCCGCTGCAGGGTGGCAATCAATGGGCATGAAAGCTTGCCCCGCCTCGTGCAGCAGTCGCGAACGAGGCCAGCCAGCGCCGACTCGATCCGCCGCAGATCCTTCAGCTTCTGGCGCACGTCAGCGAGCTTTGCTTCAGCGAGCTTTCTCGCCTCGTCACAGTGCGTGCCGTCGTCCAGTCTCAGCAAGCCCGCAACCTCGTCGAGGCTGAAGCCCAGGCGCTGTGCGGCCTTCACGAACCGCACCCGTGCGACGTCCTTCGCCTCATAGCGCCGAATGCGGCCGTAGGGCTTGTCGGGTTCGGGCAGCAGCGCGCGGCGCTGGTAGAAGCGCACCGTCTCC
>FRDC01002095.1_pt2 | contig 26616 bp, 13 predicted proteins | sample 1106171 | NCBI WGS metagenome assembly FRDC01 (sample SAMEA3930566, study PRJEB13176) | freshwater metagenome | biome: Drinking water system; feature: drinking water; material: water | place: Singapore | collected 2014-12-20 | reverse complement strand
CGGCGGAGATGCCGCGCCCGTGGCGGGTGTCGGGGAGCGTGAACTTCGAGAACGGGCGTGCGGCGTTCGAGCACTTCCCGTACCCGTTCTTCGACCTGCGCGGGATCGTGACGTTCGACGACGAGGCGGTGGAGATCAAGGGGATTTCGGGGCGCGGGCTGACGGGCGCGACGCTGATCGGCAAGGGTCGCATCAGCGTGCCCGACAACGGGGCGTACGCGGCGATCGAGGTGACGGTGATCGATGCGCCGATGGACGATCTGCTGTGGGCGGCGATCGACCGACGGCGCGAGCTGGCGGCGGCGGTGCTGAAGAACGTTGACGATGCGAAGGCGAGGTTGCTGCGTTCGCCCGAGGGCGCGGGCCTGCGCGGCCCGAAACTGCTGGAGCACCTGATCGGCGAGGAGGAGTTTCGCCGCCTCCGCGATGGGGAGCACAGTTGGCGTGAGGGGCTGTTCAACACGCTCTTCTCGGCGCGCCAGCACCAGCGGCTGGTGGAGGACGGGCTGATCCTGACGCCGGCGCAGGCGCAGATGGGCCGGGGCGAGGTGGAGCGGCTGCTGGGCGCACGCGAGGCGCTGCTGAGCGCGGGCCCCCCGGCGGCGGAGGTGCGGGCTCAGGACGATGCGCTGCTGGCCGGCATCGCGCAGGCCCGCAGCGATCTGGAGCGGCCGGAGTTCGGCTTTCTGGGGCGGGTGAAGCAACTGACGGTGAAGGTGGATTACTCGCCGAGCACGCACGGGCACTACGACACGGACATCACGATGATGTTTGACGGGCGGGGGGCGGGGCTGGTGCCCGATGTGTTCCCGCTGCCGATGTACGCCAAGGAACTGAAGATTGTGGTGACGGACCCGGCGGCGCGGTTCTACGCGGAGGTTGGGCGCGGGCTGCGCGCGGGCGTGGCGAGCATTGAGGGGAGCGTGGACCTGACCAGCCCGGAGCGGTCGGCGTGGACGCCGACGCTGCGCATCGAGGCCAAGGACTTTCTTGTGGACGACCTGCTGGTGAACGCGATCCCGCGGCGCGGGCTGACGGCCCGGGCGGCACAGGTGGGTCGCGAGAAGGGGATCAGCGCCAAGGAGGTGCTGGATGCGCTGCGGGTGCGCGGGCTGGTGGACTGCACGGCCAAGATCGAGCCCGACGCGACGGGGCTCGCGGCGATGGACATTGATGTGACGCTCAACGGCTTGTTGGCGCGCCCCGTGCCGCTGCGCGATGACCGGCCTGGCATGGTGGTGAGCGGGCTTGAGGGGCACGTGCGGGTGAGCAACGACGAGGTGCGGCTGGAGGGGCTGCGCGGGCAGGTGCGATCGGCGAACGACCCGGTGATCCTGGAGATCGCGACACCGGGGTTTGTCGGGCCGCCGGCGATCGACACGGAGATGGTCGAGCGGGCATTGGATCGGCCGGGAAGCGTGTCGCTGGATGCGAGCGTGCGGACCGATGACGCGGGCGTTCGTGTGCGTGGCAGGCTGAGCGCGTCGCGGCTGGACCTGGCGTGGCCGCTCGAGGATGCCGTCGCGATCGTGGCCGGGGATGCCGGGTTGAAGTTGGCCGAGTTGCGCGAGGCCCGCCAGCCCGCGGGGGTGTTCGACGCGGAGGTGGCCGCGCAGCGCGATGCGGACGGCCGGCTGCGCGTGGGCGTGGGTGTGAAAGAGGCGAGCGGGCTCGCCGTGAACGCGCTTGGAGGGCGGTTGGCGGTTGAACGCGAATCGGGCGATGTGCGCGTGGAGTTGGTGTCGGGCGGGGGGCGGGCCGCGGATGAGGGCGTGGCGGAGCGACTGGACGCGGTGGTTGCGTTCGATGACTTCCGCGCGCTGGTGCGGATGGAGGGCGAAGATGCCGCGAGCGTGGGCCTTGACGGCTCGGTGCGGCTGACGAACCTGACGGGCGTGAAGGCGGAGCACGGCGGCGACACGGGCGACGGGCTGAGCCTTTCGGGGCCTCTGCGCGCGGCGGTGCGGCACGGGCGGTTTGAGTCGGCGATTACCAAGCGCGTGCTGAACGCCGCGGGCTTGCGCGGGCTGACGGGCACGATGGAATCGCTGTCGCTGCGCGGGGTGTTTGACGCGGATGTGGCCGCGGAGCCCAGGATGGGCGGTGCGGCGGGTGAGGGCGGTGAGGGGGGGCAGCAGGAGCTGCTGCTGTCCACGTCGATCAGGCCGCTGTCGCTCGGGCTGACGCAGGTGACCGAAACGGAGGGCGTGCGTCGTGAACGCGCGGCGGACTTCGAGCGTGTGGCGGGCCGCATTGTGATCGACGACCGCGTGGGGCGGATCGAGGGGCTGGCGGTGGCAAAGGACGGCTGGAGCGCGGATGTGGACGGGACGCTCGCGTTCGGTGGTTCGGCGGCGGATGCTCGCGGGAACGGCCCGCCGTGGTCGCTGGATGCGCTGGTGAGCGTGCGCGGCGTGGGGCTGGATGCGAGCCTGCTGGCCCTGCTGCCGGCCCCGGTGGCGGAGGCGGTGGAAGCGACCGGCATCCGCGTGCGCGAGGGCTTCGAGTTGGACAAGGGGCGGTTGCGTGTGAGCGGCCCGCTTCCGGGCGACGGTCCGAGCGGCGGGCTGCGGTCTGTCGGGAGCGTGTCGTTTCAAGGGCGGGTGGGCTTTTCGGGCCTGGAGGCGGAAACGGGCATTGCGCTCACGGGCGGCACGGGCGATGTGGCGGTGGATGCACGGCTGGCGAGCGGAGCGGACCGGGCCCGCGTGCGGATGGAGTTTGATGTGCCGGTGGTGGAGGCCGCGGGGCTGCCGTTGACGGCGGCGCGGGCGGTGGTGCTGACGGGGACCGAGGAGTACGACGTGCTGGCGGACACGATCGAGGGCGAGTGCGAGGGGGGGCGCTTGTCGGCGCGTGCGTTCGTGCGGCGGCCCGAGGCGGGTCGCAGCGGCGCAGCACCGCGCGAATACGAGGCCAGCGTGCGCCTGGACGGCGTGCTGGTGGCCGACCTTTTGGGTGAACTCGAGCGGCGGGCGCTGCGCACGGAGAGCGCGGAACTGGTTGGGCCTCTGCCGGAGGAGGGACAGACCGGACCCTCCGAGCGGGTGGTGGAAGCGATGCGCGTGGCGCGGGAGCGTGCGGCGGCGGAGAGCGCGAGCGGCGGAGACAACTCCCGGGGAAGGTTGGACGCGGAGTTGGCGATGCAGGGCCTGCTGGGTGTGCCGATGAGCAAGACGGGCGGGGGGACGGTGCGGGTGGCGGGGGGCGGCGACGTGCTGCAGTCCAAGGCCCTGACGCAACTGGTGGAGTTCTCCAACCTGCGGCTGCCGGTGGGAGATGCGCTGGACTTCGGGCAGGGACGGTTCGAGCTGGCGGGCGACCGCGTGAGTTTCGAGCAGTTCGCGCTGGTGTCGGAGAACGTGAGCCTGATCGGCTACGGGCAGATGACCCTTCCCGACCTGCGGCTCGACTTCACGTTCAACTCGCGTGGCAAGGACCATGTGCCGATCCTCTCGGACGTGTACAAGGCGGCCCGCGACGAACTGATCACGACGCGCATCACGGGCACGCTGCGAAAACCGAACATCGGCACCGAGCCGTTTGTGGGCACCAGGCGGATGCTCGACGGCCTGTTCGGCGGCGGGGCGGGGCAAGTGGCGCCCGACGCGGAGGCGGTGGACAGGCAGGTGCGCGAGGAGCGGGCGCGCTGGCAGCGGAGCCGGAGCAGCGATTGACGCGGCAGCGGTGAAGCGGTGCGGAACGCCTGGACGGCCAATGATGCACGATTCAGAACCGTTTGAGTGAGGCACCATGTCCAATCAACGCCAGGAACTTGATCCGCCCGCAAGCCCCGACCCGATCGTGCCAGCGCGATCGGAGCGCAAGCCCGAAGACCCGGCGGTGGCCGCGGCGATCGACGCGCTGATCGACAAGCACGGCGGCAAGGCGGGCACCTTTGAGAGCAAACTGGTGCACGACCTGGTGGCGACGAGCCTGAAGCTCATCCCGGACGGACGGCACACGGGGGAGTTGAAGCTCATCACGGCGGCGGTGAAGGAACTGCGCTACGCGTACAACATTTTCGCCAAGTATCCGGAGCCGCACAAGGTGTCGATCTTCGGGTCGGCGCGCACGCCCGCGGAGCATCCGGACTACAAGGCCACGGTGGCGTTCAGCAAGTTGATGGCCGAGGCCGGGTGGATGATCATCACCGGCGCGGGCGGGGGCATCATGGAGGCGGGGCACGTGGGCCCCGGCAAGGATGCCAGTTTCGGCGTGGCGATCCGCCTGCCGTTTGAGACCACGGCCAACGAGGTGATCGCGGGCGACCAGAAACTGATCCACTTCAGGTACTTTTTCACGCGGAAACTGATGTTCATCAGCCAGTCGGAGGCGGTGGCGCTGGTGCCGGGCGGCTTCGGCACAATGGACGAGGCGTTCGAGGCCCTGACGCTGATCCAGACGGGCAAGGCGAGCATGTTGCCGGTGGTGCTGCTGGAGGGCACGGGCGGGAGTTATTGGCGCGAGTGGGATGTGTTCATGCGTCGGCAGTTGCTGGAGAACAAGCTCATCAGCCCCGACGATACGGGCCTGTACAAGCTGTGCGAGACGCCCGCGGAGGCGGCCAGGCACATCGTGGAGTTTTATCGCAACTACCACTCGTCGCGCTACGTGAAGGATGAGTTGGTGATCCGCCTGCAGCGGCGCATGAGCGACGCGGCGATGGAGACGCTGAACACCGAGTTTGCCCGCCTCGTGAAGACAGGCAAGATGGTGCAGCGCGGGCCGCTCGATATCGAGGAGGACAACCTGCACCTGCCGCGGCTGGTGTTCACGCACACGCGCCGCGACTTCGGCACGGTGCGGAAGCTGATCGACCGGATCAACGTGCTGGACGCGGGCGGCAAGTGAGCGTGCGGGGCGAGCCGGGCGGATGAACACCAGATGAGCACCACCGATGGAGGGCAGGTTGGGCCGAGCCGCGCGGGGGGTGTGCTGCTGGTGCTGGGCACGCTGCTCAGTTGGGCGAGCATCCCGCTGTTTCTGAGGTTCTTTGCCCGGCCGGACCCGCAGACAGGCGCGGCGTTGATCGACGCGTGGACCGCGAACGGGTGGCGCTACGGCATTTCGGCCCTGTTCTGGATGCCGCTGCTCACCGTGGCCTTCGTGAAGGGGCGCATGCCGCGTGCGATCTTGGCCGCCGCGGCGGTGCCGACGGTGTTCAACGTGCTGGGGCAGACGTGCTTTGCGTGGTGCCCGTACTTTCTGGACCCGGGCTTTTTCACGTTTGTGTTCCGCGTGCAGATTGTGTTCGTGGGGTTGGGGGCGTATCTCTTGTTCCCGAGTGAGCGTGCCGCGCTGCGCAGCGCGCGGTTCTGGGCTGGTGCGCTGCTGGTGGTGGGAGGCAGCGTGGGGCTGGTGGTGTTCGGAAGGGGCATCGGGGGCGAGCACTCGATATGGGCGATCCTGCTGGCGGTGAGTTCGGGCGCGCTCTTTGCGGGCTACGGGCTGTCGGTGCGGTACTTCATGCACCAGTACCCCGCGGTGCTGGCGTTCGGGGTGATCTGCCAGTACACGGCCGTTTGCGTGGTGACGATCATGCTGGCGCTGGGCAAGAACCACGGCGGCGTGGTGCTGGGGTTCAGCGGGTTTCACTGGTTCGTGCTGGTGGCGAGTTCGATGATCGGCATCGCGCTCTCACACGTGGCGTATTACGCGGCGATCCAGCGGCTGGGCGTGAGCGTGAGCATGGGGATTATCCAGTTGCAGCCGGTGCTTACGGCCGCGGCGAGCGTGCTGATGGGTTGGGAGCACCTGGCGCCGTTGCAGTGGCTGAGCGGCGTGGTGGGCGTGGCGGGGGCGGTGCTGGTGCTGATGGCGGGCAAGAAGCGTCCAGCCCTCGACCCCCCCGGTCCGGCCGCGCCGATGACAGCGGGCACGACGGACCTAGAAGATGAGGGGGCGGATGATCTGGCGGCGGAGCCGACGGCGAGTTGAGGCAGGCCGCATCGCTACCCAAGCACGCGCTGGAGCTCGGCTTCGGTGGTGAGGCCGCGCGAAGACTTCTCGCGGCCATCGTCCATGAGCGTTTGCATGCCCGCGGCCCTCGCGGCGTCGGCGAGCATGACGGCATCGGCACGCTGCACGGTGAGACGGCGGAGCGTGTCATCCATCGTCATGATCTCAAAGAGGCCCACGCGCCCGAAGTAGCCGGTGCCGAGGCAGCGGTCGCAGCGTGAACGGTCGCCGGAGAGGATCTCTTCCACGCCGTCCGCCGCGCCGGGGGCCACGGAGGACGGCACCAATGAGGGCGCGCCGGTCCCTTTGCATTGCGGGCAGGTGCGGCGGACGAGTCGCTGCGCGATGACGGCGAGGAGCGTGCTGGTGACGAGATAGGGCTCGATGCCGATGTCGAGCACGCGGGCGATGGCCCCGGGGGCGTCGTTCGTGTGCAGCGTGGCGAGCACCAAGTGGCCGGTGAGCGAGGCCTGCACGGCGAGCTGCGCGGTTTCCTGATCGCGGATTTCGCCCACGAGGATCACGTCGGGGTCTTGGCGGAGCAGGGCACGCAGGCCCGCGGCGAAGGTGACGCCGCGCTTGACGTTGACCTGCGTTTGGCTGATGCCGTCGAGGTGGTACTCGACGGGGTCTTCGATGGTCATGACGTTGCGGCTGGTGCGGTCGATGTTGCCGAGCGCACCGTAGAGCGTCGTCGTTTTGCCGCTGCCGGTGGGGCCGGTGACAAGGATGATGCCGGTGGGGCGGGCGATGAGGTCGGTGAGCTTGGCCTGTTGGACGGCCGTCATGCCGACTTCTTCGAGCGAGAGCTTGGTTTGGCTCTGGTCGAGGAGGCGGAGCACGATTCGTTCGCCGTAGACGTTGGGGATGACGCTGAGTCGGATGTCGATCTTGCGGCTGCCGACGCGGACGCTGGCGTGGCCGTCTTGCGGGCTGTGGCGGTTGGCGATGTCGAGTTCGGTCATCACCTTCAGGCGGGAACTGATGGCGGGCGCGAGCGCGAGCGGGGGCGAGAACGAGTCCACGAGCATGCCGTCGATGCGGAAGCGGATGACCAGCTTCGTCTCCATGGGATGGACGTGGATGTCGCTGGCCCGCCGGCGCAGGGCCTCGAACAGGATCATGTTCACCAGCCGGATGACGGGCGTCTGCCGCGCGAGTTGCAAGAGGTCGGTGGCGGCCCGCACGCTGCCCGCAGCGGTCTGGATCGCCCGCTCATCAAGGGGCATCTCTTCCACGATCTCGGTGACGAGGTCTTGCCGCTGCTCGTAGCCGCGGTTGAGAAGGTTGGTAACGGCGGCGCGTGGAGAGAGGACGAGGCGGATGGGGGAGCCGAGGCGGTCTTCGAGCAGCGAGAAGGCGGCGGGCTGGAAGGGCTGGCTGGTGGCGATGGTGAAGGAGAGGCCGTCGGCGGCGATGGCCGCGGCCTGATACTCGCGGGCCATGGCGCCGGGAACGATCTCGTAGTAGCGCGCAGCGGATTCGGTGAGCTTGGGCTCGTTGACGAGCGTGAGGCCGGTGCGTTCGGCGAGCTTTTCGAGGGCGGCGTGCTCGTCGATGGCGAGCATGGAGACGAGCACATCCCAACTCTCGGTGTCGGAGCCGGGAAGATCGGGGAAGGCGCGGACCTGCTCGGCCGTGAGGCCCAGCGGCCCGGAGAGCGTCGCGACGCGTGCGTGCTCGCGCGCGGGGGCCAGGGCCGGCAGCGCCGACGTGCCATTGGACCCGGTGAATCGGGCGAGTGGAGACTTAGCCACGCGGCACGGCTCCGAGAGAGGATGCGGGCTCCGCGCGCGGCTCGGCCTGGGCGGGCGCGGGCTGATCAAGCACCTCGATGCGGATGGGCTTGGCGGTGGGAAGGCCGCCGCGCTCGACGGGTGTGAGGATGTTCTGCGGCCCCTGCGTGAGGAGGCGCAGGTCGTTGAAGGTGGGGTCGCGCATCACTCGCGGCGTGAGGAAGATGTAGAGGGTGCGTTCGGTCTGGCTGGTGTTGGTGTCGCTGAAGAGCGGGCCGATGATCGGGATGTCGCCGAGCAGGGGGATTTTGACGATCGTCTTGCCGGTCTGCGTGCTGGTGAGCCCGCCCACGACGATCGTGGAGTCGGAGGGGATGGTGACGGACTTGGAGTCGATCTTGTTGGTGAGGCGCGGCGGAGGGATGACCGAGCCGTTGGGGCTGATCGTGCTCGACCCTTGGAAACTCGAAAGCTCGATGGTGTACTCGAGCTTCATGTAGTTGCCCTCGGAGATTTGGGGCTTGACGGTGAGCTTGGTGCCCGCCTCCTCGAAGCCGCCGAAGCCGGTGAGGGTGGTGGACGACGAGCCGGACTGGCTCTGCGTGGTGGTGGGCTGCTCGTCTTTCACCTCCACGTTGGCCGCTTCGTTGTCATCGACGAGGAGTTGCGGGCGGGCGAGGATGCGGGTCTTGGTCTCGGAGGCGAGCGCGTTGATGATGATGGGGACGTACTCGCTGCGGATCACGGCCCCGGTGAAACCGGACAGGCCCGTGGCGACGTTCTTGGCGGATGTGAACGCCCCGTTGGTGGCGCTGGTGCCGGTGCCGCTCGAGAACGAGCCGAGGCCGAAGGTGGTCTTGAGCGCGCCGCCGGAACCCTGTGCGTTGATCAGCTGCGTCTCGAAGGCGAGGCGGAAGCCGTCGGTGCCCGCGATGGCGAGGATCAGCGCCTCGATGTACACCTGCGGACGGCGCAGATCGAGCTTCTGGATGAGGCGGGCAAACTGCGGCTGCAGGCGGCGCGGGGCCTTCACGAACACCTGGTTGTTCTGCTTGTCGGCGCCCACGTAGATGCTGTCACCGGCGTTGATCGCCCCCAGCTCGCTCGAGCTCGCGCGGCCCGCGCCGTCGGTCACCGCCGGCGCCGGGTTGACCGGTGCGGGTGTCTCGCCGCGGCGGGGCAGGCGGAGGGCGTTGTTTGCGTTGCCGCCCGCGGGTGCGCCGGGCAGAAGCGGGCCTGCCGACTGCGGGCGGGCCTGATTGGTGATGAGCTCCTGGATGATCGGCGCGATGTCCTCGGCCTTGCTGTTGCGCAGCTTGTAGAACTCGTAGACGATCGTTTCCGACGCGGTGATCTCCTTGAACTCGGTGGCGAGCCGCTGCACCTCCACCTGCTGCTGCTCGGTGCCGTAATAGATAAATCCGCGGCCCTCCGGGTCGATGAGGAAGATGGAGCCGCCTTCGGCCGTCTGGTTGCTCTGGCCGAAGGCGTTGAACTGTCCGAGCGCGTTGCCGGGCTGGTTGCCCGCGTTCAGGCCGTTGAAGGCGATGTTGCCGCCGCCCCCGATGCCCGTGGTCACACCGTCCCTCGAACTCGGCAGGGTCACGATCTCGCCCAATCCCTGACGCTTGCCGTGCTGAGCGAGCTGGATGGCCGCGGAGCCGATGGGGTACCACTTGGGGCGGAGCTTGTTGGGCCTATCCACCACCTTGAGGAGCCGGGTGATGAACTCCTGCTCGTCGGGCCTGCCGCGGAAGATGAGCGAGTTGCTCTGCGGGTCGGGGATGAGTCGATCGGCGAGGTTGGAGAGGTTGGTCGCGCCGCCAAGCCCCCCACCCCCCTGTTGGGCCTGAATCGCCACCTGGGTTGGGTCTTGGCCACCCCCCGTGCGCCCGCCGCGCCCGAGAAGCTCGAGCAGACGCTGCCGCGCAACCGGCGCGGCGATGTAGGTGAGCTCGAAGTAGGCGATGTCCTGCTTGCTCTGCTCGGCGGCGAGCTTGGCCACCAGTTGCTTGACGAGCTCGATGCGGCGTGGCGAATCGGTCATCAAGATGACGCCGAGATCGTCGAGATACGCGATCGGCCCCCCGCCGAGGCCGGGCTGGCCGGGCGCGCCGCCCGCGCCGCTGCGGAGTACCACGCCCACGGCCTGCGCGAGCGACGACGGTCGCAGGCCGCTGGTGGGGATGAGTTGCGTGGCATCGAAGGCGTGGTCGCCGATACCGCCGAACGCCTCTTGCGGACCCTTGATGATGTAGATGCCCGCGACATCGCTGGTCATGGCCGCGCCGTTCTGCTCCATCAGCATGGTGAGGAACTGGAGCAGGTCGGTCTTGGGAACGCTGACGGGCACGGACAGATAGATCTTCTTGCCCATCACGCCGATGGCCTGATCGGTCGTGATCACCTGTATCTTCATCTGCTCGATCACGAGATCGACGAGCAGGCGCATCTCGATGCCGTCGGCAAAGGGGCCGAAGTGGAAGTAGTCATCATCCATGCCCACGGCGTGCGCGGCATCTTTCTTCGCGGCCTCGTGGCCGGGTGCGGCCACTGCGGGTGCGGGCTGCTTGGCTGGCTCAACCACGGGCTTGGCCTCGGGCGCGGGTTGCTGCGCGGGCGGGGCGACGGGCGGCACGGGGGCCGTCCCCGGCGGCGCGGCGGGAGCAGGAGACTGCGTGTCGGCGGGTTGATCGCCGGGCGGAGTCTGCGGGGCGGGCTCGGTGCCGGGCGGATTCGCGGGCGGATTGGCGGGGGGGCTGGCTGGTTGCGTCTCAGGCTGAGGGCTGGGCGCAGGGGAGGGCGCGGGCGGCGGTTCGCTGGGCGGCTCGATCGTGGCAAGCGCGAGTGCCGCGGGCAGCGCGCCGATGCCGACAGCGCACGCGAGGCCCGCCGCGTGGACGAGGCTGATCGCCGCGCGATGGCGCGTGCGAAGGGGGCAGGCGAGGGTGTGGTTTTGGCGGAGAGTGGCCATGAATCGGACTCCTTTCCGAAGCGACCAACGGTATACCGTCAGACGGGGCCTTCCGACGCATTCCACAGGGGAAGGGCTGAGGGCTGAGGGGCATGAGGCATCAGGCATCAGGCATCAGGCATCAGGCAGGAGGCAGGAGGCAGGAGGCGTGAACAGACGGGTGAGTGGAAGAGGCAAGGACACATGCACACACCAGCCACGACCCCGCACGCACAATCGCCGCCGCGCCGAGCCGGAGCGCCGTGCCGGGTGGTGAGCCTGTTGCCCTCCGCCACGGAGGCACTGTGCGCGATCGGGGGCGAGGGGCTGCTGGTGGGCCGCAGCCACGAGTGCGACCACCCCCCCACCGTCGCCGGCTTGCCGGTGCTCACGGCGGCGCGGACGCGGTTCGAGAGCTCGGCTCAGGTGGACCGGGATGTGCGAGCCACGCTGCACGAGGGTGCGGCGGGCGCGGCATCCCTCTACACGCTCGATGAGCGGCTGCTGGCAGAACTGCGGCCGGATGTGATCCTGACGCAGGACCTGTGCGAGGTGTGCTCGATTGACCTGCGCGCGGTGGAGCGGGTGGCGGGCGGGCTTGCCCACAAACCCCACGTGGTCAGCCTGAACCCGCGGACATTTGAGGCCGTGCTGGACGACCTGCTCACCATCGGCGCGGCGGTGGACGCGGCCAGCGGAGCGACCGGGGAGGCCAGCCCCATGATGCGCGGCACGACGATGCACAGTCCGATGATGCGCTGCGCAAGCGAGGCGGTGGTGCGACTGCGCGAGAGGGTGTACGCCGCGTGCGACTTTGTGAATGCGTTTGCGGATGGGCCCAACGTGGCGTTCCTCGAATGGACCGACCCGCTGTTTGTGGGCGGGCACTGGGTGCCGCAGATGATCGAGCGGGCGGGCGGGCGCTGCCCCTTGAACGCCACGCGCCCTTTGCGCACGGCCGGTGCCGCGGCGGGGCCGATCGGCACGACGCTGCGCATCGCCGAGAAGAGCGTGGTGGTGCCGCCAGAGGTGCTGGTGGCAAGCCGGCCCGATGCACTCATCATCGCGCCGTGCGGGCTCTCGCTGGCGCAGGCGCGGCAAGAGGCCGCGGCCCTGCGCGACAAGCCCTGGTGGCGCGAGTTGCCGGCGGTACGGAGCGGGCGCGTGGCGATTGTGGATGGCAACCGGTACTTCAGCAGGCCCGGGCCGCGGCTGGTCGAGGCCTTTGAGTGGCTGGTGGGGTGGCTCAACGAGCGGCCGGAGGTGATGCCGCGGGGGTTTGCGTGGGAGGGGATGGGGGCGTGAGGCGTGGGGCGTGGGGCGTGGAGGAAGGTCGGCGCGGCGACCGACGACACCCCCGGAAAACCGCCCCCTCTTCCACTGCACCCTGAAGGGGTGCCACGAATCCAATCCCCCCGCCCGCCGGTATCTCGACCGAGCAGGTTGAAACGTGAGACGCGGGTGGCCACCGCGGCTTCCCCTTATTCCACAGCGTGTTGCTCGTGCCACGGCTTTCTGCTTTGAGAAAGCCGTGGGTCAAGGGTTGCAGAACACGGCTTTCTGTCGAGACAGAACGCCGTGGCACAACAGGCGGCAAGCCCTGACGCGAGCCACTACTTCATCGGCACCGCGAACTCATTCGCGGTGCCGGCCTTCACGGCCGCGAGCCAGGCCCTCACGATCGCGTTGCCGTCTTCGCCGCGCGCGTTCGCGCCACGCTCACGGGCCCATCACGTCCTGTATCTCCCTGAGCCACTCCAACACGTCCGGGTCTGCCTCGCTCACCTTCGGATCTACGCTGAGCGATTCGAACTTGGCGCGTGCCGCAGCGGCCTCGGCCTTGTGGCCCAGTCGATGGTGCGAGAGCGCGATAAAGGCCCAGTTGCCAGCCTGTGCCCCTTCGCCGAACTTCGCAGCCCCCGCTTCGCTGGCCGCGAGCGTGCTGATCGCGTCGGCGTACTCGCCAACTCGATACTGGACAACGCCCAGCGTATTCAACACATAATAGTCCATCCCGGCATGTGCGCTGGAGGCAAGCAGGGCCGCGCGTTCGGCCTTCAGCAGCGCGTCGGCAAGCGCGGCAGGGCTGGCAAGGTCAGCAGCCCTCGCCGTCCGCACCGGTTTGTAGGCAGCGTTGTTCAACGCACGCGCGGTGGGGCCCGGCCTGTCGGGCCGCGTCCACGACCCCAGCCGCACGCGGCCTCGATTCTCGTAGCGGAACGCGCGGGTGGTGGCATCCCATCTACGCACTGGGCCGTTGGCACTCCCAGCGATCAGCACGCTGTCGTCATCGGAGAAACGAATGCCGAACATGCCGCGGGCGTCGTGATGCAGCACCAAGAACTCGCGGCCGTTACTACCGTCCCACACTCGCACCGTTCCGTCGTTCGCGACGGAGGCAATACGCGACCCATCGGCGCTCCAGCAAGCACCACGAATGCCTGCCATATGCCCGGCCATTGCGGGCAGGAGCGCTCGGCCAGTCCTGGCATCCCAGACAGTCAGGACATCCTCGCGCCACGAGAGCAATCTCGAACTGTCGGGGCTAAAAGCACCACCGCCAGCCGCCTCGCCGGTAGCGAGGTGCCAGCCGCGGTCGCGGGGGTCGCCTGTTTTTGGCTTGCTCGCAGCCTCCTTGCTTTCGTCCGGTACAGACGGCGTCAGGGGGACAATCACATTGCCGGTACTGATGTCGACAAGATTGCACTGTGGCCGTGATCCTTCAACCGGCACTCTACGTCCTCCGTCGTCGTGGTACTGTCGCTCGAGGGCGATCGCTACCAGGGTTCCGGCGGGGTTCACCACGTATGCAAGCGCTTCGTAGTCGCGTTGATCCGGACCAAGCAACGAGATCGTGTCGCCGGTCGATGCGTCGATCACGTGGCATCGATGATCGGCCTCGAGCACAAGGACACGAGCCCCGTTGCCGATAAACGCGGCACCGAGCGTGCCCCACTGACGGCTTGGCCCGCGAGCATCGGCGAAGACCGCCACTTCGCCGGGTGGAGTGATGGCTGGCCACAGGTTCAAGCAGCGCCCGCTCAGCCCGTCCACCAACTCCATCCGCCCGTCATCGAACCTGAGAATCACTCGGCTGCCGTCGGGGCTGAACCCCGCGTCGCTCACGTTGCGAACGCCGCAATCGGTCGCCGCAACGAGCCGCCATCCTTGTGTATCCCAGGTTTGGAGTTGGCCATCAGCCGTAGCGGTGAACACCAAGTCGCCCGCAGCGCTAAACTCGCTAGCCACAATGTCCGTGACAGATCCAGCCGCAGCTTGGGAAGAGCCGCCACCGAGTTCGGCCAGGACGCGGCGGCTGCCGACCTCCACGACGCGGGCGACACCTTCGATGACACAGACGGCCAGTTGGCCGTTCGCGCTCTTGTCGCCGTATTCGATTACTTGAAGGTTCTGGCGGCGCTTGTGCCGGCCGCACACGTGGGAGAGATCAAATGCAAGCATGTCGTTCTCGCTTGCATCCATTCCCCACAGGGTCATGCCGTCTGCGCTGAATGCCACATCAGGGCCAGAGAACCACGAGAGGGTGTCGGCGAGCGTGCCTTTCTCAACATCCCAAGCCCATGCGCCACGGGTGCCATAGCTGCCGAGCAGCAGACAACTACTATCCGGCGTAAACATCACCCAGGCAAAGGCCGCACCAAGAACCTTGGGCTGCGTCATCTGTGCCCCCGTGCGTGAATCCCACAGGCGCACCGAGTAGTCATCGGCAACCGCTGCAACGTGTCGCCCGTCTGGGCTGAATACAACCTGGCGAACAATACTCTGGTGGCCATCGAGTCGGGCGATTTGCGCGCCCGTATGGGCGTTCCAGATACGGGCGGTGTGGTCGCTGGACGCCGTCACCACACGCTCGCCGTCGGGGCTGAACGCGGCCATTGTCAGCCACTTTTCATGTCCGACAAGGTGCGCAGTCTGGGTCGCAGATTCAATGTCCCACACGCGGGCGCTGTTATCGCCGACGGTGACGAGGCGCCGCCCGTCCGGGCTGAAGGCCGTGCTGTGAACTCGGCCTTCTTGCCCAATGAGCGTGGCGATGCACTCTGTTGTTGCGAGATCGAGAACACGGACCACGTTGTCGTCGCACTGGTCTGGGTTGGCGATGGTGGCAATCCGAGTTCTGTCGGGACTCACGACGACATTTTCGGTATTGATGCTGTAGCCGCCTGACAGGTTCTCTGGAGCGGCATCAACAATTCTGCCGTCTTCCATCTCGACCGCGGCGGGCGTGATACATGGAATATCGTCTATCTGCGTCACCTCGACACTGGATAACAGCACAAGCGTTGCGGCGTGCCACATTCGCACATGCCCGTCATAGCCGGCGGTGATGATGGCGTTACCGTCGCGTGTGAACCCGACCTGCGCCAAGGTCGCGTTGTGCGCTTGCCATTGGCCGCAGGCTTCGCCGGTTGCCGTGCTATACAGGTGCGCGGCACCCGCCCCGTCGCCCACTAGAAGATATTGGTCGTCTGGGCTAATGGCGAGGCATACGCCGTTCGCCGTCGCGTCGAGCCGCCGGCTCCATGTGCGGAAAGAAGACCTGAGGTACTTATATTCCCAACCTCGAAGGGAAGCAGGCGTGCCTGACAAGAGTGCGTTGGCGTGGTATCTGTCCTGAACGCTCAGCTTGGTGTCTGCGGCGGTGATGGCGCTGACGTATGCCTCATAAGCCGCACTCGCCGAAGCGGCCTTGGCTTGCGCGGCATTCGCGTCGGCCCGTTCACGAGCCCCAGCCTCGGCCGCGCGGGCGACTTCTGCCTCGGCGGTCTTCGCATCCGCTGTCTTTCGTGCGGCCCCTTCAGCCTCGGCCAGCCTTCGCTGCTCCGCCTCAGCCGCGCGTGCGTTGGTCGCCTCGCGCCGGGCTTCGCCCGCCTGCCACAGCGTGCCCGCGATGCCCGCCACCAGCACTCCGAACACGGCGGCCGCAGCCAACACGGGCCCGCGGTTGCGACGCACGAACTTCTTGAACAAGTACGCCCGGCTCTCGGGCGCGGCCACCAGCGGCTGGCCCGTGAGGTAATGCCGCACATCCTCAGCCAAGTCCATCGGCGTGGCATATCGCCGCGTCCGGTCCTTCCGCAGGGCCTTGAGCGGTATCCAATCCAGTTCGCGGCGGAGTTCTCGCGTCAGGCTCTCCAGCGATGTGCCCCGCGCACGAACGATGCGGGCGGTGGAGTCGTGCGTGGGCGAGCCAGCCTCTGGTTTCGCCCACCCCCCGCCCCCTCCCTCTGGGAGGGGGTGTTGCTTCCCGCGAGGCAACGCGTGCTCACGCTCGCGTTTCGTCGATGCGTTTGCCTCCGTGCTTTTCTCGGTGCTCTCTGTGCCTCTGTGGTGATCTTCTTCTGCGGTTGACAGCCGCGTGCTGGGCTTGGGCGGGTCCACCTCGCGGATGATGCGTTGGATTTCGCCGTAGCCCTTGCTGCGCAGCTCGCGGGCATCAAAGGGCAGCAGGCCGGTGAGCAGCTCATACAGCACCACGCCCAGCGAATAGACATCGGTGCGTGTGTCGATGTCTGTCGCGCCCATCTCGGCCTGCTCGGGGGACATGTACTCGGGCGTGCCGATGATCTGGCCGCGCTCGGTGAAGATGGTTTTTTCCGTCAACGTGTGGCTCACGGCCTTGGCCACGCCGAAGTCGATGACCTTGGGGATGGCCGCGCCGTCCTTCACACTCACGAGGATGTTCGAGGGCTTGATGTCGCGGTGGATGATGCCCTTCATGTGGGCGTGCTGCACGGCCTCGCACACGGGGATGAAGAGCTCCAACCGCTGGCGGATGGTGAGGTTGTGGCGGTCGCAATAGGTGGTCAGCGGCTCGCCCTGCACCAGTTCCATCACGAAGTACGGGCGCGAGCCCATGTCGGGCGGCGTGGTGCCGCCGTCGAGCACTTTGGCGACGTTGGGGTGGTCCATCACGGCGAGGGCTTGGCGTTCCTGCTCGAAGCGCGCGATGACCGCGGCTGAGTCCATGCCCGGCTTGATGACCTTGATCGCCACGCGCTGCACGAAGGGCTCACGCCGCTCGGCAAGGAACACGCTGCCGAAGCCGCCCTGGCCCAGAAGGTCGAGCAGGCGATAGGGGCCGATCATCGCCCCGACCGTGGCGCTCTCCGGGCCGGGAAGGGGGATGGAGGCGGGGGGCTGGTGCGATGCGCCACCACCGCCACCACTGCCGGCACGCGCACCGCCCGCGCCCGGGCCGATCGGCTCCGTTGGCGCGGCACCCGAACCCGTGCTGGAAGGGGGCTCGTGCATGTCTATGGAGAATAACAGGAAGCGAGCGTGGGCGGAACGGGGATTCGTGCCCCGGCTTTCTGGTCCGTGCGACGACCATCCGGCTCCGCGGGTGGCGGTGTGTTCCCAATCGCACTGCACGGGAGGCGGCAAGCCGTGATACGGGAATCAACGTCGCACGACACGGGGCGGACCCTACCCTCGCGCACGTTTGTGCGGGCCTTGCGGGTGCCAGCGCGGCGCGGAAACCACTTCTCATGACAACCCGACTTCATGCGTTGACGCTCGCCGCCTCGTCGGCCCTCTTGGGGTGCTGGGCCCCCGCCGCGTGCGCAGCCATTGAGCCACCGCCTGCCATGGGCACCCCGCCAGCAGCGCCGGCACCCTCCGCATCCACACTGCTCGCTCGATCCAAGTTGCTTGACGACCTGGCGATTCTCCGCGATGCCTACGCCACGCTGCACCCGGGCTTGTATCGATACCGCAGCCCGGCGGAGATCGACGCTGCGTTTGCCGCGGCGGAGGCCGAGTTCTCGCACGACCGCACGCTGGGAGAGGCGTTTCTGGTGTTCTCGCGCCTTGCGGCAGAGTTCCGCTGCGGGCACTCCTTCTGCAACCCGGCGAACCAGGGAAAGACCGTTCGCGCGGCGGTGATCGAGGCGGGGGCGAGGGTGCCGTTCCTGTTCCGCTGGCTCGATGGCCGCATGATCGCGACCGAGGCGCTGCGGGCGGGCGGGGGCAACGCGCCCGCGCTCGCGCCCGGCGACGAGGTGGTGGCGATCAACGGCATCGAGACGGCGGGCCTGCTGGCGGCGATGATGCCGCTCGCCCGGGCCGACGGGGCCAACGACGCGAAGCGGCTGGCGTATCTCGAGCTGCGCGGGAACTACGCGCACGAGGCCTTCGACATCCTGCTGCCGCTGCTGCACCCGGAGCTGCGCGACGCGGCCACGTTCTTGCTGAGCGTGCGCGGGCTGGACGGCCTGGAGCGGACCGTGGCGGGGCCGGCCCACACCCACGCCGATCGCGCGGCGTTGGCCCAGGCCCGCGCGGGCGACACACGGGGCGACACCCCGTTGTGGACGTTGACGCGCCCGCGGCCCGATGCCGCGCTCCTGACCATGCCCACGTGGGCGATGTACAACACCAAGTGGGACTGGCGCGCGTATCTGCGCGGCGTGTTTGACGGCTTGGCGCGTGAGGGGACAGCGAATCTGGTGATCGACCTGCGAGCGAACGAGGGGGGGAACGATGTGGGCCACGAGATTCTGGCGCGGCTGACGGACAGGCCGATCCCCGTGAGCACGCGCCAGCAGGTGATTGCCGCGGACAGGGTGCCGGCGCGGCTGAACCCGCACCTGGACACGTGGGACGATTCGTTCCGAGACCGCAGCAAGCAGAGCCGGCCGCTGGGCAACGGGCTGCACGAGTTGCTCTCGGACGAGGAGGGCTCGGCGGGCGCGATCGACCCGGCGGGCCCGCGTTACACGGGGCGCGTGTTTGTGCTGATAAGCCCGGAGTGCAGTTCCGCGACGTTCGAGTTTGCGCAGCTGGTGCGGCGCACGGGGCTTGCGACGCTGGTGGGCATGCCCACCGGCGGCAACCAGCGGGGCATCACGGGCGGCAACTTCTTCTTCTTGCGGTTGCCCAACACGCGGATCGAGACCGACCTGCCCCTGAAGACCACGCCCCTGGACGCAACGCTGCCCGACGCGGGAATCGAGCCTGACATCCACGTTGCAACATCTCGGGCGGACATCGCGGCCGGGCGCGACACAGAACTCGAGGCTGTGTACGCCGCGATCGACCGTGACCGCAAGTAATCTGCCATTCAGCGCGACGGGTCGGCGAGGGATCGCGCGATCGACACCTCGTGCAGGCGCACGCTGGCCTCGTCGAGCGCGTGCTTGCCAGCGTTGAAGGCGTTGGGATCGACGGTGCGCCAGTCAGCTTGGGCGCGGCTGATGAGTTCTTGCAGAGCCGACATTGCCGCGTCGAGGCGAGCGCGGTCGGCGGGGGGCAGCGCGGCGGTGCCGCCAGACTCGTCAAGCCGCTGCAACTGGCGCGTGATCCAGTGCAGGTCGAGCTTGCTGTTGGCGATCAGGTCGACGATGCGGTGGCGGGCCATGTCGTCGCGGGCGTGGGCGAAGCTCTCGCGCTCGAGACGATCGACTTCGGCCGCGCTCAGGCCGTGGTGGGGCACGATCTGGATGGTCGCGCGTTTGCCGGAGCGTTCCTCCACCGCGGCGACGGAGAGGATGCCGTTGGCATCAACGGTGAACTCGACCACCACCTTCGGGATGCCCGCAGGCATGGGGGGAAGCCCAGAGAGCGTGAACTCGCCGAGGCTGCGGCAGTCCGCGGCCATCTCGCGTTCGCCCTGCAACACATGCAGCTTGATCGCGGTCTGACTGTCAACGCTCGTCGAGAACCGCTCGCTGGCCCGCGCGGGGATCGCGGCGTTGCGCACGATGAGCTTGGCGACCGCGCCCCCGACAGTCTCTATGCCCAGCGAAAGCGGGATCACATCCAGCAGCAGCGCGTCTTGCGTTGCACCCGTGAGGATGGAGGCTTGCACGGCCGCGCCGAGCGCCACTACCTGATCCGGATCGAGGGCGGTGTAAGGCTCCATCTTGAAGAAGTCGGCAACACGCCTGCGCACGAGCGGGACGCGTGTAGAGCCACCGACGAGGACAACGGCATCGATGGGGGCATCGGCCAGTTCGCGGCGGGCATCGCGGAGTGCCCGTTTGCACGCCGCGAGCGTGCGATCGACAAGAGGAGCGATGAGCGCCTCGAACTCAGCGCGGGTGAGGGTGCGTTCGTAGATTCGCGGGGTGCCGCCGGCGGCGGAACCGAGGTCGATGCGCACACTCGCCTCATCGTGCGTGGAAAGGCGGATTTTCGCCTGTTCTGCAAAGCGCGAGAGGGCGACCCGCGCGGCGGGCTCGAGTGCGGGTGTGCCATCCGCCGCTGCCGCCAGCCCAAACCGCTCGCTCATCTCGCGCAGGAACAGGTCGTGCAGGAGGCGGTCGATATCATCGCCGCCGAGGTGCGTGTCGCCAGCCGTGGAGAGGACCTGGAAGAAATCGGAGGCACTGGGGGCTGGGGACTGGGCACGGGTGGATGCGAATGCAGGCGTGACGCGGAGCACCGAGACATCGAAGGTGCCCCCGCCAAAGTCGTAAACAATGATGTGCTGCGGACGGCCGCAGGCACCGCCGCGCGTGCCCAGGCCGTAGGCCAATGCCGCGGCGGTTGGCTCGTTCACAATGCGGACGGCCTCGAGGCCCGCGAGGCGTGCCGCGTCGCGCGTGGCCTGTCGCTGCGCGTCGTCGAAGTAGGCGGGCACGGTGATCACGGCCCTTTTCACCGGCACGCCGAGAGATGCCGCGGCCTGATCGGCCAATCTTCGCAGCACGTGCGCGGCCACCTCTTGCGGCGAAACAAGCCGGCCCGAAGGCAGACGCACACGCGCCGTGCGTCCATCACCCTCCACCACTTCGTACGGAAGGAAGGCGGCATCGCCGCTCGCATCGGCCAGGGCGCGACCCATGAGGCGTTTGGCGGAGTGAATGGTGGTGCGGGGGAAGTCGAGGGCGGTGTCTTTGGCGTCGTAGCCCACGATAACGGTCGGATGCGTGGCCCCGCTGGCGCTGCCGCCGGTGTCCGCATCAAGAAACCGCACCACGCTCGGGCACATGGCGCGGCCGCGAGCATCGGGAATGATGCGCGGCGCGGCATCGCTGGCGCTGCCCCCGTGCGGCCAGTGCGCAATCGCCACCAGGCTGTAGGTGGTGCCCAGATCTATGCCCACGATCGGCTCGGCCTGCGGGGCCTTGCCCGCGGGCAACTGCGAGGAGGCGGGTTTGGGGGCGTGCCCGGACATCAAGAGCAGGGTAGGGTTAGGCATGAACGTTTCGGTCATCATCGCCGCGGCGGGGGCTTCGAGGCGCTATTCGGAGGCCGCGGTGCGCGAGCAGGGTGTTGAGGGCGGGCGCTCCAAGCTCGATGAGGACATGGGCGGGCGGCCGGTGCTGCAACGCACCATCGAGCTCTTCAACCAGCGGAGCGAGGTGGGCACGATCATCGTGGCGGGTCCGGCAGAGCCGGCCGCGATGGACGAGTTCAAGCTGCGCTACGCGGACAAACTCGCGATGCTGGGGTGCAGGCTCTGCGCCGGCGGAAAGACGCACCGGTGGGAAACCGTGAAGAACGCCCTGGCGCTGGTGCCCGACAACGCCACGCACGTGGCCGTACACGATGGGGCCCGCCCGTGTACGCCTGCTGAGGTGATTGATCGCGTGTTCGCGGCGGCGGAGAAGTACGCGGCGGTGATCCCCGCGATTGATGTGCCCGACACGCTCAAGCGCGTGAGCGCACAGGCGATCAAGGAGGACAAGGTCGATCCGCTCGCGGCGATATTGGGCGACGGCGGGCCCAAGGCGCCCGGGCCGCGTGTGGTGCAGGAGACGATCGACCGCGCGCGGGTGGTGGCGGTGCAGACGCCGCAGGTGTTTGAGCGGGCCCTGCTGTTGCGGGCGTATGGGCAGAAAGACCTGACGGGCACCGACGATGCGCAACTGGTGGAGCGGCTGGGCGAGCGCGTGGTGGTGGTGCCGGGTGATGCACGCAACATCAAGATCACGCTGCCCAGCGACGTGGTGCTGGCACGGGCGATATTGGGCACGCGGCCGCCGGCGGAGAAGCCGGCGCATCTGCGGTTTTGACTCCACACGCCCGGGAACGCGGCAATCTGACCCTCCCGGCCCACGTTCATCCGGCATGAAGACGCGATCAATGCCCCCACGTGTGACGGCCGCCGCCATTTCGCTGTTCGCGCTTGGAGCGGCCGATGGCGGCTGGGCCGCGTGCGCGACCACCCCCCCACTCACCCCGACCCAGGTACCTGCACCCGGTTCGGCCGACGCAGCTCGCTACGCGGCAGCGGGCAAATGGTCGCACACCGTGATCGACCGCACGTGGCACGATGATGCCCGCAACCGCGACGTGCCGGTGCGGGTGTACCTGCCTGCAACCGATCTCCCCACAAGCGATCGCTCCACGGACGAAACGAACGCCGAGAGATTCGCGGTGGTGGTTTTCTCGCACGGCGCGGGCGGCAGCCGAGAGGGGTATGCGTACGTCGGCAAGCACCTGGCGAGCCACGGCTATCTGGTGGTGCTGCCCCAGCACGCAGGCAGCGACTCGCCGGCCATGCGCACCGCGATGCAGAACGGCGACCCCGGCAAGCAGGAGGCACTCCGCCAGCGCGTGCGGGAACGGCTCCGCGGCAAGGCGGCAGGCGGGCCCGCGGCCGGCGCTGACCGGGCCGACCTCGCACGCCAGATCGAGGAGGCTGTCGGTGGACCGCTCTCACAGATGACCAGCGACCCGGCCAACCTTGAGAATCGGCCCCGCGATATCTCGTTCGTCCTCGATCGTGTCGCGAGTGACACAGAGTTTGCAGCACGCGCAGACATGGCCCGCGTTGGTGTGGCAGGGCACTCGTTCGGCGCGTACACCAGCCTTGCCGCGGCGGGCCTGCGCGTTCAGGTGAGCGGCCAGCCGCGCGCGTGGCCCGACCCGCGCGTGAAGGCGGTCGTGGCGATGTCGCCCCAGGGGCGGGGCGTGATGGGCATATACGACGGCTCATGGGACGAGGTGCGTGTGCCGGTGCTGTGCATCACGGGCACGAAAGACATGGGGCAGGGCCAACGTGCCGCGGGGTGGCGGAGGGACATTCTGGGGCACATCCAGGCGCCCACGACGTTCATCGAGATCACGGATGCGAACCACATGACCTTCGCCATGAACAAGGACGGTGTGAGCGACTCGCAGCGGCTGCGTGGGGGCACGTACAACGATGAGCACAACCGGCTGATCCGGCTGAGCGTGACAGCCTTTCTGGATGCGCAGGTGCGCGGCGACGACACGGCAAAGGCGTTTGTTGAGGGGGGCGGCCTCAAGGAGGCGGTGCGCACGGGCGCGAGCTTTGAGACGGCGGGGCGAAAGCCCTAGGCGGTGCCATCGCACATCTACTATTGGCTCTTTGCCGGATAGAGCCATGCCCGACCCGACGCCTCACACGCCCGCGCGCCACTTCATTCACGAGCTGATCGATGCCGACATCACCGCGGGCCGCTGGGGCCTTGGCGCGCCCGGAGGCCCCGTGGTACACACGCGTTTTCCCCCCGAACCCAACGGGTATCTGCACGTGGGGCACGCCAAGAGCATTTGTCTGAACTACGGCCTGGCGAAGCACTACGGCGGCAAGTTCAACCTGCGCTTCGACGACACCAACCCGGCCAAGGAAGACCGCGAGTACATCGAGGCGATCATCCGCGATGTGAAGTGGCTGGGCGGCGAGTTCGACAGCGGCCCTCATGCCGGGGGCCTGTTCTACTCCAGCGAGTACTTCCAGCGGATGTACGACTTCGCCGTGGAACTCATCAGGAAGGGCAAGGCGTACGTCTGCACGCTCAGCGGCGATGAGGTGAGCACGAGACGGGGCTCGGTGGGTGTGCCCGCCACCAGCCCGCACCGCGATAGACCCATCGAAGATTCGCTGCGGCTCTTCCGCGAGATGAAGGCGGGCACGCACCCCGACGGCGCGATGACGCTGCGCGCCAAGATCGACCTCGCCTCCCCCAACTTCAACCTGCGCGACCCGGTGATGTACCGCATCGTCCATGAGAGCCACCCGCACGTGGGCGACAAGTGGTGCTTGTATCCCATGTACGACTGGGCCCACGGCATCGAGGATTCGATCGAGGGCATCACGCACTCCATCTGCACGCTGGAGTTTGAGAACCACCGGCCGCTCTACGACTGGTTCATCGACGCCATCAACGAGGGGCGCACCGACGATGGCAGCGGGCCGTGGGGCAAACGCATCCACCACAGCCGCCAGATCGAGTTCGCCAAGTTCCGCCCCACCTACACCGTGCTCAGCAAGCGCAACCTGCTCAAGATGGTTGAAGCGGGCATCGTGAACGGGTGGGACGACCCGCGCATGCCCACGCTCAGCGGCCTGCGCCGACGCGGCTACCCGGCCCAGGCCCTGCGCAACCTCTGTGAAGAGATCGGCGTGACCAAGGTGGAGTCGTACATTGACCTCTCGCGCCTGGAGAACGCCTGCCGCGACGTGCTGAACAAGTGCGCACCGCGCACCATGGCGGTGCTGGCGCCGCTGAAGGTGGTGATCGAGAACTGGCCGACCAACCCCGACGGCAAGCCCATCGTTGACCTGCTGGATTTTGTCGTGAACCCCGAGGATGCCGCGGCGGGCACGATCAAGGTGCCCTTCACCGGCCAGCTCTTCATCGAACGCGAGGACTTTGCCGAAGCGCCGCCGCCGGGGTTCTTCAGGCTCTCTCCGGGCACCGAGGTGCGTCTGCGGTGGGGTTACTTCATCACCTGCACCGGGTTTGAGAAGGACGCGAGCGGTCGTGTCGTGCTCGTCCGCTGCACATACGACCCCGCCACGCGCGGCGGGGATGCGCCCACCGGCCCCGACGGCAAGCCGACCAAGAAGGTGAAGGCCACGTTGCACTGGATCAGCGCGGCCGCGGGCGACAGCGCCGAGGCAGAGGTGCGGTTGTTTGATCGGCTCTTCACTGCCGAGCAGCCGGGCGAGCGCACGGGCAACTGGCTGGACGACTTGAACCCCAAGTCGCTGGAAGTGGTCACGGCCAAGATCGACCCGGCGCTTGCGGCTCGCGTGAAGCCCGGCGACACGTTCCAGTTCGAGCGGTTGGGGTACTTCTGCGTGGACACCGACTCGAAGCCCGGCAAGCCGGTGTTCAACCGCACGGTGACGCTCAAGGACAGCCGTGGCGATGGCCGGGGCGGCGCGGCGGGTGCGGGTGCGGGTGCGGCCGGAGGTGCCGGGGGAACCGGCAAGCCCAAAGCGGGCCCGCGCATGTACACGTTCACCGAGGCGGCACACGATCTGAAGATCAAGGCCGAGCGGTTGCCCGAGGCCGCGGCACGCTTCGGGCTGGCCGACATCGCCGGCCGATCGCCCGCCGCGCTCACGCTGGATGAGGTGCGGGGCTTGAAGGAATGGCTGAAGAAGAACCCGTTGCCGAAGGTGTGACCGAAGCGGCAGGTCCATTGTCTAAATGTAGTATACTGACTATATTTAGCCAATAGCGCAATGGAGCCTTGAAATGCCCTCCCCTCCAGAATCGGCCCCGGAAAACCCATTTCGCCCCGGTGCGGGCCACATGCCGCCATATCTCGCCGGGAGAACCAAGGAGATGGGCCGCTTCCATGCGCTTCTGGCGCAGAGACCCGTGATGGAGAACGTGGTCCTGACCGGCCTGCGAGGCGTGGGCAAAACGGTGCTGTTGGAGAAACTACGCCCAAGCGCGATGAACAGCGGTTGGGCATGGGTCGGCACGGACCTGTCCGAATCCGCGAGCGTCGATGAAGCCGCACTCGCCCTACGCATAATGGCCGACTTAGCGGTCGTTACGGCCACGTGGACCATCGGCACCAATCAGGGCTTCGGCTTTGCGCGGCAAACAACCGCCTCCAGCCGGTACCTCGATTTCGCCACGCTGCAGGCAGTCTACAGCCACGCACCGGGCCTTGTCTCGGACAAGCTGAAAGCGGTGCTCGACGTGGTTTGGGCTTGCGCACAGCGCCATTCCTGCGAGGGCGTGATCTTTGCCTATGACGAGGCGCAGAATCTTGGTGATCGCTCTGACAAGGACCAGTACCCACTGTCGCTCTTACTCGACGTGTTCCAGTCGGTTCAGAAAAAGAACATGATGTTCATGCTCGTCCTGACCGGACTTCCGACGCTCTTTCCGAATCTGGTGGCGGCCCGCACATACGCCGAGCGCATGTTCAGCGTGATCAACCTTGAGCGACTTGGTGAGACCGCGAGTCGGGAGGCTATCGAAACGCCCACCAAGGAAACGTCCATTACGTTCTCTCCTCGTTCAGTCAAGGAGATCGTTGACATCTCGGCGGGCTACCCCTATTTCATCCAGTTCCTTTGTCGCCAGGTCTTCGACATTTGGCTGCTGCAGCGCCGTGAGGGCAAGCCGCCCGCGTCCATCCCCACAGCGGAACTCCTGCGCAAGCTCGACACCGACTTCTTCGCTGGCCGCTGGGCTCGTGTCACCGACCGTCAACGCGATATTCTCAACCTCATCGCCAAGCTGGACTCTGCTGAGGCGGAGTTCACGGTCCAGCAGATCGTGGACGGCTCGGCGCAACTCCCCAAACCGTTCGGTGCGAGCCACGTCAACCAACTGCTGAATCAACTCGCCAAGGCGGGCTTGGTGTATCGCAACCGGCATGGCCGGTACTCGCTCGCCGTACCGCTCCTCAATCGCTTTATCCTGCGCCAGCAAGCGGCACGGCCCCCGACGCTCTTCGAGTGAAAAACCGCCCATCGCACTGCACGGCCTGTCGCCTGCGACGCGGCCAATGCCGGGCAAAGACCGCGGCACGAGGTCTCGCTCGGTTCTCCGAGACCTCACCGGCAGCGCCGTCGGCGCGCCGCAACCAACCCGACGCCTGCCGCGAGCGCGCCCGCGCCCGGCGTGGGAATGGAGAAGCCGAACGAGTCAAAGACGTGCGATTCGAGGTTGTGTACCACGCCGTAGAAGCCGATCGGGCCGTCGTCATTGGCCGGGAAACTGATCTGCAGCCCGTACAGGCCGGTCTGGAACTCCGACATCGTGAACTCGC
>FRDC01000280.1_pt1 | contig 26620 bp, 33 predicted proteins | sample 1106171 | NCBI WGS metagenome assembly FRDC01 (sample SAMEA3930566, study PRJEB13176) | freshwater metagenome | biome: Drinking water system; feature: drinking water; material: water | place: Singapore | collected 2014-12-20 | reverse complement strand
TTTTGCTTTTACACACAACTCATTACACCAACAATTTAGAGCGAGACTTGACATTTAAATATATTTCTATTATTCTAGAAATATGGAAACCTTTGAAGCTACAGAAGCCTTTTCATCACTCTCCCAAGAGACCCGCTTAAGGGTTTTTCGTCTTCTTATTGAATACGGAAAGGACGGCACTATTCCCGGAAAAATTGCTAAAGAACTTAATATTCCCGATAACACTCTGTCATTTCATCTTTCGCATATGAACAAGGCGGGTTTAGTTGCCTCTAGGAAGAATGGGCGCTCAATCACCTATTTTGCAAACACCGATTTAATTGAAGATCTGATTGATTACCTGCAAGCCAATTGCTGTACACGACAGGGGAAATCTAAAAACAAAAAATGTAATGAAAGGAAATGCTAATTATGAAGAGATTTCATTTGCATGTAGGAGTAAAAAATCTCGAAAAATCAATCCGGTTCTATTCTATACTGTTTGGTCAAAAGCCAAGCAAGGTAAAAAATGACTATGCGAAATGGATGATTGAAGATCCTAAGATTAACTTTGCAATTTCAACCCGTGTTTCTGATGAAGGAGTTGATCATTTAGGTATCCAAGTTGAAAACGATGAAGAGCTAAAAGAAATTACCTCGCGCTTGAGGGACGCTGACATGAATGTTTATAACGAAGGCGATAGCACTTGCTGTTATGCTAAATCCAAAAAAATTTGGGTGCAAGATCCTTCTGGAGTTGCTTGGGAAGCCTATCAAACTATGAATGATGTAGAAGTATTCAGTAGTAAGACTGAAAAATCTGAGTCTGAAGACAGTAGCTGCTGTGTACCGAACGAAGCAGGGTCAGCTTGTTGCTGACGGAAATGAAAAAGCAAAAACGACTATCATTTTTGGATCGCTTCTTAACTCTATGGATTTTTTGGGCGATGTTTATCGGAGTAATGCTCAGCCGATTTGTACCCAGATTCTCCAATTTTCTCGATAGCCTTTCAGTGGGCACAACCTCATTTCCAATTGCAATTGGACTCATACTGATGATGTACCCACCGCTTGCCAAGGTCAGGTACGAAGAGCTTTCTCAAGTTTTTTCGAATACAAAAATCCTCGGACTCTCACTGATTCAAAATTGGCTTCTAGGTCCAGTTTTGATGTTTGTACTGGCAGTCCTTTTTTTACACGACTACCCCGAGTACATGACAGGACTTATTTTAATTGGACTAGCACGGTGTATCGCAATGGTGATTGTTTGGAACGATCTTGCCGGTGGAAGTCGTGAATACTGCGCTGGGCTTGTGGCTCTCAACTCATTATTTCAAATTTTCACTTTTCCGTTTTTGGCTTATTTTTTTCTTTCAGCCGTTCCGAAATGGCTAGGGCTAAGTTCAGTTGAAATTTCCATTACAATTTGGGATATGGCTGTGACAGTTCTGATTTATTTAGGAATTCCTTTTGTTGGTGGTTTTTTTTCAAGAAAATTTCTGATTTTTTACAAAGGTAAACACTGGTTTGAGTCGGAGTTTATACCACGGATTTCACCACTAGCGCTTGTGTTTCTTCTATTTACGATTGTAGTAATGTTTTCTCTAAAGGGAGACAAGATTATTGAGCTTCCATTTGATGTTATGAGAATCGCTCTACCTCTCGTAATCTATTTCGTTCTGATGTTTTTGCTTTCATTCTTTTTAAGCCGCAAGGCGGGAGCGAAATATGACAAGGCGACAACACTTTCATTCACAGCGGCATCTAATAATTTTGAATTAGCGATCGCCGTTGCCGTATCTACATTTGGAATTCATCATGGAGCCGCATTTGCCGCCGTCATAGGGCCGCTTGTAGAAGTACCCGTGTTGATCTTGCTTGTTTCCGTATCCTTTTGGATAAGGGACTCATTTTTTCTGGAGGCAAAGAGTGTCTAAGCCATTACATATTTTATTTCTTTGTGTTGCCAATTCTGCTCGAAGTCAGCTTGCGGACGGATTAGCTAAGGCAATGTTTGGCGAGAAAGTAAAAGTAGAGAACGCTGGCTCTGTTCCATCGGGGCGAGTACAGCCTTGGGCAGTTGAAGTCCTCAGAGAAGAAGGCATCGACATTTCACGGAATTGGTCGAAATCCTATGATAGCCTACCTCCAAAATTTCTTGCTAGTCTCGATTACGTAATCACACTTTGTGCCGAAGAGATTTGTCCAACGGTGGTTTCAAAAGCAAAGCGGATTCATTGGCCAATTAGCGATCCTGCTTCTGCAACGGATTCCGAAAAGCCAGAGGCATTTCGAGCTGCACGCGATCAGATCAAAAGACGCCTCGAAGCCTTTGCCATAGAAATGAAGCTGCTCTAAAATAAGATTTACCTGATTTTTTTGGAAGAACCCATTTTTAATGGCGGAAACGCCCTGTTTTGAATCATTTCAAGCCGTCACGCCTTTATAAATCCCCTTTTTAGCCAATTACTCGCTCTTCGATTTAAACTCAAGGAGATTTACTACCTCTCCCATGACCGCTGCGTCACTTGGTAGGACTCGTAAAACTTGAATTGCCCCCGGTTCGTCAATTCCTGCCATTCGCACATAGCGTTGCTCCTATTCTTCCTTGATCGCGAAAATCTTTCGGATCATCCACGAATCAAACTTGTTAAAGGGTTTAGTCACCCAGCCGACGAAAAAGAGCTTATTAGAAATTGATGGATCTCCGCTGGCTGCTTTGTCACGTAAACAGACATTCAGGTCTACTGGAGACATGCTTTCGGCGTCATTTAACTTAGATAACTTCAATTCGTTACAATTCGGTTTATAGAATTGTCCCAGGTTTTTTTGGCCGCTCTTGATTCGAATATAATCGTCCCATCCCAATTTTCGACCTAGGTGAAGCGAAAGTGTACGGAGAGCGATCTCTTTCAATTGATCTGGCAGATTTACGACATTTTTCACTAATTCTGGAATTGCGGCAGGATCTCTATAAATTTGGAGTTTAACAAGCGCATACTGTTTCGCCAGATCAGACGAAGCTTTGCTGTTTATCATTTGAATAAGGTCTCTTGTACCAATCTTAGCTGAAAAAAGTCGAATTCCCGTAAATCCTCCCTCGGCTCCGCCTGGTATTGATGCAAGTCGAGCGTAGAAGGATTCAACGTCTTGATAAGATAAAAAAGCAGGGTCAAAGAGATCGACGGAAGTTTCAATCGATTTTCGAGAAGTTTTTTTCTCTATGGTCGATTGAAATCGAAGTTCGCGCATAGGATCTTGTTTGACTAAAGCCCCCGCTGCAAAGCGATCTTTATATAGCGTTCCCATTTCCACAACTTCGGAGGGTTCTAAGTCCAGAGCAAGGATACTAGATAGACTGGCTTCTGAAACCCTGCCGCTAAAAGGTCCAAGAAATTTAATGCCGGCAACGATACGGTGTGGATCTTCGGTAGATAGCGTTTTTTTTGCAATACCAAAAAGGAGCCCCATTTCAGCAGTGATCAGAATCAGCGAGATACTGAACCATGTCTTTGCCTGTCGACGCGAAACACCCAGTGCGTCCACACAAGACAATAGTGCGCCCGAAAAGAAGAACACACTCACTAATCCAAAAAGTACCCATGCAGTAGTTACGTAATCCTTAAATAACCAATAGAAAATACTACCCAACAATAATATTCCAGTTAATCGTCGGTTCCATTTTGACCCCCAATCCCATCGAATGGGATATCTTGAAATAAATATTCCGAAGTAGTGGATCCAATTTGCGAACAGTAACAGGACCATGACTAGGTAGGGATCCCACATTTGTTCCGGTAAGCTTTTTCCGTACGTTGCAAACGTTTTCCATACAAATGCCATTCCGTACTTTCCGTCGGAATCAACGGGTCCAATTTGAACCAGTATTAGGTATATTGCCCAGATCGAAATCAAACCCACTAAGTGGTTAACGATATTGAGTAGGTAATTTAAAACGACAATATTTCCTTTTGAAACCGGCAGCGACAAAATCCAATTTCCATTTCTTGTAATTAAACGCATATGTAAATAGGGAATGATCATCCAAAGACTGACGTATGGGATTATGAAAAGTGCAAATGTATAAGTTTTTAGCCCAGCCAATTTCTCCACGAGAAGTAGGAGTAAGGTCGCAATCGGGACGAAAAGAGTGAAAGTTAATATGATTCGGCGGGCGAAGAGCAGAAATAGTGCTGCCATTTACTGCCTCCGTCCAGTGAAATAAATAAATGCCTCTTCTGCGGTGACCGCTCTTCCGTCTCGAAATCGATCGGGGATTTCATATTGGACGGCACTTTCGCTAGTGATGATATAGGAAACTGTTCCATCGGCATTTATGCCTATTTCTGAACAGGCTGGGTCAGTGAAGAGCGCGTGATCATCGCTGGGAGCTTTGCGAAATTTCTTAAATTGCTTTGAAATCTCTGAGATTGCCGAGTTAAGGCAAATGCGACCGCCTTCGAGAAGTAATAGATGATCGGCGTGATGATGAATTTCTGAAATGATATTTGTTGCCATTACAACTGTGCTTCCGTTTTTTACGAGCTTGCTAAGGTGGGACATGAAGAATGCGCGTACCCTGGCGTCTAAAACGGAAGTGATTTCGTCGAGAAGTAGAAGTTTAGGTCGAATTGACAGGGCGACAGCGAAAGCCACCTGCATTTTTTGGCCTCGTGAGAGTTGAGAGAACTGCTTTTTTAAATCAAGGCTGAGTTCGGTGGCAACGGTCGTGAATAATTCTTTGTCCCAGCTCCTGTAGATTTTGGGGAGCAATGTTCTGCAGAGCAACTCGGTACTTCCTCCGATGGCATAATCGATGGTTTCGGATACGTAACCTATTTGATGATTTAAGTCGCATTCGTCTCGATCAAGCGGTATTCCAAAAATAAATCCACGACCACTGTCAGCGGGTTCGTGGCGCATAAGTACGCGCATGAGTGTGGACTTTCCCGCTCCGTTTAGACCTAGCAATGCGTAAAATTTTTGCTTCTCGATCGAAAGATTGATTGCGCTGAGTACTTGGTTTGACCCGTATGATTTTGATAACCCTTGAAGTTCAATGATTGCCTGCAGAGTGCCTCCTGATTAAGTCTTTATTATCTTGTGTTGATTGATCCGATGTCAAAGAAACTTGTTTAGCATCGCGTGTCAAGGCATACTTTGAATATGGCGATCAGATTTAGTCCATATTTAAGCTTAGTCCTACTTCTTGCGACGGCATGTAGCACTCCAAGAACAGCTTTGCGGCTAACCTCGCCCACGGGTGTTCAGGAATATGAAATAAAGGATGGAATTCCTCACGGTACTTGGGTCGAACGATATCCGAACCGACAGTTGATGTATGAGATGTCCGTTGTTGATGGCGTTAGATCCGGACCGATTCGTGGTTGGTATCCCAACGGTAAATTAGCGATCGAGGGCACATACAAGGACCGCACTCCTGTCGGAACTTGGACTCGTTGGTACGAAACGGGTACAAAGTGGACTGAAGGACAATTTACCGATGGTACCCCGTCCAGCATTTGGTCAACTTGGGATAAGAGCGGAAACCTAATTTCAAAAGAAGATTTGGGTTTTTGTAAAAAATATTGTCCAGATGGTAGTGTTAAGATTGGGTCGGAGCCACCGAAAGGTTATTTCGTCCGGTGCGAGAAAAAGACAACTGATGAACATTTTATTGGGAAAGAGACTTCTTGGTACCCGAGTGGAACTAAATGGACGGAGGGCAGTTTCCGAGACTATATTGCAGAAGGTGAATCGGTCGACTGGTTTGAAAATGGAAAAATAGCAAGACGAGCGACATACAAGAATGGCCTTCCAGTCGGTCCAGTTACCTTTTGGTATCCATCGGGAATTAAACAAGCAGAAGTTGAATATGAAGGAACCACGCCAAAAGTTTTGCGGTCTTGGGATACCGATGGAAAACCGAAATCATCAGAGGGTCAGAAGAAGTAACATGGCTCCCAGGCTGAGCGCGATTAGTGGCCAGTCTATCGGCTTCGATTGCTAAGTGCGTGTGCTTGAAGACATCTTACGTGCGACCCACCATGAAACGGGAAGAACCCATTTTTAATGGCGGACCCGACGGGGAACGAATAATTTCAGCGAGTTACGATCGGAAGTAGCCAAAAATAGCCAAACTTCTTAAAAAGATTCTGAGTCTGATTTTTAAAAAAATCAAACACATTCGTTAAAATCAAACGCTTCACTGCGCCATTCAGTCCGCTAACAGTCAAAAACATAACAGTGGACGATCATGGACTCGACTAGACTTTGACTTTCTGAGAACATCATCATCACATGACTAAGACTCGAAAATCCAAGCTAATGACCAAACTCTACGGGGAAGAGTATTCCGAAGAAGTGTTTAATCGACTTGAATCGTTAGACTCAGAACTAAATATGTTGATTCAAGAAGGCCCCTACGAATCCTTTTGGTCACGTGAGGGTCTGTCAATTCGAGACAAAAGTCTAGCGACAGTAGCCGCCTTAGTGGGTATGGGGAGAGATGAACAGACACAAATACATATGACTGGATTCTTGAATTCAGGCGGAACGGTCGATGAACTGAGAAACTTGCTCATTCATCTTTCTGTATATTGTGGATGGCCTGCAACAATGACAGCCTTTTCAAATCTCAAAATGGTACTGAAAAAAAGAGAGGAATAACTATCCATATACGAACCGAATCATCTCTTTCCTTCAAAATTAAAAAGAGTACCTACTGTTTCAATGACTTCCTGATCCGAATTCAAAATCTTCAATACCTGAGTGGCACCCTTCTCATCAATACCTGCGTATCGCACATACCGTTGCATGGTGTTTAAGTCCTTCCAACCGCAAATCTTCATCACCCTGGCTGGAGCAATATCATGTGCCAAAAGCTGGGTCGCAAAGCACGCCCTAAGCGCATGGAAGCGGATAGAGGGGAGTCCAATGGATTTACAAAAGCTCCTCAAGATCCCGGCTTGCTGTCCAGTGTTCCATTCACGAAATCTTGGCAAGACGGATTCATTTCCACTTCGCTGTTCATGAAGGTGTTTAAGAAATGCATAAAGTTCGTCAGACATTGGAACCGTTCGCCAGTATCCAGCTTTGGTCGACTTAACCGATCTTAGGCGAGTATTGTAGGACTTGCTAACAGTTAGCTTACGATTCTCAAAATCCACGTCACACCATAGCAAGGCATGAAGCTCACCATTTCGCATCCCCGTAAGCAGGGCCAATACCCAAACGGGGTACCATGGATGATTCAAATTTTTAGCCTCTCGCAAGAGCGCTTTGATTTCTTCTAGAGTAAAGATGTCTGGGACTTTCTCGATTTTATTTCTATCGATCTTTAGACCCCGCATCGGACTCTCATGAACGTGTTGAATGAGTCGTTCCTCGATCGCCCAATCAAATATAACATTCACAATGTTCTTAATGTTTAACTGGTATTTTCTTGATCGGCCTTCCATCTCAAGGTTCTGAATGACTTCTCTCGCGTCTCCCCTATTTAGCTCAGATGCAGGCCGATTCAACCAACTCGTGGTCCATCGTCTTAATGCATTTGCATAATCTATCACAGTCAGTGGGTTATACTTCTTAAATGGATCATCTTTCATTGCAGTTTCCCAGCGCTGGATAACAGTACTCCACACTAATCCCTTGCCTTCCATTTTAGTCAGTTCTTCAGTGAGTCGCTTGATTAAGCGCTTTTCTTCTTTAATAGCGGTCTGTTCTGATTCGATCCCCTTCTTTCTAGTCTGAAGCCTAAGACTAGAGTCAACAGAACTTCGAACGTTGACGTATATCTGCCAAAACTGTTTTTCGTTTTCTACGTATTTGGAGATTGCCACTATGCGATCTCCATTGAGCTACCAGCTTCAATAGCGCGGTCTAATTCAAGTTTCTTAAAATACAACCTTCGATGAAACTTGCGTGGACGAATGTACCCTCTGTGCAACATTGCTCGAAAGGCGGCCTCTGTTTTTCTAAGATATTGTGCTGCTTCTTTTGTCGTCATCCATGTCATCCGGTCAAAAGATAAATCTAAAATAGATTCCGTAGAAAAAACTTTTTCATTTTTTTCTAACATAGCATCTCCAAATTATTATTTACGATTTCTAATCACCAGAAATATTTTTCTATCGACTCAATGTGTGCATTCTCAGATCAAGGTGGCTAGACTCAAGGCTGCTCAATATCAGTTGCCTGAAATGAAGTACTCTCACCTTGAGCTGACACAAAGAGAGGAATCCTTTTGGAAGGTATCTTTGTATCAGGCAACTCATTTATAGGTGTTTCAAAAACAGTTTGCCTCATCTGAGTTAGCTCGATTCGAGAGAGTCGAAATTCATTTCGAATTTCTAAGAAAACCGGAAAGATACGTTCGCTCATTTTGAGGCACCTGTCTGTGAGGTTGCTACTTCGGAGGCTCCTTTTCCAGATGCAACCCGGGTTCTGGCTTCGTTTTTAGATTCACGTTTATTGGTGATAGGTGCAAGCATCTTAGCTAGATCAGTTGGGGTTTCACTTGACCGCTTCGCGAGTCGTGCTGTTTTAATTACAGACTTAAGATAGGCAATCTGATCAAAATGATCGTCTCGGATAGCTTTAATCGAGCTAGCAAATCCGTTGTTGTGAAAGTGCGTAATAATCCAAGACACTAGATCCGTCTTGTTGACACGACCACCAGCGAACCCTGAGTTTACTTCCTGAACCATCCGACTGAGGTTTTCATCCGCTTTTTGTCGAATTGTGATTTTGATTAATGTCTTATCCATATTGATTCTCCTAAAATTCCCGCCGCCCTGCTCATTACTGTGCTGTAGCTACGTTTCTGACCCCTACCTCGTAACATCGTGGAGGGGGAGGGGTCAGAAACGTGAGCAGCGAAAGTACGAAAATGAGCAGGGCGGCGAAATTCTTATGTTTCAACCTCTTACAGTTTTACCAACGTCAGTTATTTCAGTACAGAAAGTGACGGCGTCGCCGTCACCTGATTTTATTTTTTCAAAACTCATTTGTGCCAGGGCATTTAATGAAAATGTAGTTCCTTCACCAGCAATTTGTACATCCAGTTTTTGGCTGAGTGTTTCTGACAACTCTGCAAAATAAAAACCATGTTCAAAATTTTCAGAATGTAAATCAGAATCCTTTTCTCGAAGCTCCTGAAGGAGGTTTTGAATGACACATTTGATATGTTTATTTTTTACAATATAAAGGATAATGTCCCAGTCACGACTACGAGCTAACTGTTTGATGATTTTACGATATCGACATGAACTTTTTCGAGTGAGCTCAAGTTCAAGAGCAACTCGAAAATTTCTTTTTTGGGTTTGTAGAACAAAAAGTCCGTCTGGAACTTTGTAACCCAAACCTTCTACTTCTTTGTGACCATACCTTGTAGCCAGTTGCTCTCGGAGAACAACTTCTGGTTGAAAATGTGACACCAATGTCGAAGATTCGAAAATGGATCTGATTTGAATGAGTAACTCGTCGTGATCATAAGTCGTTCGAAACTTAAATCGATGGGGTGACAGCGATGGTGTTTTTGTCAAAAGCTCAGCTACTCTGAGTCCACGCTTTGTGGGCTTATAGCCAAGCAAATGATTGTGATCCCCAGTCAGATTCTCTACAAATCCTTTCTTTCTAAGACGCGCAATCGAGCGATAATGGTTTCTATTGGCCCTTCCACTGAAAAATGTATCTTCAATGTTCTTAGGTGAAGCGAATCCGTGCTTAGCCAAATGTGCCAAAATTTGAGCGTCTCTACCCATCTGCCTGATTACTTGCTCCATCGTGCAGGCTCCACAATGATATATTCGAGGTGTGCAGGTACGAATACGTTTCCTCTGACCTGCTCATCTACAAATCGCGCTTCAACTCTAGGTGGTAAAAGCGTAGGTTCAACTGCATCGTTTATAGCGTGTTCGTAAGGTATTACATTACCAACTCCCAAAAGGCTTCCTGCTGCACCACCAATGTGGACACTCTGAATTCGACCTTCTCCCTTAGGTCCTGGATTTACGGCTCCAACAGGTGTACCTCCACGGGCTTCCACCATGGGGGATTTACTGCTACTTGCGCAACTAGCAAGAATAAGTAGCAAAACCAGAACTGAAAAGTTTAAAGTAAGTCTTGGCATATCATGTCCTCCAATTGTTATGCGCCTAATGGCAAAATGTGATCCTTAGTTTTTTCTCGGCTCAAAGTAGGTGGAGTCCAGGCAAAAGCTTCGTTTTTCGTTGTGACAGGTTTCAGATTCTCAACGGGTGATAAATCGGGTCGCATCTGGAAATGGACCTTAAGAGTCTTAACTCCTTTAAGGTGTGGAATGGTAACGAAACCCTGTCCAACTCCAAGGCCTCGGATTTGATTAGGGTGTACTTTATATTGCTCTACTTCTCGTAAGGAACTTTCCCCCGTCTTGCTTGCCCAAAAGAAATGAGTTTTAAGACGTTCGGTAAGTTTTTCGGTAGTTTCTGTGCCAAAGCTTCTAGCAAAGTATTCTGCAGTATCAGGATCATTATTCCTTAAGACACACTTGATGTTCGTATTGGTTAATACAATATTTCGAAAAGCCGGACTTACTTTGTCGAGGTCGCCTAATGCTTGATGTGAAAACACAACACCGATGTTCGCACTTCTGGCTTTATTTAGAAGTGCGCCGAAGCCAGGATAAATATAGTCTTGAAAATCATCCAAATAGCAGGAGAAAAACTGGGCTTTGGATTCCATCCCTAGTTGACGTTTGGCTACTGCGTTTTGAAAAGACTGAAGTACAAGTTTTCCAGTCACTTCTGCTAAAAATGGAAAATACATACTCGGCAGTTGGAAATAGCAAATTTGATTTTTCTGCAGTGCTTCTTCAAATGAAATTCCATTTTCTGAATTAAACAACCCCGAAATCTCTCCGCTTGTAAAGTGTGACACGCAAGCCTCAAGTCCACTTAATTTTTCTGAGCGATCTCTTGGAGACTCTTTGAGAAGAGCGGCTACTTGAGCGTCAAGATTTAAATCTCCACATTCATGTGCTAATTGCCTAAGCAACTCTGGTTGTGTCAATAACTGTTGAATCCTTAGAAAGTTTGGACTTTGTTTTGTTTTATGCAAAAGACTAACAAGCAATGTAAATACTTTATATTGGACATTTCGGTAGTATTCGTTTTCAAACGTAAAGCTTGAAAACACTCTTTCGACGATTTCTCTTACAGAACCACCTGCTAAAGGATTAAATGGAGTGGAAATATTCATTTCAGAAAAGGAGAATAATCTAAAATCTTTTTCTCTACCTGCTTGAACTGTATAGGCGTAGAGTTTGTCTAGAAACGATCGATCTGATTTTCCATCAATCATTAGAAAACCCAGTCCGTTTTCAATATCTTTGATTGCCCACGGTAAAATGATACTTTCAGTTTTTCCTGCACTCGTGGTCCCTATGACCTGCGTGTGCATGGTTCGAAACTTCTGCTTTAAGTAAATGTCATTTCCTGCTTCATGAGTCCCTAGGTGGACGGACGTAGCATCAGGTGATGTAATCGCTCGGTCATACGACCGATCACAGTGTTTATTCCATACATGACTCATGGTCAAAAGAATCAGAAATGCAGCAGCTATTCCACCTGCCATAAACAAATAACTTTCGTGAGTTTTCCAAATTTGAGCCATCCACGCTTCAAGACGCCCCCATACTCCCACTGCCAAAACTATCCCGGCTAGGTATAACCCCATGTTTCCGTATGGAGTGGATGGTTTTTGGAATTCGGAGGCACTCATGGCTGATACTCCTTTTCCAAATAAATATAAAATACTACCCCACTAGAGACTTCGAGATAGGCTTTGGTTTGTTGTGCCTCTTCAGATAATCGCTTTGCCTGATCCATTGCCGATAGAGTTAATCCATTGAGAACTCCGTTTTTTAAGCTTCCAACATTTATGCTACCGCCAGGCCAACCCGCCTGCTGCTTATCTTTTATTCCATCGGCCAGTCCACCTACGAAGTTTCCCGCAAATCGACCTGTTTGTTTTAATAATTCGCCTGAATGATATTCACCTGGAATACCTGATGAACCGTCCGCTAAAAGAGCAAGTCCTGAAATCGCATGTTGGTCGCCACTAGGATAAACGAGTGTGTGGAAACGCACTTGCATTCGTTGAGAGGTTTCATTGAACGAGGCGTTTCCAAGGGCTTGTGTTCCTGCAGGAATAAATTCGCTGTTTCTCCAAAACACAGAGTCATTGATCTGAGCAATCACGGGTTGTGCTGGATCACTTGAAAGTAGTGTATTTATGATTTGCGCCGGAAATGTGGTTCCCATCGGAAGTGTTAGTCCACCTATAGAATGCGTACCGTTTTTGACCAACTGCGAGGAAGTGTACTGCCTCTGGAGTCTGGTAGATCCAACTCTGAACCCAGTATTAGCTCCCTCAAAACTACCTGCTTTTAAGTCAACGAGAGATGAACCCATTTGAATCGAGCCCTCGGTTGATTGAGCGGGAGTTGTAGCTATATAAAGATGATGCTGATCAGATCTAGAAACATTGATAGAAGTGTTTTCTGCGTTTTCTCCAAAAAAGAGGACTCCCAATATTAAGCCAACGATTATGACAATCGAAGCTGTTTTGACATTTTTGGTTTTAAGTTTCCTTTTTTGTGTATATGGGCATGTTTCGGTAAAAAAATACTGGTCAATTGTGAGTTTTTTCATTTTAAACCTCGCTTCAGTTGATCGGTACAAAGCTAGCTCTTAAACACTCAGGTGATTTCATAAACGAAGCTGAGAATCCTAATAACGCAAGTTTTTTTGATTTAATTTCTGATTTCTTTACCGTAAAGGTTCCACGCACAATGGGTTTAACCCGTGAAAAAGATAGACCATCTAGGTAAAGAGTTTCGATAGGAATCATTTTCTTTAACTGAATCAGTTCGATGTCCCCTGGAGAAAAGGTGTAGCTTTTAGCTGCGCTCATTTTTGTATGGTGAAGTTTGAACGTAAGTATTAAGTAGTTTTTACTTGAAGAAACCATCATTTTTTCCAGGGTCAAAGTAACCGGATCACAAATAACCGTCTTTCCTATTGTTACTACTTTTAAGGGAGATGGTTTTGGATTAGAGATTCCATGAGTTGGGAGATGAGTAACCTTCACCAGATAATCCGCTTGAGTTGAAGATGTGGCTGATAATCGAAAATTGTACCTTTCATAATTAGTAAATACGAAAAGATTCGTTTTCACACCTGGGATAAGCGGTTTTATCGTCAGTCCATCGCTAACATATTCCACCTTAAAGGCATCCTGATCTCCAAGAACTACAGAAGTGGGACTGGAATCAAATTGAAGGATTGTTGAATAACCTAAGGCTGTTTTAATCTCGCCAATATCGTTATCACCGAGATGAATGGATCTGGCCTTTTCTTGAACAGCGTAGGTTTGGTGGATCAAAAAACAAAGCAAAGTTATAACAGTCGTAAACCACTTCATCGCGCACCTCCTTCAAAAGTAGGTTTCGAAATGATGTTTTCTCCGACAATAAAGACTCCCTCTGGATTTTCTGGACTCCTTGAAGAAAGATCGAATTTAATCTCAATACGGATAGAGCTTGCTGCACGAAGGCCTTCAACCAGAAGAATTCGTTCGCCTTCGGCCAGAGCTTGTTTTTTTTGAAAATCAATTGAAAGGCTCCCTATAAAAAAGCGTTGAGAAAGCTTTTTTTCCTTAGCTATTCGGATTTGCTCCTGGTTGGCAGAAAGGAAGGCCTTTACAAATGATCGATCAACATATTTTGCTGCGGTTTTAAAGGAATCATCAATGTTAGAGGGTTCCCAGTTATAATGAGCCTGTAAATAGCCAGTTACTGCTCGTTTGATTTCAGTGTTAAGCAGTTCTTGATGAGGTGGAGTTACTGACAGGTAACGACTCTCCGATGGGGTAACTGCTACTAATATCGGTTTTCGAAGCGTGAGAAGAGTGAGAGCTAGCGTCTGAACAGCAACTAGAGAAAGTAAAAATGCCAACAATCCCTTAAGTAGCTGGTTTTGAGCAGTTTCGTTTCCCCAGATTTCAAACCAAGTCCTTTGAATATTTCGAATCATGAAAGATCCTCCAATTTACTTTTTTTGTGTATCAGTTTGGGGTTCAGTCTTGGGCGGAGGTAGAAGTAATCTCGGTGAAGGATGCTGTGTTGAAGAGACCGGAGCTGTTCCATTACCAAAATATGCAGATAGTTTTTGTCCAGCTTGTTTCATGTAACTTGAGGTATCGCTTAGAATAGTTCGGCCTATCTGACCAACCCCAGCAGCTTTCGCAGGAGTGGCAATCATTGTAGTTGCAACAGCAGGTCCCATTGCGCTTGTCATGGCTGAAAGACCACTCCCTACAAGAGATCTGACAAGTAGGGGTGTTCCTAGCATGGCTAAAGCGATGACAAAGTTTAGGACAATAATAGTGAGATAGTTACCATCGGCCATATAAGTCTGTCCAAATGGCAGAGTAACCAGCATTGCTGATAAAACCGCCCAGACGATCTTCCACGAAGCCACCTCAACCATGCTTCGAAAAAGATTTGCTGTCATCTTTGATGAAAAAACGTGAAAAAGTAAAATAAGCGGTGAAATCAACGAAAGAAAGATCCAGCTAAAATGGTAGAGAGCAACCATGACGTAGCGGGCGACATATAAGACTATGTATGAAAGATACGAAAGTACTGCGACCATCAGATCATCAAATGCAAGAATAACTGAGGTAGGCGACAGCGTATAACTCTTTGCTTTTTGCGAGGCCATCTGCATCATATTTTCAAGTCCGCTCATGTCATCCACTTTTGCTGCAATTCCGTTGGTGATCAGGAGGATTGTGTCCGTAATTTCTGGGAAAGCGACCAATAACAAAGACCCGATAAAAATTTGTTTAAGCACCTCTACAAACTCAGGTCCACCTTGAGGGCTACGAAACCAAGCCATTCCAATAGCGGCAGCAAAAAAAATCGGAAGCATCATATAATACAAACTTTTAAACTCGTTATGGAGTTTAAGTGCCAAAGCGCCCAATAATTCAAACTGCTCCATGGTTAATCTCCCTCGTGAGATAGCGAAGGTAAATTGTACTTAGAGTGCAAGTCTCCAAAAGCACGAGATACCCCTTCGTACTGTATTTTGAAGTGTTCAGAATTGAGCTTTTCTTTCTTATTTTGCAAAGCCAAATTTTCGCTGTTCATTTTTAAAATCGCAGCATTGGTTCTCAGTATCTGGTTCATAACATGGATTAAAACACCGATTGACTGAGCGGTGAGTCTTTCAGCTCCAAGTGGACTAACTACGCTTGCGTATTCCTTAATGCGTTCCGCTTCGTTATCGATATTTTGCGCATATTTAAAAGCTTCATTATGCATTACAATGCTTTCGGCGATGCTTTGATCCATAGTTTTTTGCATTTGTGCTTCTGGGGTGTTGGGGATGGTTCCGTAAAGGTGTTGAACTACATCTAAGAGTCGCTCTACACTGTCAATATTTGAAAGGATCCCTGGAGATATATTTGTATTCATCGTTTGTGCCATTCGTAACGCTTCTCGAATCCCACTATTGATGTCGCGGATATAATTAAGCGTATCTTCGCTTGTTCCTAGAATTTTCCTGAGTTGAATAAGTTGTTCCAGTGTATTGGCGACTATTTTAATAAGTAAAGGGATGTCTCCTCCCCATAGATCAGCCTGAACTGTCACAGGATAAGTAGGTAGAATTGCAATCATAAGGATCACAATCCACTTTTTTAAATTTTTCATATGATTTTTCCTCCTGTTATGCCTCGCGGGTATTCGAGAGCCAGCTCGTGAATGAGCTCTTGAAGTGAATAAGTAGGTTTTTGATTTTTGCGATCTTCCAGAAGCGAATTGTCTGCTGCATCACTTGTAGCAAGCCAATACTCCAAGGGTGTTGGGCAAACACGGATCACGCTACGCATCTCATCAGCGATCAAAAACGCTTCAGAATAGATTCCTTTTTCTTGTTTTAAGGACGAAATTAACGTGGTTTCTTGGTCGTTTAATTTAAGAATCTTTCGAATAGGCTCAAGATCTCCTCTTTGTAAAAGAATGAATTTGGTTGCCGTATTAGAGAGTATGGCGCTGCCTATGGAACTGGCAATAATCTCTTCAAGTCCTTGAGTGATAAATGTAACCCCAGAACCTGACTTTCGCAGAGTTCGGACGCAATACTCCATGAATTGACTAGATGCGGGACTTTTAAGAAGCTCCCAACACTCATCCATTAGAATTTGTTTTTTTCTACCAAGTAAAAGTTTATCCTTAGACTCAACCTTGTTTAAAATATAATCGGTGATCATAAGAATCATCGCAGATTGAAGATCGGGATAATTCGCAAGTCCTTTCAAATCAAAAACAACAAATTCAGACGAAAGTTCGAGCTGATTTTTAGCATCTAAGAGACGCCCGTATGGACGATCCCCCGTCCACGGGTAAAGCATCTTTGAGAACCCACGAAGATTTGCTTCCACCGAATCCTTCATTGAATTTACAAAATCTGAAATTATAGGAACACGGTCGTATTGCCCTCTAATAGCTGGATATAGTTTCAGAATTGTTTCTTCAAGAAGGCTCTTATCGAATTTTGAAAGTCGATCTCCTTCTTTATCAGTAAGAATATTTTCAAATAGAGCAATAAGAAATTTAATCTTTTGTGGGGAAGGATCTGTTTCATCCCCTGGAAGATTAAATGGATTGATTGTTGTAATCTTATCCGAATGAGCCTGAGGCGGTCCCATTTCAATATACTGTCCACCAATAAACTCACAAAGTTTTTTGTAAGAACCCCCAATGTCGATGATATAAATTAAAGGTTTTTGAGTCGCATACTGAAGAAGAACGAGATTATTGAGAAAACTCTTTCCAGCACCGCTACTTCCGGTAACAAGTGAGTTAAAATTTGGAAAAGTGGGATTAAATGGATTGTAACTCACTAATCCGTTGTTTCGATTTTTAAAAAGACAAACGGGTGGGATCACTTTTGGATCAGGCCCTTGCTCAGGTTGGTATATGGGTAAAAAATCAGACAAATTATCTGTTTTGCAACGTTTATTACGTACTGTTTGAACCGTACCGAACGGTTGAAGTGTTTTCCATACTTTAAGATTAGCAACGCTCTCTGCCAATCCTTCAGCACCATTGAGTCCGCGAAAGGCAGACAGAACATCTTTTGTTTTTCGTTCGAGTTCGTCTTCGGACTTTTCTCGAAGTAGGACTGAAAATTGGAAATAGAATATTTTTTGTCCTGTATGAATAAGTTCTTTAAGCAGTTCTTCAGTCGATTGCAGTTTTGCTTCACTCTCCAAATCTGCAGCTCTTCCTTCATACGATACCGACATTGAGTGAGCCATACGACGCCTGGTTTGCAGTGCTGATAGTTCCTTGGATTGCTCCGGGACACGAATATGTACATGAAGCATATGAGGAAATGTCAATCCACAGAGCTTGCTCATCAGTGCTGAATAAGTGAATTCAGGCAGGGTTTTCAATGTAACAATACGGTGATACTCACCATCCAATAAAAACGACTGATAGCCTTGAATTAGATCAGAGTAAACGAACTGTTCTCTTAAGCCAGTTTCATTGAGCTCAGGAACCTTTTCCAATTCTATTTTCTTGAACTCTTGCTTCTCAAACTGACAATTAATGATGGGAGTTTGAAGTATTTTTGATCGACTTGGATTAAAAAACTGATAAATGTTTTTCAAAACATCGGCTTTTTGAATCGGTGAAGTCTTTATTCCGATTGTTTCAAGCCTCGAACGAATACTTTCAGAGATTTGCCTGAGTTCCTCTTCCATCTTAACGTGGTGGGCTTTTGCCTGATCATTAAAGAGCTTAGGGGAGGAGAAAAATCGTTTAAAAAGTGAAAAACTCTTGTTTGTTTCATGAGCTGAAAATCTCAGATAAACCACCATATAAAGTTTTGATTTAAGGAGTCGATTCGAATGCATGTCCTCCTTGAAGGTATTGATACGACTATCGGCAATCCAGCCCAGCAGCGGAGACTCCCCCTTTAGAGCTTCGTGTTTCTCGATCAGTTCTGAAAAGTCTGAATTTGTATCAGAAACCAAACTGATCTCGCACGAGTCAGGCAGGGCATTTAGAAATGAACGCAGATGGATTGTAAATTGATTCAACTGATTGGTATCCCAAGTCTCGATTGCAACTCCTTTGATGTGGTATCCCAACGCTAGAGTTCCATCGGCGAGGACAACAAGATCATCTTTAAAATCCCAATACGGAAGCTCCCTGGCTAGGGGTACTTCGTGTTCAAATTCCTTGTAACGAGATAATTTTCGAATAGGTGTTGACGTTGATTGTTCTTTACTCATTTGGTATTTCCTTCTTGTACGGAGTAAATTCAAGATCTGGAGCACCAGCGGAAAAAATTCCGGCTGAGAAGAGTTGCTCACTCCAGTGCTGGATGTAGTGATCTGGCTTTCCGCGTTTAAAGAAGTAAAGAAATCCCGCAACTGCTAAAGTTCCCATCCAGACGAGTGGAAACTTGAGACGACTAGCTCCAAAAACCAAATTACTAACTGAAAGGTAGAAAAAAATAAAAAGTAAATCTCCGAGCTCAAAACCAAATAGTTTAGTTTTGATTTCAAGCGCACGAGGTACTTTGGAAATAAGTAATCCCATAGTTAGTCCTTCTAAAATGAGTGTTAGATTATCGAACGGTCTGAGCGATAAGATCAACAATAGCTTGTGCGCCAAATCCAAATATAGAGCCCAGAATAGCATAGGTGATATGCTGTTTTGCGTTTGGGCTTCCAGTTAGGAAACTCATGGCCGCGATGCCTAAGCCAATTACAGAAAGAAGTGGGAGAATAACATTCGTTAGCTTCATTTTGATCCCGATAAGAGACGATTCAAAACTTGCGTAGGCGAGATCTCCAAAGACTAGAATCCCAATACTAAATACCAACCCAATGAGCACATGGACTGATTTTTTATTTTTAAAAACATAAGACATAAGAATACTCCTTGTGATGAGTTTTAGATTTTCTGATTTCAGCAGTTTCGTTGTTTATTTGTAGTGTTTTAAGCCGCTACAGACTCTTCGACAGCATCTGGGTCTCGTGAGATGGGATGCAGATTCATGTAAATCCCATCAGAACAAAGAAGGTCCCAGAACATTTGCATGTATCCAGTCATCTCTCCTGAAAGAATTTTACAGGTTCCGACGTTGTGCCACCTATATTTTCGCCCTGGCATTTTTGACGGTTCTCGAGTGAGAATCACATAATCACCATCCGTCAACCCCTTCTGTTCAGGTAGAAGACAAAACTGATCTTGCAAGAATGTCTTCAGATACACCGTATAGGTCTTTGCGCCTTCTGGCAAATACGCGAAACCAACCGATCGAATTTTTCTAAGTTTTCCTTGCTCTTCGATTCCTTTAAAAATGTCAAAACGGTATCCTTTTCTTAATGTATGGTTGTTCGGGTTTATTCGCTCAATCGTGTGATCAACAATTTTTTTAAGTTCAATCATTTCTTACTCTCCATTCGTCATTTGGCTGCAGATTAGTCACGCGGCCTGAGTTTCAAAGCACTGTTTTTTTCTGACACTTGATTCTGTTTGATTTATTGTAAATTCATTCAATGCGTGTCGGAGCATTTTTACAGATCGATTGATACGTCTATCAGTTTCATCCCAATCAGTTCCTAGAAAATCAGAAATTTCCTGAATTGAATCGTTCTCCCAAAACCGCAAAGCTACCGCAACGCGATCGATAAATGCGAGTCTTCCCATTACTAATCGAAGAAGATCTCGTTTGTCGTTATTGCTTAAAGCAGAGACGCTGTTTAGACCCATTTTTTGATTAGCGCGCCGGTTTTGGCACACTTTGATTGTGCTCATAAGTCACCTCGTAGTTTTTTGCCTTCTGTTTTACCTTCCAAGTCTCGTCAGTGGCTGGATTCACTAAAGCAACCTTTGTGCCATGGTGGAGCTACATTTTAATTGGATTTAACAAGAAAATTTTGAAGTGCTGACACTGTTGTGTGAGTCAAGTTCACACAACAGTGTGAGAGATCACACAGATGTGTGAGTCATTCGAGTTTGGATGCTCTCTATCCAGCTTCCCTTGTTTGAACTGAGTCGAAAATATCCCATAAAAAGCGTTAAACTCTCTTATGTCGCCGACACCTCGGGCACCACTGTCCACGGTTGAAGATGTGACCGGCTGACTTTGAAAACACATGACCTACTTTACACCTCCAAGGTACTGGAGTTTTGCTATTCTTGTAAGAAGTTGCAAGACAAACTCCGCCAAACTTTGCGGCAACAGCTTTTAAATCATCCAACGTATGCGGCTGATTCCTCGCACATACGGGACACCAAGACTTAAATTTTACATTAGCCGCTGTGGCTCTCCAGCGATGGCCTTTTTCACATTCCCAATCGAGCTTTTCGTCATTGTGGACATATTTTTTTGAAAGACAACGTCCACCTTTTTTCTGAGCCACCTCCCGCATCTCTTCAATGCTGCCTCTCTTTCGATCAATCGCACATTGGGGGCACCATTCACCCATAGTAATATTTGCAGGTTGAGCCCGCCATTTGTGGCCACGATCACATTGCCAAATCAAATGCGTGACGTTGTTGACGTAGGTTTTTGATAAACATTTTCCACCATGCTTTTTTGCCAAAACGTGCATGTCGTCGATCGTATTTTTCATGCTGTCGATTCGGCACTGAGGACACCAAGACCCTTTGCGAATTGAATGTGCATCAGCGTTCCAAACGTGGCCTCGACCACAGCGCCAAGGTATTTTTGTCACTGAATTCTTGTAGGTATCAGCGAGGCATTGTCCTCCTCGTTTTTTGGCGGTCGCTTGCATGTCCTCCAATGTCAGTCGTGGTTTAGCTTTCGAGCACTTCGGACACCAGCCTCCTGCAAGCAGCTTTTCAGCATTGGCCCGCCAAATATGTTTTTTGCTGCACTCGAGCTGGACATCATCAATGAGCCCTGTTTTTGGTAACGGTGAAAGCACATAGCCCCCATGCCCGTTGGCATAATTTAAAACCTGAGAGAAATCCATTCTCGCCATAGAAATAGAATACCTTGGACTCGGTTTCTTGCAAATTATCTGTGCAATTAAAAAGCAACCTTTATGGAGCCTGGCATCTACATATAAGATTTGATATCCAGGGTGGCCACTCAATTGAGGAAAACCCAGATGAATCACCTAGTATTGCGTGATAAATGTCTGCATTCGACCTTGAATACTCTGTCTGCTTCGACTTTCTAGCTCACTCAGAAGTGCAAGTCTTCCACGTGTCAGCGACAATATTTCATTAAATGTCTGAGGAAGAAGAGTGAATTGAAAATGTGCGTAGAAAGCAAGTTCAGCAGGAGTCACTTGACGAGCTAATGCTAGTCTGAGGCGCTTGTAATCTTGCCTTGCTTCCTTTGGTAAAAGAGACTCCATGCCTGCTTCTGCCTTGATGATGGATTTCACATAGGCATCTCTCATCTTTGGGTCATCATGTAAAATTTGAATGAATGAATTCACAATCGCGGTTTGAATCCTAAGATTGGAAAGCAGTGGAACACGAATGAATTGAGCTAACGATTCGAATTCAGGGTTGAATTCAACATCTCCAGGTGATGGGATCTTTTCCCATCGAGATTTGCCTAGTGCTGTTACGAATTCGCGCATAGCTTCACCCTCTTTTGATCCAGGAAGAGTCCAAATACGTTCGGGGTAAGGATTGGAATCTCCTTCTATTCCCAAATCTTTGTAGAAGCAGTAAAAAAGCTCCGAGCAGAAGTATTTTTTTGGAGAGCACTCAGGCTTCAGATCAAAGTTAAAGTTAATTGTGTGCGTCTGAAGAATCGCATTCAAAACTTGTTTTTGATTTTTAAGACTCCCTTTGCTTCGATAAATCCCAATTCTTGGCATGCTATCCAGGCTTGTAATCGGCGATGTGATAAGACCAGGCAAATCAGCTCCGATCAGTTTTGCGTTTTGTGAGGTACCTGATGCAAGTGCAACATGCGAATAGGTGGACGAATAGGGTGAGTGAAATAAAAAGAGCAGTCCTGAGAATGCATCGGACTTTGAAAGAACAAGATCGCCCTCACAAAGCGAAGTATTAGAGTATTTGATTTCGCAACCCGAAATGTTGTTCGTGTTATGACTGTGCCACTCCCATGTTGGATTAAGGCTTGGGAATTTGAGTGACATGGCATAGAGGGTTTCGTCTGTGAGTATGCTTAAGAGGTGGATTGCAATTCGTGATCGTTCCACTGGTCCGTGTGAGCGAATCTGGTCTCTTGCATCGGTGAGAGCTTGAGCAAGTCCCATGTAATCCTCCCTTGAAATATAGGTCGTAGCGAGGGTTTGGACTAATGTATTAAAGAAATTTTCGAGCCAGCGAGAGTCGGGTAAATGGAGCGTTTCATCGTAATGATGAAGAATCGTATCGAGTGCATTTTTGGAAAGACTTGCTTTGACAGTTGAAGAAAGTCCTAGTGTCCATCGATCAACGTTGATGGTCTCTAGGCCTCGAATTCGACTGACTTCTATGGGTTGGATGTCTTTTGAAGTGTCAGGCGAAGTGCTGTGCTGGGTTTGGCCTGGCTGCTTCCGGGTATAGAGTTTGACACCTGTGAAAACAACAAGAAGGCAAAGCAAATTGAATCCCAGTGGCTTCCATAGTGACTTTTTCACAATTTTTGTCTCCCTGTTATAAGTTGCACTTAGCGCTCGAAGCTCTGTCGGAGTACGACTCCACGAGTGCTCTGATCCGAGGGGCATCCATCAAAAGGTTGAACTGCGACTTTCAAACTTTCTTCTATTTTGATTAAGTCACTTACCAAAGGCCATGAAGTAACTTTTCCTTCTCCATCATGGATTTGAAACTCGAGGGGTTCTGAAAACCGAATCGGTCCTGCTTGTACGTCAGCCGGTTCGACAACAACATGAGCATTGCGAATTGTCCAGCTCGATCCTGTCGGTGGAGAGGCTTTCACTAATACTCGCGTAGGATGCCCCACTCGCACTTGCGCCCAAAGTTCAACCCAACCACCACAAAACTGGAACGCTTCCGGACCCAAAACTGCGCTTTCGTTAGTCCGATCATACAGCTTGTCTGGACGGATATTTTTCTCCATATGGGAGCATGACGTTGTTACAACTGCTAGGAGAATCAGAAAAGTACCGGTCAGTCTTTCCATAACCAGACCTTTCCTTGTAAAACGTTTTTGTCTTGTAACGGAACGATGAGATCAAGGGGATCAGGGCTGTTGGCACTTTCTTGCACAACCGAGGCGGGAATATGAAATCGAGTCGTTATCCTCAATAATGATCCAGCTCCGACTTCCTTTTGTCCTTCTTTCAAATCATGAGTGGCAAAAACAGCTGGGACCTCAATGCCGTTTTTTCCCTTGAGACGCACTTTTTCAAGATTTAGCTGGATGACCTTAGAGGTTCTGTTTTTGATCAGAAGTGCGTAGTGAACCCAGACAGATCCATCAGGTAACGCGTGTTCAAGAGCAACCCATCGAGCACGGTCATAAAGCAGTGCAATTCCGTTAGTTGCGGTAATCGGCGCTGTTTCTTCCACTGAACTGGGCCAACTTGCATGCCGGTGCGTGCCTAGAACGTAAGTTGGAGAAGCGCAACCGGAAGCCAAAGAAGCAAATAATAAGATCAGGAGAAACCAAGAGGTCATTAGAATCTGGCCTCCCAGTTCAACACAAAAGTGGGAGATCTATCGCTGATGGAGTCGTTGTGAAGTGAAATAGCATCGCGTAACTTCTGTTCGCTGATCAGGTAAGAGGTAATTGCTGTTCCTCCTGTGATTGTAGCGATTAACCAAAAGACATTGATTGTGGGGAGGCTAAACGTGAGATCTCCGTTGTCCTTTCGGATGTAGCCGGTCAAAGCAAAAACACTCGCAATAATAGCCGTGCTTCCGGTAACTTGCGAAACGTTGTACCAACGCTGATATGCTTGTACCTTTGACACTACTTGCGATGATGAAGAATCGGCCAAAAGAGTAGGTAACTCGCTCCATGTGATCAGGTGTTTCCCATCAACCAATAGATGAGAGTTAGACTTCTCGTCCCAACGATCCCAAAGCTCGACGACTGGCATGTTCGATTTGATCCGAACTGTTTCTTGAGAGGGAGTGTAAGATTCTTCGCGCACTTGTTTTGCGGAACAAGCTGAAAAGGTCAAAACAAGGATGCTGGCAAGAAGTCGGGACGATCGTTGGGTCATAGAGTATGAAACATATTTTTATAGTAATGCCCTAAGTTTTTCAATGATTACTGATTTTATAGGATCCCAATTACCTTAGAAATCCAATTCGAATAATAAAATTATCTGTCGCATCAGAAGTGGGCGAAGTCTTCAATTTTTTGATTCAGTTTGCCACAGAATCGGCTTATTTTGGCAGTTTGGGTAGGAGGGTTCCCTCATGAAGTGTAGCTCCTCACGTTTCGTCTTCGCTCCGCATGCCACTACCTCCTTCTTCGTGCTGTGACATCCGTACAGGCCAGCACACTTCTGTGAAATAACGACACGTTTTCCATCTAAGCACTTCCATACGTAGACGTCGTAGCCGGCTTCACTTCCGGTCACACAAGAAAAATCTGGTGATTGGCTCATCGGGTAACTCTTCCATGGTGCAGAGGCACAGTTAGATAGCATAAGTAAACTGATGATTAGTGTGAATTGTTTTATATGTGTCATACATACTCCAGTATCATTTATCTCAAAACTGTCTTCCTTATATCAGGGGTCAGGAGGAATTGATCTGGATCGATTGATTCTATTGACTCTAACGATTCGAAGGGCTAAGGCGGTCCCAAGAAAACAAAGACTCAGTGTATACGCGTGACCAGACTGTAACCATACTTTCATTCCCAAGGCGAATATCGCAAGAGGTATGAGCCAGGCAAAGGGTTTAATGGATTGGTTATATTGAGTTCCACAAAGCATGAAAACCATTACTTGGGTAATCGGACGTTTGGTTGTTCGCGCTTCAAGGAAAGCTCTGAATGCTAAAAGAATGGGAAAAATTGTGGCAATCCCAATGCTCACCCAAAACCCTTGCTTGAAAAGATACGGGATAACAGTAGCTCCCAGAGAAATTGCGGTCAATGTACTTGCTGCCTCGATGAGTGCTAACCATGAATAATTTTTCATACCATGTCCTCAATAACAATCTGCAGAAAGCGCCCCGCGTTCGGATCATAAAACCTGGCACGGTAGTAGTAGAAGCCTGATTCCTTGTCCTGCTCACGTCCGGTATAAGTGTAACTCGTATTGAGTGGCGGATTCTCTGTCATATTTTTAGGATACATGAAATACTTACCCACCTTACATCTGTAGTAAAAAATTTGGATTTTAAGGCTCACTTCTTAGTCAACTTTTTTTGGTTTGATTTCAAAAACCACCTCCTCGTCCAAAGCACCCGTAATCTCCCTGATATGAACCTTTTTAGGCCAAGGAAATGGACCTTCGACATAAAATGTAGAGACGCTATTACTGCTTTTATCGGGTTGTTTGGAATAGTACTTCTGATTACACTGCGATACTGCGCTTGTGATGTCATTCTTAGATTGTTCTGACAAGTCGACGTGAAATGAGATAGCTTCGGCACTTGGGGGATTATTGATAGTAACAACTGACTGGAACCGGCCAAAATTATGTAAATGATCAATTGGTATTTTCAGCTTTGAATTCACGCAGTTGATGTGCTTGGAGAATACATTAGCCGTAGCAAACGCAACAACTACCATGTCCTCTGGAGCTATAGTCCGCGCATGATTGGTTGCGCAAGCGACACCAATAATACAGATAACGATGACTTTGGCCAAGTAACTCAATCTCATTTTTTTCATAAATTACTCAAAATATTGGCACCAATGCAGGTAGGGACAACGCGCCTGCTCGCCACCATGGCATTGCATTGCTAAGATAAAGTGGTAACGGTCCAAGTGTTATGTCACGTGCACCGAGAGTAACAGTCCAGGGTCCGGCCTGGGCCAGACCAAAATAATCAGTTGCCCAAACAAGGTTATGAATTACATTGAACGAATTACCAATACCGCTAAAAAAATTTGCATATGTGCGCATCCATTCAGGAGCATTTGGGTTAAATCTGCCGAGCACTGCTGGAACTGCGAGCACAGATGCAACAATACTGCCGACTCCACTGGTACTAAGAAAACCCCATCCTGCTCCAGCGGCGCCTTTAAGTGGAAGAGTGGCGGATCCTACGCCAGGAATTCCTGTCAAAGTTATATCCGTCCCAAAGTAACCGAGTATACCATTCGTTAAGGCTGCAATACCCAGCATAGCTCCTCCAATTTCTAATCCACTAAAAAAACCTGAAAAGAAATTCTGAAATGTTATACCGCCATTTGTCGCGCTATTAATCAAACCTCCAGCTAATGCTGCTAAACCCAGAAACAATAAATCATCGATCCCAAAGATTCTCCCAGTCGGATCTGTGAAGTTTGCAGGATTGTTCCCACAATAGGCGTAGTTGTTTATCACCGTGATCGGGGCTTCAATCTTCCCCGGCTCCGGATCTTTCTGCAAGAACCGCCCCGTGTTCGGATCATAAAACCTGGCACGGTAGTAGTAG